>Ga0213872_10000339_pt1 | contig 39618 bp, 34 predicted proteins | sample VelepicomBERX_R2_FD_160071 | JGI IMG/M metagenome (GOLD analysis project Ga0213872, IMG submission 160071) | Rhizosphere microbial communities from Vellozia epidendroides in rupestrian grasslands, the National Park of Serra do Cipo, Brazil - RX_R2 | ecosystem: Host-associated > Plants > Roots >... | reverse complement strand
GGCATTGAAACCTCGGACGAATGGATCGTCGAGCGGACTGGCATCAAGGCGCGCCACTTTGCCGAGCCTGACGTCGCCAGCAGCGACCTGGCCCTGCCCGCGGCGCGCGCCGCGCTCGACGCGGCCGGCCTGGATGCCAGCGAGATCGACCTGATCATCGTCGCCACCTCCACGCCCGACATGGTGTTCCCGTCCACCGCCTGCCTGCTGCAGCAGAAGCTCGGCATCCATGGCGGCCCGGCGTTTGACCTGCAGGCGGTCTGCTCCGGCTTTGTCTATGCGCTGACCGTGGCCGACTCGATGATCCGCGGCGGCGCCGCGACCAAGGCGCTGGTGGTGGGGGCGGAGGTGTTTTCGCGCATCCTTGATTTCAAGAACCGGACCACTTGCGTGCTGTTCGGCGACGGCGCCGGCGCCGTGGTGCTGGGCGCCAGCGACACGCCTGGCATCCTGGCCAGCGAGCTGCATGCCGACGGCCGCCACGCCAATATCCTGAACACGCCGGGCACGGTGTCGGGCGGCAAGGTGCTGGGGTCGCCCCTGCTGCACATGGACGGCCAGGCCGTCTTCAAGCTCGCGGTCAGCGTGCTCGACAAGGTCGCCCATGGCGTGCTCGAAAAAGCCGGCCGCACTACGGCCGACATCGATTGGCTGATTCCCCACCAGGCCAATATCCGCATCATGCAAGGCACGGCCAAGAAGCTGAAGCTGCCCATGGACAAGGTCATCGTGACCGTGGAAGAGCATGGCAACACCTCGGCGGCCTCGATTCCGCTGGCGCTCGACCATGCGGTGCGCGCTGGCCGGGTGCGTTCGGGCGACACGGTCATGCTCGAGGGCGTGGGCGGCGGCTTCACCTGGGGCGCCGTGCTGCTGGATTTCTGACCTCACGTCGACTTTGAGCCGATTTCAAGAATTGCGAGACAAGAATATGAGCACCCACTTTGCATTTGTGTTCCCCGGGCAGGGCTCCCAGGCCGTCGGCATGCTGGACGCCTGGGGCGATCACCCGGAAGTGCGCCGCACCTTGGACGAGGCCTCGGCGGCCCTGGGCGAAGACATCGCTGCCCTGATCAAGAATGGTCCCAAGGAACAGCTGGACCTCACCACCAACACCCAGCCCGTGATGCTGACGGCAGGCATTGCCTGCTACCGCGCCTGGCTGGCCGAGACGGGCCTCCAGCCTGCGGCAGCCGCCGGGCACTCGCTGGGCGAGTACACGGCGCTGGTGGCGGCCGGCGCCTTGAGCCTGGCCGATGCACTGCCGCTGGTGCGCTTCCGCGCTCAGGCCATGCAGGAAGCCGTGCCCGTGGGCGTGGGCGCCATGGCTGCGATCCTGGGACTCGAGGCGGATGCCGTTCGCGCCGGCTGCGCGCAGGCCATGGCCGCATGCGGCGAGGCCGTCGAGGCGGTCAATTTCAACGATCCCAAGCAGACCGTGATCGCCGGCACCAAGGATGCCGTGGCCAAGGCCTGCGAGCTGCTCAAGGCCGCCGGCGCCAAGCGCGCGCTGCCCTTGCCGGTGTCGGCGCCGTTCCACTCCAGCCTGATGAAGCCCGCTGCCGAACGCCTGAAGGAAAAACTGGCCGCGACCGCGTTCCAGCCCCTGCAGTTCCCCGTCGTCAACAACATCGACGTGGCCGTGACGAATGACGCCGCCGCGCTGCGCGACGCGCTCTATCGCCAGGCCTTCGGGCCGGTGCGCTGGGTCGAGGTGGTGCAAGCCCTGAAGGCGCGCGGTGCGACGCATGTGATTGAATGCGGTCCCGGCAAGGTGCTGGCCGGCATGGCCAAGCGCATCGATGCCGAACTGGTCAGCGCCACGGTGCTCGATCCTGCCTCGCTGGCCGAGGTGCGCGTGCTGCTGGCTTGAGCTTGGATGGCTTGAAAAGGATTTTTGGAATGAGCGATCAGATCAAACACGTGGCCCTGGTGACGGGCGCCAGTCGCGGCATTGGCCGCGCCATTGCGCTGAGCCTGGCCGAGCAGGGCTATGTGGTGGTCGGCACGGCCACCAGCGAGTCCGGCGCCGCCGCCATCAGCGAGGCGCTGGCCCCTCACGGCGGCCGCGGCGTGGTGTTGAACGTCAACGACGCGCCTGCGGTCGACGCCGTGGTGGATGAGATCGTCAAGGCCCATGGCGGCCTGCAGGTGCTGGTCAACAACGCCGGCATCACGCGCGACAATTTGTCCATGCGCATGAAGGACGAGGAGTGGGACGCGGTGGTCGACACCAACCTCAAGGCGGTGTTCCGCATGAGCCGCGCCGTGATGCGGACCATGATGAAGCAGCGCTACGGCCGCATCATCAGCATCACCTCGGTGGTGGGCGCTTCCGGTAACCCGGGCCAGGCCAACTACGCCGCCGCCAAGGCCGGCGTGGCCGGCATGACGCGCTCGCTGGCGCGCGAGCTGGGCAGCCGCGGAATCACCGTCAACTGCGTGGCGCCAGGTTTCATCGCCACCGACATGACGGAAGTGCTGCCCGAGGCGCAAAAAACGGCCCTGCTGGCGCAGATCCCTGTCGGCCGGCTGGGCGACCCCCGTGAAATTGCCCATGCCGTGGGCTTTCTCGCTTCACCGCAAGCCGGCTACATTACCGGCACCGAACTGCACGTCAATGGCGGCATGTTCATGCATTGAGTACGCATAGAGGCGCATGGCCCTGGCCATGCGCCCACCGGATTTGCCCGGCCGGTGAGGGTCATCTGGAGTCGGATCATGAGCCTGTCTTAGGCTTGACACTCTAGAGGCCTTAGAATCCCGGGCTATTCCCTGTAATTCACTCCTGGAGGAGTCATGAGCGATATCGAAGCACGCGTCAAGAAAATCATTGCCGAGCAACTCGGCGTGCCTGAGGCCGATGTGACCAATGAAAAGGCCTTCGTGGCCGACCTGGGCGCTGATTCTCTGGACACCGTGGAACTGGTGATGGCACTCGAAGACGAGTTCGGCATCGAAATCCCCGATGAAGAAGCCGAAAAGATCACCACCGTCCAGCTGGCGATCGATTACGCGGTCAACCACCAGAAGGCCTGAGCCACTGGCTGACACCACGTCGTAAGGGGGCTCTTGGCCCCTTTGCATTTTGCAAATAGATATTTCGAACCGAATGAGCCGTCGTCGCGTCGTCGTTACCGGTCTTGGTCTGATCAGCCCCGTAGGCAATACGGTGGCAGAGGGCTGGGCCAACATCCTCGCCGGTCAATCTGGCATTGACCGCATCACACGCTTTGATCCAACCGCCTTTGCCTGCCAATTTGCTGGCGAGGTGAAGGGCTTCAAGGTGGAGGACTACATGACCTCCAAGGAAGCGCGCACGATGGACACCTTCATCCACTATGGATTGGCAGCGTCCGTCCAGGCGGTGCAGGATGCCGGCCTGCCCACCGGCGATCAGCTCAGCGAAGAGGCCGCCGAGCGCATCGGCGTGCTCGTGGGCTCGGGCATTGGCGGCCTGCCGATGATCGAGGAAACCCACACCGAGCTGACCAACCGCGGTCCGCGCCGCATCTCGCCGTTCTTCGTGCCGGCCTCGATCATCAACATGATCTCCGGCCATGTCTCGATCAAATACGGCTTCCAGGGCCCCAACCTCGGCCTCGTGACGGCCTGCACCACGGGCTTGCACAGCATCGGCCAGGCGGCGCGCCTGATCGAATACGGCGACGCCGATGCCATGGTGGCTGGCGGCGCTGAGTCGACGGTGTCGCCGCTGGGCGTGGGCGGCTTTGCCGCCGCGCGCGCGCTGTCGACCCGCAACGACGACCCCAAGACGGCCTCGCGCCCCTGGGACAAGGACCGCGACGGCTTCGTGCTCGGCGAGGGGGCGGGCGTGGTGGTGCTCGAGGAATACGAGCACGCCAAGAAGCGTGGCGCCAAGATTTACTGCGAGCTGGTGGGCTTCGGCATGGGCGCGGATGCCTATCACATGACGGCGCCCAACGTGGACGGCCCCAAACGCTCGATGCGCGCGGCCCTGCGCAATGCCGGCCTGAACCCGGACCAGATCCATTACATGAACGCGCACGGCACCTCTACGCCGCTGGGCGACGTGAACGAAACCAACGCCATCAAGCTGGCCTTCGGCGATCACGCCAAGAAGATGGTCGTGTCCTCGACCAAGTCCATGACCGGCCACCTTCTGGGCGGCGCGGGCGGCATCGAGTCGGTGTTCACCATCAAGGCCATTCACGACCAGGTGGCGCCGCCGACCATCAACATCTTCAACCAGGATCCCGAGTGCGATCTCGACTATTGCGCCAACACCGCACGCGAGATGAACATCGAGTACGCCGCCAAGAACAACTTCGGTTTCGGCGGCACCAACGGCACGCTGATTTTCAAGCGCGTCTGATCCGGTTTCTCTGACCCGTTCCTGCCGATGCAGCCCCTGCTGCGCTACCCGCCCGCATTCCAGATGGAGTTGCGGGCGGATTTCATTTGGCGTTGCCTTCACGTGCTGCTGTATGGGCTGGCGAGCGTGGCGCTGGGCTTGAGCTGCTGGGCGCATCAGCTGATTTCCCTTGCGCCATTGATCTTGTGCCTGCCCCTGGCGTTCGGCGTGCTGGCGCCGCTGGCCTGGCGGCACGGCCGCAGCGAGGCGCATCAGCTGATCTGGGACGGGCAGGCCTGGGCCGTGCGGCTGAGCCCGGCGCTGCATCTCGATGCGTCGCCTTGCACCGTGCGCGTGTTGCTGGACCTGGGCGGCTGGATGCTGCTGGAGTTGCGCCTGCCCGACACGGGCAAAGGCCCGGCGCGCCGCATGCGCGTGCATCTGGCCTTGTCCCGGCGCAGCTACCCGAATCAATGGCATGGATTGCGTTCGACCCTATATGGATATGCCGGATAGGCGCAACGATGCATGGTGCGCTCGTGCATACTTGCGAGTCGATTCAATGGCGAGATGCTGCTGCTTTATGAACACAATTCGAAGTTCGCTGGATTCCTGGGCGTCTGGCCCGCGCTGGGTGCTGGCCGGTTTGGTGCTGAGCCTGGGCTTGCTCGGCATCCCGGTGCGGGCGGAGCCAAGGGAGTTGCCCGATTTCACCGAGCTGGTCGAACGGGTGGGGCCCTCGGTGGTCAACATCAAGACCACCGAACACGTCAAGCTGGCCGCTGCCGGCGCGCCCGAGATGGATCCGCAGATGCAGGAGTTCCTGCGCCGCTTCGGCATTCCGCTGCCGCATTCCCGCCGCGGCGCGCCGAAAGACGACGATGACGATGAGGGGCCGCAGCGCCGCGGCGTGGCCTCGGGCTTCATTGTCAGCACGGACGGCTATGTGATGACCAATGCCCATGTGGTCGAAGACGCCGACGAGGTGCTGGTCACGCTGACCGACAAGCGCGAATTCAAGGCCAAGGTGGTGGGCCTGGACAAGCGCACCGACGTCGCGGTCGTGAAGATCGATGCCAAGGCGCTGCCGGCGGTCAGGATCGCCGACATCAGCCGCCTCAAGGTCGGCGAGTGGGTGATGGCGATCGGGTCGCCCTTCGGCTTCGAGAACACCGTCACCGCCGGCATCGTCAGCGCTAAGCAGCGCGACACCGGCGAGTTCCTGCCTTTCATCCAGACCGATGTGGCCATCAACCCGGGCAACTCGGGCGGTCCGCTGATCAATATGCGCGGCGAGGTGGTGGGCATCAATTCGCAGATCTACAGCCAATCGGGCGGCTTCATGGGCATCTCGTTCGCGATCCCGATCGACGAGGCCATGCGCGCGGCGGACGAGCTGCGTCGCAGCGGGCGCATCCAGCGCGGTCGCATCGGCGTGGGGCCGGTCGATGTCAGCAAGGACGTGGCCGAGGCCATAGGCCTGGGCAAGGCGCAAGGTGCGCTGGTGCAGTTGGTGGAGGCGGATTCGCCGGCCGACCGCGCGGGCGTCGAAGGCGGCGACGTTATCACCCAGGTCGATGGCAAGCCCATCCAGAATGCCACCGAGCTGCGCCGCGTGATCGCAGCCATCAAGCCGGGCAGCAAGGCGGTGCTGTATGTGTTCCGGCGCGGCACTTACCAGGACATCACGCTGACCGTCGGTGAAATGGCGGCGGACAAGGTGGCGCAGGCGAGCGATGCGGCGCCCGCCCAGAGCGCGGGCGTGGCGTCGCTGGGCCTGGACCTGTCCGACTTGAACGAAGCGCAAAGGCGTGAGCTGAAGCTGCGCCAGGGTGTGCGCATCGAGGCGGTCGAAGGACCCGCTGAGCGCGCCGGCTTGCGCGAGGGCGACCTGATCCTGTCGGTCAATAACGCTGAAGTTGCGTCGGTGCGGCAATTCCAGGCGCTGGTGGGCAAGGCCGACAAGGGCAAGGCCGTCAGCCTGCTGGTACGGCGAGGCGACAGCGTCAATTTCGTGCTGCTCAAGCCGCAGGCACGTTGAGCCGCTGGCCGGATTGAACTTCCGAGTGGCCCGGCGGGTCTTTTCGGGATGTGGAAAATAGGGTGCGCGATTCAGACAGTTTGGGACGGCCGGAGGACATTTGGCCGAAATTCTTGCGGACGGGATTGCAACGAATCTCAGCTAGAATCTTTGCAGGATTGAGACGGTTTGCCTGCAATTCATGCAAGAGTTTGGGCAAATGAGCAAGCGAATGGGCTTGGTGTTGGGTCGGCGCGACTGTGAAATTCCTGGTGGCTGGAAGTCGTGTTGATAAACTGTGGATAATTTTCCACCGATTGCCGGGAATGGCGTTGAATACGCCGCTCTGGCGGTTTTCAGTTCCAGCCTTTTGGCTACAATGAAAGCCCAACAAGCAGTTGCCATACGTTTTGTTGGAAGGCGCGTCACCGTTTCGACGTGCCTTTTTTTTAGCTTCGGCACGGCCCCGTTGGGGCCTTCACATCGCTGCGCGATATGAGCCTGCGCTGCAAGGGCGTTGCCCTTGTAACTCCAGGTATGTTGTGCGCGTCAGGGTTTCATGAATCACATCCGCAATTTCTCCATCATTGCCCACATCGACCACGGCAAGAGCACGCTGGCCGATCGCATCATCCAGCGCTGCGGAGGCCTGTCCGATCGCGAGATGGAGGCGCAGGTGCTGGACTCGATGGACATCGAGCGCGAACGCGGCATCACCATCAAGGCGCAGACCGCGGCGCTGCAATACAAGGCGCGCGATGGCCAGGTCTACAACCTCAACCTGATCGACACGCCCGGGCATGTGGACTTCTCGTACGAAGTGAGCCGTTCATTGTCGGCCTGCGAGGGCGCGCTGCTGGTTGTCGATGCCAGCCAGGGCGTCGAGGCGCAGACGGTGGCCAACTGCTACACGGCGCTGGAGTTGGGCGTCGAAGTGGTGCCGGTGCTTAACAAGATGGACTTGCCTTCCGCCGATCCGGACAACGCCAAGGCGGAGATCGAGGACGTGATCGGCATCGATGCGACCGATGCGATTCCCTGCAGTGCCAAGACCGGCATGGGCATCGACGAGATCCTCGAAGCGGTGATCGCGCGAATGCCCGCGCCAAAGGGCGTGGTCGAGGCGCCGTTGCGCGCCATGATCATCGACGCCTGGTATGACGCCTACGTGGGCGTGGTGATGCTGGTGCGCGTGGTCGACGGCACGCTCAAAAAGGGCGAGCGCATCCGCATGATGGCGACCAACGCCGTCTATCCGGCCGAGCATCTTGGCGTGTTCACGCCCAAGAGCGAGGCGCGTGAGCAGCTCAATGCGGGCGAGGTGGGCTTCGTCATCGCCGGTATCAAGGAGTTGGAGGCCGCAAAGGTCGGCGACACCATCACGCTGGAAAAAAAGCTGCCCAACAACCTTGGGCCGGCCGCGGAAGCATTGCCTGGCTTCAAGGAAATCCAGCCCCAGGTCTTCGCCGGTCTCTACCCGACCGAGGCGAGCGAATACGACCAGTTGCGCGATGCGCTGGAGAAGCTCAAGCTCAACGACTCTTCGCTGCGCTTCGAGCCCGAAGTCTCGCAGGCGCTGGGCTTCGGCTTCCGCTGCGGCTTCCTGGGCCTGCTGCACATGGAGATCGTGCAGGAACGCCTGGAGCGCGAGTTCGACCAGGACCTGATCACCACCGCGCCCAGCGTGGTCTACCAGGTGGTATTGGCCGACGGCACCGTGATCGAGGTCGAGAACCCGTCCAAGATGCCCGAGCAGGCCAAGATCCAGGAGATCCGCGAGCCCATCGTCACCGTGCACCTGTACATGCCGCAGGACTACGTGGGCCCGGTGATGACGCTGGCCAACCAGAAGCGTGGCGTGCAGATGAACATGGCTTACCACGGCCGCCAGGTCATGCTGACCTACGAACTGCCGCTGGCCGAGATCGTGCTGGACTTCTTCGACAAGCTCAAGAGCGTGTCGCGCGGCTACGCCTCGATGGACTACGAGTTCAAGGAGTACCGCGCGTCCGACGTGGTCAAGGTCGACATGCTGATCAACGGCGACCGCATCGACGCGCTGTCCATCATCGTGCACCGCTCGCAGTCGCAGTTCCGCGGCCGCCAGGTGGCCGCCAAGATGCGCGAGATCATTCCGCGCCAGATGTACGACGTGGCCATCCAGGCCGCCATCGGCGCCAACATCATCTCGCGCGAGAACATCAAGGCGCTGCGCAAGAACGTGCTGGCAAAATGCTATGGCGGTGACATCACCCGCAAACGCAAGCTGCTGGAAAAGCAGAAGGCGGGCAAGAAGCGCATGAAGCAGATCGGATCTGTCGAGGTGCCGCAGGAAGCCTTCTTGGCGATTCTCCAAGTTGATGATTGATTGACCATCGGGACCTCATGAGTGCATTGACCGGATTTTTGTTCGCCACGCTGATTGCGTACGGCGGTGGTTGGTATGCGGGTTACTGGAGCGGCAATTTCTCGCTGCTGCTGTTCGTGCTGACCCTGGTGACCATGGCGTATTGGCTGGCCGAGAAGTTCTACTTCTTCCCGCGCCGCCAGCTTGCCGCGCATACCCTGGTCGAGACTGACGCCAAGCGGCGCGAGTCGCTGGCCGCGCAAGGCATTGCCCGGGTTGATGGCGATGTCGAAGGCGCGCGCCGGGCGCTGCTGCGGCAGCCCTGGTGGCTGGACTGGACGGCGGGTCTCTTTCCGGTGATCCTGGTCGTGTTCCTGCTGCGTTCCTTCCTGTTCGAGCCCTTCAAGATTCCTTCGGGTTCGATGGTGCCGACGCTGCTGGTGGGCGATCTGATCCTGGTGAACAAGTTCCACTACGGCGTGCGCCTGCCCGTGATCAACAAGAAGATCATCGCCAACCACGACGTGGCGCGCGGCGACGTGATGGTGTTCCGCTATCCCGAAGATCCGAGCATGGACTTCATCAAGCGCGTGGTCGGCCTGCCCGGCGACGTGGTGACCTACCGCGGGCAACATTTGTTCGTCAACGGCCAGGAGGCGGCAGTGCGGCCGCTGGACGATTTCTATGACGAGGACAGCCACCACATGCGCTCGCACTTCATGGAGAAGCTGGGCGATATCGAGCACGAGATCCTCGTCAATCCGCAGGCCACCCCGGTGTTTCATCCGGACCGCCGCGACGGCCCGTTTCCTTTCCAGGAAAACTGCCAGTACACGCTCGAAGAGGTGACTTGCAAAGTGCCGGCGGGCCACTACTTCATGATGGGTGACAACCGCGACAATTCCCGCGATTCGCGCTATTGGGGCTTCGTGCCGGACGAAAACATCGTCGGCAAAGCCTTCTATGTTTGGATGAATTTCGGTAACCTCAAGCGCATCGGCTCCTTCCATTGAGACCTACATTGAGACCTTCAGTCAAAGGAATCCAATCCATGACACATGCACGCCGCAGCCAGACGGGCATCACCTTGTTTGGTTTGCTGTTTTGGGCCATCCTGATCTCCTTTCTGGGGCTGATCGGGGCGCGCACCTTGCCGTCGGTGATGGAGTACTACACCATCAAGCATGCCGTGGAGAAGATCGCCAAGGAGAATCCGGCCACCGTGCCGATGGTGCGGGCCGCTTTCGAGCGGACCAAGCAGGTCGAGTACTCGATTCAAAGCATCTCCGCCGAGGACCTCCAGGTGACCAAGGAAGACGACAAGCTCAAGATCAGCTTCGCCTACGAGAAGCAGGTCGAGTTGTTCGGCCCCGTGTCGCTGCTGATCAAGTACGAGGGTCATTCGTAAGAATGGTGTTTATGAATCCGTTGTTGGACGCCCTGCAAAAGCGTCTGGGATACCAGTTCAAGGATCCCGCACTTGTCGAACGCGCGCTGACGCACCGCAGCTTTGGCGCGCAACACAACGAGCGCTTGGAGTTTCTGGGCGACGCGGTGTTGAGCCTGGCGGTGTCCAGCCTGCTGTATGAGCGCTTCGAGGGCTCGGACGAAGGCGACCTGACGCGCATTCGCGCCCATCTGGTGCGTGAGGACAGCCTGCACAAGTTGGCGCTGGCCATCGGCCTGCCCGAGGTCCTGCGCATGAGCGAGGGCGAGGCCCGCGGCGGCGGGGCGCAGCGGCCTTCCATCCTGGCGGATGCCACCGAGGCCCTGATTGGCGCTGCTTTTGTCGACGGCGGCTATCCGGTGGCGCACGAAGTCGTGCGCACCCTGCTCAGCGAGCAGATCAACACCACGGCCAGCGAATCTTGGGGCAAGGATCCCAAGACCGCGCTGCAGGAATGGCTGCAGGCGCGGCGCTTGCCGGTGCCCGGCTACCGCATCACCGCCACGCGCGGACAGGCCCATGCGCAGACCTTTGCCGTGGAGTGCGCGGTGCCGGCCTTGGGCTTGACCAAATCCGGCGAGGGCCGCTCGCGTCGGGCGGCCGAGCAGGACGCTGCCAAGAGCATGCTTGAAGAGCTGATGGCGCGTGACACGCCGGGCTCCGGCTTGCGCGACTGATATGGACCACCCCCTACGCGCTGACGCGCGCCCCCTTCGAGGGGGCACAACCGCAGGACCGGCCAAGCCGGATCCTGGGTTGTCACTTGATCGGAGGGTGACACGCCACGAGGTGTGGTTGAACTGGGATGGAGAACTGATATGACTGGGTCCACCATGCCCGATACGGAAACGAATCTGCCGCAGCGCTGCGGGTTGATCGCCATCGTGGGGCGACCCAATGTGGGCAAGTCGACCTTGCTCAATGCCCTGGTGGGGCAGAAGGTGAGCATCACCTCGGACAAGGCGCAGACCACGCGGCACCGCATCACGGGCGTGAGAACCGTCGAAGAGGCGCAGTTCGTGTTTGTCGACACGCCCGGTTTCCAGACCAAGCACAACGCCGCGCTGAATCGCAACCTCAACCGCACCGTGCATGGCGTGCTGGCCGACGTGGATTTGGTGCTGTTCGTCGTCGAGGCCGGCAAGTTCGGCATCGACGACGCCAAGGTGCTTTCGCTGCTGCCCGAGGACAAGCCTGTCGTGCTGATCGCCAACAAGCTCGATGCCGTGCATCGCCGCGCCGAACTGGCGCCCTGGCTCAAGAGCATGCAGGAGCGCCGCAATTTCAGCGAGTTCGTGCCGCTCTCGGCGAAGAAGGAGGCCGACGTGCAGCGCCTCTTCAAGATCCTCAAGCCTTATTTGCCGGAGCAGGGCTGGTTCTACGAGGAAGACGCGCTGACCGACCGCAGCGAGCGTTTCCTGGCCAGCGAGATCATCCGCGAAAAGCTGTTCCGCCTGACCGGCGACGAACTGCCCTACACCTCGACCGTCATCATCGACAAATGGGAAGACGAAGGCGAGCTGCGCCGCATCAGCGCCTCCATCGTCGTCGAGCGCGAGGCCCACAAGGGCATGATCATCGGCCAGGGCGGCGAGCGTCTCAAGCGCATCGGCTCGGAGTCGCGCCAGGAGCTGGAGCACCTGATGGACGGGCGCGTGTTCCTGGAATTGTGGGTCAAGGTCCGCTCGGGCTGGGCCGACAGCGAAGAGCATCTGCGCAGCTACGGCTACGAGTGATCGGGCTGTGAAGCGTGAGCGCATGGCGGTCCGGCCCCTCGAGGCTTTTGTGCTCCACCACTACGACTGGAGCGAGACCAGCCTGATCCTGGACCTGTTCACGCGTGAGCAGGGCCGTCTGGCGGTGGTCGCCAAGGGTGCCAAAAGGCCTTATTCGCAGCTGCGCGCGGTGCTGCTGCCGTTCCAGCGCATCCTGGTGAGCCTGTCCAAGTCCACCAAGGTGGAGGAGGGCAGCGCCGAAGTGCAGATCTTGCGCTCTGCTGAATGGGGCGGGGGGCACACCCTGCCGTCGGGCGCGGCGCTGTTTTCCGGCTACTACCTGAACGAGCTGCTGCTCAAGCTGCTGGCGCGCCAGGACGCTCATCCGCAGCTGTTCGACGCCTACGCCAATACTTTGCTGCAGCTGCACGATCAGGAAGATGCGCAGTCGCAGGCGGCTTTGCGCGCCTTCGAGCTGCGCCTGCTGGCCGATATCGGGCTTCTGCCCGATCTGAGCGTGGTGACGCTGACGCAAGCCGCCGTGGCGCTGGACCGTCCCTACATGCTTTCTCCTGAAGGCGGCGTCATGGTGCCCAGCCATGCTGCGCCGACCCTGAGCGGGCAGGACCTGATCCAGTTGCAGGCCGCCTTGCTGCATGGCAGCTCGGAAGCCCTGCAACAGGCCTGTCTGAGGGCCTTGCCCGCGCTCAAGGCAGCATTGCGCGGCATGCTTCACTATCATCTGGGGCACAAGCCGCTTCGCACCCGCCACGTGATGCTGGAAGTGCAAAAACTTCTTGAATGAGTGTCTGCCGATATGAATCCTTTGATGGCTCCGGAAAGCTCCGCACATGAGGCGCGCTGCGCCTTGTCGGTCAACGTCAACAAGGTGGCCTTGCTGCGCAACACCCGGCATCTGGGCATTCCCAGCGTCGTGCGCGCGGCCGAGCTGTGCCTGCAGGCCGGCGCGCAGGGCATCACCGTGCATCCGCGGCCGGACGGGCGGCACATCCGTTCCAGCGATGTGCAGGATCTGGCGCAGCTGCTCAAGGCCTGGCCGCAGGCCGAGTACAACATCGAGGGCAATCCGACCCAGAACCTGATGGACTTCGTGCGGCAGATTCGCCCGCACCAGGTGACTTTCGTACCCGACAGCGAAGACCAGTTCACGTCCGACCACGGCTGGAACCTGCCGGCCGACATGGAGCGCCTGCGCCCGCTGATCGAGGAATGCCAGTCCTTGAGCGTGCGAGTCAGCCTGTTCATGGACCCCTTGCCCGACGCCATGCCCCTGGTGGCCCAGCTGGGGGCCGACCGCATCGAGCTCTACACGGAAACCTATGCCAGCGCTTACGGCACGCCGCGCGAGCCGCAAGTCCTGGCCGGCTTCACCGTCACGGCGCAGGCAGCGCTGGCGCAAGGCTTGGGCATCAACGCCGGGCATGACCTGAACCGCGACAACCTGACGCGTTTTCTGCGCGAGGTGCCGGGTGTGCGCGAGGTCTCGATCGGCCACGCCCTGATCGCCGACGCGCTGGAACTCGGCTACGCGGAAACCGTGCGCGACTACCAGCGCTGCATCCAGCGTGCCTACGCCTAAGGGCCGGCGATGATCTACGGCGTTGGTACCGATCTCTGCGACATCCGCCGCATGACGGCCACCTGGCAGCGCCGCGGCGAGCGCTTTGCCGAGAAAGTGCTGGGACCGCAGGAGTTGCAGGTGTTTCGTGCCCGCCGAGCCAAGGTGGAGGCGCGTGGCATTGCCTACCTGGCTACGCGTTTTTCGGCCAAGGAGGCTTTTTCCAAGGCCATTGGCTTGGGGCTGCACATGCCGATGAGCTGGCGCGCCTGCGAAATTCTCAACAGCCCCAGCGGCAAGCCCGAAATCGTGCTGCATGGCGAGCTGCTGCGCTGGTTCAATGCCCGGGGGCTCAAGGCCCACGTCAGCGTCAGCGACGAAATCGATTACGCCAGCTCCTTCGTGGTGGTTGAACAGGACAGGACATGAGCACTGCAAAAAACAGGAAAGTACAAGCCGAGGCCCTTCAAGGGGAGGATGCGCTGGCGCATGCGCCCCTGATGCTCGACATCGCCGGTATCCAGCTGGATGCCAACGACCGGCGCCGACTGCAGCACCCGCTCACCGGCGGTCTGATCCTGTTTTCGCGCAACTTCCAAAGCCGCGAACAGCTCACGGCCCTGACCTCCGAGGTCAAGGCCCTGCGCCCCGATCTGCTGATCGCGGTGGACCATGAAGGCGGGCGCGTGCAGCGCTTTCGCAGCGATGGCTTTACGCACCTGCCCAGCATGCGCAGCCTGGGTGAGCGCTGGATGAGCGACGCCATGCAGGCTGTCTCGGCCGCCACGGCGGCCGGCTGCGTGCTGGCCTCGGAGCTGCGCGCCTGCGGCGTGGATTTCAGCTTCGCCCCGGTGCTGGACCTCGACCATGGCGCAAGCAGCGTGATCGGCGACCGCAGCTTTCATCGCGATCCGCGCGTGGTGGCCTTGCTGGCCAAGAGCGTGGCACACGGCATGCTGCTGGCCGGCATGCACAGCTGCGGCAAGCATTTTCCCGGACATGGTTTCGTAAAGGCTGATTCCCACCTGGACGTACCCGTCGACAAGCGCAGCCTCAAGGCCATCCTGGCCGACGATGCCAAACCGTTTGAATGGCTGGCACTTGATTTGGCCGCCGTCATGCCCGCGCACGTGATCTATCCCAAGGTCGACAGCCGGCCCGCCGGCTTCAGCGCGCGCTGGCTGCAGGACATCCTGCGCGAGCGCCTCGGATTTGCGGGCGCCATTTTCAGCGACGACCTGGGCATGCAGGGCGCCCGCGTGCTCGACGGCCAAGCCATCAGCTACACCCAGGCTGCACTGGCCGCGCTGGACGCCGGCTGCGACATGCTGCTGCTGTGCAATCTGTCGACCCTCGATCAGGGCCGCACGCTCGACGACACCATGCAGGGGCTGATGGAAGCGCTGCCCTCGGGCGCCTGGACGCCGCGCCTCGAGAGCGAGGCGCGCCGCGCCGCCTTGCTGCCGCAGACCGCGCCGCTGACCTGGAGCGAGCTGATGCATGACCCGACGTATCATCTGGCGCTGCAGAAGCTGGGTTGAGTCGCCACGCCGGTTGCCCGAAAAAAAGCCGCTGAACCCGATTGGGTCAGCGGCTTTTTTGCCGACTAGCGGCCCCATGCCGGGGCCAGGCCGTCAGATCGTGGTGTCAAAGGGCAGGTGCACCTGCGCCAGATCTTTGCGGGTCTCGACCAGCACCAGCGGGCCTTCGTCGATCGCGACGATCGGCGGACGTTCGCGCGGCACGTGCACGGGCTTGGGTTCGGCGGCGATGGCTTCCTGCACGGCGCGCACCTTGTCGGTGTCCGAGTTCACCCACTGCAGGCCGGCGCCTTCTGCAATCGCGTGCAGATCGGACAGCGGCAGCGTGAAGCTTGGCACTTCTGCCACAGCTTCAGCCGGGGCCTGCGCCGCAGCCGGCTTCAGGGCCGACACGGCAGACGCTTGCGCTTCGACGGGAGCTTCGGCCGGTGCCAGGTCCTGCTGCGGTGCCGCTTCGGCCTCCGCAGGCGCCGCTTCGTTGCCTTCCAGGCTCAGTTGCTCGGCGTTTTGCGAACCTCCGTTGCGGCGGTCGCGGCCATAGCGGTCGCGGCTGCGGCGGCGGCGGCCTTCACGCTCTGGTGCGCCTTCGCCTTCATTGCCAGCTGCCTCTGCGGACGCGGGGGCATCGGCTTGTGCCTCTGCATCCTCGGCTGCCGGCAGGCTCGCGGCTTCGGCGCTGGCGTCCGCGGCGGACGCGCCATCCTTGAACTCGGCCTCGTTGCGATCGCGGCCGCCACGGCGGCGACGGCGCCCCTGGCGTTCTTCGCCGCTGGCCTGCGCTTCGTCAGCGGGCTTGGCTTGCGCGTCAGCAGCGACCAGCGTGGCGTCCAGCTTTTCTTCGGTCACTTGAGCCGTCGATGCGTTGCGCTCTGCGCGTTCGCCGCGAGGACGGCGCTCGCCGCGCTCAGGGCGTTGATCGCTGCGTTCCGAACGCGATTCGCGTGCCTCGGCGGTGCCGGTCTCAGGCTTGTCGTTGCGGCGGTTGCCGCGATCGCCACGCTCGCCGCGTTCACCACGCTCCGGGCGTTGCGCGTCTTGCGGCTTGTCGCCACGGGCCTCGCGCTTGTCCTTGCGTTCGCCGCCACGTTCGCCGCGTTCACCACCACGTTCACCGCCTCGCTCATTGCGGCCGCGGCGGCCGTCGCGGCCCGCTTCGCGCTTCTTGGGCTCTGCGGCAGGTGCGGGTGCGGGCGCCGGCGCGGCCTCGGGTTCGGTGCCGAACAGTTTCTTGATCCAGCCGAAGAAGCCGCTGCCGGATGTTGACGCTGCAGCCGCCGCGGGTACCGCGGCCGCGGTCGGTGCCGCCACGGGCTTGGGCGGCACGATGGGAGCGGGCTGCTCGGGCAGGATGCCCTTGATGACGGGTTCCTGCTTGCTCTTGCCCTTGTCGTCGGCGCCGCGACGGGTGATGCCCACCTCGTCCTCGGGTTCGTCGATCATGGTGTAGCTGGCTTGCAGATTCTCCAGGCGCGGGTCGTCGTGGCGCAGGCGCTCCAGCTTGTAGTTGGGCGTCTCCAGGTGCTTGTTGGGCACCAGCAGCACGGTGACGCGCTGCTTGAGTTCGATCTTGGTGATTTCGGTGCGCTTCTCATTGAGCAGGAAGGACGTCACTTCAACCGGCACCTGCACGTGCACGGCGGCGGTGTTGTCCTTCATGGCTTCTTCCTGGACCATGCGCAGGATCTGCAGCGCCGAGGATTCGGTGTCGCGGATGTGGCCGGTGCCGTTGCAGCGCGGGCAGGTGATGTGGTTGCCTTCGCTCAGTGCCGGGCGCAGGCGCTGGCGCGATAGCTCCAGCAGGCCGAACTTGCTGATGGAGGCGAACTGCACGCGGGCCCGGTCGTTGCGCAGTGCGTCGCGCAGGCGCTGTTCGACCTCGCGGCGGTTTTTCGACTCTTCCATGTCGATGAAGTCGACCACGATCAGGCCGCCCAGGTCGCGCAAGCGCATCTGGCGGGCAATTTCGTCGGCGGCTTCGAGGTTGGTGCGGGTGGCCGTTTCCTCGATGTCGCCGCCGCGGGTGGCGCGGGCGGAGTTGACGTCCACGGCGACCAGCGCTTCGGTGTGGTCGATCACGATGGCGCCGCCCGAGGGCAGGTTGACCGTGCGGCTGTGGGCCGTCTCGATCTGGTGCTCGATCTGGAAGCGGCTGAACAACGGTGCGTCGTCGCGGTAGCGCTTCACGCGGTTGGCGTTGTCGGGCATCACGTGCAGCATGAACTGCTGCGCCTGCTCGAAGATGTCGTCGGTATCGATCAGGATCTCACCGATGTCGGCGGTGAAGTAGTCGCGGATGGCGCGGATCACCAGGGACGATTCCTGGTAGATCAGGTACGCGCCCTTGCCGCCCTTGGCCGCGTCGTCGATCGCGCCCCAGAGCTTGAGCATGTAGTTCAGGTCCCACTGCAGCTCGGCGGCGCTGCGGCCGATGCCGGCGGTGCGGGCGATCAGGCTCATGCCCTTGGGGTAGTCGAGCTGGTCGAGGTTTTCCTTCAGCTCTTCGCGGTCTTCGCCTTCGATGCGGCGCGACACGCCGCCGCCGCGCGGGTTGTTGGGCATCAGCACCAGGTAGCGGCCGGCCAGCGAGACGAAGGTGGTCAGCGCCGCGCCCTTGTTGCCGCGCTCTTCCTTCTCGACCTGGACCAGCAGTTCCTGGCCTTCCTTGATGGCGTCCTGGATGCGGGCAGAGCGCACGTCGGTGCCTTCGCGGAAGTATTGGCGCGAAATTTCCTTGAAGGGCAGGAAGCCGTGGCGGTCTTCGCCGTAGTCGACGAAGCAGGCTTCGAGCGAGGGCTCGACGCGGGTCACGACGGCCTTGTAGATATTGCCCTTGCGCTGTTCGCGGCCTTCAATTTCGGTTTCGAAGTCCAGCAGTTTTTGGCCGTCGACGATGGCCAGGCGACGCTCTTCGGGTTGCGTCGCATTGATCAGCATGCGTTTCATCAAATCTCCTCCGGCGCCTTGGGTGTGTCCTACACCATCAGGCGCGCAGCATTGCGACGCCCATCTGACAAAACGTCAGCGGGCGACTTGTACGCTGCACGAGAAACGCAACGGAACCGAGGAAGGAATCGCCCTGGACTGTCGATGATCAAAAAGTGATCAGCTCGACAGCGTTGGCGCGTGCGCTGTCGACGTAGGCGCCAAGAGTCCATCCCTTGTGCACACCAGCCATGCTCGTGTGGCCCGGCCACGGCCTGATGCGGGCGCCGGACCCGCAAGGGGTCGGGACAGCGCCACACGGCGGCGGGGGGTGGGGGGATAGGCGGACATCATGCGTGTACGACGTGGCGCTGGCACAAGGCCGCTGGTCCTAGGGGACTGGCGGGCCTCATGCCGGAAATACCTTATTCGTGCCCTTTGACAGCATCTAGACAAAGCTGCGTGGAGCGTGGTTCCTTATGCGTTGCTCTTCCGCATCCGAACTTCGGCCGCCCGGTCACTTGGGGACAGGGCCCGCGTCCACACGAATGCGTTGCATCACCATTTTTTTGGATCGGGCTATTCCGGCAGGCAAATCCGGCAGGCAAATCGCTTGCACTCGAAACAGCTTCAATCCACCGCCACTGCACTTTCCATATTTGGGCGCTGTATTTGCAGGTCTGCGACGTCTTGGGTCGGGTCTTGCAGGGGTACAGCGCTGTAAAATCTGAAAAATCAAATACTTAGAGCGCAATAGTGGCAGGCAGCATTATAAGGGGCAAAACCCGCACCCAGACCCCGGGGTCTGCCCGAGTGCGGCCTGCTTCATCCGGACACGGTGGGACGGTCGCGGCGAGGCCCGCGCGGGCAGTGTCAAAACCGCTGCCGGCGCCGGTCGTGCCGGCGGAAGCGCCCGTGGTCAAACACCTAACTATCGACGAAGGCTCGGCTGGGCAAAGGCTGGATAACTTCTTGCTTCGCGAACTCAAGGGCGTGCCCAAGACGCATGTCTATCGCGTCATACGCGCCGGCGAGGTGCGGGTGAACAAGGGGCGCGCGAGCGCCGACACCCGGCTGGAATTGGGCGACGTCGTACGCGTGCCGCCAGTGCGCCTGCCCGAGCGCGGCGCCCCTGCGGCCGTCCCGGCCAGGGAGTTTCCGGTGGTGTTTGAAGACGATCACCTGCTGATCGTCAACAAGCCGGCCGGGGTGGCTGTGCATGGCGGATCGGGCGTGAGTTTCGGGGTGATCGAGCAACTGCGTCAGTCACGCCCGCAGGCCAAGTTCCTGGAGCTGGTGCACCGCCTCGACAAGGAAACCTCGGGCCTGCTGCTGATCGCCAAGAAGCGCAGCGCGCTGACCCATCTGCAAGACCAGTTCAGGGAGCGGGAAACCGGCAAGACCTATGCCGCCCTGGTCTGGGGCGCCTGGCCGGCCAACAAGAAGGTGATCGACGTGGCGCTGCTCAAGTTCACCGGCGGCGACGGCGAGCGCTGGGTCAGGCCGGTGACCTCGTCGCATGATCCCCAGGCGGACCAGGCCAAGCGCTCCATCAGCCTGGTCAGGCTTGCGGAGCTGTGCGGCGCCTGCAGCCTGCTGGACGTGACGATCAAGACCGGCCGCACACACCAGATCCGGGTGCACCTTGCGCATGAAGGGCACGCCATCGTCGGCGACCCCAAGTACGGCGATTTCGAAGCCAATCACGCGCTGGCGCGCGGCGCCTCGCGCTTTGACCGCATGTTCCTGCACGCCAAGCGGCTGCGTTTTATCCATCCTTCGACCGGGGCGGAGATCGACGTGTCGGCCCCCTTGCCGGCGGAATGTGAACAATTGCTGGCCTCCCTGAGGCAGCCTGCTGGACAGTAAATGATTCCACGTCAATTTGATCTGATCGTGTTCGACTGGGACGGCACCCTGTTCGACTCCACCGCGCTGATCACGCGCAGCATCCAGGCGGCGGCGCGCGACCTCGGTTTGCCCGAACCCAGCGCGGAGCAGGCCAGCTATGTGATCGGGCTGGGCTTGCAGGAGGCGCTGGCCTACGCGGTGCCCGATCTGCCGCGCGAGCGCTACCCTGAGCTGGGCCAGCGCTATCGCCATCACTATTTTGCGGCGCAGCACGAGGTGACGCTGTTTGAAGGCGTGCTGCCCATGCTGCACGAACTCAAGGCACGGCACCATTGGCTGGCCGTGGCCACCGGAAAAAGCCGGCGCGGGCTGGACGAGGTGCTGAAGGCGGTTGAGCTGCAATCGCTCTTCGATGGCACGCGCACGGCGGACGAGACGGCTGGCAAGCCGGATCCGCGCATGCTGCTGGAGCTGATGCGCGAGTTCGGTGCGGAGCCGGGCCGCACCCTGATGGTGGGCGACACGACCCACGACCTGCAGTTGGCGCTGAACGCCGATTGCGCGAGCGTGGGCGTCAGCTACGGCGCCCATGATTTCGAGACCTTTGCGGAGCTGTCGCCCCGCTTCGTGGCGCACACGGTTCAAGACTTGCACCGCTGGTTGATTGACAATGCCTGAGTTTTCCAACATGAACACCGAGAATCCAGTCCCCCAGCCAGTCCTCCAGCCCTTGTGCGCATCCGACGATCTGCAGGAGCGTGGCCGGGCTGTGGCCTTTGACGTGCTCCAATATGGCGAACCGGCGCGCGGCTTTGCACTGCGTTTTGACGGGCAGGCCGTGGCCTACCTGAACCGCTGCGCCCATGTGCCGACTGAAATGGATTGGCAGGAAGGCGAATTCCTGGACGGCGACAAGTCCTACATCATGTGCTCCATCCATGGCGCCGTGTACGACCCGCTGACCGGACGCTGCGTGACCGGCATGTGCGGCCGCAGCGGGCTGACCAAGATCGAATTGAACGAACGCAATGGGCAGGTGTTCTGGGTCCCCACCCGCGACACCCGCCCGGCCACCAAGGACAAGAAAATTGACTGACGACAACAAGCCCCAACCTTCGAGTGGCGCTGACGACGGATTGCCCGGTGCGGTCCCGGACGCCACTCCCGAAACGGCCACGGTCGATACCCGCGCCGCACCGTCGGCTGCAAATGCGTCGGCACCTGCGCTCGCGTCCGGCTCTTTTTCGGCGCGTCATGAGGCCTTGCTGACCGAGTTTGCCGTCGAGTATTTGCGCGACCGCCGCAGCGACAGGCGCTGGCGCAGTTTCTTCCGCCTGGCCTGGCTGTTGTTCCTGGTGGTGGTCGCCTGGACCTTGTTCGAGCAGTACCGCCATGTGGCGCCGCCCAACACGCCGCACACCGCGATGGTGGAGGTGCGCGGCGAAATCGCCGAAGACAGCGAGGCCAGCGCCGAGCTGATCCTGTCGGCGGTGCGCAGCGCCTTTGAAGACAACTCGGCCCAGGCCATCGTGCTGCGCATCAATTCGCCTGGCGGCAGCCCGGTGCAGGCAGGCATCGTCTACGACGAGATCAAGCGCCTGAAGGCCAAGCATGGCAAGAAGGTCTATGCCGTGGTCGAGGAAATCTGCGCGTCCGGCGCCTATTACATCGCCGCCTCGGCCGACGAGATCTACGTCGACAAGGCCAGCGTGGTCGGCTCCATCGGCGTGCTGATGGACGGATTCGGCTTCACGGGCCTGATGGACAAGCTGGGCGTCGAGCGCCGCCTGCTCACCGCTGGCGAGAACAAGGGCATGTTGGATCCGTTCTCGCCCTTGAGCGCCAAGCAGCGCGGCTACGCGCAGTCCATGCTCGACCAGATCCATCGTCAGTTCATCGCGGTCGTGCGGGAAGGGCGCGGCAAGCGCCTGAAGGAAACGCCGGAGATCTTCTCCGGGCTGTTCTGGAACGGCGAAGAGGCCGTCAAGCTGGGGCTGGCCGACGACTTCGGCAGCATCGACTACGTGGCGCGCGAAATCATCAAGGCCGAAGACGTGGTGGACTACACGCCGCGCGACAACGTGGCCGAGCGCCTGGCCAAGCGCTTTGGCGCGGCGATGGGCGCGGGGGCCGTGAAGGCCATGCGCAACCTCAGCGCGATCCATTGAATGCCCGGCTGAACGTTTGAACCTTGCATGCGAGAACCGGGCCCTGGCCCGGTTTTTTCATTGCTGCAGCCGCCATTTCATGTGCATCTCTTTTGGCACTTGTTGCAGACGGAGCTGCGCTGTTAAGGTCGTGCCTCATATTGACTTTGGAAAGCATCTGAGCAGACGGGAGCGATTCATGCCGATTTCCTTACAAGTGCAAGCCTGGTGCCGGCGCCGTGTGGCAGCCGTTCGGCAGGCCCTGACCTTGCCGCCCACCGACTTGCTGCGCGACCGCGTCTACCGGCGCCTGTGGTCGTCTATCTTGATCAGCTCCTTGGGCGGGCAGATCACCTTGCTCGCGCTGCCGCTGACGGCCGCCGTGCTGCTGCATGCCAGCCCGACCCAGATGGGCCTGCTGACCTCGATGGAAATCGTGCCTTTCGTGCTGTTCTCGCTGCCCGGCGGCGTATGGCTGGACCGGGTACGCAAGCTGCCTGTCTACGTGGTGGGCGAGGCGACCCTGGCCCTTGCCGTTGCGACGGTGCCGGTGGCGGCCTGGCTTGGCATGCTGTCCATGCCCTGGTTGTATGCGGTGGGCCTGCTGCTGGGCACGGTCTATACCATCGCCGGCAGCGCGGCCCAGATTGTGCTGACGCAGGTGGTGACGCGCGATCGGCTGGTCGAGGCGCATGCCAAGAATGCCCTGGCCTCATCGGGTGCCGAAGTGGCGGGTCCGGGCGTGGCCGGCGCCCTGATCAAGCTGCTGGGCGCCCCTTGGGCCTTGGCGGTCGACGCGGCCTTGGTGCTGGTGTCGGCCTTGATTCTGCGGGGTATCCGGGTGCAGGAAGAATTGCACCATGTCTCGGGCGCGGACTTCTGGCGCGACCTGAAGGCGGGCCTGCGTTTTGTCCGTCACCAGCGCCTGCTGGTGAGCCTGGCCTGCACGGTGGGGGGTTGGCAGATGTTCTACAACGCCGCGCAGGTGGTGCAGATCCTGTATGCCACGCGGGTGCTGAACCTGTCGGCGCAAACCGTCGGCCTGAGCTATGTGGCGTTGGGCCTGGGCACGGTGCTGGCCAGCGTGTTCGGGCACCGCATCAGCGAGCGGGTCGGGCCCGGGCCCTGCCTGCTGCTGGGCACCGGCATCTGCGGGCCGGGCTGGCTGGCGCTGGCCTTGGCGCCGGTGGCGTCGTGGAGCGTCTGGGTGTTTGCCTTCATGCTGTTCAGCTTCGGCATCGGCGCGGTGCTGATCTTCATCAACTTCCTGTCGCTGCGCCAGGCCGTCACGCCGGCGCCGATGTTGGGCCGCATGACCAGCACCATGCGCTGGCTGATCCTGATTCCGGCCGGGCCCGGCGCGCTGCTCGGCGGCTGGCTCGGCGAGCATGTCGACTTGCGGGCCTCGCTGCTGTTTGCGGGCGTCGGCGCCTTGCTGCTGACCTTGATTGCGTCGCGCGTGCCGGTGATCCGGGGGCTCAAGGTCCTGCCGCGCCTGGATGCCGAGCACGGCCTGGTGCCGCAGCCGCAGGTCTGAGGGAAGGGGCGATGGTCATGCGTGTGCCGGCGACACCCGACCCGACCTTGATCGAAGTGCCCGAACTCGTCCAGACGCCGCGACTGGTCATTGCCATGCCGCGCGCTGGCGATGGGCAGGCCTTGAATGCCGCCGTCTGCGAATCGCTGGACGATCTCAAGCCCTGGATGCCATGGGCCCAGGTGGCGCCCACATCCGAACAGTCGGAAGGCGTGGCGCGCCGCATGCAGGCGCGCTTCATGCTTCGAGAAGACCTCGCGTACTACCTGTTCGAGCGGCTTGGCGATTCAAGTGGCGCAAGTGGCGGAGGCAAGGGGCGCTTGCTCGGCGGCGTGGGCCTGCATCGCTTCGACTGGGTCCTGCGGCGCTTCGAGATCGGCTACTGGCTGCGCAGCAGCGCGCAGGGTCGCGGTCTGGCCGTTGAGGCCGTGAACGCCATCAGCGAGCTGGCCTTCACACGGTTCCGCGCGCGCCGGGTGGAAATCCGCATGGACCAGGACAACCAGCGCAGCCGGGCCGTGGCCGAGCGCTGCGGCTTCGAGCTGGAAGGCGTCCTGCGTTGCGACACCCTGGGCGTGGATGCCTTGCCCTGCGACACGCGCGTGTATTCGAAGATACGTCGCGCCTAATCGAACGCATGACTTTTGTCACTACGGGCTTGCGCCGAGGTATGGGCAGTTGGCGACAGATGGGCTTCGAGGCGGCTTTTTGACGCCTGAGTCACCCTACATTCACACCTTGCCTTTAAAGGCGGGGTCCATGTTTGTGAATTGTTGTTGGAGTCCATCGATGTTCAGAAAGAACCGCATCAGTCTGGCCGTGTTGTCGTTGTCGGCCTGCTCGACCGCCGTGCTGGCGCAAGAAGCTGCGCCGCAGCCCGAGGTCAAACAACTGGAAGTCGTCATCGTGACCTCGCAAAAGCGAGTGGAAGATGTGAAGCAGGTGCCCTTGAGCGTGTCGGCCATTTCCGCCGAGGGCCTGAAGGAAGGCCAGATGTCGAACTTCGACGACCTGGCGCGCAACATCCCCAATCTTTCGAATAGCAATGCGGGCGGCCCGGGCCTGAGCACGATCGAAATGCGCGGCGTCAGTTCGGCGGCGGGTTCCGCCACGGTGGGCGTATACCTCGACGACATTTCGCTGACCACGCGCAACCTCTACAGCCAGGGTACGGCTGAACCGCGCTTCTTCGACCTGGAGCGGGTGGAAGTGCTGCGCGGCCCGCAGGGCACGCTGTATGGCGCCAGCTCCATGGGCGGCACGATGAAATTCATCAGCAAGCAGCCCGACTTGAAGCATTTCGGCGGCGACGTGCAACTGGACGTGTCCAGCACCGACCACACGAGCCAGCTCAATGGGCAGGTGCAGGTGGTGCTGAACGCGCCCATCCAGACCGATCAGCTGGCCTTGCGCATCGGCGTGCAGGCCGGGCACTTGGCGGGCTATATCAACCAGGTCAGCGACCAGACCCTGCAGACCATTGCCAAGGGCATCGACAGCAATGACTGGACGGTGCTGAAGGCAGCTCTGAAGCTCAAGGTCAATAACGACTGGACGGTCACGCCAGGCCTGTTCTATCAAAAGATGCTGACCGGCGACGTCGATGCCTCGTACACGTCGGTGGGCAGCTACCAGCAGTACAACGCCGGCGTGGCGCTGCCGATTTTCACCACGTCCAAGATCGAGCGCGAACCGGGCTCGGACACGCTGACCGTGCCCTCGCTGACGGTCAACGGCGACGTCGGATTTGCCGATTTCACTGGCGTTCTCAATGGCTACAAGCGCAGCTTCAAGCGCACGCAGGACGGCACCGACGTCAACTCTCCCTATGTGGGAAGCCAGATCCTCAACACGACGGTGTCGAACATCGTCACCTACCTGCCTTCTGCGGTGTATCTCGACAACGAGGTCAGTCAAACCTCGCTGGAGCTGCGCATGGCCTCCAAGGCCGCCGACTACAACGCGAATCCGATTTCCTGGGTGGGCGGCGCCTACTTCTCGCAGAACAAGACCGATGTGGCGGACACCGAGCCGATTTTTGGCATCAATGCAGCCTTCACCAACAACGGCCTGAACATCAACGATCTGGCACAGTGGGCGGCGGGTTCGGGCATGTTCGTTGGCGGGTTCGCAAACGACCTGTCCTACTACAGCGCGCGCCATTACGACGACATGCAGAGCTCGGTATTCGGCGAGCTGACCTATCACTTCAGCGATTCTCTGCGCGGTATCGTGGGCTTGCGTTATCTGCAGGCCAGCGAGGAATTCCATCGCGAGGGCAACTACTTCTTCGCCGGCGGCCCCTTGACTTTCGCGTTGAACACCACGGCCCACAAGGCCACGCCGCGCTTTGCGCTCGACTGGGACGTCAGCAAGACGACCACCGTCTACGCCAATATCGCGGAAGGCTTCCGCCTGGGGGGCGTGAACCGGCCCATCCCCTTGACCATTTCCGGCAACGTGTCCGATCTGGCCAACCTGGGCCTGACCTCGGCGCCCATGACCTTTGCGCCAGACAGCTTGTGGAGCTATGAGGTCGGCAGCAAGTCGCGCCTGCTGGACAACCGGGTCGAGCTGAACCTGGCGGCGTTCTACATCAACTGGAGCAACATCCAACAGGATGTCTATCTGCCGACGGCGGGCTTCGACTTCGAGACCAATGTGGGCAACGCCATCAGCAAGGGCGTCGAGTTTTCGCTCAAGGCGCGCCTGACCAACAGCTTGCTGCTGAATGTGTCGGGCAACTACACCTCGGCCTATTTCGCGGAAGACGTGCCATGGCTGGGAACGATCAGCAGCGGCAACCCAGGCTTGAATGTGCAAAAGGGTGATCCGATCGAGGGCGTGCCCAAGTTCGGCGCCACCGTGGGCGGCGAGTACCAGTTCGGCCTGACCGACAACATCGACTCGGCCCTGCGCCTGAACGCGCAGTGGGTCGGCAGCAGCCACGGCACCTTCGTGCGTTCCAACCCCGACTACCTGCGCCCCGGCTACATGACCATCGATGGCAGCTGGTCGCTGTACATGGGCAAGTACAACCTGAACTTCATGGTCAAGAACCTGGCCAACGACCGCACGGTGATCCAGCAGCCCAATATCCAGTCGGTGGCCGAAGCGTATTACCTGCGTCCGCGCACGGTGGGCGTGAGCTTGACCGCGCCGTTCTGACGCTGTCAGCTTGCACAGGAGACCGGTGAAAACCGGTCCACCGCGTCAGTGATGACGCCGTCCACGCCGTTGGCGAGCAGCCAGTGGACGACGGCTTCGTCATTGGCGGTATAAACCGCGGCACGCATGCCCAAAGCGTGGATCTGCTGCACGGCACCTGCGTCCATCAGGCTGTAGTGCGTGATCACGCCGATGCAGCCCAGCTCGCGCGCCTCGGCCAGCCAGCTTTGGCGGGCCTGGTCGACCAGCAGCGCGCGCGGCAATTCCGGAGCGGCCTCGCGGGCGGCGGCCAGGGCTTCGGGTTTGAAAGAGCTCAAGAGCGGCTTGCGTTCGACCCCGGCCCACAGCCGGCGTACCTGCTGCGCCACGGTCTGGCCGGTGAGGGTTTCGGTGCCGGGCGTGGGCTTGATCTCAAGGTTCAGCGCCAGCTTGTTGCGGATCACGAAACGGGCCACCGCGCCCAGGTGGGCCAGGGGTTCGCCGGCGAAGAGGCGGCTGTGCCAGGCGCCGGCGTCGAGCTGGCTCAAGGCGGACCAGGTCTGCAAGGCAGGATTGCCGCTGCCGCTGGTGCAGCGGTCCAGCGTGTCGTCGTGCATCAGGAAGCATTCGCCGTCGGCAGACAGCTTCACATCGCATTCGAAGGCCCGAAAACCGAATTGTGCGCCCAGGCGGAACGCGGCCAGAGTGTTTTCCGGCGCCAGCTTGCCGGCGCCGCGGTGCGCGATCCACAGCGGCATGGGCCAGTCGTCAGGCCCGGATGGGGGGGCAACGCGCACGGCGCGGGTGCTGGGATCTGCGGACATGGGCATGACGGACTCCTGATGCCGGCCGATCATAGAGGCGATAGCGGCTGCGTGGCGGGCAAAGAGGGCCGCGTCCGGGCAGGGGCAATCACGCTGGAAGCTCAGTTTCCATGCTGCGCTGCGGTACGATCGCGGGTCGACGCCTGCAGGAGCGTGCCCATCGCCCGGGTTCTGTTTCTCGGGTCGCTCACCAGGGCACGCGGCCGATCGCCAGCGCCCCAGGGCGGCCTGGCTCGATGGGTTATCCGCCCATTGGCGTCCTCGCAGAATTTACAGCCTTGCCGCGCCGCAGCCTGACTCGGCTTCGCGCGGCCAAACCAGGGTGCTTTGTCGCCCGGACGCCATGAATGCACCGCATCCGCTGATGCCTCAGCCCATCCCGTCCTTGTTGCCCGACGCCGCTTCGCCAGGCCGTGAAGCGCAGCGCCTGCGTGAGATTCCCTACAACTACACCTCGTTCTCTGACCGTGAGATCGTGATCCGCATCCTGGGCGCGCGTGCCTGGGAGTTGTTGAACCAGCTGCGTGAAGAACGCCGCACCGGCCGCTCGGCCCGCATGCTGTACGAGGTGCTGGGCGACATCTGGGTGGTGCAGCGCAACCCTTATCTGCAGGACGATCTGCTCGACACGCCCAAGCGCCGGGCCTTGCTGATCGAGGCCTTGCACCACCGCCTGCGTGAAGTCGAGCGACGCCGCGATGCCCAGGCCGACCCGCAGCGCGACGCCCATGTCGGCGAGCTGCTGCAGCTGGCGCAGGCGGCCGTGCAGCGCTTTGCCGCGCAGTTCGATGCAGTGGCCGAGCTGCGCCGGCGCGCGACCCGGACGCTGGCACGCCACACGGCCCGCGACAACATCAAGTTCGATGGCCTCTCGCGCGTGTCGCATGTGACCGATGCGACCGACTGGCGCGTCGAATATCCGTTCGTGGTGCTGACACCGGACAGCGAAGCCGAGATGGCGCATCTGGTCAAGAGCTGTGTCGAGCTGGGCCTGACCATCATCCCGCGCGGCGGTGGCACGGGCTATACCGGCGGCGCGGTGCCGCTGGTGTGGAACAGCGCCGTCATCAACACCGAAAAGCTCGAAGCGCTGCGCGGCGTGGAAATGCTGCAGCTGCCCGGGCTGGATCGTCCCGTGGCGACCATCTTCAGCGAGGCCGGCGTCGTGACGCAGCGGGTCTCCGACCTGGCCGAGGCGCACGGCTTCGTGTTCGCCGTCGACCCGACTTCGGCCGAGGCGTCCTGCGTGGGCGGCAACATCGCCATGAACGCGGGCGGCAAGAAGGCCGTGCTGTGGGGCACCGCGCTGGACAACCTGGCGTCCTGGCGCATGGTCACGCCTGAAGCCAAGTGGCTGGAAGTGGTGCGCCTGAACCACAACCTGGGCAAGATCCACGACGTGGACGTGGCGAGCTTCGAGCTGCGCCACTTCGACGCATCGGGCAAGAAGCTCGAGCGCACCGAGCGCCTGGACATCCCGGGCCGCAGCTTCCGCAAGGAAGGGCTGGGCAAGGACGTGACCGACAAGTTCCTCGCCGGCCTGCCCGGCGTGCAAAAGGAAGGCTGCGACGGCCTGATCACCAGCGCGCGCTGGGTGGTGCACCGCATGCCCAGGCATGTGCGCACAGTCTGCCTGGAGTTCTTCGGCAACCCCAAGGACTGCGTGCCGTCCATCGTCGACATCAAGGACTTCATGTTCGCCGAGGCCAAGAAGCCCAATGGCGCCATCCTGGCCGGCCTGGAACACCTGGACGACCGCTACCTCAAGGCCGTCGGCTATGCCACCAAGAGCAAGCGCGGCGGCCTGCCCAAGATGGTGCTGGTGGGCGACATCGTCGGCGACGACGAGAACGCCGTGGCCCTGGCCACCTCCGAGGTCGTGCGCCTGGCCAACGGCCGCAGCGGCGAGGGTTTCGTGGCCGTGTCGGCCGATGCGCGCAAGAAGTTCTGGCTCGACCGCAAGCGCACGGCGGCCATCTCCAAGCACACCAACGCCTTCAAGGTGAACGAGGACGTGGTGATCCCGCTGCCGCGCATGGGCGAGTACACCCTGGGCATCGAGCGCATCAACATCGAGCTGAGCCTGCGCAACAAGCTGGCGCTGGTCGACGCCTTGAAAGCCTTCTTCAGCCAGGGCAGCCTGCCGCTGGGCAAGACCGACGACGCCAACGAGATTCCCAGCGCCGAGCTGCTGGAAGACCGTGTGCAGCAGGCGCTCGGCCTGGTCAGCGAAGTCGGCGCGCTGTGGCAGCAATGGAAGGACGAGCTCGATGCGCCGCGCGACCAGCATCGCGACGCGGAAGGGCGCCCCGAGCGCAGCTTCTTCGAGCAGTTGCAGGACTATTCGCTGCGCGCCTCGTGGAAGCGCCAGATCCTCAAGCCGCTGCAGGCCGTCTTCAGCGGCAGCGCCTTCGCGCCGGTGCTGGCCGAATGTCAGCGCCTGCATCAAGAGGTCCTGCGCGGACGCGTCTGGGTGGCGCTGCACATGCATGCCGGCGACGGCAACGTGCACACCAACATCCCGGTCAACTCCGACAACTACGAGATGCTGCAGACGGCCCACGAGGCCGTGGCCCGCATCATGACCCTGGCGCGCAGCCTGGACGGCGTGATCTCCGGCGAGCACGGCATCGGCATCACCAAGCTGGAGTTCCTGACCGACGCGGAGCTGGCCGAATTCGAGGCCTACAAGCAACGCATAGACCCCGAGGGCCGCTTCAACAAAGGCAAGCTTTTGCGCCCGGGAAGCTCGACGCAGGCCGACTGGCCGACCTTCACCGACCTGAGCAACGCCTACACGCCCAGCTTCGGGCTGATGGGGCACGAATCGCTGATCATGCAGCAGAGCGACATCGGCGCCATCGCCGATTCGGTCAAGGACTGCCTGCGCTGCGGCAAATGCAAGCCGGTCTGTGCCACCCATGTGCCGCGCGCCAATCTGCTGTACTCGCCGCGCAACAAGATCCTCGCTACCTCCTTGCTGGTGGAGGCCTTCCTGTATGAAGAGCAGACGCGCCGCGGCGTGTCGATCAAGCACTGGGAGGAGTTCGAGGACGTGGCCGACCATTGCACGGTCTGCCACAAATGCGCCACGCCGTGCCCGGTCAAGATCGACTTCGGCGACGTGACCATGAACATGCGCAACCTGCTGCGCAAGATGGGGCAGAAGAGCTTCAGGCCCGGCAATGCCGCGGCCATGTTCATGCTCAACGCCACCAATCCCGAGACCATCAAGATGGCCCGGTCGGCCATGATCGGCGTCGGCTTCAAGGCGCAGCGCCTGGCCAACGACCTGCTCAAGACCTTTGCCCGTAGGCAGACGGCGGCGCCGCATGCCACGCTGGGCCCGGCGCCCGTCAAGGAGCAGGTGATCCACTTCATCAACAAGAAGCTGCCTGGCGGCCTGCCCAAGAAGACGGCGCGCGCGCTCTTGGACATCGAGGACAAGAACTACGTCCCCATCATCCGCGACGCGAGCCGCACCAGCGCCGAGAGCGAGGCCGTGTTTTATTTTCCCGGCTGCGGGTCGGAGCGCCTGTTCTCGCAGGTGGGCCTGGCCACGCAGGCCATGCTCTGGCATGCCGGCGTGCAGACCGTGCTGCCGCCCGGCTACCTCTGCTGCGGCTATCCGCAGCGCGGTTCGGGGCAGTTCGACAAGGCCGAGAAGATCATCACAGACAACCGGGTGCTGTTCCATCGCGTGGCCAATACCTTGAACTACCTCGACATCAAGACCGTGGTGGTGTCCTGCGGCACCTGCTACGACCAGCTGCAGGGCTACAAGTTCGAGGAAATCTTCCCGGGCTGCCGCATTATCGACATCCATGAGTTCCTGCTGGAGAAGGGCATTACCTTGTCTGCGGACCAGGCGTATCTCTACCACGACCCCTGCCACAGCCCGATGAAGCTGCAGGAGCCCATGAAGACCGTCAAAGCGCTGATCGGCCCCGATGTGCTCAAGAGCGAGCGCTGCTGCGGCGAATCCGGAACGCTCGGAGTCACGCGTCCCGACATTTCCACGCAGGTGCGTTTCCGCAAGGAAGAGGAGTTGCGCAGGAGCGAGGCAGAGCTGCGCGAGGCGGGCAAGGTGGGGCCGCAGGACAATATCAAGATCCTCACCAGTTGCCCGAGCTGCCTGCAGGGCTTGTCGCGCTACGGCGAGGATTTGAAGAGCGGCCTGCTGGAGGCGGACTACATCGTGGTTGAAATGGCGCGCAAGATCCTGGGCGACAACTGGATGCCGGACTATGTGGCGAAAGCCAACAACGGCGGCATCGAGCGGGTGTTGGTATGAGCGCGGTTTGTCCGCTGTGCACCGAGGTCGGGGGAGAGCTGATCCACTACGGCGCAGAATGGCGCATCGTCCGCGTCATCGACGCGGATTTTCCGGCCTTCTACCGCGTCATCAGCCGCAACCATGTGGCGGAATGGAGCGACCTGTCGGCCGCGCAGCGCGACGCCATGATGTCGGCCGTGGTTCGCGTCGAGGAGGTGCTGCGCAGCGCCTTGCAGCCAAGCAAGATCAACCTGGCCACCTTGGGTAACGTGGTGCCGCACCTGCATTGGCACGTGATCGCGCGCTTTGACTGGGACAGCCATTTCCCGCAGCCGATCTGGGGGCAGCGCCAGCGTGATTCGGCCTTGCCCGCGGTGCAGCGGCTGTCTTGTAGCCTGCCGGCATTGGATGAACGAGTGCGCAAAGCGTTCGAGAGCTGAGTACCCCCAGACCTGCCGCTATGCGTCAGGCTCTCCGAGGGGGCAAGCAAACTTCGGAAGCGGCCCGGCGTTTGCTTGAGAGCGCTACACTGCTGCTCCCGCCCCGCATCACACATCCCATGGCCGGCCTGACCGCGAATTCCCCCCATCCCACCGACATCGTCGTGCACCTGCAATCCCGGCGCCTGGAAGTGGCGTTCGCTGATGGCGCACGCTTTTTCATTCCCTTCGAGCTGATGCGCGTGTACTCGCCGTCTGCCGAGGTCAAGGGACACGGGCCGGGCCAGGAAACGCTGCAGACCGGCAAGCGCGACGTGCTGATCGAAGCGCTGGCCCCCGTCGGCCACTATGCCGTGCAGCCGCGTTTTTCGGACGGGCATGAAAGCGGCATCTTCACCTGGGCCTACCTCTACGAACTGGGCGAGCAGCAGGAACAGCTCTGGCGCGATTACGAAGCCCGCCTCGCCGCTGCAGGACTGGACCGCGATGCCTTGATGCCGACCCGGGGCGGCACTGGCTGCAGCAGTCATTAAGGAATTGATCATGAGCAGCACACATTTTGGTTTTCAGACCGTCGACGAACGCGAAAAGGCCGGCCGCGTGCGCGGCGTGTTCGATTCGGTCGCCTCGCGCTATGACGTGATGAACGATGTCATGTCCATGGGCCTGCACCGTGCCTGGAAGGCGTATACGGTGGCGGTGGCCAATCTCAAGGCGGGCGACCGGGTGCTGGACATTGCCGGCGGTACCGGCGATCTGTCGCGCGCCTTTGCCAAGCACGTCGGCGCCACGGGCATGGTGGTCCACACCGACATCAACGAGGCCATGCTGCGCCAGGGCCGCGAGCGGCTGCTCAACGAAGGCCTGGTGCTGCCGACCAGCTTGTGCGACGCCGAGGCCCTGCCCTTTGCGAGCGGAAGCTTTGATCTGGTCAGCGTGGCATTCGGGCTGCGCAACATGACGCACAAGGATCAGGCCCTGGCCGAAATGTGCCGCGTACTCAAGCCTGGTGGACGCCTGCTGGTGCTGGAATTTTCAAAGGTCGCCGAACCGCTGCGCAAGCCCTACGACTGGTATTCGTTCAAGGTGTTGCCGCGCATCGGCCAATGGATTGCGGGCGATGCGCAAAGCTATCGCTATCTGGCCGAATCCATCCGCATGCATCCCGATCAGAAAGAGCTCAAGGCCTTGATGAAGTCCGCCGGGTTTGGGCACGTCGACGTGCACAACCTGAGCGCCGGAATCGTCGCGCTGCATGTGGGGATCAAGTGCTAGCGCGCCGACGCGCGAATGGCGTTGAAAACTGGCGTAAGTCCGCACACCTGACGGTATGCCCCCCTGAAATGTGCGGGGTGAGGGAGCTTGCCGGGCATGTCCTGGACAGTGCGCCTCGTTACACTCGTGGCTTGTCTGCCTTTGAAAGCGCCACCCATGAAATTGATTCAACGATCCGCAGTTTTCAGCCCTTCCAGCCTGCGTCCTGCCTTGTTGGTTGTGGCTGCTGCGGTGGTGCTCTTGAGCGCCTGCGGCGGCAAGGGTGAAGACAAGAGTTCGCAAACTGCGGCCAAGGTGAACAAGGAGGAGATCACCGTTCACCAGATCAATTTCGTGCTTGAACATCAGCCCGGCTTGACGGCCGACCAGACCGAGTCGGCCTCGCGCCAGGTGCTGGAGCGCCTGATCGACCAGGAGCTGGCCGTGCAGAAGGCGCAGGACCTCAAGCTCGATCGCGACCCGCGCGTGGTGCAGCAGGTCGAAGCCGCCAAGCGCGAGATCCTGGCGCGGGCTTATGTCGATCACGTCGGCGAAGCCGCTGCCAAGCCCACGGCCGACGATGTCGCCAAATACTATGTCGCGCATCCGGCGCTGTTCAGGGACAGGCGCCTGTACAACCTGCAGGAATTGACCATCGAAGCCAAGCCTGAACAGATCGATGCCTTGCGCGTCAGGCTGCAGACGATCAAGAACGCTTCCGATTTTGCCGACTACCTGAAGGCGCAGAATTTCCATTTCACCGGCAATCAGGCCGTGCGTTCGGCCGAACAACTGCCGCTCAACAGCCTGGACGTCATCTCAAAGATGAAGGACGGCGAAGCCGTGCCCTCGCTCACGCCCAATGGCTTGCAGGTGCTGTTCCTGGTCAGCTCGCGTGCCCAGTCGGTGGATGAGGCCAACGCCAAGCCGGTGATCGAATCGTTCCTGTTGAACCAGCACAAGAGCGATCTGGCCCAGAAGAACCTCAAGGCTTTGCGCGATGCGGCCAAGATCGAGTACGTGGGCAAGTTCGCTGAAGCGGCCCCGCAGGCTGTGCACCCCACATCCGCGCCCGTGGCCGGCAAGGCAGAGGCACCTGAGACCGCGGCAAGCGGCATGGATCAGGGCACGATCGCCAAAGGCATGGGGATCAAATAAGCTGCCGCCTCCAGTCCAGCGGATTGGGCATATGTACTCGGGGTCTAGAGCATGACGATGGAGCGGCGTGAATGGATGGAATGAAGTCTTTGGGCGCAGCGTGCCTGGTGTTTTCGCTGCTGGGCGGCTTGGCGCCGTCCGTTCAGGCTCAGGCGGCGGTCAGCGGCGCGGCGCAGGAGTACAAGCTGGGGGCCGGCGACGTGATTCGCATCGCCGTCTACCAGAATCCTGATCTGACGCTGGAGACGCGCATCACCGAGTCGGGGGTGATTTCCTTTCCGCTTCTGGGCAGTGTCAAGCTCGGCGGCCTGTCGGTGTCCAAGGCCGAAGAGCTGATCGCCACCAACCTGAAGAGCGGCGGTTTCGTCAAGCAGCCGCAGGTGACCATCGTCGTCACCCAGGTCAAGGGCAACCAGGCCAATGTGCTGGGCCATGTCAACAAGCCTGGGCGTTATCCCCTGGAGTCGGGGGCCACGCACCTGACCGATCTTTTGTCCATGGCCGGTGGTGTCGATGTCGGTGGCGGCGAGTTGCTGGTGTTGACCGGCACGCGCAACGGACAACCTTATCGCGCGGAAATCAATCTGCCCAAGATTTTTTCGCCGGGTGGCCGAGACCAGGACGTGGAGGTCATGAACGGTGATGTGCTGTGGGTCGACCGTTCGCCCATCATCTATATCTATGGCGAGGTGCAGCGCCCCGGCGCCAGTCGCCTGGAGCGCGACATGACGCTGATGCAGGCGCTGGCCGCTGGCGGCGGCACCACCTTGCGCGGCACCAAGAAGGGCATCCAGGTGCATCGCAAGAATGCCCAGGGCAAGGTCGAGGTGCTGGAGCCTGCCATGGACGAAATCCTGAAGGATGGCGACGTGGTGTACGTCAAGGAAAGTATTTTCTAAGGACCTGACGGTGACGATTTATCAGCTTTTCTCGATCTTGCTGGCCCGTTGGAAGATTGCCTTGTCCACCTTCGTGGCGGTCGTGGTGCTGGGCGTGGGCGTGACTTTGCTGCTGCCCAAGCAGTACACGGCCGTGGCGTCGGTGGTGGCGGACGCCAAGCCGGACCCGGTTTCCGCCCTGATGTATCAGAGTGGCGCCACCTCCGCTTTCATGGCCACGCAGGTGGATGTGATCAAGAGCGACCGCGTTGCGCAAAAGGTGGTGCGCAACCTGAAGCTGGCTGAAAATCCTGCGATCCGGTCGCAGTGGATGGAGGCGACTAAAGGTGAAGGCGATATTGTCAATTGGTTGAGCGAGGGCTTCCAGCGCAATATGGAGGTCAGGCCTTCGCACGAATCCAACGTGATCGAGGTGACCTACAAGGCTGCGGACCCGCGATTTGCCGCTGGCCTGGCCAATGCGTTTGTGCAGGCCTATATCGAGACGACGCTCGAACTGAAGGTCGACCCCGCACGCCAATATTCGTCATTTTTCGAAACTCGCGCCAAGGATGCGCGTGACGTGCTGGAAAAGGCGCAGGCTCGGCTGTCGGCTTTTCAAATGGACAAAGGCATCATCGCCAGCGATGAGCGGCTTGATGTTGAAAATGCCAGGCTGAATGAATTGTCTTCGCAACTGGTGGCGATTCAAGGTTTGTCGGCGGACTCGGGCAGCCGCCAGATCCAAGCCAACAGCGGGGCCGGCGACCGGATTCAGGAGGTTTTGAACAACCCCTTGATCAGCGGCCTGAAATCCGATTTGTCGCGAGCCGAGGTCAAGTTGCAGGAGTTGAGCGCCCGCCTGGGCGACAACCATCCGCAAGTGCTGGAGACCAAGGCCAATATCGCCGAACTCAAGATCAAGGTCGATGCGGAAACCAAGCGTGTCACGAGCGGGGTCGGGGTCACGAACACCATCAACCGCCAGCGCGAAGCGGAAGTTCGTGCGTCGTTGGAAGCGCAGCGTGCCAAGGTCTTGCGCATGAAAGCCACCCGTGATGAGGGCTCGGTTTTGTTGCGCGATGTCGAAAATGCGCAAAAAGCCTATGACGTGATCCAGTCCCGCTTGAACCAAAGCAGCCTGGAAAGCCAGACCACCTTGAGCAATGTGAACGTGCTCACGCAAGCGGTGGCGCCGCTGAGGCCTTCATCGCCCAAGCTGATGCTGAACGGCTTGATCTCGGTCTTTTTGGGCACCTTGCTGGCCATCGCGCTGAGCTTGGGCGCCGAGCTGTTGGACCGTCGGGTCCGGGTTCAGCAAGATTTGGTGCAAACCTTGGGCCTGCCCATCATTGGCGTGATGCCCAGGCCTGTGAGCGCGGGACAGCATCGTGGACTGAAAGGCTTGCTGCTCAAGCAGGGATTCGCAAATCGCTTGATCGCGTACAAGAAGGGTGCAGCTTGATGTCCAGTTCAGTCACGTCCGTATCCGCGTCTGAGTCTGGCCAGGTGCAGGGAGCAGAAGTCAAAGACCAATCGATTGGCGCCATCATCAGCGCCAGCCGGAATCTCTCGGCCGAGCAGGTCGAGAAGATCCTCGCCTACCAGCGCAGCCAAGGCGTCCGCTTTGGCGAGGCCGCCGTCAGCCTGGGCTTCGCGTCGACCGACGACGTCTTGTTTGCCTTGTCGCAGCAATTCCATTACCCCTATGCGCCGGTAGAGCACGCCAGGATCAACCCGGAGCTGGTGACCTTGACGCATCCGTTTTCGCCCCAGGCCGAGGCGTTCCGCGCAACGCGAAGCCAACTGATGATGCGTTTCTATAACGGCACGGAGCCCCAGGCCTTGGCGGTGGTGAGCCCGGCATCCGGCGATGGCAAGACCTACTTCTGCGCCAATCTGGCAGTCTCGTTGGCTCAATTGGGCGGGCGCACCTTGCTGGTCGACGCCGATTTGCGCGGGCCCCGTCAGCACGAGTTGTTCGGGCTGAACAACAGCGAAGGCCTGTCGGCGGTGTTGTCTGGCCGTGCAACAGGGCAGGTGATCCAGCAGATTGCAACCGTCCCCAGCCTGTTCGTGATGCCAGTGGGCGTCACCCCGCCCAATCCGCTCGAGCTGGTCGAGCGTCCCGCCTTTGGTTTGCTGATGCGTGAGTTCCTGACCAAATTTGACCACGTGATCGTCGACACACCGGCGGCCAGCTTCGGTGCCGACAGTCACGTGGTGGCTGCTCGCTGCGGCGCCGCGCTGGTGATTGCCCGCCGGAACGAAACGCGCGTGGCGGCCCTGCAGGAACTGGTCGCGACGTTTGAGCAAAGTCCGGCCAAGTTGCTGGGTGTCATCGTGAACGAGTTTTGAGCGAATGATCGGCCATTCCGTGCACACAGCCCCTGAAGCGTCGAGCCCGGTTCGTCAACCACGTACTGACGACGGCTCGTGGCGGATGGCCGCGCCGGTTCTGGTCTTGCTGGCAGGATGGCTGGCCATGTTCGGCCCCAGCTACTACAGTCTGTCGCAAACCATCTGGAGCAGCGACGAGCAGGGCCATGGCCCGATCATTCTGGGGGTGAGCTTTTGGCTGCTTTACCAGAAGCGAATGGCATTCGCCGCCCTGCCACGTCGATCGATGTTGCTGCTGCCGGGCATGCTGATGTTCGTCGGGGTGGTGGCATGTGCGGTCGGGCGCTCTCAATCGATCTGGATGCTTGAAATCGGCGCCCAGATCCTGGTGCTGTCCTCGCTCCTGCTGTTCTATTTCGGCTTTGCGGGCGTGAAACTGGCCTGGTTTCCGCTGCTCTTCATGATTTTCATGATCCCCTGGCCGGGGGACTGGGTGTCCGTCGTGACGTCGCCGCTCAAATCTGCGGTGTCCGCGGTGGCGTCCAACATGCTGTACCAGTTGGGGTATCCGGTGGGTCGGTCCGGAGTGATCCTGACAGTGGGTCCGTACCAGTTGCTGGTCGCGGATGCCTGCGCGGGCTTGAACTCCATGTTCACCCTGGAGGCCTTGGGCTTGCTTTACATGAACATCATGCGTTACACCTCGGTGGCACGCAATGCGTGCCTGGCGCTCCTGATCGTGCCCATCTCCTTCACGGCCAACGTGGTCCGGGTCATGATCCTGGTATTGGTGACTTATCATTTTGGCGATGCCGCCGGCCAAGGCTTCGTGCATGGATTTGCCGGCATGGTTCTGTTCACGGTGGCCTTGTTGCTGATTCTGGGCGTCGACAAGCTGGTCGGACTGTTCGTTCCGGCGGAGCGGTCCCCATGACGAGTGCCATGAAGACGGATTGGGTCAAGACCATTGTGCTGGCGCTGGTCATGGCGGGGGCCAGTCTGCTGGCCCTGGCGATCACGCCGCGCCATTTCTTGGCAGACATCCAGTCGCGGGAGCACTTGGCGGAGCTGCTCCCCGACTCATTTGGTGATTGGACCGTCGATACGTCCATCATTCCCATTCCTCCCAGCCCGGATCTCCAGAAGGTGCTTGACGCCACCTACGATGAAACCGTGGCGCTGACCTATCGCAATGGGCGTGGCGAGCGCATCATGTTGTCGCTCGCTTATGCTCGCAACCAGCACAAGGGCATGATCACGCACCGGCCCGAGATCTGCTACCCGGCGCAAGGCTTCAAGCTGGTCGCGGGGGTTGAAAATGCTGACCTGAAAATCCTCGGTGGGCAGGATCTGCCGGTCAAGCACCTGGTCGCGGCCATGGGCCCTCGCAATGAGCCGATCACGTACTGGGTGATGGTTGGCGACGAAATGACGGAATTCGGCTACCCCCACCGCTGGGTCGCGATTCGTTATGGCTTGAAGGGCGTGGTACCCGATGGCGTGCTGGTCCGGGTGTCGTCAATCACCGGCGACAATACGGCTGGTTTTGCCTTGCAGGATCGCTTCATTCAAGACCTGCTGAAGGCGATTCCGGCGAGCCGGCGGCATCGATTGATTGGTGCTTCGTACTCTTGAATTTATTCTGGATCCAGGTCCAATCCGGACTTGATCCAGGCCTCCAAACAAGCTGTGAGTTGATTGCATGAAAAAGACAGCCCTCATCACCGGCGTGACCGGCCAGGACGGCGCCTATCTGGCGGAGTTGTTGTTGTCCAAGGGCTACGAGGTGCACGGCATCAAGCGCCGCGCCTCGCTGTTCAACACCGACCGTGTGGACCACCTGTACCAGGACCCCCATG
>Ga0213872_10000338_pt1 | contig 39725 bp, 28 predicted proteins | sample VelepicomBERX_R2_FD_160071 | JGI IMG/M metagenome (GOLD analysis project Ga0213872, IMG submission 160071) | Rhizosphere microbial communities from Vellozia epidendroides in rupestrian grasslands, the National Park of Serra do Cipo, Brazil - RX_R2 | ecosystem: Host-associated > Plants > Roots >... | reverse complement strand
AGATGTTCTTCGACTTCACGGCCGAATCGTCGGCCAGGATGTTGTACATGAAGGTGTAGACGGTGACGTTGTCGACGTTCTTCAGGGTGTCGCGGCGGAAGCGCTTGCAGTAGCCGCAGTTGGGATCTTCAAACACGGCGATGACGCGCTTGCCGTCGCCCTTGACCAGCTTGAGCGCCTTGTCGAGCGGCAGATCGGAGAACTTGATCTTGTTCAGTTCATCGATACGCTCGCGGGTCAGGTCGGTCGAGGTCTTGACGTTGTAGATGTGGCCGGAGAACAGATAGGTCGCGGTCTTGTCAGTGTACAGGATGTCGCCGCCGACGCGGATTTCATACAGGCCGCTGTAAGGGGTCTCGCGTACCGAATCCACTTTGGCGCCCTCGCCCAGGCGCGGTTCGATCAGTTTCTTGATGGTGTCTTCCACCTTGGGGGTTTCAGCGCCGACGCATGCCGCCATCAACGCAGACAGCGACAGTACAACCAACTTACTCTTCTTCATAACTACTCCGGATTATTTTCCCATGGCGTGGGAGATCAGACGGCGCTTGAGGCCAGGCAACTTATTCAATAAGTTTAACCCTAAATTACGAACCACGCGCACGGGCTCCAGATCGGCGCCAAACAGGCGCGCCAGGCCGTCGGTGGTGAACTGCATCAGCAGCACGTCTTCCTTGCGCGCGCGGGCGTAGCGCGCCAGCACGCGCTCGTCGCCCAGGCTGCGCTGGGGTTCGCGCTCGCTCAGGGTCTTGGCCAGCTGCGCCACGTCGGCGAAGCCCAGGTTCATGCCGTGGCCGGCCATCGGATGCACCACGTGGGCGGCATCGCCCACCAGGGCTACGCGCGGCGCGACCATGGTATGAGGGCGCATCAGGCGCAGGGGGAAGTCGCGCACCAGTTCCGGCTGCAGCGGCGTCAGGGCGCCCAGCTTTTCCTGTGCGTAGACCGACAGGCGGGCCGCCAGCTGGCTGGCCGATTCGCGGCACAGCACATCGGCCAGCGCATCGGGCGCGGACCAGACCAGCGAAACCTGGTTGCCGGGCAGCGGCAGCAAGGCCACGATGCCGTCGGCGCCGGTGAACCATTGGTAGGCGGCGCCGTGGTGCGGCAGCTCGCAGCTGAAGTTGGCCACCACCGCGCGCTGATTGTAGGAGCGGTAGTCCATGCCGATGTCGCACTGGCCGCGCACCCAGGAGTGCGCGCCGTCCGCGCCCACCACCAGTTCCGAACGCAGCGCGGAGCCGTCATCCAGATGCACGGTAACGCTTTCGTCGTCGCGCGACATGCCGATGGCGCGGCCGGTGACAAAGTGGACGTCGGGGGCAAAGCGCAGGGCCGCATCCAGCGCCTGGTTGATATTACGGTCTTCCATGATCCAGGCCAGCGTGCCGGTATGGGCGCTGTAGGCGTCGAAATCGAGGCCGCCGGGATGGGCGCCGTCACCGCTGACGATCATGGCGTCCACCGGCGCGACGCGGGCCGCATCCAGCGCGCCCCACACTTTAAGAGAAGACAGCAGATTGAACGCGGTGTGGTTCAGGGCATAGACCCGGGCATCCCACCCTGCCTCCGCCGGCGCCACTTGCGATGGCCCGGGCGGTCCCAGCAGCGTCACCCGCAGACCGGACTGGGCCAGTGCCAGCGCGGTGGTTTTGGCGATGGCGCCGTTACCAACAATACAAATATCACTCTGAGAAATGGAGCCGGAAGCGCGGCCGGAAGCGGCGGCGGGCGAGGATGAAATGTTCATCCGGCCATTATAGCCTTTCAGGCAAAAAGAATTCCGCACTTGCAATCTGGGATGAACGTGCTATAATTCTGCTCCTTGGCCTGGTAGCTCAGTTGGTAGAGCAGAGGATTGAAAATCCTTGTGTCGGTGGTTCGATTCCGCCCCGGGCCACCAAGAATTCAGAAAAACGCCACCTTCGGGTGGCGTTTTTTGTTTTTGGAAAGCCATTCGCCCTCGGCATTTTGTTGTCAAAATAAAAAATATCAATTAAGCTATTTTTAATGACAACTTTAATCGGGGAAAATAGATGGCAAAGATATTCAGAGTTATCGCCTGCGCAGCGGCATTCTTTGCCAGCGCATCTGCGATGGCAGCCGTGGAATACTCGTTTAGCGGCTTTTTCAGCAACAACAATTGGCCAAACGAAGTAAATTACACCGGTGGATTTAGTTTTGTCGTTGATAACTATCTGCAGACCGACGAGGATATTTCTCCGGCTAACATGCTGACCTGCCATGCGGGCGACCAGTTGTGTTCCAAGGTGCATTTCTTCCAGGATGCCCATGCGGCAGGCCTGACCGGCGATCTTGGCGTGCAAGCGATCGGCTTGGCGGATCACGACGGCTCCATGGGCTACTATTATTTTTCCGCACCCGCCTTTTCGACGCCAGGCTCGTACAACAGCCTGTACGGTTTTAATCCAGGGACGCTGACAGTGAGCGCCGTTCCCGAACCGGCAAATTGGCTAAGCTTAATTACCGGCATGGTCTTGATCGGCGCATTGACAGCGCGCAGCCGCAAGCCTGATATCGTTTTGGATATGGGATTTTTACGCCATGCGTTGCGCTCTATGGAAGACCTTTTACGGGAAATTTCCCAAACGCGGGGCGGCCGCGCAGCAGGAAATAAGACCCGATGATCGCCAGGGCGACCAGCACCATGAAGCCGAACAGAAAGCGCGTATCGGGATTGACCGCCTGCGACAGTAGCACCGTCACCAGCGCCAGCAGCGCGACGGCATTGCCGGCCGGGTAGAGCCAGGCTTTAAAAGGCAGTTCCCCTTTGCCGGACTTCGCTGCGGCCCGGCGCATGCGCGCGTGCGCCACGATAATAAAAATCCACACGGTCATGATGAAGCCGCCGCTGCCCTTGGCCAGCACCAGGAACAGGTCGCCGCCGCTGACAAAGTGCCCGGCCAGTATCGCCAGGCATACGGCAAAGCTGAGCGCCAGCGCATTCATCGGCACGCCGCGCGGATTGGCGCGGCCAAACAGTGCCGGTGCATAGCCACGCTGGCTGAGCGAGTACATCATGCGCGAATTCGAGAACAGGAAAGAGTTCATCACCGACATGAAGGAGACGAACAGCACCACCTTCATCGCCGTCGCGACCCAGCCGTATCCGGCCAGGCTGAACAGCGACACATAGGGCGACTTCAGGCTGACGCTGTCGGTCCAGGGCAGGCACAGGATGACAATGGATACCGAACCCACGTAAAACACCATGACCCGGATCAGCAGGCTGCGGATGGCGCGCACGACATTCTCGCGCGGCTTGTCGGATTCGCCCGCCGCCACAGCCGCAATCTCGCTGCCGCCGAAGGAAAAGATCACCACCGCCACACCGGCCAGCACCGGCAAGACGCCCTTGGGCATAAAGCCACCATGCGCAGTCAGATTGCTCAGTCCCGGCGATGGCACAGCCGCCTGAAGATTCAGCAGCAGCGACACGCCCAGCACCATGCACAGCAGGATCGAGGTGATCTTCGCAAAGGACAGCCAGTACTCGGCTTCACCGAAGGAGCGCACGGAATACAGGTTGCTGGAGATGACGATCAGGAGCATGAGCAAGGCGCCCGCCCACACCGGCAGCCCGGGCAGAAAGTCATGCAGAATTCCGCCCAGCAGGATCGCCTCGATGGTGATGGTGATGGTGAGCATGGACTTGAACCAATACAGCCAGCCCACCGAGTAGCCGGCCCATTCACCGATATGCTGGCTGGCAAAGGTGGAAAACGAACCGCTGTCGATCCCTTGCGCCGCCATCTCGCCCAGCATGAACATCACCAAAATGACGATGAAACCGCCGATCAGGTAGGACAGTATCGCCGCCGGCCCGGCCGAGGCAATCAGCGCTCCCGAGCCGACAAACAATCCCGCGCCGATCACGCCGCCCAGCGCGATCATGGTGACATGGCGTTGCTTCAGGCTGTGAACCAGCTGGTCTTGATGCCTCATGCGGTGATCCTTCTGTCGGGATAATCATGCGGGCTGATGATAGCACTCATGCATTCAGCGGCGATGCCGTGGACGCGCCCTCCTCAACTGTGCAAATTCTTCCTTGAGCAGCTCCGCCACGATCCGCACCTTGGGCAGGTCGACCGTACGCTTATGGCAGATGATCGCCAATGGTGCGCGCAGACTCGCCGGAAGCGCCAGCTGGAGCTCGACCAGATCGCCTGGCGCGGCCAGCCGGTGCGCCGTCTTCAGGAGAACCATTGCGCCAACGCCGGCCTGGCACGCGGCGACCTGCACACTGTAGTCATCTGCGGCGAATACGGGCTGGAATTGAGGAATCTTGGCTGACAATTCAGGATTCGGACTGACCATCTCGTGCCGGCTGGTCCACGCAATCCAGTCAATGTCGCGAAAACCGTATTTCGGCGGCAGCTTCTGCGCATAGCGCTTGCTTGCAAATGCGCCGATCGGAAAGAGGACTTCGTCAAGCGTCATCAGGTCGTCCATCCCGGCAGGCTCCCTCCAGAGCGCGATGTCCGCCTCGCCGCGCGCGAGGTTCAGGTGCTCCATGCTGGTCAGGATTTCCAGCCTTATCTGGGGATGTTTCCGCTTCAGCGTTTCTGCAAACGGCGCCAGGAAATCGAAGGCATAGGCGGGCGCAGTCGTGATGCGAACGCTGCCGCTCACGGGAGAACTCCTGGCATCCAGTGCGAGACTGGCCTCGGCCGCCCATTGCGCCATGCCTTGCGCGGCGGGCAGCAACCGGTCGGCCGTCTTTGTCAGCGCAATGCCCTGGCTTTTTCGAACGAACAGAGGTTCACCAAGCAGATACTCCAGCTCGGCAATTCTCCGGCTCAAGGTCGGCTGGCTCACTTTCAAGCGGCGTGCCGCGCCGCTCAGGCTCCCGGCATCGCACACGGCCAGAAAAATCTGCAGATCATCCCAGTTCAGTTTTGCTGTACTCATCAGGCTCTTTGGCGTAGCCATGCATTTATGGATGGCTGCATAGGAAATTAGGCAATTGTCATTCTATCGCGCCAGCAGCAGAATTAAAGTTTGCACCAGGATTCCATCATGCCAAGACAGTTTATTTTCATTGCCGCTTTCCTCGCCATCCTGTCCGGTTGCGCGCAAACGGCCCATCCAACAACGCCTGCGCGCCTCGGAAAGCCGGTCAGCTCGGCCGCCATGGAGGCGCTGATCGATACGCCAGGGCCCATCGATCTCAAGACGGTTGCCAGCGCGGATTGGGTTGCCGACCTTTCCGGGCTGCTCAACCTGAAAGATCCCAAGGCCGCACAGGCGGGACTGAAAGATCATGAGGAGCCGATCCAGATCTACTTGCACCTCTTGCACCATCCGACACAAGGATTGTTCATGGTGGACACGGGCGTGTCGAAGCAGCTCACCGCCGATCCTGCTGGTGCGGGAGTTGGCCTTATCGTCAGAAAGTTCGGAAAAATAGAAAAGATGAAAATCCTGACGGACACTTCAAGCGCAATCAAATCGCAAGACGTGCCCCTCAAGGGCGTCTTTCTGACGCACCTGCATCTGGATCATATTTCCGGCATGCAGGACGTACCAGCCGATATACCGTTCTATACCGGTGCAGGGGAAGCTGCGGAGAGAAAATTCGAGAACGTTTTCGTCCAGGGAATGGAGGATCGCTTCTTCAATGGAAGGCCAGCAATTCAGGAGTTCCAATTTACCAAGGACGCGGATGGGAAATTCGATGGCGTGATCGATATCTTCGGTGACGGCTCCCTGTTTGCGATCCTGACTCCGGGACATACGGCTGGCCATGTATCCTATCTTGCCCGCACACCGGCAGGCCCGGTGCTCCTGACTGGCGACGCATGCCATACGCGATGGGGCTGGGAGCACGAGGTCGAGCCAGGCAGTTACACCTTTGACCGGGAAAGTGAACGCAAGAGCTTGCTTGCGTTGAAGGCCCTGAGCGAGCGCCACCCGAAGATGATCGTCAGGCTGGGGCATCAGTCATGAGTTTCATGGGTGCGGCAATTTGAGATCGCAATGACTGAGGAATGCGATCCATTCTACAAACACCGGACAGATTGTCCGGTCGCTGCAAGCAAGCTGACGGCTTTTTTGTCAAATGAGACAAGGGTTTCGCCGCCCAGCCATTTGCCCTCGTAAGCAATAACCCCATCGGCAAAATCTCCACCGGCTTCTAATACGACCAAGCCAGCTTCAGCCGCAAGCCTGTCCATCATGACATTTTTTGCTGCCACCAAGGAATGGATCGCAGACGCGGCGTCAACCGCCGTGAATGCATAAACCGAACGAAGGACCCATACGAGCTCACACAGACTTGCTAAGGACACTGCAATGAGCGACGCCTCAGACAGAACCTTGGCAGCAATTGACGCCTGCTTGGGATCGTCCAGAACGACCGCGCGGACAAGGACGTTCGTATCCGCTGTCAGTTTCATTTTTTGCCGGCCCATCCTTTGGCTGCGGCATTCCCCATTTCATTCAAGGTGGCAATTTTTGAGGTACGATTGGCCAGCAGCCCAATAAACCCGGCAATGGTCCCTGCAGGCTGAGCCGCCTTCACCATCCCAATGGCATCAGGCAGCAAAAGCACTTCGATCTTGTCACCAGGTTTGACGTCAAGGTGCTGCAACATATCCTTGTCCAGCGTAACCTGCCCTCGCGCCGTTACTGTCAGCAGTGCCATGATAGTCCCCTGAATGCATGTCGCATTCAGTTTAGTGCAGTTTCACTGTCTGCTCCACCGAGGCACTAACCCAGTATGTTGATGCACCGCAAAGATCCCGAGAGCGCATTTTCCACTCTCGGGATCCGTTCAGCTTAGTTCTGCGCCATCTGCTTGCCCTGCGACGGAACGAACTCTTCCATCACAGCCTTGCGCAGCACCGCTGGCGGCACCAGGCCTTGCGACAGGACGAAGTCGTTGAAGGCCTTGCGGTCGAACTTGCTGCGCAGGGCGACTTCGGCGGCTTCGCGGGTTTCCATCAGGCGCTGGTAGCCGTAGAAGTAGGAGGTCGCCTGGCCCGGCGCGCGGAAGGTGTAGCGCTGCATTTCCTGCGTCGCCATGCCTTCCGATAGGCCCACTTCTTCCATCAGGAAGGACTTCACACCTTCCGGCGTGATCTCGCCCAGGTTGACCATCGGGTCGAGGAAGGCACGGGCGGCGCGCTGCATACGGGCCTGCAGGGCGAACAGCTGGCCGTCCAGCGGCTCATACGGCTGCATCTCGGCTTCGGCATACAGCGCCCAGCCTTCCACGTTGACGCTGTTGAAGGCGAACACGCCGCGCGCGGTGGAAACGCCGGTCTCGATCATCTTGGCAAACTGCAGCTCGTGGCCTGGACGCGCTTCGTGCGCGGTCAGGGTCCAGGTGCCGGCCTGGTGGGTGAAGTCGTCGAACACCTTGGTCTTGCCGCTGGCGTCAGGCGGCATGCCAGTGGTCAGCACGAACTCGCCATACTCGCCGGTGTTGCCGATCAGGCGTGGCGGATTCATGTGCGGCGCCGGCTGGGCGGCGTTCTCGGCAGCCGAAGCCAGACGGATCACGGCCTTGCGCTCAGGCAGGGAGACGATCTTCTGCTCGCGCACGGCGGACTCGATCTGGCCCAGGCGCTCCTGGTACAGCGGCATCACATTGTCCAGCGGGATCTGCTGCTTCTTCAGCTCGCGCATCACAAAGCGGTAGTCGGCGTTGGGCAGGTTGCGCTCCTTGGCGATCAGGCCGGCCGTGATGTTCATCTGGTTGCGGATTTCCGAGAACGAGGTCAGCGCCTTGGCAATCAGTTCCTGCGGCGTGATGTCGACGCCGAACTGGTGCAGGTTGTCGGCATAGATCGCCACCGGCAAGCGGTGGTCGGCGCGCGCAAGCGGCAGCAGCTGCTTGCGCACGAAGTTCTCGTTATACGCGGTCAGCTGCTTTTCCAGCGCGGCAAAGGCGGGCTGCCAGCCTTCCAGGCCGCTCTTTTCCAGTTCCTCCTTCATGCCCTTCAGCAGGGTCGGACCATCGTCCAGCGATTGCGCCAGCTCGCCCTTGTAGGGGCCGATCAGCTTGGGATTGGCCTTCAGGCGCTCCTGGGTGCGTTCCACCGCCAGCTCGGTGATGGGACGGTAGCCCTTGACCAGGCCGGCGTATTTTTGCAGGCGCACCACCAGGGTCTTCTGGCGCTCTTTCGGAATGCGTGGATCCAGCATGCCATGGACAACACTGAACAGCAGCTGGTTCAGATCCTGGTAAGGCACCATCAGCTTGCGCTGCAGGGCGTTGGAAGTCAGCTGGTCATTGGCGGCGCTGATCAGGATGTCCAAGTCCTGGCGGATCTTGGGGTCGGTTTCGGTCTTCTGGCGCTTTTTCAGCTCGGCCACCACGGCGTGGGTGTCCTTGACGCTGGCGTCGTACAGGTCGTGCGACATGTCGGTGATCAGCTCGTCGTAGCCGTCCACGCCCAGCTGGCTGGCACTTTCCGGCGAATACTTGGCCATCAGGTTCAGCAGCAGTTTGGCATTGTCGTTACTTTTCGCGACCCAGGCCTGCTCGGCGGCGCCAGCCAGGCCGGACAGGGAAGCGCAAGCCAGGGTGATGGCGCCGATGATGGCCCGTTTTTTCCAGAGAGATTTCGACATCGCAGTCCTTTGTAATTGTAGGGTGGATAGGTCAAGCCGAGGCAGTATAGGAGCCTTCCCGGCCCGGCGGCGGCTTTGTGCGACAGGCCGCAGAAATCGGGGGATGAGCTGTCAGTTTGCCCACACAGCGCTTGCAAGTTGTCGTAGTGCAAGGTAATGTCTCCGCACAAAAATTTCTTTGGGAGGCACCCGGTATGCGTAAAGTCTTTCGATTGATTGGCCAGTCGGCCTGCGTGGCCATGCTGTGCGCCACCGCCCATGCGGCCCCGGCCAAAGCATCGGCCAAAGCGCTGGCCACGCCGGAGAAAATGAACCAGCTCTACGCCGACTACTGGGAAGACTATCTGCGCGCGAATCCGATCGCCGCGACCTTCCAGGGCGACCACCGCTTCGACGACCAGTACGGCGCCGTCACCTCGGCCGAGCAGCGCGCCCAGAGCCGCGCCCTGGCGGAAAAATACCTGGCCCGCAGCGCCGCCTTCGACCCGGCCAAGCTGCCCGCTGAAGACCGCATCAGCTATGACCTGCTGCGCTATCAATTGCAGCAGATCCTGGACGGCCTGCGCTATCCCGCCAACCTGATCCCGGTGGACCAGTTCAACGGTCCGCATCTGCTGCTGGCGCAGCTGGGTTCCGGCCGTTCGGCCCAGCCTTTCGAGACGGTGAAGGATTACGAGAACTGGATCAAGCGCGCCTCCAGCTACTCGCCCGCGGTGGACGACATGATCGCCGATATGCGCACCGGTATCGCCCAGGGCATCGTGATGCCGAAGGCGCTGATCCTGCGCGTGCTGCCGCAGCTGGAAGGCATGAGCACCGATGACCTGGAGAAGAACGTCTTCATGGGCCCCGTGCACAAATTCCCTGATTCCTTCAGCGCGGAAGACAAGGCCCGCCTGACCGAGGCTTACACCAGGCTGGTACGCGAGCAGCTGTCGCCGGCCAACCGCAAGCTGCTGGCCTTCATGCACGATGTTTATCTGCCTGCGGGCCGCGACGCGGTCGGCCTGGGCGCCCTGCCCGGCGGCCAGGACTGGTACGCCTTCCAGGCGCGCAAATCGACCACCACGGCGCTGACGCCGGAGCAGATTCACGAGATCGGCCTGCGCGAAGTGGCCCGCATCCGCGCCCAGTTTGAAGAAGCCAAGGTGCGCGTCGGCTTCAAGGGCACGCTGAAGGAATTCTTCCAGTATCTGAACACCTCGCCGGAGCTGCGCTTCAAGTCGCGCGAAGAGATTCAGGCGGCGTACGAGAATCTGCGTCCGCGCGTGGAAGCCAAGGTGGGCCAGCTGTTCGCCCGTCTGCCAAAGGCGCCGTTCGAAATCCGCCCGGTCGAAGCTTTCCGCGAAGTGAGCGCGGCGCCGGCCTCCTACCAGCGCGGCACGCCGGATGGCAAGCGTCCCGGCATCTTCTACTTCAACGCCTACAAGCCGGAATCGCGCACCACCTTTACCACCAACGCCTTCTTCCTGCATGAAGCCATTCCGGGCCACCACTTCGAGCGCAGCCTGGCGCAGGAAACCACCGGACTTCCGGCCTTCCGCCGCTTTGGCGGCACCACCGCCTTCTCGGAAGGCTGGGGCCTGTACAGCGAGATGCTGGGCCAGGAGATAGGCATGTACGACGATCCGTGGCAGTGGATCGGCCGTCTGACGGCGGAAGTGTGGCGCGGCGTGCGCTTGGTGGTGGATACCGGCATCCACGCCAAGGGCTGGACCCGCGAGCAGGCCATCGACTACTTCAAGGACAATGTGCCGCAGGATGAAGTGACGGCGGTGCAGGAAGTGGAACGCTATATCGCCGTGCCGGGCCAGGCGCTGAGCTACAAGATCGGCGAGCTGAAACTGCGCGAGCTGCGCGCCCGCGCCGAGAAGGAGCTGGGTGCGAACTTCGACCTGCGCGCCTTCCACAACGAGGTGCTGGCGCATGGCTCCGTACCGCTGGACGTGCTCGATGCGGCGGTGAACCGCTGGATCGCGGCGCAGAGGCTGGCCAGGGCCAGGCACTGAGTTTTTGGTGCGATAGCGTAAAATGACGGGAACGCCATCGATCGGTGGCGTTTTTTCATTTAACTCGCTCGAAAGTATAGCTATGTCGTCTCTGCCAGCCTGCCCCAAATGCGCCTCCGCCCTGACCTATGAAGATGGAATGGGTCAATACGTTTGCCCGGAATGCGGGCATGAGTGGCCGATGCAGGCCGAAGCGGCCGGCGAGGAAAGCGCCAAGGTATGGCGCGACGCTTCCGGCAATGTGCTGCAAGATGGCGACACCGTGGTGGTCATCAAGGATCTGAAGCTGAAAGGCGGCGGTGGCGTCGTCAAGCAAGGCACCAAGGTCAAGAACATCCGCCTGGTCGATGGCGATCACGATATCGACTGCAAGATCGACGGCTTTGGCCAGATGGGCCTGAAGACCGAATTCGTCAAGAAGGCTTGATCAGCTCCAGTGCCGCTCGGGCGGCGCTGCGCCACGCCTCTTCTTCCGGCTGATACAGCACGGAGGCCGTGGGCGCAGGCATGCCTTCCAGTTCGCCATAACGCTGGTACAGAAAGACGCCGGTCCAGGCCAGCGTCCCGGCAGGAAAATGCTGCAGCAGGCGGAAAGCCGGATGCAACAGCGGGAATGTCGTGGTGGTGACTAAGGCGCCCTGCTGCAGCTCGCGCGCCAGCTTGGCGGCCAGCGTGTCCATCAGCGACGCAATGCAGGTGCTGTAGATGAAGACCAGCCCCGCATTGCGCACATCGACCTTGAAAAAATCCGCCTGATGCAGGGCGATGCGCGCACCCAGCGCGGCCGCCTGCTCCTGATCGACGGCGGCGCCTGCGGCCAGCATGCGTTCGCGCCGTTCCTGCGCCATGGCGTGGCGGTAGGGCAGCAGTTCCACGCCATGCACCTGCCCAAGCGGCAGCGCCAGTGCGGCGGACAGCACCACCTTGCCCAAGCCGCTGCCCAGGTCCACCATCATGGCATTGGGCGGTACCCAGGGGCCGACGGCCTGCCAGTAGTTCTGCAATTCCTGCGGGGTGAATTCGCCGTAGACCAGGCCCGCGTCATCCACCAGCCATTGGCGCAGTTCCTCGTCGCTGATCTGCGCCAGCGCACGATGGCCATAGGCGCGGCGCTGCTCTGGAGTCAGCACGGGCAGCAGGCCGCTCTGCAGGCCGGGCGGCAGCGGACCGACGATCAGGGCGCGGTATGGCAGCAGGCGGGTCAGCAGCGCTTCCCGCTCCTGCGGCGCGGCCGCGCAATCCTGCACGGCCAGGCCGACTTCCACAAAACGCGCCCATGGAGAGCCGGGCTGCGGATCCAGCGTGGGACGCTGGTGCAGGGCGCCGTCTTCGATACTGGCCTGCATGGCCGCCAGCATGGCTGCGGGATAGTCGGTCCTCATTCCCCCATTATTCCAGATATGCGAGCGGATTGGCGTCGAACATCTGTTTGTGGGCGTCCATGCAGAAGTAGTAGGTGTGCTTGCGATACACCGAGGATAGCGCCGCCACCTTGGCCGCCTCCATTTCGCACACTGGACACAGCGGATGCGCATTGGTGGAGCGCGTTGCGTGGGCATAGACCCGGTTGGAGTTGGGATCCATCCAGCCCTGGCCCTGGTATTCCAGCACGTAGGCGGTATTGCGCGCCACCTCGCGGCCGAAGTAGCGCTCCACGACGCGCAGAGCCAGGTCGATGCCGGAAGACAGCCCGCCGGCACTGGCGAATTTGCCCGTCTCCACATAGCGCGCGCCGCGCTTCAGCTGGATGTCCGGGTACTTCATGGCGAATTCCTTGTAGGCCGCGTGGTGCGTGGTGGCGGCCTTGCCGGACAGGAGGCCGGTGCGCGCCAGCACAAAGGCGCCGGTGCAGACCGACATGGTCAGGTCCGCGTCCTGCGAGGCCTGGCGGATCCAGGCCAGCGCCGCCTCATCGCGCGCGCTCTGCGCCGGGATCACGATCACCTTGGGTGCGGGCGCAGTGGCAAAAGTGTAGTCGGGGACGATGGTCATGCCGCCACTGGCCTTGATCGGATCGGTGGTCGCGGCCACCGTGTACAGTTCGAACACGGGATCGGCGGCGCGGCCTGCCACGCTGACGTTGTTGAAGACCTCCCAGGGGCCGGTAAAGTCAATCAGTACCGCCTGGTCCGAGACCAGAAAGGCGACAGGGATGCTGCCCTCGGCAGGCGGCAGCAGCGGGTTGGCGGCGGATAGCGTGGCGGATGGCTTGGCGGCAGGTACAGCGTGGCCCAGGCCGGGCAAGGCCGCGCTCAAGCCCATGGCGGTGGACAGGCGGAAGAGTTCACGTCGGTTCATGGTGGCATCCTGAAAAGTTGAGGACTTCAGTGTCCCATCGTCCCGACGGCGGTACGAGACGCTTGGCTGCAGCCTGGCGTGGATTCGCTGCAAACCATCGCCGCCGCCGCCGATTTCCCCTATGATGGCGCCATGACGGCAACCTCCTTCAAAACATGGCGTTATCTGGCGAGTCCCTGGCTGGTGCTGGGACTGTTCGACGCCACCCAGACCGTGGTCTCGATGCGCGCCATGGGCATGCAGCACAACTGGTTCACGCTGTGGTTTGTCACGCTGGGCGCATGGCTGATCTGGATGGCTTTTACTCCCATTGTGCTGCGCCTTCAGCGGCGCTTTCCCCTGCCTGCGCGGGCGGTGGCGCCATGGCTGGTGCATCTGCTGGCCTGCGTGGCGATGGGCGCGATCTGGGCGGTCTGGACCGCGATGCTGGAACACACGACCAATCCCTTCGCTTATCCTCACGCCGATCCTTTCGAGGCGCTGCTGCGCACCAAGCTGCTGAACAACCTGGTGGCGGACTTCATCATCTACGGCGCGTTGCTGGCCGTCAGCATCACCTTCGATGCGCATGAACGCCTGCTGCTGCAGCGTACCGCCAGCGCGCGCCTGGCCGAGCTGCTGGCACAGGCCCAGCTGGCCGCGCTGCGGCTGCAGCTGGAGCCGCACTTCATCTTCAACGCACTGAACGCGGTGACCGGCCTGATTCGCGAACACAAAGAGAAGGAAGCCATCGCCGCCATTGCCGCGCTGGGCGACCTGCTGCGCCGCGTGACCGAACGCTCGGAAGCGCAGTTCGTCACCTTGGCCGACGAGATCGACTTTCTGCACAAGTATCTCGACATCCAGCAGCTGCGCTTTGGCGAACGGCTGCGCTGCGAGTTCGATATTCCCGCCGAACTGCTGGCGGCACAAGTACCGGACTTTGTCCTGCAGCCGCTGGCGGAAAACGCCGTCAAGCATGGCATTGCCAAGCGCGCCAGGGGCGGCGTGCTGAAAGTGTCGGCGGCCCGTGCGGATGCGGTGCTGACGCTTAGCGTGTACAACGACGGCCCGCAGTTGCCGCAAGCGCCGCAAGATGGCGTCGGCCTGTCCAACACGCGCCAGCGCTTGCGCGCGCTTTATGCTGAAGCACAGTCCCTGATCTTGCAGGAGCATGCCGGCGGCGTACTGGCAACGATCACCCTGCCCTATCGTCTGCCATGAACGATTCCCCCTTACGCGCCCTGATCGTCGACGATGAGCCGCTGGCCCGCAGCAATCTGGCCGTGCTGCTGGCACGCGATCCCGGCATCGCGGCAGTGGGCCAGTGCGGCTCGGCGGAAGAAGTGCTGGAGGTTCTACCCAGCGCACGGCCAGACCTGCTGTTCCTCGATATCGAAATGCCGGAATGCGACGGCTTTGAATTGCTCGAGCGCCTCGGTCCCGCGCTGCCATTTGCGATTGTCTTCGTCACCGCCCACCAGCAGTTTGCACTGCGCGCCTTTGAGGTCGGCGCGCTGGAATACCTGCTCAAGCCGTTCGATGATGCCCGCTTCGAGCAAGTGCTGCAGCGCGTGAAAGAGCGCCTGCGGCTGCCGGAAGAAACGCGCCGCTTCATCATCAAGAATGGCGCGATGCTGGACGTCGTCAGGTACGCCGACATCGACTGGGTCGAAGCCAGCGACTACTACTCCACCCTGCACGCGGGCGGCCGCACGCACATGCTGCGCCGCAGCCTGGCCGAACTGGAAGCGCTACTGTCGCCGCATGGCTTCCACCGCGTGCACCGCTCCGCCATCGTCAACCTGCGCCGCGTGCGCGCGCTGGAATTGCGTGCCGACGGCGAGTACGAAGTGGTGCTGTCAACGGAGCAGCGCCTGCGTATGAGCCGGCGTTATCGCAAGGCCGTGATGGACTGCCTGTAAGCTTCGGCCTGGCCCAGGATGCGCAGCACATTTCCGCTCCACATCTTGGCCAAGTCGGCGTCCGAATAACCAGCCGCCTTCAGGCGCTGAGTGACGTGCGGCAGACCGGTGATGTCCGGGATGCCGTCGATGCCGCCGCCACCGTCAAAGTCGGCGCCAAAGCAGACATGGTCCACGCCCGCCACCTCAATCGTATGCAGCAGGGCCGCCATGTACTGGTCGAAGGTGGTGGTCCACACCGGCGCGGCCAGATTCAGCTCGTGCCAGCGCTTGCCCACGCGGAGCTGCTCCTGCGGGCTGAGGGTGCCGATCTGGTCGATCTGGTCGAACAGCGCGTCGCGCTCGGCGTCCATGTGCATCTCGCTCAGGTAGATGGTGGAGAAGCACACTGCACCGCCTGTAGCGGCCAGCTGGCGCAGATGCGCATCATCGATATTGCGCGGATGGTTGAAGGCGGCACGCGAGGCGGAGTGCGACAGCAGCAGCGGCGTCTTCGACAGCGCGATCATCTGTTCCAGCGCCGTGTCGGAAGCGTGGCTGCCGTCGATCACCATGCCCTGCCGGTTCATCTCCGCCACCCATTCTCTGCCCAGGGGACTCAGGCCCTGCCAGCGCGGCTTGTCCGTGGCGGAATCGGCAAACTGGTTGGTCTCGGTATGCACTGGTCCTGCCAGACGCACGCCCTGGCGCTGGAACTCGGCCAGCAGCGCGACGCTCTCGCCCAGCGGATAACTGTTCTCGATACTCTTGAAAGCCACCAGCTTGCCGCCGGCGTCGATGGCGCGCGCTTCGTCCGCCGTGCGGGCCAGCTTGATGCGGTCGGGGAAGCGCTGCAGCATGGCGTCGATCTCGCCCGAGCGGCGCAGCGCAAAGCTGCGTGCATTGGCATAACCCTCTGGCGTCATCGGCCCCTGCGCGGTAAAGATGGCGAAGAAGCCGCCGTCCAGATTACCGTCCTCCATGCGCGGCAGGTCCAGCTGCGCCACGTCGCTGGCCAGGTCGTGGCGCTCGCCAAAGCTCCAGCCAGGGCGGGAGAAGTGGATCGGCGTATCGAGGTGGGTATCGAGCGTCAGCAGGCGCTTGTGCAAGGGGTCGACCGGCTCGCCGGCGCTGGCAACGGCAGGCAAGGCGCTTAGTGCCGCCAGGGTCAAGACCAAAGCTGCTTTCATCGTCATCCTTTCTGTCCTGTGGGCTTGTCATCATAGCAGCCACAGTCACACGAAAAAAAATGCGTACAATAGAAGCGATTCCTACGGAGCCTGTTTTATGCCCAGCCACAGACTGTTCCGCCTTGCCTTCCTGGCCGCCATGACCGCCGCCCTGCCTGCATGGGCTGAAAAGACTGCGATCAACTGCCCGCCGCGCCCGATTGTGGTGGGCCTGTATGAATTCGGCTTCTACTATCACGCCGGCGCGGGGCTGGACAAGGACGTGGCCGAGCAGCTGCAAAAACGCAGCGGCTGCGCTTTCGATCTGCGGGTGATGCCGCGCCGCGCCATCTGGCAGGCCATGCAAAGCGGCAGCGTGGACATGACCCTGTCCGCCGCCGCCACGCCGGAGCGCCTGATGTTCGCCTGGGCCTTTCCCTACCTGTGGAGCGCCAACATGGCCATCCTGCGCAAGGAGGTGAGCGCCAATGTCCGCTCGACCACAGACTTCCTGGCCGATCCCAACCTGCGCTTGGGCATCGGGCGCGGCTTTGTGCCGGGCGTGGCCTACGACGAGTTTGTCTCCCAGCTGCGCAATATCGGCCGGGTCGAGGATGTGGACGACGCCGGACAGATGTACGCCATGTTCAAGGCGGGCCGCTTCCAGGCCGTCCTGGGATCGCAAATGGTGTACGCCAGCTATCTGAAGGAAGAGATTCAGAACGGCCAGGTGCGCATCGAGGACTGGGGCAAGGGCAAGTCGCGCGGCACCACCAATCTGCTGGTCAGCAAAAAGACCATCAGCGCGGAAGACGCCCGCCACTGGGGCGAACTGCTCAAGTCCATCAACGCCGACGGCACCATGCAGCGTATGGTCACCCGCTACCTGGACGCGGAATCGGCCACGCGCATGTCCTCGCCCTGATTACCCTGCTGCGCGCTGCGCCTTGCGTGCGGCCTTGCTGGCGTACATGGCCTGGTCGGCGTGGCGCATCAGCAGGTCGATGGCGTCGCCGTGCAGCGGATACAGCGCGATGCCGATGCTGGCCTGGGTGTGCAGGTGCACGCCGCACAGCTCCGCCACCTGGCCAATCGACTTGTGGATCTTGCGCGCCACCGCTTCCGCCTGGGCGTGATCGGCCACTTCTTCCAGCAAGGCGACGAATTCGTCGCCGCCCAGGCGCGCGACCGTATCGGCTTCGCGCACGCAGGCGCTGATGCGCTGCGCCACCGTCTGCAGCAGCAGGTCGCCGACGGCGTGGCCGTGGCGGTCGTTGACGCCCTTGAAGTCGTCCAGGTCGATGAACAGCAAGGCGCCGCCGGTGTGTCCGCGCCGGCAGCGCGCAAAGGCGGACTGGATGCGGTCGTGGAACAGGCGGCGGTTGGGCAGGCCGGTCAGCTCGTCATAGCGGGCCGCGTGCGCCAGTTCGGCCTGCAGAGCAAAGCGCTCGATGGCGGCGGCGGCCTGGCTGGCGGCAAACTGCAGCAGTTCGCGCTCGCCCTGGTCCATGGCGGCGGCATCGTGCAGGTCGAGATACAGGTGGCCGAACGAAGCGCCCGTGGTGGACAAAGGCAGGCCATGCCAGCCACTGCTGACACGGCGGGCGCCATCGGTGGGATAGACCATGCGCGCATCCGGTTCCAGCACGGCGGCCAACGCGCGCAGCGGCAGCACGCCTTGCAGGGCGGCCTCGGTGGCGGCAAACAGGTGGGCCGGCGATTCGGCGCCGTGGGCGGCGGTGGACAGGCGCAGCATGGCGTCCTGGCGCTGTTCGGCGTATTTGCGCTCGCTGATGTCGCGCGCCACGCCGATGCGCAGCTTTTCCTCCGCCGACCAGTAGGCGTTCCACATGAAGTGGACCACGCTGCCGTCCTTGCGCAGGTAGCGGTTTTCAAAGCCGCGCGCGGGCCGGCCGCTCATCACGTGGCCCATTTCCGCGACAGTGCGCGAGAGGTCTTCGGGGTGGATGAAGTCGCGCAGACTGCGCCCGATCATTTCCTGCGGCAGGTAGCCCAGCAGCGCCGTACTGGCCGGGTTGACGAAAGCAATAACGCCGTCCTCCCTGACCAGAAAGACGGCGTCAAGCAAGAGGTCCGCCAGCCGTTGCAGTGTCTGTTCCATGAAACTAGCATACCGCAAACAGCCGTTGCCAAGAGCAAATTGTCCTGAACAACGTGTATTTCAGCCCACACCTAGCCCCACACCTCGCCAGCTACCCGCTGGAAGTTACTTCCCAGCACTTTTTCGATGCGCGCACTGCTGTGCCCGCGCTGGGCCAGCAGCTCGGCCAGCTTGTGGAATTTGCCGGGGCCGTCCAGATCGGGCAGGAAGGGCACGATGTCGGCCCGCTCGCCCGGCGCGGAAATGCCGGCGGCGCGGCGCTCCTTCAGCTCCTGTTCCAGGCCCTTGAGGTAGGCGGACATGTCGTCGATCTTCGGCACGGTGCCATCGGTGCCGATGCCGACGTGGTCCTCGCCGCAGACCTGGATGGCGTGTTCGATGTGCGCCACCAGGTCGACCGCCATCGGCTGCCGGCCGGGCGACAGGAAAGGCATGAAGTAGATGCCGACATAGCCGCCCTTGTCCGCCACCAGGCGCAGTTCCTGGTCGGTCTTGTTGCGCGGCAGATCAGCGATGGCGCGGCAGCCGGTGTGCGAGATGACGATCGGGCTTTTCGATGCGACGGCGGCGTCCAGGCAGATCTGCTGGCCGCTGTGGCTCAGGTCCACCAGCACGCGGTTGCGGTTCAGCTCCGCCACGACGTCGCGGCCAAAGGCGCTGAGGCCGCGATTGGCTGGCGCCATGGAGCCGTCGCCCAGCTGATTGGGACCGTTGTAGGTCAGCTGGATGATGCGGATACCGTCACGCGCAAAGCCGGCCACGCGCTGGGCGTCGTCGCCCATCATGGCGGCGTTCTGGAAGCCGAGGATGATGCCGATCTTGCCCTCGTCGCGGGCGCGCGTGATGTCGGCGGCCTGGCGTACCAGCAGCAGGTCGGCCGGCTTCTGGGCGATGAAGGCGTTCCAGTCCTTCACGTCCTGCAGGCTTTCCTGGTAAGGGTCGCCGTTACCGAACACATAGCCGATGGTCATATTGACGGCGCTCAGGCCGGAGGCGCGGGCATCGGCCATCGCACGTGCGTCGACGCCGAACAGGCCTGGCTGTTCCTGCAGCTCGCGTTTGAGATTGTGGTTCAGGATGGCGCCGCAGCTGTCGACGATGATGGGCTGAGGGGACGCGGCGGCGGCGGAAAATGCGGGCCAGCCCAGCGAGGCCAGCCCCAGCGCCGTGGACTGGCGCAGAAAACGACGGCGTTGATTCAACTTATCTCCTCAGTGCTTGTGCGGTGCGTAGGCGATGCATTCCACTTCGACGTCGGCGCCCAGGGCCAGGCCGTTGGCGCCCAGCGCGCTGCGGGCCGGCATGCGGCCCGGCTTGAAGTAGCCCGCGTAGACCTTGTTGAAGTCGCCCCACTTGGCCATATCGGCCAGGAAGACGGTGCACTTGACCACATTGTCCATGCTCAGGTCCATGCCTTTGAGGACGCCGGCGATATTGTCCATGGCTTGGCGGGCCTGTGCTTCCATCCCCTGCGGCAGCTTGCCGTCCGCGCCGATGCCGAGCTGGCCGGCCAGATACACCGTATCATCCGCGCGCACCGCCAGCGAGAAGGGACGGGACGGGTCGTTACCCTTGTTGTAGTAAGAAACCGGCTCGTCATGGGCCGATACAGAGCCCGCCAATAACATCGCGGCCAGCGCAGTGGCCAATCCTTGCTTGGTCATTCGAGTCTCCTGATGGGTGCCGGAAGTGGCCACGCATTATAGGCACACTCTGCGGCGCCAGGCATTAAACCAGTGGCTTGCCGTCGAGGGCGAGGATGTGGTCGAGGCGGAAGGTGGGGCCGCCACGCAGCTGCAGGTATTCGGCGCCCTCGCGGGTGTAGACGTCGACGATCACGCCGCTGACGATGGCGCTGCTGCCGTCCGGCTGGCGCACGGTCAGCTCGCAGTGGCGCCGCAGACTGGCTTGCGCCAGGAAAGCGTCGTGAATGTCACAGGCGATCGGCTGATAGGGCTGGTCCATGGCGGTTTTCACAAAATTTTCTCTCCCGCATTGTAGCGCCGGCAGAATTTCGCCGCAGATTGGACAACAGTGACAATGTGTGAACCTTTCCGTCAAACAACCTTCTATACTTCAGCTCCACACTCACCAACCGGCGCCCAAACCCGCACCGGAACAGAGGTTGATATGGATTCTTATACCCTAGTCGTCGTGTCCGCACTGGCGGGCACCATTATGGCGGCGACCATGTTTCTGCTGTACCGCGCCAGTCCGCGTTCCACCTGCCTGCTGGATTGGTCGATGGCGGGCACTTTTTTCGTCGCCTCGAACGCCATGGCGATGCTGGCCACGCGCTTCAGCCTGCCCTACCTGCTGGTGCCCGGCGTGGGCAATGCCTTCTATGTGGCCGGCCACTTCATGATTCTGGCCGGGGTGCGGCGCCACCTGGGCCTGCGGCCCTGCTTTGACTGGCTGGTGGCGCTGATGCTGCTGGTGCTGATGATGCACGCCTTCCCCTTCGCGCACAGCTCGGTGTTCAACCGCCTGATGATGCTGACGCCGATCGTGGCCGGCATCAACGGCTACACCATATGGCTGCTGGGGCGCCAGCAGGACGCTGCGGCGCGCTCCTCCTACCTGCCGCTGATCCTGGTGGAAGGCATCTTCATGGTGCAGCTGTCGCTGCGTGCCGCCATCCTGGCGCTGGGCGAGCAGGTGCCCTTGACCCTGATGGGCAACCAGCTGCTGCAGACCTGCGGCTCGCTGGCGGTGCTGGGCTTCCTGTCGCTGGCCACCATGAGCTGCGCGCTGATCGTGATCCGCCAGCAGGAACTGGCGCTGCGCCGCGCCTCGCTGACCGACGCGCTGACTGGCTGGAAGAACCGCCGCGCCCTGCTGGATATGGCGGAGCATGAATTCCTGCGCAGCCGCCGCAGCAGCGACGCCCTGCACTTCCTGACCTTCGACGTCGACCACTTCAAAGCCATCAACGACCAGCACGGCCACGCCATCGGCGACGCCGCCATCTGCCACGTCACGCGCGTATCGGCCCAGGCCTTGCGCGGCTATGACGCCCTGTTCCGCATCGGCGGCGAGGAATTCGCCGTACTGATCACCGGCAGCAGCAGCTTCGAGACGCGCATGATCGGCGAGCGGGTGCGCGAACTGATTGAAAAGACTCCGCTGCTGATCGAAGGGAAGTGCATTACACTCACGGTCAGCATTGGCGTGGCTGCTTGCGAACCGGGCGATCTGCATTGGGACGAAGCGCTGCGCCGAGCCGACCAGGCGCTGTACCACGCCAAGCGCCTGGGCCGCAACCGCCTGTGCGTGTGGGGCACCGACCTGATGCAGGGAGGTGCGGTACGCACGGCCTGAGGAGACAAGCTCTATGCGCATGCGCGCCCCTTTGCTGTTCACTGCATCCCTTCTGTGCGCCGGCGCGCTGGCACAGACGCCCGGTCCCGAAGTCAAAAAATTCATCCGCTACGACCAGCCGCTGATCGCGCTGTCGCATGTGCGCGTGATCGACGGCACGGGCGCCGCGCCGCAGGACAACCGCACGATCATCCTGCGCAACGGCCGCATCGAAGCGATCCAGGATGGCAGTGCGCCTTTACCTGCGGGCGCTTACGAGATCGACCTGGCCGGCCGCAGCGTCATGCCCGGCCTGGTGGGCATGCACAATCACCTGATGTACACCGCCTCCATCAATCTCGACGAGGACGACAAAATCCCCCCGCCCGGCTTCTTCGTCACGGAGACCGCCTTCACCTCGCCGCGCATGTACCTGGCGGCGGGCGTGACCACCATGCGCACCACCGGCAGCGTGGAACCCTATACCGACCTGAATGTGCGGCGCCAGATCGACGCCATGCAGATCCCCGGCCCGCACCTGGACGTGACCGGTCCTTACCTGGAAGGCAAGGACAGCTTCTTCCCGCAGATGGCGGTGCTGGACGAGCGCGAGCACGCGCGCAAGACGGTGGACTTCTGGGCCGGCGAAGGCGCCACCTCGTTCAAGGCCTATATGCAGATTTCCGCGCCGGTGCTGGGCGCCGCCATCGAGGCCGCGCACAAGCACGGCGCCAAGCTGACCGGCCACCTATGCGCGGTCGACTACCGCCAGGCCGCCGCGCTGGGCATCGACAACCTGGAGCACGGCCCGGTGTTCACCGACAGCGAGTTCGTCCCCAACCGCAAGCCGGACAGCTGCCCGCCCTCCTCGGCCATCGCCGCATCGTGGGACAAACTGGAGATCGACAGCCCGCAGGTGCAGGCGCTGATTACCGACCTGATCCAGCACAAGGTGGCGATCACCTCCACCCTGCCGGTGTTTGAATCGTTCTCGGCTACCCGCCCGCTGCTGTCGAAAAAGCAGATGGCGATGATGTCGCCCGAATCGCTGCGCAGCCACCTGGCGGCGAAAGCGGCCACCGCCGCCAACCCGGCCCGCTCGGTCCAGGTGGAAGGCGCGCTGAAAAAAGAGATGGCCTTCGAACGCGCCTTCGTCAAGGCGGGCGGCCTGCTGCTGGCCGGCCCCGACCCGACCGGCAACGGCGGCGTGCTGCCCGGCTTCGGCGACCAGCGCGAGCTGGAGCTGCTGGTGGAAGCGGGCTTTTCGCCGCTGGAAGCGATCCAGATCGGCACCGCCAACGGCGCCCGCTTCCTGGGCCAGCTGGACCGCATCGGCACCATCGCGGCCGGCAAACATGCCGACCTGGTGGTGGTGAGCGGCGATCCAAGCAAAAAAATCAGCGACGTCGAGAACGTGGAAATCGTGTTCAAGGACGGCTATGGCTACGACCCGGTCAAGCTGAATAACTCGGTCAAGGGCATGCTGGGAATCCGCTAGGAATCCCATGTTGCACTGCGGATTGACGCTGTCCGGACACGCTGCGATACTGGGCTGACCGGACAGCCAACCGCAGGCCAGCCATGACTGAGCACCATGCCACGCTCAAAAGCGAGGGCAAGTTTTCCCTGAACTGGACATATCTCAATGCGATCGCCAGCGGCGTCTCGGCCATCGATCTGGGCGCGCTGGCGCTGCGTAATCTGCACGACGCACGCCAGTTCGTGCGCGAGTACGGCTTTGACCTGGACCAGCCAGCCGCCGCGCGCATCATCCAGCAGGCCCACCAGGAGGCGGTGGCCTTCATCCGCTGCACTTTCCTCACGCCCGAACAGGCCGGCCTGATTCCGCCCGAGGTGGCCGAGCCGGAAGAGCCGCTGATGCTGCTGGTGTACGCCTCGCTGCGCGGGCAGAACGTCGACCTGCGGCGGCGCTGGGCCTGCGCCGTGCTGAAGGTCATGCATGGTATCTTCTACATCGATAACAATCTCAAGCTGCGTCACTTCCACGCCATCCGCGAGCAGGTGTTCGCCAGCCTGGATGAAGTGATCCACCGCGACGGCGACCACTACTTCCTCACCGACGGCGAGACCTGCCTGCCGCTGCTGCACTTCGACCGCAAGGACAACAAGGGGCGCAACTCGATTCTGCTCAAGCTGCTGCAGAAGGCGGCCTACCTGGCGGCCGATATCTTCGACCACCTGGGCGTGCGGCTGATCTTCAACACCCGCTTTGAATGCCTGCTGGCCCTGCGCACCTTGCAGCGCGCGCACCTGCTGTCGGTCACCAATGTGGATGCGCAGCGCACCCGCAATACCCTGCTGGATCTGGATGCGGCCAAGCAGATCTTCATCAAGTACCGCGCCATGCTGGAGCACAGCGACGGCTATCCGGCCGAACTGCTGCAGCGCATGGACGAGGAACTGTGCGCCTGCGCCCAGGCCCAGACGCGCTGCGACAATCCGCACAGCGGCGAAGGTTATAGCAGCATCCAGGTCACCGTGCGCAAGATGATCCACGTGCAGCCGGAGGCCGGCGCCACAGGGCAGGAATACGATGTCGGCTTCTTCTTCGAATACGAAATCCAGCTGATGGACAAGGCCAGCCACGAAAACTCGCTGCGCGGCCCGGCCAGCCACGAGGCCTACAAGAAGCGCCAGGTGGAGACGGCACGCCTGCGCGTGTTCGGCCGCGAGCTGACGGACTGGATTGCCGGCCAGGCAGAAAGTTGACCCCGTCGGCAGCGGCGGCTACACTCGATTCATTGCAAAATCAGCCATCCTGCCGAAATTCCATCTATGCGTACTCCCCTTGCTGCACTGGCCTTGCTGGCGCCCGCGCTGGTTGTGGCCGCGCCCAGCGCCAAACCTGCTACCGACATTGCCGGCTTTACCCGTGGCGCACCGTTCCCCAAATGGCTGCAGCCCGCCGCCGACATCCCCCGCACCGAACGCACCGACCCGGTGGTGATCCGCCTCAGCGAAACCCAGGCCTGGGTCGGCGCCGTGCCGGCGGAGCACTACAACAGCGCGATCCAGGTCAATGACGCGGCGGAGCTGGGCGTGATCGGCCAGTTCGGCATCAGCTACTTTGCCCAGTACCAGAAGCTGTCCCTGCACCGCGTGATGATCCTGCGCGGCGAGCAGAAGCTGGACCGCACCGCCAGCGTCAGCATCCGCCCGCTGCAGCGCGAGACGGGCATCGAAAGCGGCATGCTGGGCGGCGCCACCACCGTGCAGCTGCTGCTGGACGATGTGCGGGTCGGCGATACGCTGTGGATCAGCTATACGGTCGAAGGCGAGAACCCGGTATTCGGCAAGCGCTGGACCGGCGACTACCACATCGACAGCAGCAATCCCACCGAGCTGCGGCGCATCACCGTGCTGCATCCACAGAACCGCCCCGTGGTCTGGCGCCAGCTGGGCGACTTCCAGTCCGAGGCCGTGACGCCGCGCATCGACACGGTGGGCGACGTCGAGCGCCTGCGCTTCGAGGTGCGCGCGCTGGAAGCGGTGGAAGGCGAGCCTTCCGTACCGGCTGACTACATGCCCTTCCGCGGCCTGCAATTCAGCGAATACAAGGACTGGGGCGACGTCGCCAGCTGGGCCAACAGCCTGTTCCCGCCGGTGGAAGCCAGCCCCGCGCTGAAGGCGCTGGCGCAGCAGTTCCGCAGCCAGGGCGACGCGTCGGCCCAGGCGGCGGCCGCGCTGCACTGGGTACAGAACGAGGTGCGCTACTTCAGCGTCTCGATCGGCGAGAACTCGCATCGCCCGCAGGCGCCGGACGTGGTGCTCAAGCGCCGCTACGGCGACTGCAAGGACAAGAGCTACCTGCTGGTCAGCCTGCTGCGCGAGCTGGGACTGAGCGCGCGCCCGCTGCTGCTGTCGGCCAATGCGCCCAAGGTGGCGGCCAAGTTGCTGCCCACGCCGAGCTGGTTCGATCACGTAATCGTGCAGATCACCATCGATGGCCATGACTACTTTGTCGACCCGACCCGCACCAATCAGCCGGAACCGCTAAGCAGCATGCCGCAGGCCTTCCCTGCCGCCAGCGTACTGCCGGTGGATGACGCCACGCATGCGCTGATGGCACTCCCGGAACGCAGCGAGACCCTGCCGACCTTTGAGCACGTGGAGAACTTCGTCATCGCCGACTTCACCGGCGCGGCGCTGCTGGAAACGCACGACATCTACCGCAGCACCTATGCCGACGGCATGCGCCAGTACTACCCGCGCATGTCGTCCAGCGAGCAGAAAAAGAGCCTGCTGGCGGGCTATGAAAAGCTATATCCCGGCGTGACCCTGGATGGCGCGCCCAGCTACCAGGACAATGTGGCGGACAACGTGGTGGAAGTGGTCAGCCGCTACAAGTTGCCCAAGGCCATCAAGCTGAAGGACAAGGTGTATCAGCTGGACTTCCACAGCAAGATCATCGAAGGCACGCTGGGGATTCCGTCCAAGCTGGTGCGCAACTTCCCCTTTGAGCTGGCGGGAGGCCGCTACACGGGGCGCTACCGCATACATATCCATTGGCCCGCTGCGGTACGCAATGCGCAGCCGACCAGCGTCAAGCAGGTCGACAATCCCTTCTTCGAACTGAAGACCGAACATGCCTTCCGTGGCAGCGATGCCGACTACCAGGTCGACTACCGCCTCAAGCAGCGCAGCATTGCCGCCGCCGACCTGCCGCAGCTGCAGGAGGAAGCCAAGCAGCTGGATGAGTACGTGGAAAGCACCATGCAGCTGGACCAGCGCATCCTGACCAGCGCTATCCTGAACGACTACTCCTATCGCGATCTCGACAGCCTGCGCCAGGCCAACAGCCTGCAGGCGCAGCGCGAGGCGTTGAGCAAGAAGAAAGAAGGCGAGATCACGCTGGCCGAGGCCTGCGGCTATCTGCAGGACGCGCTCGCACTGCGTGAGTTCATCGACTGGAATGCCATGCAGCTGGCGCGCCAGCTGGAGCACCAGGTGAGCACCAGCGACAAGCAGCCCGGCTACGCCCAGTGCAGCGCGCAGCTGGCCTTTGCCAGCAGCGACTACAGCAAGGGCGCCAACTTTCTGGCCCGCGCCAACGGCATTGCCGACGATGCGCCGCTGACGCAGGAGCTGGCGTGGGGCCAGCTGTACGCGGGCGACAAGGACGCCGCTGTCGCCACCATGGCGCGCTACACTGCGGCGCATGCAAAGGCGCTGCCGGCCGGCCAGTCCGACCTGATGGATGCGGCCAGCCAGATCGCCCTGCTGCAGCGGGCCGGGTACGCCTTGCCGCCGGAATTGCTGGCGACGGCGCGGGCCAATCCGGACGGTCCCTGGCCGCGTCCCCTGCTGGCGATGCAGGCAGGCGCCATCAGCAGCGCGCAGCTGCTGCAGAAGGTGGAAGCGATGTCGCCCGACGCGCAATCCAGCATGCTGAACGAAGCGTGGTTCTACATCGGCCAGGCGCGCCTGGCAGCAGGCGACCGCGCCGGCGCGCTGCAGGCCTTTCGCTGGTTTAACATCAACGGCTTACGCAACGCGCCCCTGAGCGCGCAGGCGCGCATGGAGTACAAGCTGCTGGCGCCGGCGCCGATGAACGTCAGCGAAATTCCGAAGGACGTCACAACGGCGCTGCGCTGGGTCAAGCAGGGCGCCGAGCAAGGCAAACCGGACGCGCAGACCTTATTGAGCCGCCTGTACGACCAGACCCCAGAGGTGCCACCCGATCCGGAGCAATCGCTGGCCTGGCTGCGCAAAGCGGCCGAGCAGGATGAAAGCCGCGCGCTGCACGACCTGGGCCTGCGCTACCTTAGCGGCAAGGGCGTGGAGCAGAACGACAAGGAGGCGCTGCGCCTGATGCGCCGCTCGGCCGAGCAAGGCTACAGCGATGCGATGGCGGAGCTGGCGAGCATGTACCGCAACGCCCAGGGCACGGCACAGGACTATGGCCAGGCCGAGTTCTGGAACCGCCGCGCCCTGGTCTACGGCAATGTCAATGCGATGTACAACCTGGCGCTGGCCTACGACTTTGGCGAAGGCCTCAAGCAGGACTTCGTCAAGGCGGCGGCGCTGTATCGCGGCGCGGCCGAGAAAGGCATAGCGGATGCGCAGCTGAACCTGGGCGTGCTGTACTACCGCGGCACCGGCGTCAAGGAAGACAAGGCCGAAGCGGCGCGCTGGTACCACAAGGCGGCCGACCAGGGCAGCGATATCGCCATGCGCAACCTGGCCTATTTGTACATGGAAGGCGAAGGCGTGGCGCGCGACATGGCCAAAGGCGTGGACTACTACCGCAAGTGCGTCGCGCTGGGCGACAGCGACGCCATGGTCAGCCTGGCGCTGCTCTACGAGAGCGGCAAGGGCGTGCCGCGCGACGTGGCGCAGACACGCGAGCTGTATCTGAAGGCGGCGGCGCTGAACAACGCCAACGCGGAGTACAACCTCGCCCTGCTGTATCACAACGGCGGGGACGGTCTGGAAGCGGATCTGGCGCAGGCCATGCAGTGGTACAGCAAGTCAGCCGAGCATGGCGACGCCGATGGGCAGTTCGCGCTGGCCCATGCGCTGGCCAACGGCATTCAGCTGGCGATGGACCAGAAGGCGGCCGTGCAATGGTACGAAAAGGCCGCCGCGCAGGGGTCGGTCAAGGCGCAGTCTGAACTGGGCCAGATGTACCTGAATGGCTGGGGCACGCCGGTCGATCCCGGCAAGGCCGTGGGCCTGTTTCGCCAGGCCGCCGAACAGGGCGACATGGCGGCGCAGACCAATCTGGCGTACGCCTATGAACTGGGGCGGGGCCTCAACAAGGATGAAGCACAGGCCATCACCTGGTACGAGAAGGCGACGCAGCAAGGCGGCGTATATGCCCAGGTGCGCCTGGCCAATCTGTACCTGACGGCGCAGCCGCCGCTGCGTGCGGAAGACAAGGGCCGCGCACTGATGCAGTCAGCGACGGCGCAGACCTCGACCGACGGCTATTTCACGCTGGAACACGCCCTGCGCTCGATCCAGGATCTGGACGGTGCGGAACAGGCGGCACAGCACGCGCTGGAGCTGGCTGAGAAGAGCGGCGATCAGAAAAAAGTGCGTATCGCGCTGGAGTACCAAAGCGCCTTCTATTACTCCACCAATCAATTCGACAAGGCTATCGCGCCGCAGCTGCGCCGCATTGCGCTGCTGGAGCAAAGCAGCGATGTGGATGCGCCGCGCATGGCCAGTGATTTCAGCCATCTGGGCGACATGTATCAGACCCTGGGCAAGTTCAGCGAATCGGAGCAGGCCAATCTGCGCGCGCTCGACCTCCTCGAGCGCAAGTACGGCGCTGACAGCCCCGAAGTGGCGGAGCTGGTTCTCAGCATGGGCAATCTGTACACCGATTCGGACCAGTTTGCCAAAGCGGAGCTTTATCTGCAGCGCGCTTTGACGATCTATGAAAAGACGCCAACGCAGCACCGGTCCAGCGTCGGCTACGCGAAGCGCAATCTGGCCAGGGTACGCTGGGCGCAGGGACGGAATGCCGAGGCGGAGGCACTGCTGCAGGCGGCCCTGGAGATTTCCCGGCAGGAGCGCGGCGAGCATAGCTTCGGCACGGCGAGCGTCATGAATTCGCTGGCGGACTTGTACAACAAGATGGGCAAGTATGACCAGGCGGCGGCATTGCTGGAACGCGCCGTGCCCATCGCCGAAGAGTACTCCGAACAGTCGCCATTGACGGACTGCCCCTTCAAGAACAACCTGGCCTATACCCTGATCGGCAAGAAGCAGTATGCCAGGGCGGAGCAGCTGGTGCAGTACACGCTGGCGACGCGCGAGCGGGTGCTGGGCAAGGAGTATGCGGATGTGGCCTACAGCCTGCATTACATGGGCGTGCTCTACCTGCGCCAGAAGCAGTACGGCAAGGCGGAACCGCTGCTGCAGCGCGCGCTGGCGATTCGCGAGCATACCTATGGCCCGGACTACAGCGAGGTGGGTGAGGTGCTGCAGGATCTGGGCGACCTGTATCGCGAGCAGGGCCAGTATGCGCAGGCCGAGCCGCTGCTGCAGCGGGCGCTGAAGATCCGCACCACGCTGTTCGGCAGCCAGCATCTGGATTTGCAGAAGACCCGCGCCAGCCTGGCCGACCTGTACCGCAGGACCAGCCGCGAACAGGCTGCCGCTGAACTAGAGCGCCGCGTCAAGGCGAACTGACGTCTCACGCGCGCGCCGGGCCTGCATCTGCCGTGCGGCCCGCTTGTGCCTGGCGCGCTATGATCGTGCATGGAGGTGATCCATGCGCCATCCCTTATCTCTGCTGCTGGCCGTAGCTTTGCTGCCCTTAGCCTTGCTGCCGGCTGCGGGGCAGGACAGCACGCCCAGCGTCACCGTGCGCGCCACGCGCGACCCGGTCGACAAGTCCTACCGCAAGATGATCGCGGGGATGGACTTGTTCGAGCAGCAGCACGCGCTGGCGCCGCAAGCCACGCTGCGCTTCCAGCTGCTGCCACGCCTGCCCGCCACCACGCTCGATGGCGTGACTTTGCGCGTGGTGGGCGATACGGTGTCGCTGCCCGTCCCCATCGCACCCGACCACAGCTTCACCTTGCCGCGTAACGCCCAGGCCCTGCGCGAAGACGCTGCGCTGATGGCGAGCCGCAAGACCAGCACCCTCACCTGGCGCGTGCAGGTGCGCAGTCCCGGCGTCCCGGAAGGCATGCGGCGGCTGGGCGATCTGCGGCTGGAGTGCATGGTGGGCGTGCAAGCGGGACTGGTATCGAACAACTCCGCCTGGTTTGCCTGGCTAGGTTCGCTATTCCTCGATCCCGCGCGCGTCTGCAACGCCGCAGACGGCAACTACCTGTTCTTTGCGGAGCGCCCGCTGTTCGGGGTGACTTTGCATGAGGGTGCGCGCAGCATGGCGCTGCCTTTCAAGCTGCTATACGCGGGTGGTACGCAGACGCCCGACACCCTGCCCTACTGCGACTGCCAGGTGCTGCTGGACCGCAGCTATTACGCGCCGATCTGGGACCGCAGCTGGCCGGACGATACGCTGCTGTCGTTTGAAGACATGGCGGCGGGCGATGCAGCGGCGCCGGGCTATCGCACAGCGGACCAGCTGCGCGCCGCGCTCGGCCCCGCCCAGGAGATCCATTTCGACAGCGGCATGGCAGTCTGGCGCTACGCTTATCCGCCCGCGCAGCCGGGACCGGAGCCGGCCGAATTCGTGCTACTGTTGGACCAGAACGGCAATGTCATCCGCTGGCGGCGCCGTGAACCTCTTTGAAAGCTCACGCCATGAAGATCGCCCTGCTCGCCGCCGCCCTGCTGCTGGCGGCTACCGCCCAAGCCACCACCAAGGCCGTGCCGCCCGAGCAAAGCAGCACCGAACTGCACCAGCAGATCCTGAACCAGGTCGCCGATGACGGCTGCGACAGCAGCCAGCAATGCCATACCCTGCCGATGGGCGCCAAGGCTTGCGGCGGGCCGGAAAGCTATGTGGCCTGGTCCGACAAATTCCTCAACGGCGAAAAGCTGCGGCAGCTGGGCGAGCGCTATGCCGCCGCGCGCCGCTTCGACAACCAGCGCGACGGCCTGATGTCCAACTGCGCCCTGACGCCCGATCCCGGCGCCATCTGCCGCGCCAGGCGCTGTGTGCTGCAGGCGCCCACACCAGGCCAGAACAATCCACCCGCACAATAAAAAAAGAGCTGCGGCAAACAGCCCGCAGCCCACTCAAAGCGGGCCCCAGTGACAAGGCCCGCCATCCTCACAATTGCAGCGTTGCTCTTTACTCCGCCAGCACCACTTTGCTGCGGGAATTCTGGAACTGTGGCAGCGGATCGGTAGTGTCGACGTTGACGATGGTGGTGCCTTGCGAAGCACCGCCCACCACATAGTTCACCGCACCCAGGTAGCGTTTGCCCAGCGGCAGGCCGGACCAGCTCATGGCCACCGACGCCGTGCCGCCAACTGCGGCGTTCGCAGGCATCAGCACCTTGAAGTTGCCGCCCGCGCTGGCCGAAGTCAGCACCCAGCTGTTCAGGGTATAGCTGGCCGAACCGCCCACCGGCGCATAACCGATCACGCAGACCTTGTAGTCGCCCGCAGCAGGCTTGAGCAGCTGTACTTGCTCATTGGCGGTGCTGCCGCCGCTGCTGCCTACCGTGACACCGTTCAGGGTCACCACCAGGTCCAGGTCGGAATTGCCGTCGCCCGAAGTTTCGCTATCGAACAGCGAGAAGCGCGCTGCCAGCGTACCCGCCGGGATGGTGATGGTATGCAGGTTCACACCGGTGCCGCCGCCCGCATTGCAGGTCGCGGTGGTGTTGGCGTTGGCCGCCTGGCCCACCACACGCGAATCGGTGGTGGCTGGCACCAGGCCGCCTTTCACACTGCTTAGCGCGCCGGCAAAGCCGGTGCCGATGGTGAAGACCTTGTTGCCGGTGGCCGCTTCGCTGTCGACTTCCGAGATGGCGGCAATCGCGCTGCCGCGTGCGGTCAGCGGGCTGCGTACCACGTGGGCGCCGTCAGTCCAGACCAGCTTGCCGTACATCCAGGTGTTGACCGGTGCGTCGACGCGGGTCAGCTTGACGTTGAACGTACCCTTGGCGCCCGGCGCCAGCACCAGGGTGCTTGGCTGCACGTCCACCGTGTAGCCCGGCAGGGTGGCGCTGGCGTTGTAGGTCGCGTTGGTGGCGCCCACATTGGTCACGGTACGGGTCAGGGTCAGCGAGCCCAGTACGTTGGCAGCGGTCAGCGAGGCCAGGTTCAGGTTGTACGGCTGGATGGTGCCGATCGCGTTGCAGGTGGCAGGGCTGTACACGTTGGCGTTCAGGCCGCACAGGAAGCGCGCGTAATCGATCTCGGTGGCGTCGTACACCAGGCCTGGATCCGCTGCCGAAGTCGGCTGGATATGGCCGGCGCCCTGGCCCCACGGCAGATTACCCGTGTTCTTGGCGGTGCTGTCCCAGCCAACCACGCTGGTCAGGCCATCGATGAAGGTATCGTAGGCGGTGGTCATCAGGGCCGACTTGATGGCGGCCGGGGTCCAGTCGGGATGGCGCTGTTTCAGCAGCGCGGCCACGCCGGCCACGTGCGGGGTGGCCATCGAGGTGCCGGTGTAGAAGGCATAGTCGGTCACAGGCGCCACACCGCCGGCGGCGATGGCGTTGCGCTGGTCCTTGGTCAGGTCGGCAGTCACGGCAGCCAGGATGTCGGTGCCTGGTGCGGTCATGTCCGGCTTGAGGATGTTGGCGTTGGCCACGTTCGGGCCGCGCGAGGACGAACCGTTCATCACGGGCGCCAGCACGGTCGGATCGAACACGGCGCGCAGCGCGCCCAGCGAGGCGGTGGCGGTGCCGGCGTTGGCGGCCATATAGGCTTTCACCGTATCGCCGTCGGCCTTGGTGATGTGCACCGTCGACACCGTGTGCGGCTGGTTCAGGATGGTGGTCGCGCCGCCGGCCACGTTGGAGATGATCACGCCCACCGCGCCAGCGGTCTTGGCGTTGGCGCTCTTGTTGACCAGCACGTTGCTGCCGCGGTCGCACACCAGGATCTTGCCGGTCACCTTGGCCGGATCCAGCAGCGCCGCCACGCCGTCGGTCGCGCCGAAGCACTGGTTCAGCTGCACGTTGTTGGGGTCGACACCGGCCAGGCCCGCATCGCGCGCGCGGATCAGGGTCGAGCTTGGCGTGTTGGCGTTGCTGGACGCACCGCTCACGGTCGAGCCGTTACCCATGGCCGCGTCAGCCAGGTAGATGCGGTTGTGAGTCGAGTTGCCGATGGTCGACAGCCATGGGCTGATGTGCGATACCGGCGCCGGCGGCGACGAGCTCGGACCGGAGTTGCCCGCTGCCGCCGACACGAACACGCCAGCCGACGCCGCGCCCAGGAAGGCCACTTCGGTCGCTTCGTTGAAGGCGCCGCCGCCGGCATTCGGGCCGATCGAGAAGTTGATCACGTTGACGCCGTCTTTGACGGCCTGCTCGATGGCCGCCACGCTGTTGGAGGTGGCGCAGCCATTGGCGCCGGAGACGCCGTCGGTCCAGCACACCTTGTAGGCGGCGATGCGGGCGCGCGGCGCCATGCCGGAAATCTTGCCCAGGTTGACGCCGCCGGTGGTGGCGCTGACGCCGGCGTTGCCGCCCGCCGTGCTGGCGGTGTGGTCGCCGTGGCCGCCGTGGCCTTCGGTGCCGGCGACGGAGTCACGCGCCGACAGGAACTCGGTCCAGTGCAGGGTCTGGGAAGGCGACTTGTAGTAGCGTGCGCCGATCAGCTTGTTGTTGCAGTTCTGCACGCCAAAGCCTTCGCCGGTATCGCAGCTGCCTTTCCAGGTGACGGGCGGTGCACCGTAGACCAGGGTGCCGCTGGCGTCGTGGGTCGGGTTGCCTTGCGCATCGACGCGGTCGGCGAAGCTGTTGTGCTCCGGCCAGATGCCGCCGTCGACGATGCCGATGACGATGTCTTCACCCGCGGCGCCCTTGCCGCCCACCTGCTCCCACAGGCCGCCCGGATTATCCAGGCCGAGGAAGTGTGGGGTGTAGCTGGTGTCCAGCTGCATGATGGAGTCGGCGGTGATGTTGGCGACGCCGCTGTTTTTCTTCAGCGCGCGCACTTCGGCGTCGGTCAGGTTGGCGGCAAAGCCGTTGAACACCACCTTGTATTCCTGGGTGATTTCAGCCGCGCTGACGGAGCTCAGCACCTGGGCTTGCTTGCCTTCCAGGTAGCTGATGTAGTTCTGCACGGCGGCGGCATCGACGTTCAGGCGCTGGCCCGGCGCCGGCTGGGTCGCAGCCAGGCCGGCGATCTGGCCGCTGTAGGTGGCCACCGGCTTGTCGGCCAGCTGCACGATGTAGGAATGGCGCTCGTCATCGGCGTGCACGGCGGCGGCGGCAGTCGCCAGCAGCATCAGGACGGCGGAGGAAATTGGACGCAGTTTCATTTCGGCTCCTGGCTCAGGCGTTGGTGGAAGTGGCGGCGCGGCGGCGGCGCGACAGCATGGCCATCACACCCAGGCCACCCAGCAGCATGGCGTAGGTTTCCGGTTCCGGCACGGCGGACACTTCCACGTTGTCGAGGCCGAACTGGGCCTGGTTGAACGCGGGGTAGTAGCACTGGTTGTCATTGCCCAGCAAGCAGGCGTTGATGGTCAGGCTGGTCAGGCTGGCGCCGCTCAGGCCGCCCAGCTGGGACAGGTGCCCGAAGACGTTGTCGCCGCCCCCGTTCTGCAGCGGGAAATCGAACGCGGCTTGCACGGTGCCGCCGCCTTGCAGCTGGCCGGTCAGCACCAGCTTGCCGTAGTTCTGGTTGGGCAGGCCGACGATCGGGCCGACGAAGCCGTAGTCCAGGCCGCTGACGGTGAAGGCTTTCTGGTCGTCGCGCGCAAAGCCCAGGCCGCCGTCATTCAGGCCAAGGTACTGGTGGGTGCTGTTACCCACCGGGCAGGCGATGATGTCGCAGCGGTTGGGATCGCTGCCGTCCACGATGGCGCCCAGCAGGCCGCCGTTGCCGGTCGGGTCCAGCACGGTCATGGTGTAGCCGGCTTCCTGGTAGGTGTCGCCGCCGGTGTAGATCGGCAGATCCGGCGTCCCTTCAAAGCCGATGGTGGCTGCCATGGCTGGCGCGGCGGCCAGCACGGCAAAGGCGCCGGCAATCCCGGCGGTGATGGTGTTGATGCTTGTTTTGATTGTCATCGTTCTCGCTCCCCTGGGTGATTTTTTGGAAAAAGTAGCAAGAAATATAGCAATAGAAACAATTAGTTGTTTGGAAAAGTTGCCAGTGATAGTTTCATTTTTCTTATAAAAAGCCAAACAAAATCCGGCCTCCCCTATGAAATACCGGGTCATGACGATGTCACAATTTTGCGTTACGCTGGCTTGTCATGTTGTTATTAAACAAATTAATGGCAAAGTCGGCGAAAACAGTATCATTCCTTCATGAAATGAGGCAGAAAAAGCCGCTTTTTGAATAAAATCGCCCATCTCCGCGTAAATAGCAAACTTTTACCCCCAAGATCTGGCCACACAAGTGTGCGAAAAGATTGCTTCTTAGGCCAGATTGTGTCTCCCTGTGGACGAAAAAAAAGCCAGCCGGGCGGCTGGCTTTCGTGCTGCGTTAAACGCGGCAATTAAAATACGGTCATCGCTTTCTTTATGGCAACGCAACGCGCATCTTCCTGGTGGGCGATCAGGAGGTTGCGGCTGGTGTTGGTCGACAGCTTGCTGGACAGCGCGGCGTCCTTGTCGATCGCCAGTTGCAGGCGCTGCACGCTGGCCGGGGTGCACGCTGCCGGGATCAGGTGCTGGCCATAGGCGCGCATGTAGATGGGACCGGCGGCCTGGTCGACCTGCGACAAGCCTGCCAGGCGCTGCTCCGCGCTCAGTTCGCTCAGGGCGGTCTGCTCGGCCGGATACAGGTTTTCCATCACCTTGCGCACCTTGGAGAACGGCAGCGCCGTCTTCAGGTCGCTGATGGCCGCCAGCCACTGCGTTTTCACGCGCGCTTCCGGACGGCCCGCTTCCGCGCCCAGCGCCGCCAGCTCGCCGGCGTCGGACTTGTCGCGCTGGCGTTCAGCGGCCAGCATGGCTTCCGCGCCCGGATAGGCCAGACGATTGAGGCGCGTGACGATATCCCAGCGCACATCCTGGCTCACGTTCAGGCCGCCCACTTCCAGCTTGCCCTCCAGGATCGCCGCCAGATGGTCCAGCGCGGTGCGGCTGCTGGCGATCTGCACGTACAGGCCAAACCAGCGGCGCTGGAAGTTGTTGTCGCCCGCCGCCGCCATGGTGGCGCCAAAGGCCATCTGCTCCAGCTGGGCGCCAACCTTGGCGCGGTAGGCCGCAGCCGGCTCGCCCATCTGGTCGAGGTAGTCGCGCGAGGTGCGCACCTTGGCCAGGATGTCGCCCAGCAGGGTGTAGTCATGCTCGCCCGGCGCCTGCTTCAGCACCGTATCCAGATAGGCGTTGAGCGGGAATTTGGCGTCGCGCACGCCGTCCCACAGGCTTTGCCACAGCATGGAGCGCAGCAGCGGATCCTGCACCTTGCCCAGGCTGTCCTGCGCGGTACTGAAGGACTTCTTGTCCAGCTGGACTTTGACAAAGCCCCAGTCCTGGTAGTTGGGGTAGACCAGGTCCGGGCAGGCTTCGCCCACCAGCTGCGGCACGGCGGTGTCGGCGCCCTTGTAGGTGACGGCGACGTTCTTGCTCAGCTCCAGCTGCTGGCCGGCGTGGAACAGGCCCACCTGCACGCGCTGCTCGCGCAGGGTCGGCATGGCGGCGCTCGGCGCGCTCTGGTGCAGATTAAAGGACGCGATCTTACCGCCCTTGCAGACATATTGCGCCGCCAGCGTGTCGACGCCCGGCTGGTACAGCCAGTCGCGCGTCCAGCCGCTCAGGTCGCGGTGCGCGGCCTCGCCCAGACTGCCGATGAAGTCTTCCAGCTTCGCATTCTGGTACGAGTACTTGACCAGGTAGTTATGCACGCCCAGGCGGAAGGTTTCCTCGCCCAGCAGATGGCGCAGCTGCACCAGGGTCGAGGCGCCCTTGGCATAGGTGATGGCGTCGATATTGTCGAAGGCGTTGGCGGTGGACGGCACCGGCGTCTCGATCGGGTGGGTGGTCACGCGCTGGTCCTGCACATAAGCGGCCTGCTTGCGGCCCGAGTAGAACGACTGCCAGCCGGGGAACTCGGTGGCTTCCGCCGTCGCCAGCGTGCCCATGAAGGAGGCGAAGCTCTCGTTCAGCCACAGGCCGTTCCACCACTGCATGGTGACCAGGTCGCCGAACCACTGGTGCGCCATCTCGTGCATGATCACGCTGGCCAGGCTTTCGCGCTGGGCCGCAGTCATCTCTTCCTGGTGCAGGAAGGAGTGCTCGGCAAAGGTGATGGCGCCGGCGTTTTCCATCGCGCCGTAGAGGAAGTCCGGCACCAGCAGCTGGTCGTACTTCTCGAACTGGTAAGGGATGCCGAAGTATTTGTCGAAGAAGGCCAGGCCCGCGCGGGTGTACTTGAACCAGTCCTGCGGCGACACTTGCGCCGCCACCGACTGGCGCGCGAACAGGCGCAGCGGATACGGACCGCTGTGGTCTTCCCACACCTTGTACGGGCCGGCGTGCATGGAGAAGTTATACGGGCTCAGCTTCTTGGTGCGCGGGAAGGTCCAGACCTTGCTGCTGCCCACTTCCTGCACCTTGCTTTCGCGGTTGGTGGACAACACCACCCAGTCGGACGGCACGGTCACGGTGATCTGGTAGGAGGCCTTCAGGTCGGGCTGGTCGAACAGGGCGAACATCTTGTGCGCGGCGGCCGGCTCGAAGTGCGAGTAGGTGTAGACGCGGTGGTCGACCGGATCGACCATGCGGTGCAAGCCTTCGCCATTGGTGGCGTGCAGGCGGGTGTAGCTGACTTCCACCGTGTTGCGGCCCTGGACCAGATCCTGCGGCGTAATCGTGATAAACCATTTGTTGTACTGGGGTGTGACGGCCTTGCCGTTGACGCTCAGGCTGACGATAGTGGCCTGGTCCAGGTCGACGGTCAGCGGCTGGCTGGCGTCGTTCAGGTCGAAGGCCAGCGTGGTGGTGCCGCTGAAGGACTCGGCGCCGGTCAGCGTAAAGCCCAGCGTGTATTCGACATTGCTGACGCGCGCGGCGCGGTTGGCGGCGTCGGCCTGCGACAGATAGGGGTTATCGGCACGGACTGCGGTGGCGGGCACTTTGGCTGCAGGCGCAGCCGCATTGGCAAAGGCGCAGGCGGCCAGCGCCAGCACCATGGCGCTGTGTTTTACTTTCATGGAGACTCCCTTGGAAAAACGCCCGCTGCGGGCGGGCGTTTGGATGTTATTTTTTGAGATAGCTGTCGAGCCAGTCGAACACGGTGTGATGCCACAGCACCGAGTTGGCCGGCTTCAGCACCCAGTGGTTCTCATCCGGGAACATCAGCAGCTTGCTTGGGATGCCCTGGCGCTGCAGCGCGGTAAAGGTGCCCAGGCCCTGCGTGGTCGGGATGCGGAAGTCCTGGTCGCCCTGTACCACCAGCATTGGCGTCTTCCAGTTCTTCACGAACTGGGCCGGGTTGAATTTCTCGTAGTTGTCCGGTACGTCGAAGTAGCTGCCATGGTGTTCCCACTCGTCGAACCACAGTTCTTCGGTGGAGTAGGCCATGCCGCGCGCATCGAACACGCCGTCGTGGTTGACGATGCACTTGAAGCCGTCGGACCAGTTACCCTCGATCCAGTTCATCATGAAGCCGCCGTACGACGCGCCCAGCGCGCAGCTGTTGGCGCGGTCCAGCCATGGGAACTTCTTCGCGGCCGCTTCCAGGCCCAGCTTCAGATCCTGCAGCGGCGCGCCGCCCCAGTCGCCCGAGATGGCGTCGGTGAACTTCTGGCCGTAGCCGGTCGAGCCGTGGAAGTCGATCATCACGGCCGCATAGCCCGCGCCAGCGTAGACCTGCGGATTCCAGCGATAGCCCCAGGAGTTGGCGAAGCTGCCCTGCGGGCCGCCGTGCACCAGGAAGGCCACCGGATACTTCTCGCCAGCCTTGGCGTTCCATGGCTTGACCACGTAGCCGTACACGGTCTCGCCCTTGGCGCCGGTGAAGGAGAACTGCTCGTACTCGCCCATGCGCACATCGGCCAGCGCGGCCGTGTTCAGGTGGGTCAGCTGGGTGGCCTTGCTGGCGTCGCCGCCCAGCTTGAACTGGTACAGCTGCGCGCCGCCGCCCAGGGAGGCATGCGCCATCACCACGGTGTCTTTCGCCACGCTGAAGGCGTCGACGTGGCCCTGGCCGCTGACCGGGGTCACCTTGCCGCTGGCGGCGTCGATCGAGAACAGGCGGTGCTGGCCGATGTCGTCAGCCGATACCAGCAGGGCCTTGCCGTCCGGGGTCCACTGGAACTCGGCAACCGAGCGGTCCCAGTCATTGGCCAGGGTGCGCTTCTTGCCGCTGGCGACATCCATCAGCACCAGGTGGAAGCGGTCCGCCTCAAAGGTCGGGCGGTCCATCGCCACGTAGGCCAGGGTCTTGCCGTCCGGCGAATAGGTGGCCTTGGTGTCCCAGGCTTGGTTGTCGGCGGTGAGGTTCTTCGGCTCGCCGCCGGTGGCAGCGACGCTGTAGATGTCGAAGTTGGTCGACCAGGCTTCGGTCTTGCCGGCGATGCGGGCCGAGAACACCACGGTCTTGCCGTCCGGGCTGAAGCGGTATTCCTCGTTGTCACCGAATGGCTTGGACGGCACGTCGCCATCCAGCTTGCCGCTCAGGCTGACCGGCTGCGCGCTGACCTTGCCGCTGGCGTCGATCGGCGCCGAGTACAGCACGTTGTTGCGGCCGTCGGCCCAGGTATCCCAGTGGCGCACGAACAGCTTGTCGAACACCTTGCCGCTGGCCTTGTTCT
>Ga0213872_10000337_pt1 | contig 39767 bp, 34 predicted proteins | sample VelepicomBERX_R2_FD_160071 | JGI IMG/M metagenome (GOLD analysis project Ga0213872, IMG submission 160071) | Rhizosphere microbial communities from Vellozia epidendroides in rupestrian grasslands, the National Park of Serra do Cipo, Brazil - RX_R2 | ecosystem: Host-associated > Plants > Roots >... | reverse complement strand
TACTCGGTTTGGATGAGGCCGCGCCCCTCAGCGAGCCGAAGACTCGGTCTGGATGAGGCCGCGCCCCTCAGCGAGCCGAAGACTCGGTCTGGATGAGGCCGCGCCCCTCAGCGAGCCGAAGACTCAAGCAACGCCTGTTGCATCTGCTCGCCCATCAACGCGGGCGACGGGCAAACAATGATTCCCGCATCGGCCATGGCCGCCAGTTTGTCTTCCGCCTTGCCGGCTCCGCCCGAAATGATCGCCCCGGCGTGTCCCATGCGTCTTCCCGGAGGCGCTGTCTGACCGGCGATGAAGCCGACCACCGGCTTTTTCACATGAGCTTTTACATAGGCCGCCGCCGCCTCTTCGGCGCTTCCGCCGATTTCGCCGATCATGATGATCGCGTGCGTATCCGGATCTTCGTTGAAGAGGCGAATCGCCTCGGTGAAATTGGTGCCGATAATCGGATCGCCACCGATGCCGATGCAGGTGGACTGGCCAATTCCCAGGCGCGTTAACTGACCCACGGCTTCGTACGTCAAAGTGCCCGAGCGCGAAACGATGCCCACGTGACCCTCTTTATGAATGTGTCCGGGCATGATGCCGATCTTGGCTTTGCCGGGCGTAATCACACCGGGGCAATTCGGTCCGATCAGACGGGTGCCGGGCTTCGTCTTCAAGTACTCCCAAACGCGGATCATGTCGCTCACCGGAATACCCTCGGTGATACAGACCACCAGCGGCAAGCCGGCGTCGGCGGCTTCCATGATGGCGTCCGCGGCGTATGGCGGGGGAACAAAGATGACGGATGCATTCGCGCCGGTCGTCTTCACCGCCTCTTCGACGGTGTTAAACACCGGGCGGTCGAGATGCGTTTGGCCGCCCTTTCCCGGCGTCGTGCCGCCCACGACCTTCGTGCCGTATTGAATAGCCGCCTGTGCGTGAAACGTGCCTTCGCGGCCCGTGAAGCCTTGGAATAAAACCTTTGTGTTCTCGTTAATGAGTACGCTCATTGTGCCAGCCTCACCACTTTCTCAGCCGCGTCTTTCATGCCGTCTGCCACCGTGAAGTTGAAGCCTGACTCGGTGAGGATCTTCTGGCCCAGTTCTACGTTGGTGCCTTCCATGCGAACCACGATCGGGATTTTGATTTCGAGTTCACGTGCTGCCGAAACCACGCCGTTGGCCAGCGTGTCGCAGCGCAAAATGCCGCCGAAGATGTTGATCAGAACCGCCTTGACGCTGGGATCGGAGAGCAGAATATGGAAGGCATTCTTAATCTGCTCGGCATTGGCCCCGCCGCCTACGTCAAGGAAGTTGGCGGGCTGCCCTCCGGCGTACTTGATGATGTCCATCGTCGCCATGGCGAGGCCGGCGCCGTTCACCATGCAGGCAATGTTGCCGTCTAGTTTTATGTAGTTCAAACCGAAGCGCGACGCTTCCACTTCGAGCGGATCTTCCTCATTGAGGTCCCGCAGTTCCAGCAGATCCTTGTGGCGGTAGAGTGCGTTGTCGTCGAGGGTGATCTTCGCGTCGAGGGCGTAGACCTTTCCGTCCTTTGTCAGAATGAACGGGTTGATTTCGGCGAGCGATCCGTCAATCGCCTGGTACGCTTTCGAGAGCGCGACCATGGCGTTCGCCGCTGCATTGACGCTGGCCGCCGGCACGCCCATGCCGAACGCCAGCTTGCGCGCCTGAAAGGGCTGCAGCGGCATTCCGGGCAACAACGATTCTTTCAGAATCAGTTCGGGAGTGCTTGCCGCTACCTCTTCGATTTCCATGCCGCCGGCTTTGGAAGCCATAAACACCGTTTCGCCAAGCGACCGGTCGAGCACGAGACCAAGGTAAAGTTCACGCTCAATGGGAAGAGTTTCTTCGATGAGCAGCCGCTGAACGACGCGTCCTTCCGGACCCGTCTGGTGCGTGACGAGCGTCATGCCGAGCATCTTCTTTGCGATTTCGGCCGCTTCCTCCGCACTCTTGGCGATCTTCACGCCGCCGCCCTTGCCGCGGCCGCCTGCGTGGATCTGCGCCTTGACGACCACGCTGCCGCCGATCTTCTTTGCTGCCGCTTCCGCTTCCTCGACTGTATAAGCGACTTCGCCTCTGGGCACAGGCACGTCGTATTTGGCGAGAATCGCCTTCGCCTGGTACTCGTGGATTTTCATAGGTTGGATGCGGCACTCAGACGCAACAATTGCTTCTGAGGCCAAAGGCTAGTGTAGCGTGCGAGGCCAGCCGCTTGACGGTTTCGGCTACGCTTCGGCCGTCACCCGCCGGCGCGATGCCAGCAGCTCTGCGATGGCCCGGCACTCGTCGGCCAGCTCCGCAAATTGAACCGGATCGAGCGATTGATAGCCATCCGACAAAGCCCGTTCCGGCGTTGGATGCATCTCGACGATCAACCCTGACGCGCCTGAAGCGATGGCGGCAAGAGACATGGGCAGAACTTTGTCGCGCTTCCCCGTGCCGTGGCTCGGGTCGACGATGATAGGGAGGTGGCTAAGGCTCTGGACAGCCGGTACAACGCTGAGGTCAAGAGTATTGCGGGTGTGGTCCGCGAAAGTGCGGACGCCGCGTTCGCACAGGATTACGTTATAGTTCCCCTCCGAGAGTATGTACTCGGCCGCCATCAGAAACTCTTCCAGGGTGGCTGAAATGCCGCGCTTTAGGAGGACGGGTTTGCGCGAGCGGCCGGCGCGGCGCAGCAGCGAGAAATTCTGCATATTGCGCGCACCGATCTGTACGCAATCCGCATAGCTCTCGACCAGGTCGAACGTCTCGACGTCGATGGCTTCGGTCACAATGCCGAGGCCTGTCTGGTCCCGTGCCTCGGCAAGATACCGCAGGCCCTCTTCACCCAGACCCTGGAAGCTGTATGGCGAGGTGCGCGGCTTGTACGCCCCGCCTCGCAACAGTTGGCCGCTTCCAGCTTTCACAGCTCTGGCGGATTCGAGGATCTGGGCACGGCTTTCCACCGAGCACGGACCGCCGCACAGAACGATCTTTTCGCCTCCCACCGGCACGCCGTTTACCGACACTATGGTGTTTCCCGGCTTGGTTTCCCGGCTGACCAGCTTGTATGGCTTTGAAACGCGGATGGCCTCGGCTACATTGGGCAGATCCTCGAATTCAGCCGCGTCGATGGGACCGCTGTTTCCCGTAATACCAATAGCGGTGCGCTGCTCGCCCGGAATTATATGCGCTTTAAACCCCAGAGCCTCAATGCGTTGGCAAACCCGTTGGATATCCGCCGGCCCGGCCTGGGCCTTCATAACGACAAGCACTAGATGGAATCCCCTAAGTCCTTAGCCTACCGAACCTGCACCAACCGCACAAAGCTCCTAAACTGAGTAGTTCACAATAGTTCTTGCATAGGATGATTCGATCTGTTTGCGTGCTTTGCGGAGGAGGTCCGGCATACCTGGTGGGGAGCGTCGTCTTAGGCTATGCAGCCGTTTACGCAGGAGCTCTGGCCGCTTAAAGCATGACTGAAACTTCTGAATCGGATCTCACGATCACTTATGGTCGAATGAATAACCGAGGCATGTCTCATCTTCCTTACCGCAACTTCGTCCACTTGAGCCAGAGCGAAGCGCACGAACTTATGCGCCGCATGCTTTCGGGCGAGATGAGCACGGAGGGCATAGCTGAGGTCCTCAGCTTCTTACGGCGCAAAGGCGAAACCATTGCTGAACTTGTCGGCTTTGCCAGCGCGATTCGCGAGATGAGTGAGCCGATCGAAATCGACCAGAGCAGCGAGCCTGTTTTGGACACCTGCGGTACGGGAGGCGACGGGACCAACTGCTTCAACATCTCCACCGCTGCGGCTTTTGTGGTCGCTGGTACGGGCCTGCGCGTCGCCAAACACGGTAACCGCCGCATCTCCAGCCAGAGCGGGAGTGCGGATGTTCTGGAGGCCTTGGGAGTGCCGATCGATCTTTGCGGCGCCCAGGTGGCCGAATGCATCCGGGAGACCGGTATGGGCTTCCTTTACGCCCCATTGCTTCATCCTGCGGTGAAACATGCGCAAGAAGCACGCCTGATGCTGAAAGGCCGCACCGTTTTCAATCTCCTTGGCCCGCTTACCAATCCTGTGCGGGCCCGCGTACAGCTCATCGGCGCATTTTCCGTGCGCGCTGCTGAAATGCTGGCGCAGGCGTCTGCACGGCTGGGAATCGAAAACGCCTTTGTAGTGCACGGAGCGGATGGTCTCGATGAAGTCAGCACGACCGGGATGACCACCGTGTTCCAGGTGGAGGACAGCAGAGTGCAAAAAGGCCGCTGGGTGCCTTCGGACTTTGGCGTTCCGCATGCGGCCATTGACGATCTTAAGGGCGGTGACCCTGAGACGAACGCCAGTATCATTCGGTCCGTTCTGGAGGGCGAGCCGGGACCGCATCGGGATATCGTGCTGGTAAACTCCGCAGCCGCGCTTTTTCTAGCGAGGCGGGCCATCGATTTAAAATCGGCCGTCGCGCTGGCGGCGGAAACGATCGACAGCGGAGCGGCACGGCGCAAGTTGGAGTTGTTGGTGGAGTTTACGGCGCGGCTCAACCGCCGCCACGTCAATGTACAAAGTCAGACCAACGGCTAAGAAACTTTCGCATGAAGGCTTTTGAGATTCAGGAATTCGGAATAGACAAGCTGGCTCTGGTGGATCGGGAAACCCCGCGCCCAGGGCCGGGCGAAGTTCTGGTTCGCCTGAAGGCAGCCTCGCTCAACTATCGCGATTACCTCGTGGTTGGGGGCGCCTACAACCCGAACTTGAAACGTCCCCTTGTGCCGCTCTCGGATGGCGCCGGCGTGGTGGAAGAAGCGGGCCCGGGTGTGACGCACTTCAAAAAAGGCGATCGTGTGATGAGTTGCTTCTTTCCGGCCTGGCTGGATGGTCCTCCTACGCCTGAAACGGTCAAGCCTGCCCTTGGAGGGAACGTTGATGGCGTGCTCAGGGAACATGCGGTGTTCCGCGAAGATGGCCTGGTCCACACGCCCAAGAATCTGTCTGACGAGGAGGCAGCGACGCTCCCCTGCGCCGGTCTGACCGCCTGGCATGCACTCTTCGAAAACATACTGGCGCAGCCCGGTGAAACCGTCCTCCTGCAAGGCACCGGCGGCGTTTCCATCTTTGGGCTGCAGTTCGCGCATGCAGCCGGCCTACGCACCATCGTCACTTCAAGCAGCGATCAGAAGCTGGAGCGAGCCCGTAAGCTCGGCGCCGACGAGGTGATCAATTACAAGAAAACTCCCGAGTGGGATGAGGAAGTGAGGAAACTAACCGCCGGTCAGGGTGTCGATCACGTCATTGAAGTCGGGGGCAGCGACACCATTCCTCGTTCCTTGAACGCGATCCGCATGCAGGGGACCATCAGTGTAATCGGCATCCTTAGCGGCGTGGAGCCGACCATCAGTCCGAGTCGGATCCTGCAAAAAAGCGTGCGCGTCCAAGGTATTTACGTCGGTTCACAGGCCATGTTTAAGCGCATGAACCATGCTGTTGAGTTTCACAAAATCAAGCCAGTGATAGACCAGGTTTTTCCATGGACTGAGGCCAAGGAAGCACTCCGCCACATGGAATCCCAGCGGCACTTCGGCAAGATTTGCCTGAAATTCTAATCACAACGCATGACGCGCCGCTTTATTCAAAAGGCACGTCTTCGTCGCCGGTATCAGCAGACAAATTCTCGAACTTGGTGAAGCGGTTTAGATAAGCGAGCTTGATGCGCCCGGTAGGGCCGTTGCGCTGCTTGGCAAGGATCAGCTCAGCCAGGCCTTTCAGGCTTTCCTTGTCCGGCCGGTACACTTCTTCGCGGAAGATGAATCCCACCATGTCGGCATCCTGCTCGATCGACCCCGATTCGCGCAAGTCGCTGAGCATGGGGCGATGATCCCCGGGGCGCGTTTCGGGTGCGCGGCTGAGCTGCGAGAGCACCAGGAAGGGCACGCGCAGTTCCTTGGACATCAGCTTGAAGCCGCGGGAGAGCGAACTGATTTCCTGCACGCGATTCTCAAAACGGCCGCGCCCCTGCATGAGCTGCAGGTAATCGATGACTACCAGCCCGAGATCCTGTTCGGCCTGCAGGCGCCGCAGCTTGGAATGCACGTCCATTAGGTTGGTGCCGGCCGTATCGTCGATGTAAATCGGCGACTCTACGATCTTGTAGAGCGCATCCTGCAGCGAATGCCGCTCCTCCGCGTTTAGGTAGCCCGCGCGAAAACGCTGCTGGTCGACTCTGGCGGTCGCGCAGATTAAACGGGTCAGCAGCGATTCCTTCGACATTTCGAGCGAGAAGACCGCTACCGCCTTCGGATTCTGCGGGTTCATTGCCACGTGTGAGGCGATGTTCAGCGCGAAGGCTGTTTTACCCATCGCCGGCCGCGCCGCCAGGATAAAGAGCTCGCCTTCACGCAATCCGCCGGTCATCTCGTCGAATTTCAGGAACCCGCTGCCGATGCCCTTAATCCGCTTGCTGACGTCCAGGAACGCATTGATGCCGCCTTCGTATTCGGTGACGATCTGGGCGGGGCTCGAAAGCGCGTTCTTCGATTGGACATCGCCGAGCTTCATGAACGCGTCTTCGGCTGCGCCCAGGATCTGCGTGGGCTGCTCCTCGCCGGTGAGGCAGCGGTTGATGGTGTCCTGCGAAACCGCGATGATGCGCCGCAGCAGCGCTTTTTCTTTTACAATTCCGACGTAGCTCTCGAGATTTACGAGCCGCGGCAATCCGTCGTCGAGAGAGACCAGGTAGCTCAGGCCGTCAACCGACTGCAGCTGGCCTGCCCGCATGAGTTCGTTCGCGAGCGTGACACGGTCGATCTTCTCGCCGCGCTCGTGCAGCTCGCTCATGCGCAGAAAGATGCGCTTATGTTTCTCGAGGCTGAAGTCGTCCGCGCTCAGGGTTCCTGCTACCTGCAGGAACGCTGTATCGCTGCTCATGATGGCTCCGAGCACGAAGCGTTCGGCGTCCAGATTGTCGGGAAGTGGATGGTCCAGACTTATATCGCGTACGGCCATGTTGGGGGACCCGATCAACTTAACCGAGTTCGGTGCCGGGCTTCAACGGCGAAGATCCAAAAAGATTTTTCTTCCACAATGCCTGCCTGATATGTCAGCGAGCCGGAGTGCGAAATTGACCGGATTTCCACAATCTTTCCTATCACATTTTCGCCTGGAAATGTTTTACCTGCGCGAGCCGAGAACCGCTTGTTATACTGCGGTTTGATGATTCGCAACGCCCATCGCCATCTTCATCACCATCATCCGGTGGATTAGAAGGCGAGTCTGCGTTCAATTTTTTTCCAATTGCAACCGGCCCGCCGACAGGCGGGCTTTTTCATTGTGGGTTAAATCGATGAGCGAAAGTATCGGGAGCGAACTACTCGATTTCGGCAAACAGGACGGCTTGATCACCGCCGTCGTTCAGGACGCTCGTACGCGCCGCGTGTTGATGGTCGGTTACATGAACCGCGAGGCGTTTGACAAGACCGTCTCGACCGGGCACGTGACATTCTTTAGCCGTTCGCGCCGGAAGCTTTGGACGAAGGGCGAGAGTTCGGGCCACTACCTCGTTCTCAAGTCGATACGCACGGATTGCGACGGCGACGCGCTGCTGGTGGAAGCGGACCCCATCGGACCCGGCGTGTGCCATGCCGGCTATGAGAGCTGCTTCTATCGCGTGCTTCAGAATGATCAATGGGTGGAGGCGGATCAGCGCGCCTATGATCCGGATGCCGTTTACGGAGCAAAGCAGTGAAGCTGAAACTCGGCATCCCGAAGGGCAGCCTCGAAAACGCGACCATCGATCTGTTCCGCCGCGCGGGCTTTAACATTACCACCAGCACGCGCAGCTATTTCCCGGCCATCGACGACCCCGAGATCGAGTGCATGCTCATTCGCGCCCAGGAGATGGCTCGCTACGTGGAAGACGGCGTGCTCGATGCCGGACTTACCGGACGTGACTGGGTGGAGGAGAACGAAGCGCAGGTCGAAACCGTGGCGGATCTCGTATACGCCAAGCAGAGCTTCGGAAAAGTGCGCTGGGTGCTCGCTGCCCCGGAAGCCTCGCCGTACCGCACGGTTGAGGATCTTCAAGGCAAGATCATTGCGACCGAACTCGTCAGGACAACGGAACGCTATCTTGCGAGCAAGGGCGTGAAAGCTCGTGTGGAGTTCAGTTGGGGTGCAACCGAGGTGAAGCCTCCCGAGCTGGCCGACGCCATTGTGGAAGTAACCGAAACCGGCTCCTCGCTGCGAGCCAACAAACTCCGCATCCTCGAGACCGTTCTTGAATCAAATACCCAGTTGATCGCGAATTGCGGTGCCTGGCGCGACGATTGGAAACGCCGCAAGCTGGAGGACATCAAGCTGCTCCTCGAAGGCGCCATCAGCGCCCTCGGCAAGGTAGGCCTGATGTTGAACGTGCGCCGGGAAGATTTGCCAGCAGTCATCAACGTACTTCCCGCGCTGAAGAACCCTACCATCTCGCAGTTGAGCGATGAAGCGTGGGTTGCGGTGAACACCATCCTCGAAGAAACCACGGTGCGAAGCATTATCCCGCGTCTGAAAGATGCCGGTGCGCAAGGCATCGTCGAATATCCGCTGAACAAAATAGTGATGTAGGCGCGATGATCCCGATCTTCAATCTCGCCAAGGAATTTGAGAACTACTCAAAGGATCTCCCGTGGGGTATCAAGTGGGAGCGGGGGCGCGCGGATTCGAAATATGAAGAAGCGGTTTGTCCTATCATCCAGGCGGTCCGCAGCGAAGGTGATGCCGCGCTGTTGCGGTACGCGCGAGAACTGGACGGGCTGGGTGATCAACCGCTCTGTGTTTCGGAAGACGAACTTGATGCTGCCGCCGCCGCGATGAGCCCGGAGGTGCGCCGTGCTGCCGAGACAGCCATCGTCAACATTGGGGAGTTCGCAAAGGCGCAGTTGCCGCGCGAGTATTTCGAAGAGTTCTCGCCGGGCCGCAAACTCGGCTGGATTGTTCGTCCGTTATCGGCTGTCGGCTGCTATATTCCTTCCGGCCGTTACCCGCTGCCGTCCACGCTCTTGATGACCGCGGTTCTGGCGCAGGCGGCGGGTGTGCCGGACATCCGCATTACGTCGCCCCGGCCGTCGATAGAAATCCTCGGCTGCGCGCATATGCTCGGCATAAGGGAGGTGTATCGCGTGGGCGGCGCGCAGGCCATTGCCGCTTTGGCCTTTGGAACGGACAGCATCCGGCGCGTGGATCGCATCGTCGGTCCTGGGAACGCCTACGTCGCGGCAGCTAAGAAATTGGTGGCCGGCGAAGTCGGTATCGATTTCATCGCCGGGCCAACCGAAATCCTGATCCTTGCCGCCGGGGGCGATCCCAAAGTAATCGCGGCCGATATGCTCGCGCAGGCGGAACATGACACCATCGCCAGCGCAATGCTGTTCACCACCTCGGAATCGCTTGCGCAGGCTGTCTCGGTAGAACTCGAGCGTCAGCTCGAAACGCTGCCAACCGCTGATGTCGCCCGTCAGTCCATCGATCAGGCCAGCATGATCATGATTTTTCCCGACATGGAAAAAGCCATTCAGGCCGCAAACACTGTTGCCCCGGAACACCTCAGCCTGCATGATCCATCGCTGTTGCCGAAAATAGAAAACGCGGGGACAGTGTTTCTGGGCCAGAATTCGCCCGAGTCTGCCGGCGATTACGCGGTTGGCCCCAGTCATGTCCTGCCGACTAGCGGTGTGGCTCGTCTGCGCGGTGGGCTCTCCGCTGCCGATTTTGTCAAGGTGATTGCCATTCAGCAACTCTCGCCATCTGCCCTGAATGAACTCGCGCCTGCCATCACTACGCTCGCGCGAGCGGAAGGTCTGGAGGCGCATGCCCGCGCCGTGGAGGTTCGTTCTGTCCGTTAAATCTGCAATAGACGAAAACAACGCAATCGAATCCGGGGCCACGCCCACCCTGGCGCCGCTCGCCCCGCGTGAGGCCGTGCTTCGCATGAGCCCGTATCATCCGCCAACCGGCGGCCGCCGCAACAAACTGCGCCTCGACTTCAACGAAAATACGGTCGGCGCACCGCCGCACGTCATTGACTTCATCAAGCGCTTCCTTACGGCCGCGGATCTCAGCATGTATCCGGAGTACGATAACGCGCGCGAAGATCTCTCGCGGCACTTCGGGGTGGCGCTCGACGAACTCACGCTGACGAACGGCACCGATGAAGCGATCCAGCTTCTGATGAACACTTACGTGAATGCCGGCGACGAGGTCATCATCCTGCGCCCCTCTTACGCGATGTACCGCTTCTACGCACAGCTGGCGGGCGCCTCCATTACGGAGATCGATTATCGCCCCGGCGATCTTGCATTTCCGCTGGAAGCGTTGCTCGAAACCATCACGCCTTCCACCCGCGCAGTGCTGATCAGCAATCCGAACAACCCGACCGGTACGGGGATTGATGGGAAGGGCATCGAACGGATTCTCGAAAAGGCCACCAACGCCGCCGTTCTGATCGACGAAGCTTACTACGAGTTCAGCGGCGTGACGGTTCTCCCTGCGCTTACGGAGTACCCGAATTTGTTTGTCAGCCGCACCTTTTCGAAAACCTACGGGATGGCGGCGATGCGTTGCGGCTGCCTTTTCTCGCAGGCGGGCAACATGGAGCACGCGCGCAAGGCGCAGTCGCCCTACAGTGTGAATGCGCTGGCCGCCATGGCCGCGCGCATCGCCGTCGAGGATCAGAAATTTGTCGAAGAGTACGTGCTTGAGGTGCTTGCGGCCCGTGAACTCTTATACGTGGGCTTCGAGAAACTGAATATCCCTTACGTTGCCAGCCAGGCGAATTTTGTTCTGTTTCAAGCCGGCGACCGGGCTGTTGCCATTCGCGACGAACTGCGCAAGCGTGGGGTTCTCGTCCGGGACCGCAGCTATGAGCTCCCCGGGTGCGTTCGCGTGACGGTCGGCACGCGTGATCAGATCCGTCGATTCCTCGACGAGTTGGAGCAGATTTGGTAGAAGATCCTCAGCAGCGGCCGCCCGAAGTGCTCGTATTCGACATGGATGGCGTACTTGTCGAAGTCACGCAATCCTATCGCGAAGCCATTCGCGAAACGGTACGGCACTTTACCGGCGAGACGGTCTCGCACGATTTAATTCAGGATTTCAAAGATGCAGGCGGCTGGAATAATGACTGGCTGCTTTCGCACCGGTTCATTGCCGATCGCGGCAAGCATGTGGAATACGCGGATGTGGTCGACTACTTCAATTGCGTCTTCCTCGGAGCCAATGGGGACGGCCTGATCCGCTATGAAAAGTGGATGCCTTCCTCCGGCTTGTTCGACCGGCTAGCGCAATACGCTTCGCTCGCGATCTTTACCGGCCGCGCGAAGTACGAAGCCGATGTTACGCTTCGCCGTCATGCGGAAGGCGTGCGCTTCGATCCCATCGTTACTGATGAAATCGTCGCCAATCCGAAGCCTGCACCGGATGGGCTCGAGCTCATCCGCCAGCATTACCCCGACAAGCACATGTGGTACCTCGGAGACACAGTAGATGATGCGCGCAGCGCCCAGTCTGCCGGCGTGCCGTTCATCGGCGTTGCAATGCCCCACAGCCCGCGGCACGCGCAGAATGCCGAACTGTTACGCTCTCTAGGCGCCTTCGCCGTTCTTCAGGACATTAACGAATTGGAAGGGCTCGTGCGCTCTGCGCATGAACGCGTGAGATGAGAGAAGCTTCGCTGGAGCGGAATACCAAAGAAACGCAGATCACGGGCCGCCTGGCAATCGAAGGCACCGGCAGCTACCAGATTTCCACCGGTGTTCGCTTTCTGGATCACATGCTCGAGCTTTTCAGCAAACACGGCGGATTCGATCTGGAAATCAACGCCCGCGGCGATCTCGATGTCGACCAGCACCACACTGTCGAAGACACCGGCATCGTTCTGGGCGATCTCTTCTCCAAGGCTCTCGGCGACCGCCGCGGTATCAATCGCGCCGGCTACTTTGTTCAGCCCATGGACGAAACTTTGGCCGTCGTGGCGGTAGATCTTGGGGGCCGTCCCGCGCTGGTATATGACCAGCAGGTAAGTGTGGTTCATGTCGGGGATCTGCAGACTGAGCTGCTCGAAGATTTCTTCTCCGGCTTCGTGAACCACGCCGGAGCAAACTTGCACGCGAAGGTGCTCTATGGGCGCTCAAATCATCACAAGATCGAAGGCATTTTCAAATGCTTTGCGCGTGCGATGAAGTATGCCTGCTCCACGGATGAACGGTTGAAAGATCAACTCCCTTCAACCAAAGGCTTGCTGTGACTACCATCGTCGATTACGGCGCCGGCAACCTTCGCTCTGTCGAAAACACGCTGAGCGAGCTCAACGCGCGATATACGGTGACGAGCGACCCGGCAGTTGTCGAGACCGCTCGAAAGATCATCCTGCCGGGCGTCGGCCATTTCGGCCAGATGATGACCGCCATTGACCGCCTCGGGCTGCGCGATGCGCTGCTGGGCCGCATTCAGGCGGGCATTCCCTTCCTTGGCATTTGCATCGGCCTGCAATGCCTCTTTGAAGCCAGCGAGGAAGCAAACGGCGCTCGCGGCCTTGGCGTTTTCCCTGGCACGGTGAAGCGGTTCTCCGGTCCGGTCCGCATTCCGCACATGGGCTGGAACTCTCTTACGCGCCTCAAGTCATCCAGACTTCTCGCCGAACTCGACGCTGAGCCGTTCACCTATTTCGCCCACAGCTACTACGCGCCGCTGCTCGGTGCCACTGCCGCCACGTGCACGTACCTCCACCCGTACACTGCCGTGCTCGAACAGGGGAACGTTTACGCCGTGCAGTTCCATCCGGAGAAATCGGGTCCCGTGGGGCTTGCCGTGATGCGGAATTTTCTCGAAATCTAGATGCTCGCGAAACGTATCATTCCTTGTCTTGATGTCACTGGCGGGCGCGTCGTAAAGGGCGTCAATTTTGTGGGCCTGCGCGACGCGGGTGACCCGGTGGAACTCGCCGAGCGCTATAACGCGCAGGGCGCCGACGAGCTCGTTTTCCTCGATATCACCGCCTCCAGCGACGCCCGCGAAATCATGGCCGACCTGGTGGCCCGCACCGCCCGCAAGGTGTTTATTCCTCTTACCGTCGGCGGCGGCATCCGCAGCGTATCCGACGCTCGCAAAATCATTCTTGCCGGCGCGGATAAAGTCAGCGTCAATACGGCGGCCGTGCATCGTCCCGAGCTCATTCGCGAGCTCAGTCTCGAATTTGGCGCCCAGGCGGTGGTTCTGGCGATTGACGCCCGGCGCTCAGGCACTGCCAGATGGAACGTCTACACCAAGGGCGGGCGCTACGACGAAGGTATCGATGCCGTTGACTGGGCGCACCGCGGCGAATCGCTTGGCGCCGGTGAAATTCTGCTCACGTCCATGGACACAGACGGTATCCAGACCGGCTTCGATTGCGATTTGACTCGTGCCGTCGCTGCGGCAACAACCGTTCCGGTCATTGCCTCTGGGGGCGCCGGTAGTCCGGCGGATTTCGTGGCTGTCCTGACGGAAGGCCATGCCGATGCCGCACTTGCCGCCTCTATCTTTCATTACGGCAAATACACGGTCACCGATTTGAAACGAGTGCTCCAACAAGCCCAGGTTCCCGTGAGGCCTGCCGCATGATTCTCCCCTGCATTGATCTCATGGACGGCAAAGTAGTGCAGCTTATCCAGGGGCGCGAGAAAGCGCTCGAGCGGTCCACTGACGAGATGCTCCGCTCTTTCGCGGGCTTTCCGCAGATCCAGGTAATTGATCTCGATGCCGCGATGGGCCGCGGCTCGAACGATGAAGCTGTGGAATACATCGCCCGGCGATCCGTCATACGCGCGGGCGGAGGAGTGCGCACCGTTGAGCGCGCCCGGCAGCTTGTGGATCAGGGCGCCTACCGCGTGATCGTCGGCACCGCTGCTTTCTCCGGCGCTGGTCCGAATGTTCCATTTCTCAGCGAGCTCGCCGATGCTATTGGTTCAGAACGCCTGACTATCGCGCTCGATAGCAGAGGCGGCCGCATCGTCGTGAAAGGCTGGCAGGAAGCTACCCAGTGGACCGCCCTCGAAATGATTGCGAGGCTCGAACCCTATTGCTCCGGCTTTCTCTGTACTTACGTCGACAAGGAAGGCATGATGCAGGGTACCGATATCGCGTGGTTTGAAAGCCTGCGCCGCGCGACCGGCCACGAGCTCATCGCTGCGGGCGGTATTACAACGGTGGATGATGTGAAAACCCTAACCGCGCACAACATTCACTGCGCCATCGGCATGTCCATTTACACCGGACGCATGGCGCTCGACGACTTGCGTAAATTTAACGACGTAACCCCAAGCCGCACCTAGACGCCTACACGCCATGCTCTGATTCGCACGGGTGTCGCCACTTTTGTGCGGACTCACATCTTACAGTTAGTAGATAGAGGTGCACTTGGGAATGAAACTCACCGTCGCTCGTTGGATTGCACTAGCCGCCTGCTCCCTGCTTGGTGTTGCAGTTCTCGTCGCCGACGATTCCGAAATCAAAAATATCGTTACCGGCACGGCTGCCTTCACCAGCTTCGAAACCGAAAGCCCCGGTACGGTTCGCAAGATTACCGTTGCTGACCTGCCTGCTCCTTTTGCCACCAAGGGCGTCTCGAACGGTCCCAAAGTTGTGTCGCGCCCTGATGGCGTCTGGCCAAAAACAGTTGAGGGATTCAAAGTCGAGCTTTATGCCAGCAATCTCAACACCCCGCGTGAAATTCGTACCGCCCCCAACGGGGACATGTTCGTCTCTGAAAGCTACAAGGGCGAAGTCATTGTCTTCCGCGGCATCACGGCAGATGGTAAGCCCGAACAGCAGTCCACCTTCGCCACTGGATTGAAGAATAACTTCGGCATCGCGTGGTATCCGCTCGGCAATAACCCGCAATGGATCTACTTTGCCAACACCAACTCCGTTGTGCGCTACCCATATCACAATGGCGATCTCAAAGCGACCGGGCCGGCCGAAACTGTGATTGCCGGACTCCCCGCTGGCGGCGGCCACTGGACGCGCGATCTTGCGTTCTCGCCGGACGGTAAATACTTGTTTGTTTCTGTCGGATCGGCTTCGAATATCGACAATCCCGATACGCACCCTTCTGAGCACAACCGTGCCGATATTCTTGAGTACACGCCCGAAGGCAAGTTCATCAAGATCTACGCCGCTGGCATCCGCAATCCGGTGGGCATAGCAGTGAACCCGACAACCGGTCAATTATGGTGCTCCGTGAATGAGCGCGACATGCTCGGCGATAACCTTGTCCCCGACTACATCACGTCCGTCAAAGAGGATGGTTTCTACGGCTGGCCCTTCTATTACATGGGCAATCATCATGATCCGCGTCTGCCCGAAAAGCCGGAACTGGGCGCAAAGACCACGGTACCGGATGTGCTTCTCCAACCCCATAATGCTTCGCTCGAAATGACTTTCTATGAAGGCAAGCAGTTCCCTGAGCAGTATCATGGCGACATCTTCGCGGCCGAACACGGCTCCTGGAACAAGGCGCAGCGCGCCGGCTATGAGGTCATCCGCGTACCGCTGAATAATGGCCATGCCCCCGGCGAATATGAGGACTTTGTCACCGGCTTCGTTCTCCCGGACGGTAACGTCTGGGGCCGTCCGGTTGGCGTTGCCGTTGCACCCGATGGCTCCTTGATGGTCACCGACGACGGTTCCAAATCGATCTGGCGCGTCAGCTACAGCGGAAAATAACACCGGTGCGTTCAGGGGCGGCGTTCGCTGCCCCTGAGCTTCTATCCTGGATTTGGGGCGCAAGTGCCCCTTCAGATATGAAGTTTGTTCTGCTCACGGTTGTTTTGGCGGGTGGCTCGTTCCTGTTCCTTTCGGCCGACTCGCAGCCCGCCGTTCCAGACGCTCCCGATTTCAACCTGACGCGCGAGATAGAGGTTGTCCCCCCTGATCCCAACCTCCAAGCGGTGCGTGTGGCTACGTGGAACATCGAACGCGGCACCGAACTGGATTTGATCAGCTCCGAACTCGCAAGCAACCCGGCCGACCTCCTCCTCCTCCAGGAAGTGGATCTTCGCACCGTGCGCGCAAACGAAAAGGACGTGGCTGCGGAACTGGCCCGCCGCCTTCAACTGAATGCCGCTTTCGGCACGGAGTTTGAGGAACTGGGCCAGGAGAAGAATGGGCATGCTGCTTACATTGGCCAGGCGACCCTTACGCGGCTTCCCATTCGCAAGTCCCGCGTGCTGCGCTTCCAGCGCCAGTCGGGTTTCTGGAAACCGCATAGCTGGATCCCCTCCAGCATCCCCTTGATGCAACGGCGGCTGGGCAGTCGGATAGCGCTGGTGACGGAGCTCGATTTCCAGGGCCGCCTGCTCGTGGTCTATAACGCTCACCTCGAAAGCCGCAGCGCCGGCCCCATTCAGTCCGCGCAGCTCGACGAGATCTTGGCCGATCTGAAGCAGTACCCGCCCCATACCGCCGTCATTCTGGGCGGCGACCTCAACACCAAGTACATGCCGTCCACCTTTCTTCACAAGCTGCAGAAGCAGGGATTTGAAAGCGCTACCGGCACGCGTGTTGAACGTACCCACGCAATTGCCATGTCGCTCGATTGGATCTTCGCCAGCGGCGCCGTGCGTCTCGATGAAGGACAGGTTCGCCGGAACTTCAAGGGGTCCGATCACTACCCCGTCTACGCGGATCTTGTCGCCAGGTAGATTCTTACCTCACTGCAAACACGTGCACCAAAACGTAAACCGCGAAAGCAAAGATCGATGCTCCCAGCAGCACGCAAACCGGCAGTGTCAGCAGCCACGCGAGCGCTATGTTGCGTAGCGTGCCCGACTGCAGGCCGGAGTGATTTGCCGCCATCGTGCCCGCAATGCCTGATGAAAGCACGTGCGTAGTGCTTACTGGCAATCCAAATTTGTCCGCCAGCCCGATCGTTGCCATTGCTACGAGTTCGGCCGATGCGCCTTGTCCGTAGTTCAGGTGTTCTTTGCCGATCTTCTCGCCCACCGTTACCACGATGCGCTTCCAGCCTATCATCGTGCCAAAGCCCAGGAAGCACGCTACCCCAATCTTTACCCACGTTGGAATGAATTTGGTTTCTTTGTCGAGCTGCTTGCTGTAGTCGCCCAGGACCTTGGCGTCTTCGGCGTTCGCAATCTTGTGCTGCTTGATGAGTTTCGCGATCGACGCGCTCAGTAGGTAGAGGTCGCTCCGGAACGCCGAGCGCGTCGGCACGGATAATTCGCGAAACGAATTTTTGCCGGCAATCCGGTCATGAACGTCCTGATTCAGGCCTGCAACTGCCTCGAACGTTTGCCGGTTCGCACTGCCCTTGGCTTTCAGATAGTCGGAAATCGTATCCACTGCCTGTTGTCCGGTGATCGGGTTCGGCCCTATTTTGTCCAGAATCGGCTGCACGCGCTCGGCACGCTGCACAATGGCCTGCACCTGGGCAGGTGTGGTCTCCGGATTCAGCGCGTACTGTGCCGGCAGGATGCCGACCAGAATGAGTACCACTAGTCCCATGCCCTTCTGTCCGTCATTCGAGCCGTGAAAAAAACTCACGCCGGTACACGTCAGCGTCAGCAGGCCCCGAATCCAAAGTGGCGGTGGGGTGTTGCCCTTCGGCGGCCGGTATAGTTCCGGACGTCGCACAACCGCCTTCATCACGACCAAAAGAAGAGCAGCCCCCACAAAACCCAAAACAGGTGAGATTAGCAGCGAAGCGAAGACCTCCTGGGCCTTCCCCCAGTTCACGCCATCTCCGAACACATGGCCCGGAGTCATCATCGAGTTCGCCAGGCCCACGCCCATAATGGCTCCGATTAGTGTGTGCGAGCTCGATGCCGGCAGCCCGAGATACCACGTGCCCAGGTTCCAGACCACTGCCGAAATCAGCAGCGAAAACACCATTGCGAATCCGGCGCCGGATCCTACGTTCAACACCAGTTCTACGGGCAGCAAAGCCACAATGCTGAACGCCACGGCCCCCGTTGAGGTCAGCACGCCGAGTAGGTTGCACAGACCAGACCAGATCACTGCCACAGTCGGCCGCAGCGTATGCGTATAGATGACTGTGGCGACAGCATTAGCCGTATCGTGAAACCCGTTCACCATCTCGAAACCGAAGGCCAAAGCCAGGGTGAGAAATAGAAAAATCGCGGTGCTGATCGGTACTGCTTCGCCGAATAGATGCAATCAGTCTCCTGTTCGTCCGCGTGCGGACACAACCTGCCTCGCTAGCATAGAGAACCGAGATTACAGCAATGTGACGTTTGCTTACGAATGAGCGGCCCCGTGAGAATCCGTGGGACTGGAAGTTAGGGTCCGGGAATTTATTGACGACTTAGCGGCTAAAGCTGGGGTGTTTGGATGGTCCAGTCGAATCGCCGCGAACCAAGCTCCCTCCCGCTGCCCTGGTATTCTCTCGCGATAAGTGACAGGCGGGCATTCGGCTCCAGTAACGCTGGAGATAAACGCAGCTCTCCACCGCACCAGGACAGTGTTGCCTTTAGGGCCTGTCGCGATGTTGGATCTGCCGGATGACTGAGTGGGAACTCTGCGTCTTCCGTTGCCCCCGAACACAGGTAGAGCGACAGCAGATCGCAGAACCCGAGCGCCGCGGTCCAGCGATCCAGCGCCTCGGCCGGGAACGGAAGTCTGCTTTCCGTCTCTTGCCGCCGTTGGGTCTCAAGGTAGTTGAACTCCCGCCGTTCCGGGTCGTTCCCTGCAAGCAGGCAGAAGTGCCGGCTTATCAGAACGCCGACCAGCCGGGAAACGTTCTCCGCGCGGCGAATACAGGCGACCCATGAGGGCAGGGTCTCCTTTGCAGACAGGGCAGGGAAAGGCCGAGGTGCGCTTCGGGATACATCTTGCAACTGAGCCATATCGCTTTCAGTCCAGCCGAAGTCATGCTGCCGGATGGCTTCAATCGCCTCGGGAACGAGCCCGCCGAATGCTTCCTTTCGTAGCGCGTGGGCAAGGTCTCCGGCGAGTTGCGAGTGTTGCGCTTGCAAGACAACGGCGTATGGCGGGTGCGCATTCTCTTGCGTCTCGAGGAAAATCTCAAATGCCGGGCGTGTGTCTTCCCCCGTCTGCACCGGATGACCCTCTCGAACCGGCAGCGGCCGCAGAATCATGACCCGGTCACCGGTCGTTGCCGTATGCGAAGACATTGAACGAACGGTCCCTGGGCAGTATACTTCCAGAACGGTTTCGTCGCGGGAGGATGCCATGGCGACCATCAAGGTGAGCGATCATTCCGGCTTGGCTTTCGCCGCCGGGAACGCCAATTCGAAATCTGCGTTGAACAAGTACCTGCAAAGCGGCCTCGAACTTCTGTTCCGCGATGCGAGCTTCCAATTCAAAGCGGTGCAGAATGTGCCGCTCAAAGAACTGCCGCCGCATGCATTCCCCCTAGCTCTTTCCGTCACTGTCCCGGGCAATTTTGCGGTGTCCCGCGCTGCATTGAATGTCGAGTCCGGCGCCACTGCCTCGCTGGATCTCCTTGCGGGTGAAAAAGCGCAAGACTTCTGCGCGGCGCTCCACCTCGATCGTCCTCCCTTGACGGACCTCCTTTCGTTCGCCTTCAGCGGGGAACTGGCAGGCGGACCGGCAGGCACTGTAGGCGACTTCTCCTTCGGGCTCACGAGCGGAACCGAACTCATCGTCACGAACTACTCGCCGTCTGCCGAAACAGACCTGTTCCTTGATGCCGCCACACGGGCTATTTCGGGGCTGGAGATCCCTCACGCTCTGGATGATCTCGAAAACATGGCAGAGAACAGTTTCTGCAGTATCGAGGGGAAGGGAAGTCTTAAATTTACGGCGTCCGTTCAGTACAACTTTCTGAATAATACGCTCGCCAGCCAGCCGCTCGAACTGATTTCTCAATCGCTCAGTGTGAAGGCTCAATCAGGAGCCAAGCTGCAAGTGGCTGTCGAGCAAACCAGCAGCCATCAATTGACAATAGCGGCGCTTCCCGGCAGGAGATTTCGGCTTGGCGTTGCCCTCGGGGCCACCGAAGACGTGGCGGCCAGCCTCACCTGGTCCCTTGGTGTTTCCGCAACGGTCGGCGGCCAGGACCCTCTCGATTTTCTCGTTCAGCACATTAGCCCGAGTCCCGAGAGCGAACTCGACAAACTGCGGGCCTCCCTGCCATCGGACGCGCAGAAAGAGCTGAGCGAGCAAATAAAAAAGGTGCTTGAAGGCGCGCTCGATGGCGGCATCAAAGCGTCCTTGCAGGCTGCGCTCGAGAAGAGTCGCGAGACGAGGCGTCTGTTTGTGTACGAGGTGGATTTAAATGCTCTCGATAGAGCCGGCACGCAAGCGGTCCAGGCGGCTTTGCAGGGCGACTTCACACCCATCACGGCCCAGGGTACAAACCTGGCCGGTATCCGGGAAATTGACAATACGCTCACCATTACCCTCGCCACCACTCGGTCGCTTACCATTCACCTGATCGGCATTCTCAATTTCAACGACGTCAGCAGCTTTATTGCGAAGTCGAAGCCGGCGCTGAACCAGGACGCGGGAGAGGTGGTGCTCACCGCGGAAGAAATCAAAGTAGTTGAGAATAACCTGGATCCGGATCATCTGCGGGAAGTCCAGCTGCGGAGCGCCATGATCACGAGCGCTGCTGTGGCATCGCCGCGCAGTCCGAGCTTCAGTTTCAAGCTCGTGTTTTTTCTGCGAAAAGCGCAGCCGGGCCGGTCTGACCTGCTGCAATTCGTAAACGTCCTGCGCGCCGTCGGCTCCCCCGATCTGAGAAGCGCCCAGGAATTGCTGACCGGTTCCGAGAAACACGGTGGGGGCGCTGCCATCTACCTCAGCCTCAACCTGGATAAGGCCCTCAGTCTCTTGCTCTTTGAGCACCCCAATTCAGACGACTACGTGCTCGCCGGGCAAAACGCCATGCGGATGATCCTGAGCGGCGACGACAGCGCGCGCGGCCGGCTGCCCTTGTTCTCTGTCGACCTTTCGTTCTGGAAGCAACTCAGGGACGCCGGCACGGGCCAGAATATTCTGGCGCTCCTTCGCGCGAGAGGCATTACCGATCAGGCGGCGCTGGTCGATTTCTATTCTGTCGACTGGTGGGCTCAGGCCATGGGGAAGGTAGCGCTGGCCCTCAACCAGCATAAGTCTTTGCGCGACGCACAGGCCGATGCCCTCAAAAAAAGCCAGGGCGGCTTTGACGTTCCGTGGGCGGTCCTCGCCACCCATTGGCTGGTTGGGCAAGCGGCTGTGACCTCGACCTTTACCGTCAACCGCGGCCAAGCCATCGCCGCTGGCGGCGGTTCCGGTGCCACGTACACCGGTTGATTTGAAAATTCGAACCCATTTCGCGAGACCCATTTCATAAGGAAAGTTCGTTTCGCAAAATGCAGGGGTAACGTTCCTCTTGTCCGCGCCGCTGTGGAAAAGCTGAGGACGCCTTTGTTGATTGAGCTTCATTCTTAACCGCAAGCGCTTCAAAACACGTTGGTTGCTTGGTTTCCGCAGTTTTGCCCTGTTTTCCACAAAAACAGCGCCCCGATTCTGGGAAAATCGCTTGCACGAGTTGGGTATCCCTGATATTCTGAACAAGTCGCCGCAAACGAGAGTGAGTGGCGAGGCGGTCGAAAACAAAGCGGAAAGTTACAAAACGCTTGCAGTGACCGAGACAGTTTGATAGATTAGCAGATGGGCGCTGAAAAGCGCACTAAGCAAAGTAGGTAGGGAATCAAGACAGGCAATTTTTGATCTTGATTCGTTTTCGGACTCCATAGTAGTTTCCAAGTAGTCCTGAAGTCATTCCTCTACTGAACCTAGGGCATTTGCCCGAAATTTTTTGAGCGCACCTGTCCGGTGCCGTCTGAAGTGCGGTTGGACAGTGAAGCTCAAGCGGCTTTCGAGGCCGGCAGTGGTTAAACTTTACAGAGCAATCTGGGATCGTTTGGCAGGCTGCGCAGATAATTGACAATCTGGTTGGACGCAAAGAAGTAATTCGTCAGACTTTTTGAGTAAACAGCCGGAGCAAATATCTCGGGTAAACCGAGGTAATACTCTAAAAGATCAAACGAGAGTTTGATCCCGGCTCAGAATCAACGCTGGCGGCGCGCTTAACACATGCAAGTCGAGCGAGAAAGTGGGGCAACCCATGAGTACAGCGGCGTACGGGTGAGTAACACGTGGGTAATCTACCTCTTAGTGGGGAATAACCCTGGGAAACCGGGGCTAATACCGCATAAGCCTGAGAAGGGAAAGCAGCAATGCGCTGAGAGAGGAGCCCGCGGCCGATTAGCTAGTTGGTGAGGTAACGGCCCACCAAGGCGAAGATCGGTAGCCGGCCTGAGAGGGCACACGGCCACACTGGCACTGAAACACGGGCCAGACTCCTACGGGAGGCAGCAGTGGGGAATCTTGCACAATGGAGGAAACTCTGATGCAGCGACGCCGCGTGAGCGATGAAGCCCTTCGGGGTGTAAAGCTCTTTCGGCAGGGACGATAATGACGGTACCTGAAGAAGAAGCTGCGGCTAACTACGTGCCAGCAGCCGCGGTAATACGTAGGCAGCGAGCGTTGTTCGGAATTACTGGGCGTAAAGAGTGTGTAGGCGGTGCTCTAAGTTCGGTGTGAAATCTCCTGGCTTAACTGGGAGGGTGCGCCGGAAACTGGAGTGCTCGAGCGTGGGAGAGGAAAGCGGAATTCCTGGTGTAGCGGTGAAATGCGTAGATATCAGGAGGAACACCCGTGGTGTAGACGGCTTTCTGGACCATAGCTGACGCTGAGACACGAAAGCGTGGGTAGCAAACAGGATTAGATACCCTGGTAGTCCACGCCCTAAACGATGCATACTTGGTGTCGGCCATTCAGTTGGTCGGTGCCGGAGCTAACGCGTTAAGTATGCCGCCTGGGGAGTACGGTCGCAAGGCTGAAACTCAAAGGAATTGACGGGGGCCCGCACAAGCGGTGGAGCATGTGGTTTAATTCGACGCAACGCGAAGAACCTTACCTGGGCTCGAACGGCTTCGGACGGCTGGTGGAAACACCGGCTTCCCCGCAAGGGGCCGGAGTCGAGGTGCTGCATGGCTGTCGTCAGCTCGTGTCGTGAGATGTTGGGTTAAGTCCCGCAACGAGCGCAACCCTTGTCCTGTGTTGCTAACCGTAAGGTGCACTCGCAGGAGACCGCCAGCGATAAGCTGGAGGAAGGTGGGGATGACGTCAAGTCATCATGGCCTTTATGTCCAGGGCTACACACGTGCTACAATGGGCGGTACAAAGCGCTGCGAACCCGCGAGGGGGAGCTAATCGCAGAAAACCGTTCTCAGTTCGGATTGCAGGCTGCAACTCGCCTGCATGAAGCTGGAATCGCTAGTAATGGCGTATCAGAATGACGCCGTGAATACGTTCCCGGGCCTTGTACACACCGCCCGTCACATCACGAAAGTGGATTGTACTAGAAGCCTGCACGCCAACCGCAAGGGGGCAGCGGTCCAAGGTATGATTCATGATTGGGGTGAAGTCGTAACAAGGTAGCCGTAGGAGAACCTGCGGCTGGATCACCTCCTTTCTAAGAGAGAACGTGGGTGGAGTCACCGAAAAGGCTTGGCAACAAGCCGATTGAGTAAGTGACAGCCGTTCCACTCCAAACCGTCTCCGGTTTCTCCACTTGAAAAGCTTCTGACTGCTTCTCGTTGCCGCATGCTGGTCATCGGCAGCTGCGTCCAATCGGCCTCGATAAATCAATAAAAAGCCTGATCGGTTTCCGGTCGGGCTTTTTGTGTTTTATGTCGATCGGAAGTATTGGATGGCTCAACCCTGCTTGTGATCAGCCTCGTGAGTACAGCAGATCCTTCCAGCCTCCGTACAACGGAGCTCTCATCGCGCGTGCCAGCATTTCGGGATCTTTTTCTTCGCTGAGGGCAAGGCGGACTACGTCCGAGACGCTTATTTGCTCGGGTCCGGAGCCTGCTTGTACGATACTGTCTCCGGCGCCGAGTTCACCTTCTTGAACGATGGAGAAGTAGATCCCGGAGCGGCCACTGAGCCAGAACCTCCTGACCATGTCGGGCCGCCCGAAGCGGATACCAAGCTTATAGCAAGGCATGCGTGGCTGCGTTACCTGCAGTACAGCAGAACCGATGCGAAACGTGTCGCCAATACACACCGATTCTTCCCGTATGCCCATACTTGTCAAATTCTCTCCAAAACTGCCGAACGGCAACTCCATGCCGGGCAACTGTTCGGCCCAATAGGCGTAGTGCTCGGAAGGATAGAGATAGACCGCTTTGTAGGGACCGCCGTGAACCGTGCGATCGGCTTGTCGATCGCCAACGAGGTTGATGCCTTTCAGCGCCACCCTGCCTTCGACGGGGGACTTGAAAATCGCCGTCAGAACAGATGTATTCTGAACCCTCGCTTCCCTCGGCATACCGACATTGACAGAGATGACACGTTTTACTTCAGTGGGTTGCATAAAACAAACGAGTTATCGATCTTGAGACTATGAAGCGACGCGGCGAAACACTGCTCACTTCATCAGCATGTGCACCATTCTGGCATGTGCCGGACAGACTCACCGCCGCCGACCCGTAGCTCTTTGTGATTATGGAACAATACCCGCAACCCGTCGCTCCGGCTCAGCGTGAAAATGCGTAGCGGTTGCTCGCAGAAACGGCGGCATCCGGCTGCAATGAGGTGGTCGACGTTGCAGTCATGACTCTTTGCCTAATCGGTTCAATGGAGGTTGCAAATGATTCTGCGAACACGCGGGAATCGATCTCTGAAAAGAACGCATTGTGCAGTGCGTCGAGGTGCGTGAACAGGTCTCTGCTCGGGACTACAATCCGTAGCGAACAAGATCCCTTTTCCTGCGGGAGAACGACGACCGGGGCATCCGCCACAAGTGCAGCAATTCTCCTGTGCACGTTCGAGCCGTTCGAAATTCCCTCGCCCACAAGAGTAACAATTGATTGAGCGGTCCGGATGTGCACCTCGATGCACGACGATGAAGCCAGCCGTTGTTGTTCGTGATTTGCGAGATTGTCAACAGCGAGATAAATCGCATCCGCCGACATGCCGAGAAAATGCGCCGACCTTTCCTGTTCGAACATTTCTCTTAGCGCGGGTAGGGAATCGATCAGCGGGAGCTCGGGTCGAGGGGATCGGATTTCGAGGAGAGTAATACCGTTCTTGCAAGCGATAGATTTGACAGCGTTGGAGCAATGAGTGCCATTTACAGTAATGCTCGTGCCTCTGGAATCCGGTCGAAATGTGTTTCGGAGAACAATTGGGATGTGAAGCCGTTCTGCAGGAGCGACTGTATCGGGGTGCAGGATCTTTGCGCCTGCCTTGGCAAGTTCACCCGCCTCGCGGTAAGACAAGCTCTTCAATAGAAACCCTCCCTTGCGAATTTTGGGGTCGCACGTTAACATGCCGTCGACATCCTTCCAAATCTGAATCTCTTCGGCATTAAGCGCGGCCCCGGCGATGGTAGCTGTAAGATCAGATCCGCCGCGGCCGAGGGTAGTTGGATCGCCGTCTTCTGTGGCGCCGATGAATCCGCCAAGAACGATGGCGGAGTGCTTCGGCACACCCGCAACAGCCCAGCGGAAGTTTGCATATGTTTCCCAATAGCGGGGCACAGCGTGTGTGAACTGGTCGTCGGTGAGGATCAGCTTTTTCGAATCCAGATGCGACGTTGCCATACCCAGATCGTTAAAGACGGCAGCTATGATACAGCTTGAAAGCTGTTCGCCGAGGCTCAGCGTCCAGTCTTTAAGCGCTGGCGTCGGTGTTCGCTCGCCTTCACAAACCTCCGACATACGAACGTGGAGATCACGGAACGTGGTCCGAATGTATAGGTCGATGGGTTGCAGGGTTGCTGGGGAAAGAAGATCCTCCGCAATGCAAAAGTGGAACTCTCGCAGTTCATTGATCCACTTCGAAACCATATATGCTTCCCCTCGGGAAGCGTGTGCCAGGATATTGGAAAGTTGATCTGTCGTTGTATCGAAGGCTGAGACGACAACGACCGGCCGCCGATCGACCTGCGATTGCACAATAGATGCAACGCGCCTGATGGCGGCCGATGAACCGACGGAAGACCCGCCGAACTTCATGATAATCATGAATGAATTCCTTTCAAGGAGCGTGACTGAAAGACTCTAGAAGAAGAAACGGGTGTGGCGGAAGCGATTGATTTCGGGGTTGACTGCTGAAGGCTGCAATTCTTTGAAAACTGATTCACGAGCTTTTCAGCTGGTCTACCAGCCAAGCATCTCCAAGATACGGTGCTGTTCCTAAAAAAGTCATAAAAGGTGTCTTAAGGAGTAATGGCTGTAGCGGGCACATCATTCATGTGTTTGCATCACTACCGGCCAGGAATATTAGGAACGACCACCGAGGCGGCGAAGTTGCCGGTACCATCGGAGTCCGCCGAGGCAAGTGGGAAAAAGGGTTTTCGAGTGGTAGACGGCGCGCCAGAGCAAGAAACAAAATGTTGAAAGTCGTTGAGCGATACCTCGCCGGCTTCCGCTAACTTCACCAAAACGCCCCAAGTCCGCCGCGTGCACTGGAAGCAAACGGCGGAAGAAAATATGGATCTTGGCTCGGAGTGAACGCAGAAGGCACATGTTTAGCCATAGCTCGTCCTTGTTTGGTACAAACAAGCCTTCTATGGGAGACAAGCCATACTTCTCAATCCATAGCCTGATGTCGTCGGGCAAAGCCTCGAATTCGTCAGCTATAAGAGGTGGCACGCTGCAGCTGAACCAACGCCGGGCCAGGGCAAAGATGACAAGCTGTAATTCACGAACTCGCGAAGAATAAAGCGTTTGCCATCGATGCCAGAACTTCGTGTCGGAAGTATGACTGTCCAAAAAGAAAGCAATTTCCCACGCACGCTGTAGCCTCACGTCGCCATGAAGCAAATGCATGAGCAAATGCAACGCTGCGAAGGCGAGCGTGTCCGCCAGATCCAGAGCGGGCAGCGGGCAGCCGTCGCTGAAGATCTCTGACCGCCTGTGCCAAACTTCCTTCTCCGATGGTCCGGGTAAGTATTCCCTCTCCGCGTCCCAAAGCTGGTAATGCAAATCGACCGGTATCGGCAGGTCCGGGGCAAAGTAGTCTCTTCGCCAGTCCCATCTCGTTTCCCGAATCATCGGAGCCAGGTGTCTGCTTTCTGAAACGCCTATTGCCCTGTATCCGATGGCAGTTAGCGCATCTCGGGCCTCTGATATCCGCTCCGGCAAGCACCAGATGTCAATGTCTCCCTGAGCACGCAGGAGCGGATGAGGACAGAAGTCTGGAAAATGAGAAAACCCCTTGAGGAGCGCGAACTCGATCGAGTGTGCCGAAAGAGATTCCGCCAACTCGAGGAGCTCCTTCCTCAGCCGCGCAAAGCGTCGTGCATTGTCCAGATAATTTTGGTCGATCCGTGTTCGAACCCAGTCCGGAAGAGCTGCCCGGCAGAGGTCGCCAACAAGTAACGTCAGCTGCGTTTCATCGCACAGCTCGAGAAGTGCGTCCCATTCGGGAGTAGTGAGATGCGGAAGCTCTTGGCTATCAGGATCGGAGAACTGAAGCGCCTGCAGCAGGGCGATTCCGTGCCGGGGAATCCGGGTGTGGCTGAACGTCTTCTCGCTTAAGAGCCGTAACTCGAAGTGAGATTCAAGAGCGTGCCGTGACTGCACATCAGGATGGTCCGTCATCTAAGCTCTAGCCGCGATCAGCGGCGCCAATATCTTTTCGAAACGTGCAATCGGGTCGGGTATCGGCCGACGGGTTCATGGTTCATCTCCATGGATAACGGATTCTAAAAGGTCAATGGCCGGCTCGAATTCTCTATAGGTGAGTTCGTAAGCGTGAGCATCGGACAATCGTTCAATTGCGGCTACTCGCTCTTCTTGAATGGCGAGCTCGGTTGGAAAATGATTCTTGACAAGGCGCCGAAAAGCGTCTTGACGAAGGACGGGAGAAAGCCGGACGGGTTCGGGCGCGGAGCTCAGACGGTCAAGGAAGACGATATAGTCGACTGCACATTCTTCTGCGAGCTTGATGTGCCGCAGTACCTCAGTCCTTATTTCCAGCGTCGGCTTCCCATTCCTAAGCTTTATGTGACCGTTGAGTTCTGGAAAGAGTGAAGATATAGTCGGCCGAAAACGGAATACAAACGGATTTCCAAGGACCGTCCGACCTTCTTTACGGCGTACGAGCGAACTGGCGTCATCCGAGATATAAGTCCATCCGCGTTTGGCGCAGGCATACGCAAACGACGATTTGCCGGCGCCGGATTCCCCGACGAGCAAAACGCCATGCCCAGCGAACTGTGCGCATGCTGCATGTATTGCTACGACATGCTGAGTGTCGAGCAATGTATAGGCCATTGCTTCCAGAAAGTGGTAGCGAAGGTAATCCATGTGTACTACAGCCGCTTTGGTGAGACAGGCAAAGCCAAATCCGGCAGACAAGTCACAGCATGCGAAATTCTGCCGGTCTGCAACTACCGTTAGCAGATTGGCTTGTGCGCGAAATATTGGGAAGCGAGGTTTGCGACGGGTAGGCGAGTCTGAAACAACGAATCGCATTTCAATCGGGCGTTCGCGAAAGCGCTGTCGGGAGGCACCCCAGCTCAGCTCAGCGGCTCTGATGACAGACGGATCATTCGATTTGATCTGCACCGGGAATCCGTACGGGAAAAGCACGTGATGGGATGTGAGTGCGACAAATGCCCTAAGGGGATCCGCGGGTTGTGCTTGTCCTAACGGGGCTTTGAGGTCTTTGGTCCGGATGCCCGGGTCGCCGTTGTTATACGGGAGGTTCTCGCCCGCGGGGTACATATACAGAAGCGAGAATATCCGCGAAGCGACAGAAAAAACGCAAAGAAATCGCAATGAATCTGTAAAAGAGGTCGGTATATGTATCTTGAAAATTGCATCAGTCTGCTGTTGGCCTGGTAGTTCCGGGCGAGCAGATCAGATCAGAAACCTTGCTGATTTTACAAGAACTTTACACGCCATGAATTTCCCTGTTCGCAATTTGTTTCAAACTTTACCCAGGTTGAACTGTGCCCATCGCCTCTCGTAGCCAATGGGTGCGCGGCCAGTTGATATAACGTGCTTCCTCCGAGTGGGGGGTATTGGTGAGCATCACGATTCCGAACTCACCAAACTCCGCCATGGGCGCGGGCAAGAAGACCCGCGCCCTCTCTTCTTTTTTGTCGTTCTAATGCCGAACAACCCAATTCTTTGGATAGAAGGTCAGCTGCATTCCGCCGGCGATGTCTTTTTGTGGACCACCGAGTATCGGAAGGAAGTAGCGCTCACCCTGGATGAAGCCGGCTAATGACAACTCCGGTCGTACCCGCCATTGGGCAGAGAGTGAAATATCCGTCTGAGTTCCTCCACCGGGGAGGAAGTTTCCACCGGTTTTGATCTGCCTGAACGAAGCTGTTATTTTGTTTTGAGCGGATACCCAGTAAGTCGAAGAGGCTGTATATGCGCGAGCATCGCGCCCCACCCAGCTTCCAAGAATAAACCCGTCGTTGGTATACGCATCGTGGTATTGGTTGTTCCAATAGATAAAGATGCCGCCCTCATCTTTTCGATAAACCCAGGTGGCATAGGTCTCGAACTGCAGGTCCAGGTTCTGAAGATGAGGCAGCTTGGTTATGTAAATACCAGGTCCCCAAGCGGAACGTCGTGGATTGGCAAGTGGATTTGGATCGTCATCCGCCAGGGAGTCCGAATAGATGGTCACATACCGCCTCAATTTCGGGACATGCCATCTAAAATCGAAACCGCTTCTTCGATCTCCGGGGTCGTTTGCCGATCCGAAAGCTGTGCCGCCGGTGCTAGAAACACTGAATATGCTTCGGAAGAAGCTCCCCACCGTGAGCGGGTGTCCGGTGCCGGCGAAAATTGCACTTCGCATAAAGCCCAACTCGAGGTTCTGTGTGAGCTGAAGCGTGATCTTTTGGGCATTGATCCAGGGGCCAGGGGGGAACTGGTGGCCCGACAGCCGGCCGAGCAGAAAATATGTTCGGATTCTACCCAAAAAACGAAACGGTCCGGGCAGCAATATCGGCCTGTCCTGGTTCGCTTGGACGCCGTACAGAGGTTCGGCATTATCGCTGAATTGAAACGCACTTGCCTCGCCCGGACCCCACCATAAACTCTGTTTGCCCACCGTCACATTGAACAGACCCAGCCCTGCCCCTATGTACATTTCGAGAGGATTGAATCGGCTGGTGGACGGGGAACCAGTATCAGGCGGAGTAGGGATCTGGTCTACAGCGCCAATAAACTGCCGTACGTTTTCGCTGTAGGCACTCGTTGCGGAAGCGCCCTGGTATTCAGCGCGTATGTATCCGGAGAAACGGCCCGCTGTGCCGTATGCTGAGATCCCGTTTATCGTGTTTGCCCCTTGGGCATACGGGCGTCCATAATTATCCGCTATCGTCTGCCCGAAATGATAGCTGTCGCGTAGCGGAAGCCCCGAGATCTGGGTATAGTTCGCATACAACGATTCGATGCGCGCGTTCGCACCGCTCTCGAGATCGCCTTCAAACTCTACTTTCAGGGCGTCGATAAGCCGGAGAGCCTGTACGTTCATGCCGGGGTCCGAGAGTATCATTGACCGCCGGGCGGCCAGATCCTCCGCCTCTTCGACAAGAATCAAACATTGCTGCCGGGTCCAGGGCATGACGAGGCTCTCCTCGTCCGGCGCGTAGCCCATTGCAGCAAGGCGCCTCAGTGCCGGATAAATCCAACTGTCCAGAGGAACGTACACCGGCCCGCGGCGCGAAGGGTGCGCCTCGCTCTCCGATGCATAGAGCAGTGCGCCAGACCAGCACAGAAGCAGCATCGGAACGAGAAACACTTTTGCAAGTACAGCGTTCGAGTATCTGGCTGCCACAGCAGGCTGATGGAAAGTCGCAGTGTCAAGGAGCGGTGTCGTGGGCAACGTCACCCATTGTGGTGTGAAGATGGACGGTATCTGGTTCTTGGTCTGTAAAACATTTGTAAAACGAGCCGTAAATGGTGCCTGCCAGCCGCCCCCCGGAACTTACCTTGCTTTTACAAACTGGTAACAGACTTAGCGCTGTCATTGCCTAGCATCGAGTTGAAGAATGCTGTATGCGAGAGGTTGATCAGGAAATGCTATTGGAGTCGAGGTCAAACATACTTCAAGAACAAGGCGGTCTGAAACGGCGGAGCTTCCTTGGCGGGGTCATCTATACGCTTACTTCCTTGATAGGCGCTGCAATCGCTGCATCGGTTGGTAGCTATGTTTTGGGCGCACCCAGGCAAAGAGAGGAAACTGAATGGGCAGATGCCGGGAACATATCCGGACTGCGTGCAGGAATTCCACAGCAAATCACCTTCGAACAAAGCCGGATGGATGCATGGAAGGCACGCAATGAAAAATCCAGTGCTTGGATAATTTTGAACAATCAAGGGTCCATCACTGCATTTTCGCCCCTATGTACACATCTGGGATGCGCCTATCGCTGGGAAGCGGAGAGGCGCTTGTTTGCATGTCCTTGCCATGGTTCGTTGTTCAGCGCAACAGGAGATGTGATTGCGGGCCCGGCCCCGCGTCCGTTGGATCGCTACACAGTAAAACTCGAAGGTTCCCGCTTGTGGCTCGGGCCGTTTCGCAAGTCCCCAGGGGTTTAGACGATGCGAGCCGGTATGCACGCGCTTGCCGAATGGCTAGAGAGCAGGACAGGCTGCGGAACCGCGTGCCGGTGTTTTCTACTCGAAGACATACCGAACTCGGCCGGGTGGGCGCAGGTATTCGGCAGCGTCGCAGCGTTTCTAGTCCTGCTTCAGACACTGACCGGAGGTCTCCTGGCTTTGAATTACGCACCAACCCCGGGAGACGCATACAGCAGCCTTCGATACATCATCCGGGATGTCGCTGCCGGTCGTATGATCCACGGGCTCCATCACTGGGGAGCCAGCCTGATGATCATCGTGGTCTTTGTCCATATGGCTCAAGTGTTCCTTTACGGTGCTTACAGGAAGCCCCGCGAAGCGACATGGATCGCCGGGGCTATCCTATTGCTCCTCACGCTTGCGTTCGCTTTGACCGGCTACCTACTTCCCTGGGACAACCGGGCGTATTGGGGAACCATGGTGACCACCAGGATTATGGCTTCGGTGCCGTTTTTCGGCTCTATACTCATGCGGCTGGTGGGAGCGGCGAACGGGATTGGAGTAGTCACGTTTTCGAGATTTTATGCCCTTCATACTCTCTTATTACCCGCCCTAATGGGCGTGCTGGTCATCTTGCATATCAGTCTCGTTCGGAGGCATGGAATAACGCCGGCAGTGCCGGACGAACCGCACGATCAGAAATTCTATCCAAGACAGGCTTTTCGCGATGTGGTCGCCGTGTTTACGGCGTTCGCGGCGCTATTCATTGCCGCCGCTTTTCTCGACGTGCCGTTAGAGCGCCTGGCAGACCCCACCGATACAACCTATGTGCCCAGGCCTGAGTGGTATTTCCTGTTTCTGTTTCAATTGCTGAAAATGTTTGACGGTGCGCTGGAGGTAATTGGAACAGTGGTGCTTCCAAGTTTGGCCGTCATCCTCCTTTTCAGTGTTCCCTTTCTGCCTGGCCGTCGCCTTCGCTTCCTGGACGGGAAAGCGCCCGCGATTGCAACCGTGCTTGCCGCGTTTACCGGATGGGCTGCATTGACGGCAGCGGCGATATTTAGCTCGCCTGGACAGCCGCATCCTGCGGATGTGTCGCCCGAGGAACTGCGATGGGCACAAATCGCCCCCGAAGAAATCGCCGGGATTGGCTACTTCTACTCTTCGCGCTGCGACTCCTGCCACAATCTGCTTGCGGGGAACCCAAAGCTGGGACCAAATCTCGCCGCGGCCAGCCTGCATCATCCAAAAGAATGGTTAGCGCACCATTTTCGTCGTCCCACGGCTGAAACGATTGTGGAGAATAATCTCTCGCTTCCTGAGCTGAATTCACTGTCCTTGTTCATTGCGAATTTGAGTCCAGACTCGGCGGCAGTGCTGAAGGAGGTCTCTCCGCAGTTCATAAAGGGCGCGCAAGCATTTGTCGCGGGCGCCTGCGGAAGCTGTCATAAGGTGAACGGAATCGGAGGCGGCATTGGGCCGCCTTTGAACGGGCTGGCGGACCGGAGATCGAAAGATTGGGTGATAGCGCATTTCCAGTCTCCACAAAAGTTGTCGCCTGGTTCGATTATGCCTTCGTACCGTTTCAGTCGGGAGGATCGCGATGCGCTCATCCTTTATTTGTTCTCGTTACCCGAATGAACAAGGTTCCGGCGCTGTATTAGTTCCAGATTTGTAAAACGCTCGTAAAATCAGCATCTTTATGCGGTTGACTACTGGAAAGAACGATTCTCGGGCTTCACAATGATGTCCACGGGAATAATGCGGCAAATCTGCGGAAGAAGGCAGATTCAACGATACATGGCTCTTATAACAGTAGCGCCAAGCAGACGAGTTCAATGCAACCGGGTTGTTGGCTTGGCCATCATTTTGGCGCTGTGCGTTCCGTGCGTCGCACAGATTCAAGATCCGGCAACAGTGGGACAATCGTTTCCCTGGTTGGACCGTTCGGACCAGAGTCGCGTTTGCACGATGGCAGATTATAGCGATCCGATGGCGGATTGTATCCCCGCATTGAGTCGGCCGTCGCCGGGTTTGTACGGCAATGCGAGCGCGATTGATCCAACCACAGGACTCATCGGTAATGATCTGTCGCCGTATCCCAATGCAGCAGCAGGCAGGGGCTCGCCTGATGATCTGAACTACAACTCGCCTCGCGTCCAAAAGCCACCCCAATACGAGAAAGAGCCGCAGACCGAATTCGAACGGTATGTAGCCAGTACTGTCGGACAAGTACTGCCAATCTACGGCGCATCCCTTTTTGAGAGAGTGCCCGCAACTTTCGCGCCCGTCGATCGGGTTCCCGTGGGCGCAGATTATGTGATTGCGCCAGGCGACGAAGTGCAAGTTGTCGTTTGGGGACAGGTCAATTTCTCGCGGCGGCTGATCGTGAGCCGAACGGGAGAACTGACTCTGCCGGATACAGGGCCGGTTATCGTTGCCGGCTTGAACTATTCCCAAGCGGCAGCGGCTCTGAAGGCGGCCGTTGCACGCTTGTACAAAAACTTCGATCTGAGCGTCACCTTAGGGCGCCTACACTCGATTCAGATATTCGTGGTTGGCGATGCTCGCCGTCCAGGCAGCTATACGGTCAGTTCGCTGAGCACGCTGGTGAATGCGATCTTTGCCTCCGGGGGACCATCCTCGCGCGGCTCTATGCGACACATTGACCTGAAGCGCGGCGGAGAGACCGTTCGTGAGTTTGACCTTTACGATCTGCTTGTTCGAGGGGACAAATCCGGGGATGCGCGGCTGGCGCCCGGCGACGTGATTTTCATTCGGGCTGCCGGACCACGAGTGGCAGTTGCCGGGAGCATTGAGCGCCCTGGTATTTATGAACTTCGAAAGGGAACAACACTGGGAGATGTGCTCCGTCTGGCCGACGGACTCTCGGCTATTGCCGCGACCCAACAGGTCGTGCTGGAGCGCGTGGCGGCGGGCGCAGCGTTAAGCGTTCTTCGAATCCCTCTGACCGATGACGGATTGAGCACGCAACTCGCCAATGGAGACATCATTCGTGTTTTGCCAGTAGTGCCGCGATTTGAAAACGCCGTCACACTGCGCGGGAATGTTGCGGATCCCACCAGGTTTCCATGGCATGCCGGAATGCATTTAAGCGAGCTGATCCCTAACAAGGAATCACTTGTCAGTCGAGATTACTGGAAAGAACGGAACAGGGTTTACACGCCACCTGAGACGCCGCCGGTGCAAATAGCTTCTTCCGGCGAAACACTGGACGGTGTGAGCCAGAATCGGCAGACACATGTAGCAGCCGAGCGGAGTTCCGGAGAATCCACCGGTAACGTAACGGGAGTTCCTGTTGCATTCCGGGACCAGCCGCGCAATACTCAGGCGGACACTTCATTTGGAGCTGCAACCGGCCTCGATGGAGTTCCGCCGCTACGGACCTTCCTGCCGTTAAACACCATACAGCCGTCCGCGCCGGATATTAATTGGGAATACGCATCCATCGAACGTATCGACGGGGTGACACTAGCAACCCAGATTATCGCGTTCCACCTCGGCCGGCTTGTTATTGACCACGATCCCACCGAAGACTTGCCGCTGGAACCGGGGGACGTCGTTACCATTTTTTCAAAGGCTGATTTCTCAATTCCACGAGCCCAACAGGCAAAGCAAGTGCGTCTGGAAGGTGAGATTGCAATGGCCGGGGTTTACACTGTCCTCCCCGGCGAGACGCTACGGCGTCTGGTTGCGCGCGCGGGCGGGCTTACCCAGAACGCCTATCTGTATGGTGCCCAGTTTACTCGTGAGTCAACACGCCGTGAGCAACAAAAGAGATACGATGACTTTCTGAATCAGTTCGAACGGCAGGTCAACGAAGCCGCTTCGAACCTGTCCAGTCGTGTGATCTCGCCGCAGCAGGCTGCCACTGCGCAGACGTCGGTTGCTAGCCAGCGAGATCTGGTTGAACGCTTACGCAAAGTTGCCATGAACGGGCGGATCGTGCTCGACATGAGGCCCAACAGTCGTGGCGAAAATGACTTGCCTGATCTGCCCCTCGAGAACGGCGACCGCTTTTACGTCCCCAGCAGGCCGTCGACGGTGAACGTGATTGGGACCGTGTACGAGCAGACATCGTTCTTGTATCAAGAGGACCTTCGAGTTGGAGACTATCTGAAGAAAGCCGGAGGTCCCGCGCGTTCAGCAGACAAAAGCCACATGTTCATCATAAGGGCCGACGGATCTGTGGTAAGCAAAAGCGTAACCGTCCTGTTTGCAAATAGCTTCGACGGGCTTGCGATGCATCCGGGCGACACGCTCGTAGTTCCTACTTATATCAATAAGAGTACGTTCACCCGCGATTTGATGGACTGGTCGCAGATCTTCAGCAATCTCGCGCTGGGCGCGGCTGCGGTCAACGTTCTGCACTAGAGGGGAAGACCGCATTGAGAACAGCCGATCAGAGAGACACGGACGACGAACAAATGGCTGCAGTGCTGCGTGCTGAGATGCTGCAGGCGAGCGCAACCGAGATCTCTTTGCGTGATGTCTTCGCAGCCGTGGCCGAACGAAAACGGACTGTTATTCGGAGCGTGCTTATCACTGCTGCCGTTGCGACAGCAACCGTTTTTCTCATTCCGTCCGAATACACCGCGGAGGCGGTTATCCTCACGCCGCAGCAATCTCAGTCATCCCTCTCCGCGATGGCCCAATTGGCTGGAGTCGGACCCGGCGTTGGCTTGTCCACGATTGGATTGCTGTCAGGGCTGCAGCTTCATAACCCTACAGATCTCTACATCGGAATTCTGGAGAGCCGAACGATTGCTGACGCCCTTCTCGCCAGGTTCGATCTCAAGCGTATATACCACGCGAAAGATTTGTACGGAGCGCGAAAGCGTCTCGCCAGGAATACGTCAATAAAAACCGGCAAAGACACGCTGATCCATATTCGTGTTCAGGACCGCGATCCGAAACGTGCAGCACAAATTGCTGAAGCCTATGTTGAGGAGCTTTCGCGGCAGAATTCGACGGTTGCGTTGACCGAAGCGTCTCAAAGACGCTTGTTCTACGAGGAGCAGCTGAAGAAGGAAAAGGACGTGCTCGCAAACGCGGAAATTGCAATGCGAAACACACAAGAGGAGACAGGCCTTGTTGCGCCCACGGGGCAGGCGGATGCGCTTGTGCGAGCGTTGTCCCAGGTGCGTGCCGAGATTCTGACTCGCCAGGCGCAACTGGAAGGCATGCGCACCTACGTCACTGACGACAATCCGCGTTTTCAAATGGTAAGGCGCCAGTTGAGCAGCCTGCAAGCGGAACTAGCGAAACTGGAACAGGGAAAGCATTTGCCGGGAAGTCCGGAAGTCGCGGCCGGTCAGCTTCCCGAAGCTGGCCTCGAATACCTACGTAAATACCGGGATTTCAAATATCACGAGACGCTGTTCGAAATCCTTTCGAAAGAATACGAAGCCGCTCGCTTGGACGAGGCAAAAGCGGGATCTCTCGTTCAGGTTATTGACAAAGCCATTCCGCCCGAGAGAAAAAGCTGGCCGCCGCGGATGATCATCATCGGGCTGTGCAGCCTTGCGGCTGCGTTAGCTGCGAGCTTCTGGAGCGTTCTGAAAAGTAGTTCGCAACGAGTTTCCATTCAAGATAACTATTCCTAGGTCAGGCCGCCTTCACCTCAACATGCGTTTGGAAAAGCGTTTAGCCGAGAACATTTTTTCCCTTGCAGTGGTCCAGGCGCTTACCTATGCTGCTCCTTTTTTCACGGTTCCTTACCTCGTGCGAGTTTTGCAGCCGACCAACTACGGCCTGCTCTCATTTGCGCAGGCCATCGTCCTCTACTGCGACTTTGTAACTGACTACGGTTTTGCGTTTAGCGCAACGAGAGCGATTGTACTTCATCGTCATAACCCGGAAGATGTTTCTCGAATATTCTGGTCGACGATCTTTTCTAAAACCGTGTTGATGATAGGAACTGGTCTGGCGCTCTCGCTGCTTGTCGCATTCATCCCTAGGCTGCACCAAACGCCGGCTGTGTACGCTGTGTGCTTTTTGTCCGTTTTTGGGACAACGGCCTTTCCGGTTTGGCTCTTCCAAGGGCTGGAGCAGATGAAAGCGAGTGCAATCGCACTTGGAGCCGCACGGTTTCTCACGTTGCCCCTCTTATTTGCATTTGTACGAGAGCCGTCCCACTATGTGAGGGCGGCAGCCATCCAGGGCAGCGTGGAACTGTTGGCGGCGGTTTTTCTAGCTCCCGTAATTTGGAGAAGATTGAAAATACGCTGGCATCGGCCATCGATCGCCGAAGTGGCCGAGAGCCTCAGGATCGCGTGGCCTCTGTTTCTTTCGGGAGCGGCCCTTTTTCTATGCACGTCAAGCACGGCCGTGATCCTGGGATTCGTCGCTCGGAGAGAGCAGGTGGGGTACTACACGGCGGCAGAAAAGCTGATCAAGGCGTGTATAGCGGCCTTCAATCCACTGGGCCAAGCCCTTTATCCACATATTGCTGCGGCCCGAACTGGATCGTGCCTCTTCGCTCTCCGACTCATCCGGAACAGCTTTTGGGTCACCGGCGGGCTGGCGTTCGCCGCCTCGATTGCTACTTTCGCGCTGGCACGGCCGGTGTGCGGCTTGGTTCTGGGAGCGTCTTTCGCTCCTTCAAGTCAATTACTGCGCTGGATGTCACCGCTTCCATTTCTCTTTGGCCTCATGAGTGTATTGGGAATTCAGACCATGGTGGTCTTTGAATTGGATTCTGTGATGAGCCGAATTATGATGGCTGGCGCATGTGCGGGAATACCTCTGACGATCCTGCTGTCACGTTACTTGGGCCCGCGAGGGGCCGCGATGGCCTCGGTTATCGAAGCAGGAGGCATGGTTGCGGCGATGGCGGTTGCTCTTCGCGTGCGGGGATTTCCTGTCTGGCAGAGGATTGCAAGCCCCGGCGCGGCAACATTCGCACCCGGATCGCAGGCATGGTCGGGCGATTGACTTCGTATCCGGCGTTATCAATATGTTCGGCGCGAGCGGCCCTATAGAAGAATTCGAGATGAGGCAAAGACCGCGCTTAGGCAAATCCTTGAACCGCATAGCGATGACACTGGCGGTATTGGTGATGCTTACCAGTTCTTTCGATATTTGTCTGGTAATCCAGGCGGGTGGTAATTATCGGTTCTGTCAGCTTCTTGTTCCATTCCTTCTTGCGCTGGCGTTACTCCACTGCCGTGTAGGCGGAAGAATTCCTACTCTGGGTACCGGGGCACTCACAATCTGGCTGATGATCCTGACATTTTTTATTCCGGTACCCGAGTTCTGGCCTAAAAGCTTTGGCTATTGTCTCTGGCTGGCGCTTAGCGTGGCGCTGATGTTCTCTTTTGTGCAGCTTTTCGCCGAAAACGGCCGGAGTCTTGACGCGCTGGTCAGGTGGTATGCATATTCGTTCGCTTTTATCGCACTCTTCGGTATCGTGCAGTTTTCACTGCCGCTCTTTGGTTACGACAGCCCGTTCGTAACCGAGTGGTGGATCAGGGGCCAATTGCCCCGAGCGAACGGTTTTAGTTACGAACCATCTTACTTTGCTACGTATCTGCTGATCGGGTTTGTGTTTGTCCGCTCGCTTAGGCATGCTCGGTCAAATCTGCTGCCGGCAAGATTGCTGTCCGTGATCTGCTGGTCGACTGCCGTGGCGATTGTGCTTTCGTCCAGCCGCATGGGAATATTGTTCCTGTTCGTCGACGTGCTGTCGTATCAGATTGTGCCATGGGTCCGGCTTTGCAAGGATCTCCTCCGAATGCGTCTTGTTCCGAGAACCATGAGAGCTGTGATTCCGTCTATGGTGTCAATCGGAATCTTCGGTGGAATCTTGATGATCGCTGCGGAAGCGATGCGATCAAATCCAACCTTGGTGTTGATGTTCCTGAACGGAACCGGAGTATCCGATACTGCCGCACACTCGGTCGTTCAACGGCAGAACGCATTTATGGATACCTTGACGGTGTTCGCGCGGCAGCCGTTCATCGGGCAGAGTCTCGGAGGCGTATCGTCTGCAATTGCTATGCTACACGGCGCGACCGTACATTCCTTCGAGGATTCGAAACCTTTCGAAGGGATGAGCGTGTTCGCCGAAGTGCTTGCGGCCAGCGGAATTGTTGG
>Ga0213872_10000336_pt1 | contig 39805 bp, 42 predicted proteins | sample VelepicomBERX_R2_FD_160071 | JGI IMG/M metagenome (GOLD analysis project Ga0213872, IMG submission 160071) | Rhizosphere microbial communities from Vellozia epidendroides in rupestrian grasslands, the National Park of Serra do Cipo, Brazil - RX_R2 | ecosystem: Host-associated > Plants > Roots >... | reverse complement strand
TGGTGCAGGTGACAACAGGCACGACGCCGCAGTTGGCGCAGACATGGAACTGCGCGGTCTTTGTCCCGAAGGCGTACGTCGACAGCTTACCTTTCAACCAGCGCGCTTTACTGCTGGTTGGCGTCGATAAGCCGGCTCCTGTAGGCTCGAGGCGATTCCCCTACAACCTTTTTGAAGGCCGTGCTGAAGGCGCTGTCGGACAGGTAGCCCAACGACGCGCCGATGACGGATGCAGACTCGCTGCCGCTGCGCAGCCGTTTCATTGCGAGGCGCATCCTCCAGCGAATGGCGTAATCGCCCGGCGAAAAGCCAGTCGTCTCCTTGAAGTGCTTGGCGAAGGCCGAGCGCGACATGGCCGCCGCGTCCGCCAGCTCCGAAAGCGGCCAGGATCGGGCCGGGTCCTCGTGGATCCGCTTGAGGGCAGTGCGAAGTCGGCGGTCCGCCAAACCCGCAAGCCAGCCTTGAGCAGGCCGCGCTTCGGACTCCAGGTGCGCGCGCAGCGCGTGTACAAACATCATCCGCATCAGGTCGTTGCAAATGACGCTGCGCCCCACTTCGTCCGCCCGAGATTCCACAAGGAGTTGATCGAGCAGCCAGCGGATGGGGGTGGCGTGTGAGGTCGTCCTTCGAATCACGATCAGCGACGGCAGGGATGCCGTTCCTTCGTGATCTGCAGGTTGTTCGCTGCAGCCTGATCTTTAGTGCTTTGTTCCATCTTCCCTCCATCTGCGCGAAACAGCGCGATGGAAGAAAGTCTACGGCCAGTAGACGATAGCTGTCAACAACCCGTAGACAATTTTTTCTTGAGAGGGAGAAAGTGCTTTGATTGGTGCCGGGTGAGGAACCTTTGGCCGGCGCCACAGGCCAACTTGGCCCAAGATCTTTGGAGGAGTCGTAAAAAAGCCCGCTCATAGCGGGCTCATTGAATCAAGGGCGACGCGCTACTGCCGCTCGCTATCCGCGAAAGATGGCCATCAAGGCAATGAGCAATAGGATCCCGCCAACGACGATGCAGCCGCGCAGAAGCGATTGGATGTTTCTCAGCAACGCAACCTGCTGCTGCGATAGCTCTGCGTTGAGCGCCAGGCCGTCTTTGATATGGCGTTGAACTGTCGCAAACTCTTCAGGTGTCATGGTTGTACTCAAAAACAGACGCCCGATGATAAAGCAACAGTCCAGCGGCGACCTTGCTGATCGAATCCGTCAGTGTCAAGATAGGTTAGAAATGGCATTGCAAGTTTAATAACGGAGGCCTCGTTTTGTTTCCAAAAAATAACAACATATTTTGATAATCCGTCGTACGACATGGAGTGCGTTGCAATATTGAGCTCGGACCCGCTCAGGAAGGTCGATTCAACAAAGTACGCATTGTGGTTTCCTTCCCCGTTGTACTGCTTGGCGCACACCTTCAGAATTTCCTTGGCGCTTGCAGGCGCGGCAAAAATGGCTGCCGCGACGAACGCTATCACAAGAGCTGATTTCATTTGACCTCCCCAGAAGGAAATGCAAAAACCTTCGCATTCTTATGTAACCCCCTTTGGGGGGATAAAGTTCTCGTTTTAGATGCCGAACATTTGATATGCAACCTATATTTTCTAGGCGGCGTTTTGCTTAATATCGATTTCGAGTTGTGATGCAGTGATTATCAAAGCGCCTTCAAGCCGATCAATGTCAGATTTATCGAGAGATCTAATCGATTCAAAATCAACTTTCTCAAATGGCCATCGCCTTATTCCGAACAGGAGCTCGTCGGCGCTCACCCCGAGGATCTGGCAGAGAGTAGCAAGGTCGGCATGCTTGATGGCTCTGTTGCCTTTTTCCCAATGCCCAACCATCGCTCTCGAAACGTTCAGGCGATCGGCCAACTGCGCGAGAGACCAGCCTTTTGCATTTCTCGCCTTCGCGATTCGAACGCCGAAAGCTGTGTCGCGGTCACTGTTCCAGTAAATGTTCTCCATGGGTAGACGGTAGCGATTGGCTACAGAGAGGCATCTACAGCGCGTTGACAATGACAGTCTACGGGGCGTAGACTGTCTTCATGAGCTCTGAAATCACCCCAGAAAAGGCGGCACTTAAGCGTGCCATTGAGATCGTTGGAGGGCAGTCCGCGCTCGCCGAGAAGCTGGGGTTCCAGGATCGTAGGCGTATCTGGATCTGGCTCAATGGCGATCGACAAGTTCCGGTCGAGCAGTGCCCTGAAATCGAACTTGCCACCAGAGGTAAAGTGCGCTGCGAGGAGCTGCGCCCCGACGTGAAATGGCACGTCTTGCGCGAGCGGCCCAAATCTGCCGCCGACACTGCACCCGAGGCCGAAACCGCGAAGGCTGCCTGACGTGGGCAAGACCATGCCACGCTCAGGCGCAGCCATTCGGCGCGCGGTCCGCATCTTCAACGGGCAGATTCCGTTCTCGCTCGCGCTTGGAATCAGCCAGTCTGTGATCTGCGAGTGGTCGACAGAGCGCAAGCCAGTGCCGGCTGAGCAGTGTCCACGCATCGAGCGCCTCACCCGCGAGCGTGGTGAAGCTGCGCGAGCAGGAAGCGGAGATCGCCAGGCTGAAGGGATCGACCGGCGGCGCGCAGACGCCGGCTGCCATCGTGGTCGGCGACAAGCCCACTACGACATCAACACGATGGTGACGAAATACCGCGCTGACGTGCTCTTCGGTGCCGTGAACAAGCAGCCCCAGATGTCCGGGGTGCTGCTGTTCAGCCAGCCCTAAACCTGGAATGAGGCGCCTGCGGGCGCCTCACTCGCAACGAACTCAAGAGGAAACGCATCATGTTTATCGGTCGCTTGGGCACTCAAGACGTGGTTGTGCCCGCCAATCAGTCCATCATCGTCAACTCCCCTGGGCCCGGCCTGGCCAAGGTCTACTACCTGCAGAACTATTCGGCTGGCAACATTTTGCCGGTGCCGTCGCTGCAGGCAATCCTCAACGCCCAACAGCAGACGTTTGGTCCGTTCGCTACGGCTCAGACGGTTCGCTTGGAAGCGTCAGCCGGCTGCGAACTGGAATATGTCGTCGGCGTGCAGCCCTCGCTGGCTGGGCTGAACGCGCAGCCGCCGATCAACTTCAAGAACCTGCTCGATGGCGGCGATATGACCGTCAACCCCTTCCAGCGCAATATCCCGGGCCTGGCGGCGGCAGGCGTGATTGCCACGGCGATCACAAATGCCATCACCTATTTCGCTGACCGCTACTTCGGTATCGGCGCTGCGACCTCGGCGATCCTGTTCAGCAAGGTGGCAGACCTGAACGTGCCGGGCTTCAACGCATCGCTGAAGTTCCAGCGCCAGGCGGCGAATGCCGACGTGAACCCCATCAAGATGGGCCAGGTCATCGAGACGGCAGACTCGGTGCACCTGCAGGGCCAGCCGGTGACATTGAGCTTCTGGGCTCGCACCGGTCTGAACTACTCGGGCGGCAATCTGAGCGTTCAGTTGTACACCGGCACCGGCACGAACGACACGGCCGCCAACATGGTGGGCGGCGCCTGGGCCGGCTCGGCCACGCCGATTAACGCTCAGCAGGCTCTGACCGGTGTCATGACCCGCTACCAGTTCACGGGTGTGATTCCGGCGAATGCGACGCAGGTCGGATTCTTGCTCAGCTTGACGCCCACCGGTGTAGCTGGTGCTGATGACTCGGTCTATCTGAACGGCTTCCAGCTGGAAGTGGGCAGCGTTGCGACAGCCTACGAGCGTCGCGATGCGCAGGTCGAGTTGGAGATCTGCCAGCGCTACGCCTGGGTGACTGCTGAGCCTGCTGCAGGCGTCGTGGTCGGTTCTGGACTGAACACCGGTGCCGCGAATCAGCTGATCTACATGGCCACGCCCGTGCAGCTGCTGAAGGTGCCGACGGTGACGGTGTCGGCCGGCACGTTCAAGACCAACCAGGCAGGCGTGGCAACCGCTACCGCGATCACTGCAGGCGCCACGCACACGCCGAACGCCATCAGCGTCAACGGCAACTCGGCCGGTACCGCTGGCCAGGGCACCCTCCTGCAGGGTGGTGGCGGCAGCGGCTACATCATTGCCTCGGCCGACTTCTAAGTTGTCTCCGCTCGAAAGGAAGAAACAGCTTCCCAAGAGCTTCGCCCCGGCCCAGCGCCGGGGCATTTCTTACGATAGGAGAACGCCATGTCTTTCATGGTTTTCAAGGCGCCTGGTTCGAACCTGATCCACGGCGTCATGGTCGATTTCAAGGTGATCGACGAAAGCGAAATCGACGAGCACTTGAGCAATGGCTGGTCGCGCTTTGCGATCGAAGCTGATCAGGCGCTGGCAGCATCTCAGCAGGCCGCCGCAGATCAGAAGGCCATCCAGCTCGATGACAGCGCCGCCGCAAGCCGCGCCGAGATCGAAATGCAACTCGAGAAGTTGGGCGTGAAGTACGAGCGCCGCATCCAGGTCCTTGAACAGAGGGTCAAGCCATGAACTTTCCAGCCCTCAAAGCGTATGCCCTTGCTCGCGCGCAGGAGGCCAGCACCTGGCGCGGAATCGTCCTGCTCGCCACTGCTGCCGGGACGCAAATCAAACCAGAGCTGCAGGAACTCATCGTCAGCGCCGGTATCGGCTTGGCCGGCGCAGTCGGCGCTCTTTTCCCTGATCAGAAAAAGGATTGATCATGCTCACACTACTTTCCATGCTCGGCGGCGGCGTATTGCGCCTGATCCCTTTCTTCGTCGACATCTTCAAGCAAAAGCAGGATGCCGATCACGAATACCGCATGACGCAGCTGCAGCTGCAGATTGATCAGGCCCGCGCTACGCAGCAGCTTGACCTGGCCCATGCGCAGGCAGAGATTGCAAGCAATGCCGGAGAAATGGCGGCCTGGGCTGAGGCGCTCAAGGGTGAGGCCACCAAGACGGGCATCGGTTGGATCGACGCCATCAGCGCCACCGTGCGGCCCATCCTGACCTATTACTGGTGCATCGGTCTCTATGGCTCGGCCAAGGTGATCCAGATCATGGTGGCCTATGACCAGCACGCCGCTCTGGCGGCCTACCTGCCTATCCTGATCACCGAATTCGACCAGAACGTGATCGCCTCGATGCTGAGCTTTTGGTTCGTGGACCGCGCTCTCCGCAAGATGACGGGCCGGTGATGGGTGCACTGGAGATCCTGACGGGCCTGATCCGTCGCTTCGAGGGCTGCCGCCTCAAGGCCTATCTCTGCCCGGCCGGCATCCCGACCATTGGGTGGGGAAGCACGGGGCCAGATGTGAAGCTCGGCATGACCTGCACCGTTGAGCAAGCTGAGCAGCGCATGCAGGCCGATGCCGGTGTATTCCTGGCCGGAGCGCAAAGGATCGTTCCTACGGCGACGACGGCAGGGCGCCAGGCAGCGCTGGCTGACTTCTCCTACAACCTGGGACTCACGCGTCTCAAGGGTTCGACGCTGCGACGGCGTGCGCTGGCCAGCGACTGGACAGGCGTTCAGATCGAGCTGGCGAAGTGGAATCGGGGAGGTGGAAGGGTGCTTCCTGGGCTCACGGTCAGGCGCAAGGCAGAGTCCGATCTGGTCTAAATATCAGAAACGCTTCTGATATCCGTACCGATCAGGCAAAGAAAAAGGACCTAGCATCGCTGCTAAGTCCTTGATTTATTTGGTGGCGCTTCAGGGATTCGAACCCCTGACCTGCGGATTATGATGCCAAAAACATGTGGGCCAGTAGACATTAGTCTACACCTATGTCCTTGATTCGTCTCGTTTTCTTTGGTCGTGTGTCGTCGGTTTTGGTCACCGTTCGACGGTCCAACTGTGCCAGATTTGTGCCAGTTTTCTGGGGTAGTTCAGGCAGCAGATTCACAACTTCACGCGGTGCCTGAACCCAGAGAATCGTTCGGCCCAAAGCTGCCGCCACGGATTCCAGATCGATGTCAGGGCCTTCCTCCAATACCTGATCATCATCGTCGCCAACAATTCGGCCGAGCATTACCGTCCGGCAGGAAGACATTGCAGATTGAAGATCGCTCAACGCTTTCAGTGTCGTCTGCAGCGCGGTATTCAACGTCTCACGCTCCTGCAAGATCAAATCGATTTTTTCAACCAAAGGTAGGTCGATTGGGGATCCAAGCAATTCATCCAGATCTCGCCGCAACCCACCGCGGCCGGGCCGCCGCCTTGGGATGAGGCCCTTCTTGATGGCTAGTTCGGCGACCTGCTGGGGATCATCCATTGCACGTAGGCCATTGAGGTACCGTCGAAACGTTACGCCGCCGCTATTGGATCTGCCATCTGCATGATCAATCTTGGTTAGACCGAGCTGCTCTTCGATGGCTGCAGGCGAGAGGCCTGAGCACGCCTTGATGTGCATGGCCAGCAACTTCGTTGCAGCCAGGCGAACAGGACGCTTTTTAACTTCATCCGCAGAGGGACGCCCCGCTCCGTTCACCTTCATTCGCTTCGAACGATCCATTTGTTGTTACCGTCAGAACTTTAATTGGTCCTTTGATTAACTAATTAGACCAATTAACGTTTTGCTTGTCAACATTGGACAAGAGGCGACGGTGACCGATTTCAGAGAAAAATTTGGACAGTTGGACGACGATGTCCTTCTGACCGTGGAAGAGGTCGCCGCCCTCATTCCGTGCAGTCCTGCAGGCATGTACAAGCGGATTGAGAGAGATCCTGGAACCATGCCTCCGGCGATCCGGATCGGTCGCCAGATCCGATTTCGAGTTGGCGACGTGCGGGCGTGGATTCGCAGCTTGTCACAGGGGCCGTTGGCCAATATGGCCGCAGAATCGGCGGCCACCGCGGTTCCACGACGCACTGGCCGGCGCCGAATGAGTCCTGACGTCCTAGGCATCTCAGCGGCATCGAAGCATGATCATGAAAGCCGTCCACCTGGCGGACGGCAATGGGACTAGCCCACGGCGACATAGGCTGACTTCCCGATGAGTTTGAGTGGGGACGCCAGAGGCGCGCGTGTGCGGAGCGTGGCTGAGGCACTTGCGAAGTGCGAGGCTGGCCGAATCCGTGCGGCCAGCCAACGAGCGGAGAACAACTCTTCATCTCCAGTTGCCCAAGAGCCAGTGCGACTCCCACCGTGGAGAGATGCAGTCAGATCGGTGCCAAACGGCTTTCTTAGGTCGGCCTTGTTCGGCGCAATTGCCAAGGGGCGCCGACGGTACATCAATGGAGAGGATCTTGCCGCTATCGATGGCGTGACGATCCGTTACAAGGGTGAGCGCCTAGACCAGGGCGACCTCGATGTGTTTGAAAGCGTGCTGCACGCCGCGCGCCTTCAGGCGCTGGGCAGCCAGTGCCGCCTTACGTCATATGCCCTTCTGAAACTCATAGGCAAGACCGACACCGGCAAGAACCGAGCAACGCTGCACGAGCGCATCACGCGCCTTCGAGCGAACGCCGTGGAGGTGCGGCAAGGCCGCTACTGCTACATCGGTGGTCTGATCGCCGCGGCGGCCAAGGACGAGGAAACGCAGGAATGGGTGATTGAGCTGGACGCCAAGCTTCGCCCGCTGTTCACTGCCGACCAGTTCACGCAGGTGGAATGGGCCGTGCGCCATGCGCTGGACGGCCAGCCACTGGCTCAATGGCTGCATGGTTTCTACGCCAGTCACGCCAAGCCGTTCCCGCTCAAGATCGAAACGCTGCACCGCCTTTGCGGTAGCGAGGCCACCTTGATGAGCGACTACGCCAAGACGCTTCGCAAGGCGTTGGACGCCGTTGCAGTGGCAAGCGCGGCCCACGGAGAGGGATTCAGGTACGACATTCGTGGCGACCTCGTGCACGTCGAGAAAAAGGCTCAAGGAGCGCAGCGGCGGCACTTGGCCAAGAAAGCAGTCAAGTCCAAGAAGCATCGCGGCTGATACCGTTCTAGCAACCCTGCGATGCCGTTCCAGCAACCCCGCGATACCGTTCCAGCGACCCTGCGATGCCGTTCCAGCAACCCCGCTATCCACAGGCATATATGACTGAAAATCCAGCACTGGCGCGGACTTGCGTAATTCAGCAAAGTGAACCTAATCTTCTTTAATCTATTTTAATCAACGTGCAGCGCCGTATTGGATGGAGGGAAGCCTTGTTCCCCGTGGCCTACCGGCCCGCGCCTATGGGCGCTCCTTGGCTGCGGGGCGTACCGCCCCCAGACCCCCTGGGCTGCGCCCCCTGGTGCGCCTTCGCGCACCGGGCCCCTGCGAAATGGTCTTGAGAAGGGCAGTGGCGCCAATGGGCGCTATTCGTTTTGAAAGGTGCGCGACTACGTCAAACGCTGCCAGCTTGCTGGGCAGGGGATCGAGATCGCTTTGGCCGGCCAGAGCCAAACATGCCCCTAAATTCATCCGTTCGGCCATTTAATGCACAGTGGACGGCAAAGCTGATCCGATAGCATGAGAAGAAATCCTCGAAGGAGGCATGCAGTTCTTCGGCCCATTTGACTCGATCAGGCTTGCTTTTGAAGAAGGCCATTAATTTGTCTGGGCTCTCACGGAGATGGAATACATCGTTCCGGAAATGACGTAAAGCATCATGGTGCATTTTAAGAATCTTGCCGACCCTATTTGAATGCTCAATGACTTCACTGAATTCTTGTGGACGCCCCGTCTCCAAGAGCTTACGCATTCCTAGTTTCTGGAACCCTTCTCCCGTCGCTGCCAGGTAGCCCAGCCACGTGGCGAAATAAATTCGCATCTCAATTTCGCGGTTCTTGCTTAGACGACCTGCCTTTTTCCAGTGATCTGTTAGCTTTTTGTAGTTCTTCAGCATGAGATCGGCTGCAAGAAAAACGTGCGAGTACAAGGTTAAGACGGCGTCTTCGTCTTCATGCGGTAGCGTAGCTTCCATCGCTTTAGAGCGGCATGTGCCTAGAGTTCCCGTGCCGCGGAGTCTATCCGGTTTTTGATTTCAAGCGACTTGGGGCGACGCGCCCGCCTCCTTCTAGACAAATGCTGGGCATGCCAAACTGTTGACCCCGGGCGGCGGCGACGCCGCCGCGGCGCCCCCAGAGAGCATGTATAGGGCGCTCAATGGTTCAGGCGCCGGTACCGCCCGGCTTTGGCCGGTGCAGTGCACCTTGCGGCCATCGGCCGCGGAACCGCCCTGGCGCTTTCTGTGGGGAGCTTGTCGACTCTAGACTTTGAAAATCAATGCGGCGAGGCCGAGGCCTGTGAGGATCGCGCTGACGAGCGCGCCACTCACTGCCGCAAGGGCGAGAGCGAACCAACCGAATCCACGGCTGGCCGGCGTGCGGGCAGCAGAGCGAATTTCGGACGTAACGCGTGCACAGGCGGCCAGTGCGGCTATCTCAATTTTCCTTGGAATTGCTTCGTAGAGACACTGGTGATACTGCAACGCAGTCAATACCAGCCAAAGCGCATCATTGCCGCGCAGGCCAAGTTCGTCCCTGACGTGATTTAGACGTGCACGCTCTGAGTTGCTTGGTTGGCGTCCCAGCAATCTGGCGAAGGCGTCGCCGCCTTCGTCAACGGCGGGCGGCTCTTTATCGGCTTGATGTGCTTTCATGTGATCACCAGGCCTAGTGCCCGGCGCACTTCTGAGCGCCATCGCATGAGTTCAGCGCGATTTCCAATCGGCAATTCTTGAATTGCTGCTGCGATTGACAGTCTTTTCGAGTACAGATCGTCGCTGACTCGGTCAGCAAGGTCAGGAAAGAGCAGCGACAGGCCACCGCGTTCCTCGATCATCTGCTTGATTTTCGATCCGTTGTAGAGCTCAAATTTTTCTATGGGGCCGTAGTAACCATTGCGGATCACGTGGATGCTTCCGACATCAATGGAGTCCGTGTACTGTTTCAGAAGTTCAAGGCTGTCTCGCTGTCGATTGATAACCCAAAGTGTGACAAGTTTTCGACGCAGCTCACCTAGTGTGCTTGCCAGTGTTACGCCATAGTTTCGGACTCCGGCGTTATTGCGCGCCGCTGTATTGATCACCACTGTGCTCTCGCTGTTGCTATCGCAGGTGTTGACCAGCTCGATCCATCCATCTGCTTTGTCCAGATCTATGGAAATGGTTTCGCAATGGTCCTGGTGTGCTTTCAGAACGTCCGGATTGCTGGTGTCGCTCTCGATCAATAGAACCCGGCGACCTAGTTCAAGAAGAATGTCGATGGTCGCTGTTGCGACCATTGACTTTCCGACTCCACCTTTGCTTCCGCCGACAATGTAAATTGGGCTTTCGAGATTGCTGTTCATGTGGCTTCCGTTTCTTGTTTAGATTTCATCGGTATCCGGACGGACTGAGAAGGTGCCGGACTTGTTAGCCGTCGCTGAGATTGCATGATCTTCCACCGACGGTTTTGTTGAGATTCTCGATTGCGGAACGGGTTGCGAAGGCTGACGGGATTTGGGCGAGTGATTTTTTTTCCCGCCCTTGCTTTTCTTCGACCTACCGTTCTGTGCTCTCTGCATATAGTTTTTCAGAGTTGCTGGGGCAAGTGCGAGACCTCGTGCGGTCAATGCTCCCGCCATTTGATCGAACGAGAATCCGCGCTCCTGCATTCCGAGTAGTTGCGGCAATAGCAACCGGATTGCCGCTTGTTTGCTTACCTCGTCGCTCTCGGTGGGTTGCAGATCTTGTAGCTGCTCTCCTAGTGAGGCAATGCTTTCTCTTGTGTATGCCAAGGCGTACTCCATTCGTTAGGACGATCCGGAGTCTCACTGCGCTCTCTGCGAGAGGTACAGAACCAATTCCGTATGTGCTTTCTCGCGATATTGGTTCTCGACCCGCTGTAGACATCAGCTGAAACTGGTTGCCGTACTCGGTAGGTGGGGAGCAAGGTGTAACGACCGGCCCTGAATTGGGCCAGTCGTTTCCTTGCCAGGGGTGAACCCCTGGACCCCGCCGCCATTCCCTTCGGTCACAGCGGCAGCGGGCGTAGCCCGTCGAAATGCAGCAGAACATGTCGAGCAAGTTGAAGTCAGTCACCGTTGATCAAAGCAAGCGTGCTCGGCGCCACGGCCCGGTGCCTATCGCGCCCGATCTGCTGCGCACTCACCACATCAGCGTACGCCTTAACAGCGACGAACTGGCCAAGCTCGATGCATTGCGTGCGCCCGTGCGCATGCAGCGCGGTGAATTTCTTCGCGCCGCTGCATTGCATAGGCTGCCAAGGACGATACCGGGCTTGAACCAGGTGGCCTGGACAGAGCTGTCACGCGCCGCGTCGGCGCTCAATCACATCGCCCATCACATCAACGCTGCCTCAGTTGCTGGCCGCGAGTTCATGCCTGAGGTGTCTGAAGCCCGCGAAGTGCTTTCTGCCTTCCGACTTGCCTTGATCAACGCGAAGCTCGACCAATGAAAGGCAAGGTGATCCGCGGCAGTGGATTTAGAGGCGTCCTGAATTACATCCTTCGCATGATCAAAGACATGCAGCAAGAGCAGGAGCTGATTGAGATCGTCGGCGGCAACATGGAAGGGAGCACGGCACGTGAGCTCGCGGCGGAGTTCAAAGCGTCCCGACAGCTTAGCCCGGATTGCAAGAAGCCTGTATGGCACTGCCCTTTGTCTCTGCCACCTGGTGACCGCCTCACTCATCAGAAATGGCACGAGGTCTGCCAGGCCTTGATGGAGGAAATGGACTTCAGTCCAGCTCACCAATTCGTGGCCATGCTGCACAACGACACTGAGTGTCAGCACGTGCACATTGTCGCCAGTCGCATTGGACTCGATGCAAAGATTTGGTATGGGCAGCACGAAGCGCGGCGACTTATTGCGGCGTGCCAGCGTATCGAGGAGCGCTTTGGCCTCACGTTGACCAAAGGGTTGACGCCGCGTCCTAGCGAGGTAGCCATCGACAACAACGCCCTCAAGCCAAAGCGCGACCGCGTCCACAGGAAAAGCCTCCAAAACGAGCGCACTGGCAAGCCGACGCTCGACGCCCGCGCGATCGCCCTGGCCGCCCGCGATGCTTTGAAGACATCTGCCACGCCGGACGAATTGCGCGCCGCCCTGGCAGAACGCGACATCAAAGTTGAATTTCGCGAGCGCGGGGATGCCGATTCAAAAGAGATCTACGGTTGGACTTTGGCCGGCCTGAGTGCCTCGACGATCGACAGAAGCCTGTCATGGGCGAAAGTGCAGAAGCTGCTCGATGCCAATGCCCGACTCCAGGCCGAGGCTAGCGTGGCTCAGTCTGAATCGCGGTTCGCAGGCCGTACCGATCTAGGGGAGGCCATTGCCTCGGTTGACAGAATTCTGTCCGAGCAACCACTGAGCCAGCTCCGCAGATTGAGAAAAGCTGCCATGCAGCGTGAAGACGTTAACCATGACGAAAAGCTGCTAAGGCTCCTACGTCGCCTGCTCGATCTCATGGTGCAAGTCTTGTCATTCGGCGCCTTGCGCGTTGCGGGCACAGCGCAAGAACGAGACCAGGCCGCGAAGGCGGCCCTGGTCACGCGCATCGACAAGGAGCTCCAACGCCGCCAGGAGCAGACTGGGCAGGCTGCCCTCAATGCCAACGTGGCCGGCATGTCGCCGCCAATTTCTGTCGCACCGAAGCCCACGAAGCCCAACAGTCCACCTTCACGAATCGTGAAGACCCACGACGGTCGGGCAAATTTTGATCGGACCAACCAAGAGAGGAATAGTGATGACGAAAACTATGACTGGGAACGTGAGCGAAGTCGCGATGCCTGAGGCGCAGCCTATCTGTCCTTGGACGGAACTTGAGCTGGTGAATGAATTGGACAAATTCATCATTTTGGCCGGGGGTGAGCCGACGTCGCAGCTTTTTGAGCAGGAGCGATTTTTGGGGCGCTTCAATTTTCAGGTTGCGTTACGTGAGCTTCGCGAGCGTGGGCTAGAAAAGCAGTCTGACTTGAATCGACGTGCGACCGCGCTCAGGGTTCGATTCAGCCGTTGCTCTGATGCTGCTGAACGGCAACGGCTCAAAGGTGAGTTCAATGCGTTGCACAAGGAATTCAAAGCCTGTGCTTCCACGACGCCAAGCGAAGCTCTCGTGACCTGGGCCTGGGAAAAATGGGGGCTGCTTGTTCGTGAACACCGGCGCATCACGCTTGATGAATTTGAGAAAAAAAGACTGAAGGCGCTGGCGTCAAAAAATCCGACTGCAGCTGCAGCTGCTGCTGCGGTGGCCGCAGGTGGCTCAACTGGGATTGATGGCACTGAGCGCGAGCTTGAGCTCGTTCCTCTGCCTGCAGACGACAACGACCGTGCCGCACCTGGTCAGGCATCGACAGAGCTTGAAGACCTGTTCAGTTCTGAGAATTTTGATGCCCTTTTTTGACTTCCAACGGCCAATTGGGAGGCCCGGAATTACATGCAAGGAGGATGTATGAATATCACTGCAAACACCGCGACATCACCCCGTGTGCCACGAAGCTTACAGGCTTGCTTGGACACACTCGGGAACCTGGAGGCAGCGCCTGAGCACAGTCAATTTGTCCAGAAGCTTGATCTGGCCGGAGGGCTTCTCGCCTCGCGCGATGAACTGGAAACGCTGCTCCGATGTGCCCCCAACGATTTCATCGCGGGTGCAATCTACGCGTCGCTGTTCCACCAAATGTGCTGGGAGGCTTGCCAATGAGTACCGTCAATGAGGCCATGGCGCTTGGCATTGCCGAGGCTCGGAAAGACACTGGTCGGATCGTTCTACTGTCCGCGCGCGGAATTGGCCCGGTGGCGGGACCTGGGCGTACCGGACGCCAGCCGCTTTCACGCTATGACCGGCTGTCGGTGCTTCGCAATCTGACCGTCGTGCAGCTCACGGGGACGGAAAGCCGCGATCTGATCATCCATGCTTGCGGCGGTCAACCTGGGCCCCGCATGATCATCGTGGATGGCGTGCAGGCCTTGCCTCCGGAGTTTATCCATCGACTGGATGTGGACAGCGGTGCGCATGTTTGCATCGTGGATTGCGACGATCCCGCGTCGTTCTGGCCCACGTTGCCAAAGCCTGTTGTGGGCGACGCGGCCAGCGTCCATTTCAAAAACGGACTGTCATTCCACGTTGGCAATTCCGACAAACAATGCGGAACGGTCACGCTCTCGGTTGTTCAAGCTGGTGTCCGCTACGTTGAGACCCTTGAGCTGGCCGACGCCCGCCAGTTGGCGGCAGATCTGACAGTCGCCGTCGAGGCGCTGGAGACCGCCCGCGACACCGCTCCGCGGAAGGCCTGACCATGCGTAGCCAGGCCACCCCAGCCAATTCAACACGCAAGGCTGTCTCCATCTTGGTCGTGGTTGCGCTTGGCGGTGCAATCGTGCTGCCAGCGCTGCTGTTCACGGTCAGCCTATTCGGTGCGAGTATCTTCCGCGCGGCCGCTGTCCTGGAACGGGTGCCGACAGATCAGTGGCCTGCTGCCGTCGTCGCATTCGTGATCCTTGTCGGCGCCGGCGCACTGGTACACATGACCCTGTCTCGAATCGCTCGCGCCACCTGGCGGGCGGTGGTGGCCGGTGTGCCTGCCTGGCTTTGCATGTCTCCGCGATCTAAACAGCGCATGTGGGCATTGGTGGCCCTGGTCATCTTGATGGTTTTGGCTGGCCGTGTTCATGCCGACCCTGGCGCACCAACTACGCCCAGCCAGCTGATGAATGCGGCGGCCAATGGTGGACGCGACCAGTCCATCCAGATATTGACTGGAGCCCTGGGTGATTTTTTTGCACACCCGTTGAGCCAGGTGGGCGGACCCTCGACGATCCTCGGGACAATGTTCGTGATTTTCAACGGGTCGATATTCGCCGTCGCAGGCATCTGGGGCACCTGGAATATCGCCCGTGGCGTGATTTCCACTGCTCACGAAGGTCAGGTCCTGGGACAAAAGCTGAGCGCGGTATGGCTGCCAATCCGCATGGTCACCGGTATCGTAGGCGTTGCACCGGTCTTTGGTGGGTTCAGTCTCTTCCAAGTCGTTGTCGTTCTGTGCGCGACGCTCGGGATTGGCATGGCCAATCTGATTTGGAGTGGTGCCGTCAGCTCACTAGACCAATTTCAAAGCTTGGTCAGTCCGCCAGTAGGCAAGGTGATTATTTCAAACACCCTGCACGAATCGGCGATTGCATTGTTCCGGATTCATCTTTGCGAGGTAGCGAACCGCGCGGACCAACAGGCCCGAGAACAGCAAGGCATTCTGACCAGTCCCAACGAGGTAATCGAATCGCATGAGGGCCCATGGAATCTTCCTGGCGGGGATCCTTCCCTGCTTGCAAGCGTACAGGTTGGCAGCAACCTGAACCCGACCTCGTGCGGCCGGGTAAATCTCTATCGCACCGACGGTGCTGCACGCTCAGCTGACAGTGTCTGGTTCAGGAACCAGGCCGTGGACTACACCCAAATTGCATCGGCTGTGCAGCAGGCGTCAGCAAGTGCTTTCCATGCCGTTGATGGGATGGCAGCGCAGCTGTCCGCCGACTGGTTCCAGGCCCTTCAGGCCTGGCGCAACCAAGGCAGCGGGCCAATGCCGCTGCCGCCGCTGACCCAGCTGCACGCATCTGCTGAGAGCGCCAACGGCACGATCAACCAAGCTGTCCAGGACGCCAACAACCTGGGCAGCGGAGCAATCTCAGAGCAGGCCAAGGGCGCCATGCTCAATGCCGGATGGATTGGAGCCGGCGCCTGGTACTCGACGTTTGCCGAGGCCAGCGCCGCAATGCGTGAAGCTGCGCAATCCACGCATGTCACGACGTCACCGCCTGAGCCGCAACCTGCAGACACGATTGCGGAACGGACGATGCTCTCATTTGACCAGGCAACAGCCCTGCTGGAGAAAGAATCTGCCGCCGCATCGGGATCCCCTTCAACGGCACCAAATGGCAAGGCGGTGGGGGAGGGCGATAGTGCATGGGACAAAGTCAAAAGTCTGATCTGTGGCCGATTCGTGGGATATACGCCCACCGGCAACTGCTCCATCGGACAGGCCCTCGTTGCCAAAGCGCTCCCTGCTGGAGACGCGGGACTTATCGACCCGATCACTACGATCAAAAACATGGGAGATGCGGCACTCGGTCTTTCCGAGTCGCTCATGGTTGGCGCGGCCTGGCTAACCGGTGCTGACGAATCATTGATCGGCTCCATGGCGGAGCGGACAGTCAGCTCGGTGGGCTTGTTCACCCCTGGGGGTGCCGCTGCCACGGTTGCAGTGGGCTTCGTGAAAGTCGCCATCGGCGTCCTACCCACCGCGGCAATGGGTTTGATGGCTCTGGCTGTGGCGATGTCAGTATGGGTTCCACTCATCCCCTGGCTGACCTGGACCGGGGCGTTAACTCAGTATTTCGTAGTCCTTATCGAGGGGCTGATCGCTGCGCCACTTGGAGCCTTGGCCCATATGGAAGCAGAAGGCGAGGGCATGGGCCAGCGCACCGAGCGACTCTACCTCTTCTTTTTGAACGCCCTTGCAAGGCCAGCCTGCATGCTGTTCGGTTTCATGATGGCAGCAACCCTGCTCACACTGCTTGGAACCTTGGTGGCGCACCAGTTCCTGCCGGCCATGGCAAATGCCCAAGGCAATAGTCTGACTGGGTTGGCATCAGTCATCGGATACCTGGTCGTGTTTTGGTTGGTGGTGTGGTCAATGACCCAATCGCTGTTCAACATGACCATGCTGTTGCCCGACCAAGTGCTTGGGTACTTGGGCACGTCTCACACGTCTGATCTTGGTCGCGGAAATGAGGAGCACGGTCGCACCGTGTTCATGGGTTCGCTCAAGTCGAGCTCACATCCTGTTGCCGCTGCCGCCCGACCAGCTCTTTCGAATCGCGACAGCAGACCTCAAAGCCCAGCCTCTCCCCAACAGGGAGAGAGTTCGGGAAGGTCGCGTACCTGAACGACAAGGAGAACTCACATGCAGGTCAATAAATACTCGATCGCTTTCGCCCTCCTGGCGGCGGTCACCGTCGGCGTACACGCGCAATCCCAGGCTCAATCAGGGTGTGACGCCATCGCACAGGCTGCCGCGGCTGGTCAGGCGCGGGAGGAGGCGCGCAGTACTAGCGATGAAGCTGATACGCACAACCTGGCATACCAGGCCAAGAGATGCCTGACGCAGGCCTTATCGACTGCAACCCAAATGATTCCAGGTGCACCTTCAATTTCTGGAGCTGTCGCTCAGACGATTGAGCAGCAGCTCGCAAATCGGGCCTGCCAGATCGTCAGCACCGAGGTCTACCAAGCGGTTGGCAATGCTGGCCGTGCCATTGGTCCGATGAACGGCGCATTGAATCAGGCCATGAATGGGAACGTTTTGGGCGGCACCGCTTCCATTCCCGGCATCGCGCCGCCGGGCGTGCCGCAATCCGTCAGCAATAGCTCTAGCGGCGGTGGCCCGTCGATCTGGCAGCGCCTGGCTTGCGCGTTCAGCTCTTGCCCCAAGCCTTGAGAAGGAAATGGATATGTGTAAAAACTTCACGCTGAAGCTGACTGCTTTGGCTATCACACTTGGCCTGGCCCAGCCGGCCCACGCCATTTGCGACGGCTGCGTGGTGGGGGCGATTGAGCAAGCTGCTATTACGCTCGGGCAAGCGATCACTACTGCCGCGACTACCGCGGCCACGACGATCAATACGGAAATCACAGCCGCGATCAAGGGTTCAGCTGCGGTCCAGGCCCAGGCCATCGCGGACGCTTCCAGCAGCACCAATGATGCGATCGGACATGCCGTAGCGACCCAGCGCCGAGCTGCGGCAGCCGATCGCTATCGCCAGACTGATCCCTGCGGGATCTATGGGTCGACAGTCCTGTCGACTGCATCAGCTGCCTACTCCGGTGCAGGCCGCGGCGGTGCACGCACAGCGCCCGTAGACGGCAACATCAGCCCACTCATGCAGCGCACTCTGGACGTGGCCGAGGGTAGGGCGCCCGCACCTGACGCCGCGCTGCAGGCTGCGACGTCAGCGCAGGCTGGCTGTGAGACCTTCGGCAATGGCGGGCTGCGTGCCAGGCTCTGCAACACGGCCGGTCTTTCACCCCGCAGTTCGAACCCCAATGAGGACGGTGATATTCGCGCGGCCACCCTTGTTGACGGCCCACAGGGCACAGGCAAGCCGTTGAGCAAGCGTCGCACGATCACAACGGACGGTGATGATTCGACGGCGGTCCGTGCGCTGTTGCGCAATATTGTGTCGCCCCTCCAGCTCCGCGATCTGACGCAAGTCGAAGCATCGAGCACGGAGGGCCGCAAATATATGGCCCTGAAGGATTCCTACGACGCCAGGCTCAGCATGGCCGAGCATCCACTGACTCGGCACATTGGTTTGATCACCGCGGATCCCAGTTCATTGCCAGGTCTGCAGGCGATGCTGCAGGGTGTTCAGGGTGCCTGGATCGCGCAGTACTTGGATCAGCGGGTGCCGGGATGGCGTCGCACGGGCGTGTCTGCGGACGAACTGGCCAACCTGGAGGTTCGCCGCCGAACCGACGATGTCGGCTATCAGCAGCGCATGGTGGCGGCGTCGCCAGAAGAAGTCCAGCGCGAGCAATTGCAGGTTGCGATTCTGCTGGCCAAGCAGGGCCAACAGACCCGCGAGGATCTGCGTGAAATCCAGCTCTCGCTGGGTCACATCGCAGCCATTCAGACCAGAACGGAAATGACATCGCAGATGGTTGCCCAGCACAAGGCCGCAGCACGGTAAATGGAATGTGGTTGGGATGAAGTTCGCCGTGTCCGGCTCTGATCAGTGGCCTGCGGCCAAGTGAGCGCCTTCGGCGCGCGCCCCCAGCGATGCGCTGGTGGCTTGGCTTGCTCGATTCGGGGCTGCTGAATGCCATCTTCCTTTCATCGTCGCTCATTGGGGACCTTAAACCAACACTGCCCGGCTTCGCAATGTCGTCCTCACCCGGTTCCTCGCTGCGCTCGGACTGCGGCTTCTGGGCGCCATCGCTCCGCCGGTCACTGTCGGTTTTGACCAGGTCCCACGCGACGACGAAAGGAAGACGGCATCAAACATCACACAGCAGCCCCGAACCGAGCAAGCGACGAATACCACGTACGCAACGGCCTCCTGGATCCGGCATCTACGAAACATCAAAGGAACACGCGAAATGTTAGGTACTGACCACTCAATCACTCGGCGCAACGCCTGCACGGCGTTTGCGCTGATCGCAATGAATCCCAACGTCGTGCTTGGTGCACTGGCCATCGCAGCGCTGCTTGCGGGCCTTGCCGCGGCGCTGGTGCTCTTGCCGCCAATCGGCGCCTGCATGTGGATCTGGAGGCTGGTCAACGGCAAGCGTGACCACGGTCAACAAACGACGGACTCCATGGCCCTGGAATGGCTTCGCGCAAAAACCAATACCCGCTGATAACTCACCCATTACACAAGGAACACACCATGAAAACCCATCTGACGTTGATCGCCGCCGCCCTGACCCTCGTTCTCGCTGCCTGCGGCGGTGGCGGTTCGGGCTCCGGCTCGACAGCAAACACCAGCGGCTCAAGCTCTTCAGGTTCGTCCACCAACACATCGACGCAGCCCACGGTGCCGGCCGGAACGACCCAGACTAGCCCGACCTACACGGCTGGCAGCGCCCAGGCCACGATGTTCACGCTGATCAATTCCTACCGTTCGTCTTGCGGCTTTCCGACCCTGCAGTCCAATACGCTGCTGGACCAGGCCGCGCAGAGCCACGCGCAGTACATGGGCCTGAACGGTAATCAGGTCACAGATACAGAAACCAAAGGCAATCCAGGCTTCACGGGGGTGTCCGGACTGGATCGTGCTGTCGCCCTCGGCTGGCCCAGCCAAATCTGGGTTGGTGCTGACAGCGCGGTCTTCTATTCATCGCCTGCCAATACCGGCGCAGGTTACGCCACGCAGATGGTCCAAGCCTGGACGGCTGGTGTGTATCACCAGCAGGTGGTAACTCTGCCAACATCAGTCGTTGGTATTGGATTCGCACAGGGCAATTCAAATGGCTATTCCTACGCGCTTGGTAGCGTGAGCGAGGCACTGAACTCGACGACCATGTCGAACATCACGACTGCTGCCGACGCTCCCCTGACCTTCCCCTGCCAGGGCCTGACCGGCATCGCGTACAGCAACTCGAATGAGTACCCGGCTCCTCCGAGTGCCAACGCTTCGTTCGGCACCCCGGTCTCGGTCGTCGGTAACTACACCGATACAGTGTCGATCACGTCAGCCACGATGACCGATCCGACTGGTAACGTGATCAACCTGGCGATCCTGAACAGCAGCACGGACCCGAACAAGCTGATCTCGACCTGGGAAGCCGTGGCCTACCCGATCTCGCCCCTGCAGCCCAACACGGTTTATCTGGTGCACATCACCGGCCAAATCAACAGCTCCAGCTACACCCGCAGCTTTACGTTCACGACGGGTGCTTAAATCATGGCACCCATTATTAGCACGATGGTGGCCATGGTTCTATCGCTGATGGCGGTGACCGGGCTGCTTAACTGGGCGAAGCTCGGTGCCGACAACGTGGTCAATGCGGCCACCGCGGCCCAGTTCATTGTCTTCAACAAGGCGGTGAGCCAGTACGTGGAGGACAACGGTAACAGTCTGGTTCTCGCCGCCACGTCGACCACGCCGGTGACGATCACGGTCGCAACGCTGAAGGCAGGCCCCACGTCCTATTTGCCCGCGGGCTTTGCAGGGACCAATCCGTTTCAGCAAACCTGGCAAGCTCAGGTACTGCAGCCCTCCGCGGGGCAGCTGCAGACATTGGTGACTTCGACTGGTGGCCAGGCGATCTCTGACCCCAAGCAGTTGATTTCGATTGCTGCTCAGGCTGGGGGCGGAGGGTGGTTTCATCCCCTTCAATACGATGTTGGGAAACCCGGCCTACGTTGCGACTTCTGCTGTCGGGTCCTTCGGCGGCTGGACGTTGCCTATGGGCAGCTACACGAACCCCGGGGCTGGACATCTTGCCGGCTTGCTCGCAATCGCGAGCACGGGTACCAACAACGCCTATCTCTATCGAGTCGGCGTTGCAGGACATCCTGAACTCAATGCGATGCAAGTCGACTTGTCAATGACGGACCAGGGCGGTACACCCCACAACGTAAGCGGGGCCAACAACATGACTGCTATCGGCACGGTGACAGCTGGCACGAACATGGTGGCTGGTGGTTCGTTCAACGGCGCCGGCGGGCAGTTCCAGACCGACGCCAGTGGCCGCGTTGGCTCGGGAGGTTACGCCCCCAACGCGCTGCCAGGTGGCTGGGGCGGCGGTGTGAGTACGGCAGACGTCTATGCCCACGGCTCGGTGGGGGTCGGGTCTGGCGGGGCGCTCAGCACCACGCTTTGGAACAACGGTTCAGTCGATGCTGCAAATGGGAAATTCCACGTAGGCACCGATGGCGTATTAAACCTCGGAGCTCAGGGCGCTGTCGGCGCGGCGTGTGCGATTGCAAGCGGAGCAGCGGCGATCACAACGGATGCGGCGGGCGTGGTTCTGTCTTGTCAGGCGGGGACTTGGAAACCAATTGGTGGACAGCAGCAGAAGCAGGCGTTCTTCATGGCCAGCGATGGATCACCCATTGCTGCGCCGATTTGCCCGGGTTCGGGCGCACCTCGAATCATTGTTATTCCGGCGAATTTCACTGTCGATCCGACAGCGTCGGTCAACATTGGAGCCACCGGTACAGGCCCCTGGACGGTGGTTATCAGAGATGGAAGCGACGTACCAATTGCTGGGGCTGTTGCTGAAGTCGAAACCTACTGTGCCTTTTAATTGAAAGGATGCGATGTGAAGCCCATCATGATCATTCTGGGACTGTTCTCGTTGACCGCGGCCGTTATAGCAACGGCGCAAACGTCGGCTGTCAATCAGCCAATTTCAATTCCCACGCCACCGGTACGCTGCACCCCCGGAAATCAGGACTCCTCGTGCGGTGGTGTCCTCCTTACCCCCACACAGCAGCCCATTCTCTGCAGCAGCGGTCCGGGCTGGCAGACTGTCACGCCTTCGCAATGGATTGGATCCGAGTACAGCCAGCCCATCTGCACATACACGGCGCCTCCTACCTGCCCGTCCAATACGACCCAGACCGGGGCGCCGTCCTGGACCGGGTCAATCTGGCTGGGGCCAGTGTGCACGTCGAATGGGTCTGCCGCAGTGCCGGGGCCTTCGTCGGCGATTACGATCAAAATTTTTACCCAGAGCATTTCCGCGGCTAACTTGGCCGCGACGATCACTTTTGCCAGTGGCGGCGCATTGAGCATGGCTTCTAGTACGGGGAATTGCGTTCTGGTTGGCACGGGGACATGTTCAGACGCAGCCGTTTTCACTGGCAATAGCGCTGAATCCGCAACGCCTGCTGATCCAGATCAGGTCGCGGCAAGTGTGGATCAACTTGATTGGTTTTACTACGACAGCAATGCTTGTAGCCAATCGAACGAATGCTCCACTGCGCCGCCTACGATATTGAATAACAACTCGGTGGCAAGCAATGTGGATGGTTCACTGACCGTGTCGAATGTCAGGGCGACAATACCAACGAATGGTTTTAATATGATGCTTGGTATGTGTTCGACTGCAAATGGTTTTCAGGGTGTTATCACTTCATCTATGCTGATGGCCTATGCGCCAGGATCAACAAACAACGTAGTGATTCCCCTGGTGAGCAGCGCCAACACCAACATACAGCAGTGTCTTAACTGATCAATGAATGCACCTATGGGTTGATCCTCCTCACTGAATCACCTTCAAAGCCAGGCCCATGCCTGGCTTTTTTCATGGGGCTGATCCGGAGCGTGCTGAATATCAGTGCGCAATTGATGGGCGACCTTTGAGATTTGAAAGCCTATTTCAACTTGTCGTAGTCGATTTTTTCGAATCTATGGCTTTGATGTTTGAGCGTTGCCCAGTCGAAATCATATTTTTCCGCATCATCCCAGTTGGATGGAAATGCGATATGAAAGAACTCTCCCAATGCAGGCCTTGTTGAATAATAGCTATCGCTGACTATGGTTAGGTTGGTGCTTGCGGGAGAAAAATCTTGTGTCCCAAATTGAGAAGAAAGAAGGGCGAGTAAGCCAGTGATGGCATTCAGCAGGTTGGCAAAGGATGCTTCCTTAAATTCTTGATATCGATCGTGCTTGCTTTTGTTGTAAGCCTGATACCATGAGAGTTCTTTTTGAGTATCCCATTCTTTGAATGGTTCGAATGTTGAATGAGTTCCATCCCAAATTGGAATAATGATCTTGTAATCGGAAAGGTGATGTGTTTTGTTGGTTATCCAATAGTCTTGAATTTTCCATGATTTTTCAAGGCGTGGTTTTTCATTCCGACCTTTTGGATTGAAGATATTTTCTGTTAATATGGCCTTGAAGTTGGCCTCAATTTCAATGCATGTTCGCATGAATAATTCATGAATGCGAAATGAATAGGTATTGAGATTTGTATCAGAGGGCTCAACGTACTCGAAAAGACGTTGAAGATCGCCTTGTATGAGCTTAAAGGCGCGGACGTAGTGTTCTGGCGCTCGTGCGTACTGCTTGTCGACTATGTACGCCCAATCGCTGTATGCAGAGTTCGGACCCTGCATCATCTCTCGATAGTTGCGATGAAATGGCTTCGGATGGGTCATGCTTTTGCGCCTCACAGGATATCCACGACATGCCGTAGTGTCGCCAGTGATCGATCACTGTTCAATCACTGAATCCGTGCCAAGTCCTCCGAGTAGATCGGCGCGCTGAACGTGGTCACTGATGAATCACTGATTGATCAGCGAATCTGGGCGCTAGGGCCCCGAGCAGATTGACCATTCTGCAGGCTGATCACTGATGTAGCAGTGATTCCGCAGTGATCTGAACTCGGTGAAGTCGATGCGTCGGTGTTAGTAAATTTTCAAAGGCTCGACTGGCTGCGCATTCTGGACATGTTGACCACCTGTGTCGATGTCTCCGGCGCCTAAGGCGCCGATGAAAGAGGTGCCTGTCCTTGCGGCGATACGAGACCGAATGCGCGGATCGTGATCAGCGAGTGCATTACCCAGTTCACTATTCCGAGACCCAGCAGGTTCTCGCCCGCATGTCCATGCGCGAGCTTGTTCCGCAGGTTGATCCCGCGCGGATCGCTATACAGGGCTCTGAAGTGCCATCTGATGGCGGGAGGAATGTTGGCCTTGAAAACGTCGTGGTTCAAGATCGCGCCCATGCCGATTGCCTCGAAACCACCGCCGGTCTTCGCCGGCCGCATAGGGGACTCGCCCATCGCTATCAGGCACTCGCGCAGCGCCGATTCGACCTGGGGGACGAGGACGTGAACCGCCTTTACATAGTCTCCGGTAAGCCAAGCGTCGATGCCGATGCGCAGCATGCCAAGGGACGAGGATGGAAAGAGGGGGCTGGCGGCGAAGTAGGCCATCCATTCCTCTACATCGAGCGAATGGGTGGACGCCGCTCGGGAAAGCGCTTGGTGCAGGAAGGGCCCCGACATCGACACGATGTCCGCGAGCTGGTGCAGCACTCGACCAGGCATGTCGTCGTCGATCGAGCCGAGCACAGCGGCTGTGAATCCTTGGAAGCCCCTGATCGAGATCTTCACGCGAGCATGCAAGGGAGCGTTGGCGGCGATGGACTTGATCTGCTCCTCAGCCTTCTTGGGATCGGTTAGGAGCGCGAACGAGACCCGGGCCAGCGATTGTTCCAAGGAGCCTTGGACGATTTCGTCGAGCCATGCCTGCATCTCGGCGGGCGGGATTTCAATGCTCGCGGACGTCTTCCTCATTGAAGCCTCAGCCTCGTTGGCGCGCGCGCGGATCACTCCATCCACTCGATTGGCGTCGACGTCCAACTTCGCGTCACGGTAGCGGCGGCTCAAATCTTCGAGCCATGCGGTCGCCACGAGTGCGTCTGATTTTTCCGCCATTGCCTCGAATGCCGCGCCGGCAGTCCTCAGCGCTGACGTTTTCTCGGCCGCCTCGACCCAGCGGGCCAGGCGGTCGGCGGCGCCGGTGGCAGCGTGGGGGTCAAACTCTTTGCTGGCGATGTCCGATGCCTGTTCCAAGCGATTCCGCAGCAGATTGCAGACTTCCGCGCGCTCGGATTCCGACCAAATGACGCCCTTCGCCCCCGCCATGACGTCGTCGAGTCGCCACCAGAAGGTCGGGTCTCCGGCCTTGTCACGCGCACGCTGGAAGGCGAAAACACTGTTTTTCGCGCGCTCGATCAATGGTGGATCCTTGATCGTCACCGCAATGGTCAACGCACGTTCGAGCCATAGCCAAGCGACGTAGGCGTCCATCGCGAGGCTAGCCTCGACGGCGTCGATGTATGAGTTCGCGGCGAGCTGCGAAAGGGCCCGCGGCTTGTTGTCGATCTTCGCTTGCGGATGGTCGCGATTCCAAAGGTCTCCGACTTCCCGTGCGAGATCCGCATACCGCGCGCGCAGGGCTGCATGCTGGCAAGATTCAGAGCGCGCCTTCCAGTATTCGATGGTCTCAGCGTCCATCCAACGTGCATCGGGGCTGTGATGGGGCACCCCCGCGTTATCGATGGCAGTGCCTAGAGGCTGGAAGTAAATGCCCCACGGCTCCCGATCGGTTCCGTGGGCGACCATGAATCGCAGGCTCGCGATCTCCGCCACACATCCGCGGCGCTGATCCTGCGTGAGAGCTTCGAGGGGGCCGACAGCAGCGTCGAGCTGCGCGGCGAGCTCGATGGTGTTGAGCGGGCTAGCGTCGGCCTCAAAATCCGCGAGGCGCCGCGAAACTCCGGTGGGTAGGTCGATGGGCAAGGTTGGCGCTCCTCGGGCACGACGTTCACGCATCGATGCCGACGGTGGCCCTAGCGAGTTATTGGACTGAAGCTGGACAAAACATCAGTATATATGGCGAGCCATCTCATCCCACTTGGCATGCTAGTCAAAGCGCTCCAACTTTTCCGCCAGGGAATTCACCTGCTCGCCGAGGAATCGCGCTGCATCGAGTCAATGACGGGCTACCGACCGTCGTGGCAGGCGGGCACAATTACGCTGCCTTCGCATCCTCATTCGACGCGATGAAATTTTCACCTTCTAAGCGGACCATCGCGGCCTGATCGCGTAGTTAATTGCTGTTTTGTGAGACTGATTCGGGAGGGTACTATGCAACGCACTACTTTTGAGGCACGCCGCCGTGGTTGGTCCGCCGTACAGGCGGCCGTCGTGACGATGGGCGTCCTTTTGGCCACATCTTCACCTCGGGTGTTCGCTCAGGTGGATCCATTGGGCGGTGCTACATTGGGCGTCTTCTTGAACAGCTCGATGGATAAGGCGGATCAGATCGTCTTCGATGCCAGAAATGCCGGAAATGCTGTCGCCATGGAGTCGGGAAGACAGGCTGTTCTGGCCATTCAGAACGCGAAGAATGCCTACGCTGAGTCGCTAAATAAAACGGCGTCTCAGCTCAATCAGGCTACGTTGAACGCGGTAGGCCAGATCAAGAGCCTTACGGATGATTTGTTCAACAAGGTAGCCATGACAATAGATACGGCCACGGCTCGGGCGCAACAAATCGTCAACACACTGCCGTTCGCAAAGACTGAGCCTCAGGTTACCAGCGTGTCGCCTCGCTATGTCGTGAGAGGCGTGGCCGGCAACGTCCAGGTAGTTTTTCAAGGCAACTTCCCGTCTGCTGCGCAGCAAGACTATGCGCCAAGCCTTTCTCTGGGGGGGAAGGTCTTTACTGGCAGCAACACCACTCTGCAACTGACGTTCGAGCTACCCCCAGAACTCTTGTTCGCGGCGCCAGCAGGGCCGGGCGCGGCTGTTCAATTCAGCCCTGTCTCATTGATCATTCCATGGCCGTCTCCGTGGCTCTTTGGGTTGTTCGACTCCAGGAAGGAAGATCATTACAACGTGGCAATCGGCTCCCTACCAAATGCACCTGGACAACTGACGATCGTCCACACCGTCACAGGCACCAAACCAGAGACCAAGAACTTTTGCGCCACCGGTTTTCATCAGTGCTCAACAGCACCTTGTGGAAATAACGATGACAAAGACCATCATCACTCGGTGCCTGCGGAAACTGGTTGGCATGTGGTTCGCGGAACTTCGAGCGCGCCGGTTACTGCGGTACAAGGGGATGTCAGGGTGCCAAGCTTCGTAAGCGACGCCGGCGATGCGGTCGAGTACGTGGCTTCGACCATACATCACGGCCCATTTGGTTCATCCGGCTCAGTCGACTTCAATATCTGCTTTGCCGAAGAGCGAGAAGTGCCAACGAGCCGCCAGGACTCAGAGTCCCTAGTGTTGAAATGGGGCGATTCCAAGACCTATGATTTTGCGCCTGGGTCCTATCAAGTAACTTTGAAGGACTTCAACGGCGGATCCGTGGATTTCACTGGACCGGACAACCGCAACCCGTTCGTCTGGATCAGTGAGCCAGGTGGTAAGCTTAAAGTCGAAGCTGCCTCTGCTGCAGCTCTTCGCTGGCCCTGATGCAATCGCTGCACCGAATTCAGGGCATTGATGAATCGGCGCTGAGATTCGCAACTCGCTGCGGCACGACCAAGACAAGCAACGCAAATGCAGCGCCGACGATTGCCATCAGCATCAACGCTCCTTGAGCGATTCCCACAGCGGAACAGGCTTCAATTCAGATTGGCCAATGGGGCAGATCGCCTAGGGAAGCACGTTCCCATTCGCGTCCATTGGAACTGCTGCAGCAGGTGTGAACGCTTTCCACCAGGCAATTGCCCGCTCAGCTGGATCGAAAAATGATTCTGTTTTTCCGTTGAACTTTATTGTTGGGAAGCAATACCAATCGCTTGCGCCGACTTTCTGAATCCATCCCTTGTTTAAATCGGCGCCGGCCCTCAATTGAGGGTAAATGCCAAGATCGATATATTTTAAAATTAGCTTCTCGGCCAAGGTGCTCTTGTTCGTTCGATGCGCATGTTTGTATTCGTTTGAAATATCGATGAAAACAAATGCATCTTCGTTTGACTTTCGAACCCAATTTGTGAAGTGCGATTCTTTCTTTTTATTCCACAGAGGCAGTTGGCTGAGATGCAAGTGAAATGTCCAATCGCTTACTGCGGCGAGTGTCACAGCAAAGTTAAACATGTGGTCGTAGGGCTCTTCCAAGCCACTTGCAGTGCGTAACTTCTGAAGTTCGCGTTCAGCCTTTCGCAACATATGCCGATCATCAAAGCCTTGACCGTTAAATGTTTCTTGAGCGGAGAGAATATTTGCCATGGGTGCTCCCTTTTCGTTTGTTGATTTGAAGGGATGATCTTAAGGTGTCGCAGGCTAATATTTTGTTTGCTTGATTGCAAAGGAGTGAAAATTTCACACTGATTAAGTATTGTTTCTTTCAACCATGGTCGAAAGGCATATCGCAAAAGTTGGTGCGGGCGCAATTGCAAACGCTATCTAATCAAATGCAAAATGAGATAACTAAAAATTCACTTAATCGCCCAGCCACCATTCTGCTGGATCCGATTGGGGCAAAAATTGAAGTTCATTCGCATAACTCGCGCAGCGTTTTGCAATCAATGCTAGCCACTCAATGTGAAAATGTATCCGTCTATTTGCATTTACGATGTTTACGTAACTCGCTGGCTGATTATCTTTGATGCTCATTGCCCATGGGTTGGTCCTATTTCCGGCGTCATACTCATGCATATAGGAAGACCGAACCTCTTCATAGAGCAAGCATGCATAGCTGTTGGATCGCACCTGTTTGATAGGTAGGCCTGGGCAAAGGTTAAGCGTCTGATTTTCGGGAAGATCTACGTCTGATGTAGTGATAATCTGAGATGGCTGAAATTTGGATAAATGGGCTTCAAGGTTGGCTAAGTTGACTTCGTCAGGCAACTTGGAATTGAACAATAGAGGGAGGCTAATGAGTCCCGCTGTCTCAGGTGCGGCGCGAACAAGCAGTTCGACAAATCGCTTCTTGTCCTTACTTTTTCCAGGAAATATTCGGCCGCAACTGCACTGATGGCAGCACAAAGAATAATCGCTGCTTCGCCATACGAGGCTCCGCAAAGACCGCCATTCAGTGCGAAGGCGATCTCGCAGCGTCGATTCATCCATGTTGTGCGCCATGTATTCATCATTCACGTCACGCGGGTGTTGATGGGCGCAGTATGGCGCAAGGTATGCCTGAAATGCGTTAGACTTTTACGTGAGCTTCATGGGAAGCGTCCGATCCGGACTCTTCCCATGGGTGGCTCGAGTGGCTTATGACGCCGGCCTGATAAGCCGGTGAACGGGTAACCGTTCCGCGGGTTCGAATCCCGCCCCATCCGCAAAGCCCTCCCCTGGTTCGATGAATGGTCGGATGAGGGGAGGGCTTTCGCGGTTTTGGTGAAGCTCTAAGTGTCGCGAAACTAGCCCAGCATTGAGAGCAAGCTCTCCGGCTTAAGGTGGGTATATCGCTTCAACATCTGCATGCTCCTGTGGCCGGTGATTGACGAAACTTGTAACGGATGCAAACCTCGTTCAAACAGGCGAGTGGCCGCTTCGTGTCGGAGGTCGTGCCACCGCAGATCGATCAAGAACGCGGGCTGCGCACCGCGTTTGACGCAATCACTCATGTAGGCAGCCTTTGCTCGTTTGAACGCCAGCACCACGGCATTCTGGGTAGTGCCGAACACCAGGCCGTCGCTCGTTCTGGGCAGGGCTTTTAGGACATCGACCGCACGTGTTGACAGTGGCAGCACCGCTGGCACGCCTTTATTTTCCGCCTGGCGATGTTCGATCGGGATTTTGATCAGCCTGGCGTCGAGATCAATCCACGCCCAACGCAATTGGAACAGCATGCCTTGGCGCAGGGCCGTTTCAACGGCCAAAGCCATCGCTGGGGCTGCCCATGCATTGCCGGACTGTTGAAGCCATGCCTTGAGCACCTCGAATTCGCCAGGCAGCAGCCGGCGATCGCGGGCGGCTGACCCTGATGGCTTGGTCATGTTGTTCAGCGGGTTTGAGAGGTAGTCCATCCCCCATTCCTTCCGCGCCACTTCAAACAGGTGGCCAACTAGAGCGAGCTCAAGCCGGATGGTGTTTTCTGCCTTGCCTTCGGCGCGCCGAGCTTTGAGATAGGCAGAGAAGTCAGCACCTCTCAGGTTTGTCAATGAACGCCGCGCAAGCGGCCAGTTCATCCACTGCTGAATTCGAGATTCATCCTGGCGCTGGTGTTTTTTGGTCGGAACGACTTCCTTCCCGTATCTCTTGAGCGCATCAATGAGCGAAGTACGTTCGGCTTCAGATTGATCGCGATAAATGCCGCGATCCATTTCGCCTTCGACCAGGCGCGCCCAGGTCTCTGCCTGGCTTTTGGTGTCGAAGGTTCTGGAGACCGGCTCAAAACCCTGGCGACGCACTTGCGCGCGCCAGAAGGGGGAATCTTTGCGTTTGGTGATCGATGCCATGTTGGACAAGTCCTTTCTGTTTGGTTGGACTGGCCCGCATTGTTCGACTGTGCCGGATTTGTGCCAAAGACCAATTTTTGAACAAATTGGCAAGAAAAAAGGCCCTATCGCTTTCGCGCTAAGGCCTTGATTTCATGGGCATAAATTCTGGTGGCGCTTCAGGGATTCGAACCCCGGACCTGCGGATTATGATTCCGTCGCTCTAACCGGCTGAGCTAAAGCGCCCCAAGCCCTCTATTCTAATCAACTTTTGAGAGACAATGCAAGCATTGATGAAAAGTTTTTGACAGCTTCTTCATCCCCCAGCATCTCAGCCCTTGCCGTGAGCTTGGCAGGCAGGAAGAAAGTCTCTCCATGTTCAGCTTTTTCAAGAAGAAATTCGGGTCTGCGCCTGCGGCGCCAGAGGCGGCGCCGGCAGCGCCTGTGGTTCCCGCCGATGTGGTCGCTGACGTTTCTGCTGACCTCCCCGCCGTCCAGGCCGCTCCGGCCATAGCGGCTGTGCCCGGTCTCGTGCCACCCGCCGAGGCGCATGCCGACATGCCGGCGCAGGCGCCGGCATGGCCTCATGAGGCACCCGTGCCATTGCCGCGCAAGTCCTGGCTCGACAAGCTGAAGACCGGATTGCGCAAGACCGGCGCGAGCATTGCGCAGGTGTTCACGGGCACGCAGATCGATGACGCTCTATATGAAGAGCTGGAAGCGGCGCTTCTGATGGCCGACGCGGGCGTGAGGGCGACCGAGTTCCTGCTGGAAGACCTGAAGCGCCGCGTCAAGGAGGCCAAGGCGACGGAGCCTGCCGCCGTGCGGGGCCTGCTGGTCGAGTCCTTGACCGCCTTGCTGTCGCCTTTGGAAAAATCGTTGACGGTGGGCGAGCACACCCCGACCGTGATGATGGTGGTGGGCGTGAACGGCGCCGGCAAGACCACCAGCATCGGCAAGCTGACGCGCCATCTGGCCGAGGCCGACCAGCGCGTGCTGCTGGCGGCGGCCGACACCTTCCGCGCCGCGGCGCGCGAGCAGCTGTCGGTGTGGGCCGACCGCACGCAGGTCGAGATCGTCAGCCAGGAAGGCGGCGATCCGGCGGCGGTGACCTTCGACTCCGTGGTGGCCGGCCGGGCGCGCGGCTGCGACGTGGTGATTGCCGACACCGCCGGCCGCCTGCCCACGCAGCTGCACCTGATGGAAGAGCTGAAGAAGATCCGCCGCGTCATCGCCAAGGCCGAGGCCACGGCGCCTCATGAAGTGCTGCTCGTGGTGGACGGCAATACCGGCCAGAATGCGCTGACCCAGGTGCGCGCCTTCGACGATGCGCTGGGTCTCACCGGCCTGATCGTCACCAAGCTCGACGGCACGGCCAAGGGCGGCGTGCTGGCCGCGATCGCGCGCGAGCGGCCGATTCCGGTCTACTTCATCGGCGTGGGCGAAAAGCTCGAAGATCTGCAGACCTTCAGCGCGCGCGAGTTCGCGCAGGCACTATTGGAATGATGGGGTAGGGGAGGTCACATCAGACCAGGGATGCCTCCGCCCTTCATCCCACCGAGTTTTTTCATCATCTTGAAGAGCCCGCCGCCCTTCATCTTTTTCATCATGCCCTGCATCTGGTCGAACTGGTTCAGCAGGCGGTTGACCTCCTGAACCTGCACGCCCGCGCCGGCCGCGATGCGGCGCTTGCGGCTGGCTTTTTCGCGGTGGTCCATCAGCAGCTTGGGGTTGCGGCGTTCCTTGGCGGTCATGGCATTCAGGATGCCTTCCATGCGGCGCATGTCGCGTTCGGCGCGGTCCATGTCGGCCGCGCCGGCCTTGGCGGCCATCTGCGTGGGCAGCTTGTCCATCAGGCTGGAGAGGCCGCCCATCTTCTTCATCTGCGAGATCTGCGCGAGGAAGTCGTTCAGGTCGAAGCCGTCGCCGGACTTGAGCTTGTCGGCCAGCTTCTGCGCGGCGGCCATGTCCACACCCTTGCTGACCTCCTCGACCAGGGCCACGATGTCGCCCATGCCCAGCACCCGGCCGGCATGGCGCTCGGCGTCGAAGACCTCCAGGCCGTCGATCTTTTCCGAGACGCCGGCAAACTTGATCGGCGCGCCGGTGATGGCGCGCACCGACAGGGCGGCGCCGCCGCGCGAGTCGCCGTCGAGCTTGGTCAGGATCACGCCGGTCAGCGGCAGCGCCTCCTTGAAGGCCTTGGCGGTGTTGATGGCATCCTGGCCCTGCATGGCGTCGACCACGAACAGGGTTTCGACCGGATTCAGCGTGGCGTGCAGGTCGCGGATCTCGGCCATCAGCGCTTCGTCGATGGCCAGGCGGCCGGCGGTGTCGACCAGCAGCACGTCGATGTAGTGGCGCTTGGCGTAGTCAAGCGCGGCCAGTGCGATGTCGTGCGGCTTCTGCTCGGGCGTCGACTCGAACCATTCGGCGCCGGCTTGGGCGGAGACGGTCTTGAGCTGCTCGATGGCGGCGGGCCGGTAGACGTCGGCCGAGACCGTCAGCACCTTCTTCTTGCGCTTCTCGATCAGGTGCTTGGCGAGCTTGGCCGTGGTGGTGGTCTTGCCGGCGCCCTGCAGGCCGGCCATCAGGATCACGGCGGGCGGCTGCGTGGCCAGGTTGATGTCGGCCACGGGACGCGAAGCGGACCCTTCCGGGCCCACGTCGCCCATCGTCGCGGCGAGTTCCTTGTGGACGATGCCCACCAGCGCCTGGCCCGGAGAGAGCGAGCCCACCACCTCGGCGCCCAGCGCCTTTTCCTTGACGCGATTGATGAAGTCGCGCACCACCGGCAGTGCCACGTCGGCCTCCAGCAAGGCCATGCGGATTTCGCGCAGCATGTCCTGCACATTGCTTTCGGTGATGCGGGCCTGGCCGCGCATCGTTTTCACGAGCTGGCTCAGTCGGTCGGTCAAGGTGGTGGCCATGGATGGGGGCGCCACGGTGAAAGCGGGCGCTCAAAAGTACACTGTGGCCATGATTTTATCGTTCGTGTCCACTTCGGAGGCCGAGAGCCTGTTGGCCGGCAGCAGTCTGGTCGCCGCACTGGCCTATGGCGCCATGGTGCTGCGGCCCGAATCCGCCCTGGGGCAGCGCACCGCGCTGTGGGTCGTGGCGTTCGTGGCGCAGCTGCTGGCGCTGGCGATCGACATCGCCGGCCTGGGGCTGGACACCGCCGGCGCGCGCTTCGGCTTTGCCCCGGCGCTGTCGATGACGGTCTGGCTGATCTGCGGCGTCTACATGGTGGAGAGCCGCTTCGTGCCGCTGCCCGGCGTGAGCCGCGTGCTGGCGGGCGTTGCGGCGGCGGTGGTGGTGCTGGCCTGGGCTTTTCCCGGCGAGAGTCGGCCGCAGGCGGGTTCGCCCTGGGCGCCGCTGCACTGGGTGCTGGGCCTGGCGTCCTACGGCCTGTTTGGCGTGGCGGTGCTGCATGCGGCGCTGCTGAACCGGGCCGAGCGCCAGATGCGGCTGCAAAGGGGCCAGAACACCCTGGCGATGGGCATGCCGCTGCTGCGCCTGGAACGCCTGACCTTCCAGTTCGTGACCGCCGGCGTGGTGGTGCTCTCGCTGGCGATCGCCCTGGGCTGGTGGTTCACGCCGCACTGGCGCTGGGACCACAAGACGCTGCTGTCCGTGCTGGGCTGGCTGGTCTTGTGCGGGCTGCTGGCGGGCCGCCGGATGTTCGGCTGGCGCGGCCGGCGCGCCACGCGCTGGCTGTACTTCGGCGCGGCGCTGCTGCTGCTGTCTTATGTGGGCACGCGCTTTGTGCTGGAGGTCGTTCTTCAGCGGCCGTATGGTGCTTGAAGGACTGGGCGTTTGAACCCGAACCCGTGAGGACCTTGTGAAGTTCCTGTTGCTGTTGATCCTGATCGGTCTGATCATTTATTTGAGCGGTGCACGCAAGGGCGGCGGTTCGTCGGCATCCGGCTCCGGTCAAAACTCGGGGCAGGGCGCCGGCCAGGACGCCACGCAGGTGATGGTGAGCTGCGCGCAGTGCGGGCTGCACGTGCCGCAGTCCGAGGCGTATCCGGGGCGTGGCGGGCAGTTCTGCTGCGCGGCCCATCGCTCCGCCTATGAGGCGCGCCACAACGGGGCCGCATGAGCGTCGGCCGTTCAGCGCGGGATGCGCAGCGCCTGTCGGATGAAGGGCCGGCCTCCTGGTTCGGTCCGGACGCCGAAGTCGGCGGCTTCGAGACCGCGGACACCGCCGCATCCGCGCCCGCGCTCGAAGCGCCGGACAGCAGCCTGAACGCCGAGTCGGCATTTTTCTTTCGTGGATTTCGTCGCGCCGTGCGGCCCGGCGTGACGGCCTTTGCGCGCCTGTACCGGACCTTCCTGGCGGCGCGCGTGGCGCTGGCCCTGGTCCTGACCCTCGCCTTGCTGCTGGCCTCGCTGCTGGGCCCGCGCAACATGCAATTGCCGGTGTCGATCTGCGTGGCCTATGCGCTGGTCGCGGCGACGACCTGGTGGATGGCGCGCGATCGCTACCGCGTCGAGGCGGAGCAGCTGGCGCGGCTGGACAGCCCGCAGTGGTGGCTCACCATAGGCCTGGACCTGGGCGTCTTCGCGCTGCTCAACGCGATCGACCTGGGCGGCATGGGCTACAGCGCCTTGTTCATCCTGCCCGTGATGATGGCGGGCGTGCTGACGCCCCGGCTGGTGGCGCTGGCCACGGCGGCCATGGCCGCGTTGGTGCTGCTGGGCCTGGCGGGCTGGCAGGTCTGGGTGGGGACTGACAACGGCGTGCACATCACGCAAGCCGGGCTGGTGGGCAGCGGGTTTTTCGTGGTCAGCCTACTGACCAGCGAGATGGCCAGCCGCATCGCCGGCGAGGAACAGGCGGCGCGCGGCAGCATGGAGCTGGCGCGCCAGCAGGCGCAGCTCAACCGGCTGGTGCTGGATGAGATGCAGGATGGCGTGCTGGTGGTCGACCGGCGCGGGCTGGTGCGGGCCGCCAATCCGGCCGCGCGGCAGCTGATGGGCGAGGCGCAGTGGTCGAGCGCGACGCCCTTCCAACTGCGCGGGGTGCAGCCGTGGCGGCAGGTGGTGCAGGCGGTCGACCGGGCCTTTGTCGAAGGCGGCTGGCCCGAGGCCGGCCGCGACGTGCTGATCCAGTTTGCCGGCGGCGTGCAGCGCAGCCTGCGCGTGCGCGTGCGCTTCACGCGTCAGCATGAGTCCAGCGCCGAGCAGGACCTGTGCGTGCTGCTGCTCGAAGACAACCGCCAGGTGCTGGCGCGCACCCGGCAGGAAAAGCTGGCCGCCATGGGCCGGGTCTCGGCCGGCATCGCGCACGAGATCCGCAACCCGCTGGCCGCCATCGACCAGGCCAATGCCCTGCTGTCGGAAGACCTCAGCGACCCGCGCGCCCTGCAGCTGACGCGCATGGTGGCGTCCAATGTGCAGCGGCTCAAGCGCCTGGTCGAGGACGTGATGGACGTGGCGCCGGGCGTGCTGCCCGAGCCCATGCCGCTGGACGCGAGCAGCCTGGTGCAGGACATCTGCCTGGAATGGGCCCGCACCAACCATCTGCCCGAGGGCGCGGGCGGCCCGCTGCGCTGCGAGGTGCCCACGCATTCGGTGATGGTCAGCTTCGAGCCCGAGCACTTGCGTCGCGTGCTGGTCAACCTGCTGGACAACGCCTTGCGCCACGCGCCGCAGGGGCTGGACACGGTGCGGGTCAGGCTGGAGGAGTACACGCTGGCGCTGGCCCAGCTGACCGTGTTCAGCGCCGGTGCGCCGATTCCGGTGGACGTCGAACGTCATTTGTTCGAGCCGTTTTTCTCGACCCGCAGCCGCGGCTCGGGCCTGGGGCTGTTCATCTGCCGTGAACTGTGCGAGCGTTACGGCGGCCGCATCGAATACCACGCCGTTCGCCAGCCTGACAGCTTGGCCAATCACGCAGTGCACGGCCCGGGCCCGGCCCATGCCGGCAACGAATTCCGGGTGCTGCTCAAGCGCGTCACGGCGCCGGCTTCGCCCAACAACGATCTGTTTGGATCCGACCCATGACAAGCACGTCCGGCTTCAGCCTGCTGGTGATCGACGACGAACCCGATCTGCGCACCCTGTACGAACTCACGCTGTTGCGCGAGGGCTATGAGCTCGACACGGCCGGCAGCGTGGCCGAGGCCCTGGAGCGCCTCGAGCAGCGCGAGTACAGCGCCGTGATCACCGACATGCGGCTGCCCGACGGCAGCGGCCTGGACGTGCTGGCCTGGCTGGAGGCACAGCAGCGGCGCGAGAAGGCGCTGGTGATCACCGCCTTCGGCTCGGCCGAGAACGCCGTCGAGGCGCTCAAGGCCGGCGCCTACGACTACCTGACCAAGCCGGTGGACCTGCGCCAGTTCCGCATGGTGGTGGCGTCGGCGCTGGGGCGGGGCGGGGCCGCGGAAGGTTCCGCTGCAGGCGCGGCCGCGGCCTTGCTGGCCGGGGCCAAGGTGCGTTCGGTTGAAGGTCTGAGGGCGCTGCCGGTGGCGGCCGAGGCCAGTCCAGCCGCGAGCGAGGCCACGGTGCCGCTTTCGCCGGCGTCGCCCGAGCAGGTGCGCCGCATGGCCGTGCTGGCACGGCTGGCCGGCGATTCGCCGGTCATGCAGGAGGTGCGCGGCCTGATCGACAAGGTGGCGCGCAGCATGGCGCCCGTGCTGCTGCAGGGCGAATCGGGCACTGGCAAGGAGCTGGTGGCGCGTGCCATCCACCAGGTCAGCGTACGCGCCGAGCAGCCCTTCATCGCGGTCAATTGCGGCGCCATTCCCGAGCAGTTGCTGGAGGCCGAGTTCTTCGGCTATCGCAAGGGCGCCTTCACGGGCGCCAATGAAGACCGTGAGGGCTTTTTCCAGGCGGCGCATGGCGGCACGCTGTTTCTCGACGAAATCGGCGACCTGCCGCTGGCCATGCAGTCCAAGCTGCTGCGCGCCATCCAGGAGCGCTCGGTGCGCCCGGTCGGCGCGGTGGCCGAGGCGCCGGTCAATGTGCGCCTGCTCAGCGCCACGCACAAGGACCTGGGCGCCGAAGTCGGCGCCGGACGTTTCCGGCAAGACTTGTACTACCGGCTCAATGTGATCCAGATCCGCGTGCCGCCGCTGCGCGAGCGCCTGGACGACCTGCCCGCCATTGCCAGCCTGGTGCTGGCGCGTATCGCGCAGGAGGCGCAGGTGAGCCCTGTGCCGCAATTGAGCGGCGAGGCCCTGGCGCTGTTGCGCCGCTACCGTTTCCCGGGCAATGTGCGCGAGCTTGAGAACCTGCTGCACCGGGCGCTGGCCCTGTCCGGCGGCGACCAGATCGAAGCGGCCGACCTGGGACTGCCCGACAGCGAAGTGAGCGAGTTCGGCGAGCTGGATGCGCCCGCTCCGGCGGCGGCGCGCACGCCCGATGCGACCCCGGCCACGGCGCAAGCCGAGCCGCAGGCCGATCTGCCCGCCGACCTGGCGCAGTACCTGGACGAGGTCGAGCGGCGCATCCTGGTGCGCGCGCTGGACTTGCACCGCAACAACCGCACGGCGGCCGGCGCGAGCCTGGGCCTGTCGCTGCGGCAGATGCGCTACCGGATGGCGCGCTTGAGTGTCAGCCCGGCCGAGGACGATGGCGGCGAAGGGGCCTGAATGAACGGGAATCATGCCGGCTGGCTGGATCGGGCGCGCCGCATCGCTTCGCCCAATTTCGGCTCGCGGCCGAGTGCCGAGCGGCCCAGCCTGGTGGTGCTGCATTCGATCAGCCTGCCGCCAGGCGTGTACGGCGGCGACGCCATCGAGCGCCTGTTCACCAATCGGCTGGATCCGCGCGCTCATCCGTACTTCGAAGCCCTGGAGGGCTTGCAGGTCTCGGCGCATTTCCTGGTCCGTCGCGACGGCGAACTGCTGCAGTTCGTCAGCTGCCTTGATCGCGCTTGGCATGCAGGGCGCTCCAGCTTTCAGGGGCGCGACAACTGCAATGACTACTCCATCGGCATCGAACTCGAAGGCCTGGAGGGCGAGCGCTTCGAGCCGGCCCAGTACGAGGCGTTGGCCGGACTGCTGCTGGCCCTGCGCGAGATCTACCCCATTGCCGCCGTGGTCGGGCACGAGCACGTCGCGCCGGGACGCAAGGTCGATCCCGGGCCGGGTTTTGCCTGGGGCGAGCTGCTGGCGCGGCTGGCATGGCCGGGCACGATGTTCCCGTTTCTCTCCAGCGCAACAGACGCCAGGGACGCTCGGGACATTCCCTGATTGAAGTTTGCCAGCCGCGATTTGCAGCCCGCGGATGGCGCTCCAGCCCCCGCCGTTTGACGAGATTTGATGCGGGTTGGCGCAAGGCCTGGCACCTTTGCTCTCGTGTTCATCGGCATCGAAACCCCGGGTGCGCCTGTTCATCGGGTGCGGCGCGGGTTTCGGGTGTTTTCAAGGGCGTGGGAAGCCCCTGTCCTTCATGCTGCTTATACGCTATCTGTAGTGCTTGAAGACGGGTTCGCCCCCAGATATAGTGTTCCTCATGTTATCCTTCTGACTGAGTTGGGAACCTTGCAGCACGCCGATATGTACCGCTTTGATGGCTCCCATTCGTCCGTGAATCCGGTCCGGGTTTGTCCTCGGGCCCAGCCTTTGCAAGACCTGACCCGCGCGCATGGGCAAACCCCAGCGCAAACCCCAACCCAACACTGATTGATGCGCATGGCCGGCATGTCCAGCCGTGTTTGCGATCGTTTGACCAGACCCTTCTGATCCACCCGACCCCACAAGGAAGATCCATGCAATCCCTTGCCACCGCAACGCCCCAAGAAGGCGCCACCGTACGCGAAGCCGCGGCCAGCACCGGCGCCAAGGCCTCGGCCTACCAGGCCTACCAGATCATCCGGCGCAACGGCGCCGTGGTGTCGTTCGAGCCCAGCAAGATCGCCATCGCCCTGATGAAGGCCTTCCTGGCCGTGCACGGCACCACCGGCGCGGCTTCGGCCAGCGTGCGCGAGGCCGTGGACGCCCTGACCGAGGCGGTCGTGCGCGCGCTGGTGCGTTCGCGTCCCAGCGGCGGCACCTTCCATATTGAAGACGTGCAGGACCAGGTCGAGCTGGGCCTGATGCGCGGCGGCCACCATGAAGTGGCGCGCGCCTATGTGCTGTACCGCGAGCGCCGCGCGCAGGAGCGCCTGCAAAAGGGCGAGACCGCCGTGGCCGCGCAGGAGCCGGCGCTGAGCGTGATCGATGGCGGACAGCGCGTGCCGCTGGACCTGGCCAAGCTGCAGCGCCTGATCGTGTCGAGCTGCGAGGGCCTGGGCGCCGACGTCAAGCCCGAGCCCATCCTGGCCGAGACCAAGCGCAACCTGTACGACGGCGTGCCGATCGACGAGGTTTACAAGGCCGCCATCCTGGCTTCGCGCACGCTGATCGAGAAAGACCCCGGCTACACGCGCGCCACCGCGCGCCTGCTGATGCACACGATCCGCCGCGAAATTCTCGGCGAGGAGGTGATGCAGGAACAGATGGCCGAGCGCTACGCTGAGTACTTCCCCAAGTTCATCAAGAAGGGCGTGCAGGCCGAGCTGCTGGACGAGAAGATGGCCCAGTACGACCTGGCCAAGCTGGG
>Ga0213872_10000335_pt1 | contig 39807 bp, 35 predicted proteins | sample VelepicomBERX_R2_FD_160071 | JGI IMG/M metagenome (GOLD analysis project Ga0213872, IMG submission 160071) | Rhizosphere microbial communities from Vellozia epidendroides in rupestrian grasslands, the National Park of Serra do Cipo, Brazil - RX_R2 | ecosystem: Host-associated > Plants > Roots >... | reverse complement strand
GATATAGTCGGCGCGCCAATTTGTCCAAGACGGCGCGCAAGGGGGAAGAATGCTGCAGTGGGTTACCAAGCTGCTCGGGAATTCAGCGCTCGAAATTCCCGATCGGGTTCCCGAAGTCTGGGTGCAGCGCCTGGAAAAACTGCTCGCCCCGCTCGATGCCGCCGCGCCGCCCAAGGGGCGCCCGGGCCTCGCGCGCGACGCGATCGGCTTCGTGCTGCAGGCGGATCGCCCGGCCATGCTCGCCGAGTTCGCCAGTAACGAGGCGATCGCGCAGCAGCTCCAACTGAGCGGCTACCACTACGGGCGCAATAACGAAGCGCTGCCGGAGGTCTACGAACATTTCAACGAGCTCGCGCCGGCCGTGGCACTGCGCTGGGCCAAGCTGCTCGCTGCGAGCGTCGCGAACATCAAGGGCGCCTGCCGGATCCAGATGCCCAACGGCGCGACCTGGCCCGAAGCGCTGATGATGCACGCCGCCGGGTTCAGCCTCACCGGCTGGTCCAGCGCGTCCCCCAAACCGCACCGGATCTCGGCCGCGCAAATCGAGGCCATGCTGCAGGAGGGCGGCCTCGATCCGGCCAGCCTGCTCGTGGCTGCCTTCGCCACACCGGTGAGCTCGGCCCACCGGGCCGAGCAACGCCTGCAGATGGTCGCCGAGCTGTCCGGCTACGCGCAGGCGCTCGACCGGCACGTCGAGGCCGTGCGCCCCCACCTGCTCGCCGACGCCGTGCCGCAACGCCTGCATATGCTGACCCTGCTGGCCAAGGCCGAAACGCCGAGCCTGCGCGGGCTCGCGCCGCAGCTGTGCCAGCTCGCGACTGCGAGCAGCAAGCAGGTGCGGCTCGCCGCCGAGCCGCTGCTGCGCCGCTGCGGCGAGGCGGTCTACGCACCGCTCGCCGAGCTCGCGGCCGCTAGCAAGCCCGAGCAGCGCGCGCAAGCGCTGTCGCTGAGCTTCCGGCTCGCAAGCGAGCTCGGCGACACGGCGCGGATGGACTGGGCGCGGCAGACCGCCGGCGCCGACAAGGCGCCGTCTGTCCAGGCCCTGATCGGCGAATGGCAGGCCGCGCAGGCGGCCAAGGGCGCCGGGGCCGACGACTACGCGTACGACACGCCCGTGATCGACTGGTCGCCGGCCGCGAACCGCATCGACGCCGGCCTGCTCGACACGCTCTGGAAAGACGCCAACGCAGCGATCGAGAAGTCGAACGCGCAGTCGCGCGAGCACCAGGCGCGCATGCTCGCCAACGGGCACAAGTTCCCGCTGCACCAGCACCAGCCGTTCACGAGCGCCGACATCGACGCCCTGCAGCGCGAGCTCGACTCGGCCACGCTCGAGCCCTCGCAGCGGGCTGACGCACGACGGCGTGCGTGGGGCCATGTCGCGCCCGGCCTGATCGCGCTCGCCGAGTCCGGCGCGCTAACGCCGGTCGGCGCGTTCAAGCTGCTGTCCTTCTTCGGCCTCGCCAACTCGAACGACGGCTCGCTGTCGGTCCCGGCGCGGCGCGTCTTCGACGCGCTGCACGCCCGTACCGGCCGCCCGACCCTGCTCGAGCTCGCGGCCCTGCTCGACGGGGCGGGATGCGACGGCAAGATCCTGCTCGTCGACTACTGCAGCAGCTGGCACCCGTTCGCGACGACCTGGCCGGCCGCCGACGTCTGGCCCTACTTCGCGAGCCGGCTCGACTGGCTCGTCGAGCTGCTGACGAACAACCCGATCAAGTCCTATTCCTTCGACAAGAAGGGCCTGTACCGCGCGCTGGCGACGCTGCCGAGCCCGCCGGCCGTGGCGGTCAACGCGCTATTCGGCCTCGCGCTCGGCCCGGCCAAGACCGACCGCCTGCCGGCCCAGGAAGCACTGCACGGCCTGCCGGGCAAGGAGACGCGCATCGTCGAGGCGCTCGACAACGGCAAGGCCGAGGTGCGCATGCTGGCCGCCCAGTGGCTGGGCCGGCTGCGCCACGCGCCTGCGGTCCCGGCGCTCGAGAAGGCCGTTCGCAAGGAGAAGAACGACCTCGCCAAGGGCGCGCTGCTCGACGCCCTGCAGCAACTGGGCCAGGCGGTCGAGAAATACCTGGACCGCGACGCGCTCGGCACCGAGGCCACGAAGTCGCTCGCGAAGGGCCTGCCCAAGGAGCTCGACTGGTTCCCGTGGCAGGCGCTGCCCGGGGTCCGCTGGGCCGACGGCCAGGGCCCGGTGTCGGCCGACATCGTGAAATGGATGCTGGTCCAGGCGGTCAAGCAGAAGCAGCCCGAGCCCAACGCGGTGCTGCGCAAGTACTGCGCGATGTTCGACGCGCGCGACCGCGAGGCCCTGGGCCAGTTCGTGCTCGAGGCCTGGCTGCAGGAGGACGTTCGCCCGATCACGCCCGACGAGGCGCTCGAGCGCGCGCGCGCCGCGGCCCAGTCGACGCAGCAGTCGATGTCGCGCTACCCGCAGTACTACCAGGATGACCCCAAGCTCGGCATGTCGCTGGAGCAGCTGATCGCGGCCTACCTGCCCGCGCAGCTGCGCCAGCCCGCGGGCTCGGCGACGGGCAGCAAGGGCCTGCTCGCGATCGCGGCGGCCTGCGCGGCCGAGCGCGCGGCCGCGCCGACGCAGCGCTTCCTCAAGGAGTGGTACGGCTCGCGCGCGTCGCAGGGCAAGGCGCTGATCGCGATGCTCGCGTGGATCGAGCACCCGAGCGCGACCCAGCTGATGCTCGCGATCGGCTCGCGCTTTCGCACGCGCAGCTTCCAGGAGGAGGCGACGCGCCAGGCCGAGGCGCTGGCCGAGCGTAAAGGCTGGTCGCTGGCCGAGCTCGCGGACCGCACGATTCCCTCTGCGGGCTTCGACGAGGCCGGCGCCCTCGAGCTCAGCTACGGGCCGCGCGCGTTCGAGGCCCGGCTGCTGCCCGACTTCCGGGTCGAGCTGTTCAACCCCGAGGGCAAGAAGATCGCCGCGCTGCCCGAGCCCCGGCAGGACGACGACGCCGACGCCGCCAAGCAGGCGAAGAAGGCGTTCAGCGCGGCGCGCAAGGAACTCAAGAGCATCGTCGACCTGCAGACCGACCGCCTCTACGAGGCGCTGTGCACCGAGCGCGCATGGCCTTACGCCGACTGGCGCGCCTACCTGTTCGAGCACCCGGTCATGCGCCACCTCGTGCAGCGCCTGGTCTGGGTCCGGGTCGAGGGCGGCGAGGTCGTGCAGGCGTTCCGGCCGCTCGACGACGGCACGCTGTCGAGCTGCGACGACGACGCGGTGACACTGCCCGAGACCGCGACGGTGCGGCTCGCCCACGACTCGCTGCTCGGCGGCGAGGCGGTCGCGGCGTGGCAGCAGCACCTCGTCGACTACGAGGTCAAGCCGCTGTTCCAGCAGCTCGGCAAGGGCCGCTACGCGCTGCCAGCCGAGCTCGCGCGGGCCGACCAGATCCTCGACTTCAAGGGGCATCTGCTCGAGGCGTTCGCGCTGCGCGGCCGCGCCCTCAAGCTCGGCTACGCGCGCGGCCCGGCCGAGGACGGCGGCTGGTTCCACGTCTACGAGAAGCGTTTCCCGACGCTGGGCCTGCAGGCCGTGATCGAATTCACCGGCAACCCGCTGCCCGAGGAAAACCGCAGCGTCGCGCTGCTGAACCTGTCGTTCGCGTCGAGCCAGGCGGGCGGCGAGCAGCGCGGCCGGATCGCGCTGTCGCAGGTGCCGGCCGTGCTGCTCAGCGAGTGCTACAACGACCTGCGCCTGATCGCCGCCGAGGGGACCGGCTTCGACCCCGCCTGGGAAAAGAAGAGCGAGTACTGAACATGACGACGACGTTCACCCCGGTGCTGCGCGCGCCCGCCGAGCAGACCCACGCCGAGGAGCTCGCGCGCCTCGCCGAAACCGACCGCGGGCCCCGGCCCGAGGGCTGGCGGCTCTCGCCGCGCGCGGTGCGCAGCTTCATCGTCGGCGACGACAAGCTCGGCATCAAACGCAAGTTCTACGGCGACGACGCGCTGATCGACCGCTGCGTCGTCACGCTGATGAGCGACCGCGGCCTGCTGCTCGTCGGCGAGCCCGGCACGGCGAAGTCGATGCTGTCCGAGCTGCTCGCGGCGGCGATCTCGGGCCGCTCGGTGTGCATCGTCCAGGGCACGGCTGGCACGAGCGAGGACCAGATCAAGTACACGTGGAACTTCGCGCTGCTGCTGGCCGAAGGGCCGAGCGAGCGCGCGCTCGTGAAGGGCCCGATGTTCGACGCGATGGAGGCCGGCGGACTGTGCCGCTTCGAGGAGCTCACGCGCGTCCAGCCCGAGATCCAGGACTGCCTGATCAGCCTGCTGTCGGAGAAGGTGCTGCATATCCCCGAGCTCGACGGCACGGCGTCGACGCGCTTCGCCGCGCGCGGCTTCAACGTGCTCGCGACGGCCAATATCCGCGACCGCGGCGTGCACAAGATGTCGAGCGCGCTCAAGCGCCGCTTCAACTTCGAGACCGTACGGCCGATCGGCGACCGCAAGCTCGAGACCCAGCTCGTGCGCGAGCAGACCCAGGCGCTGCTCGCGCGCGCGCAGGTCGACGTCGAGTTCGCGCCCGACGTCGTCGACCTGCTCGTGACGGCCTTCCACGACCTGCGCCACGGCGTCACGAGCGACGGCGTCGTGGTCGAGAAGCCGACGGCCGTGATGTCCTCGGCCGAGGCGGTCTCGGTCGGCTACGCGGCCTGCCTCGACGCCCATTACTTCGGCGACGGCAGCGTCGCCGGCGAGCATGTGGCGAGGCAGCTGATCGGCACCGTGCTCAAGGACAACCCCGACGACGGCAAGAAGCTGCGCCATTACTTCGACGTGGTCGTCAAGCAGCGCGCGCAGCGCGACCGGCAGTGGAAGCGCGTGCTCGACGCGCGCCGCGAGCTCGAGCGCTGAGCGGCACTCGCATGTCGCCGCCGAGCACCGACGCGATGCGAGCGCTGGGCGCGCGCCTGCGCACGCCCGAGCTGATCGTCTTTCCGGTGCGCCACCACAGCCCTGCGAGCGCCTGGCAGCTGCAGGCGCTGCTCGCGCAGCTGCGCCCTGCGGCCGTGCTCGTCGAAGGGCCGGCCGCGTTCACGCCGCTGATTCCGCTGCTCGTGCACGCCGAGGCGCGCATGCCGCTGGCCGTCTATACCTATGCGGTCCAGCAGGCTGGCGCGGGCGCGCCCGAGCAGCGCCGCGCGGCCTACTACCCGTTCTGCGACCATTCGCCCGAGCTCGTCGCGCTGCGCGCCGCGGCCGCGCAGGGCGTGCCGGCCCGCTTCATCGACCTCGACTACGCGCAGCAATGCCGGCTCGAGGCCGCCGGCGCGGCCGAAGCGCCCGACGACGCCGCGCAGTCGCTGCTCGACGAGCGCCATTACCGGCGCAGCCAGGCGCTCGCGGCACTGGCCCGGCGGCTCGGCTGCCGCGACCACGAGGAGCTGTGGGAGCACCTGTTCGAGGTACCCGCGGCGACGCGCACGCTCGACGCCCACCTGGCCGACATGGCCGCGTACTGCCGGCTCGCGCGCGACGAGTGCAGCGACGCGGCGCTGCGCGCCGACGGCACGCTGCAGCGCGAGGCCGAGATGGCCTGGCATATCCGGCAGGCGTTGGACGCGCGCCGGGACGGCGACGGGCCGGTGCTCGCCGTCGTCGGCGGCTTCCACGCGGTGGCCCTGCCGGACCTGCTCGACCGGCCCGTGCAGCGGCCCGAGGTTCCTGGCAATCGCGGCGGCAGCGGCGACGCCGCATCGGCGCTGATCCGCTACTCGTTCGACCGGCTCGACCGCTTGAACGGCTACGCCGCGGGCATGACTTCGCCGGCCTGGCACCAGCGCGGTTGGGAGCTCGCGCTCAAGCACGCGAAGGCCGGCCTGCCGGTCGGCCCGAAGCTGCGCGAGGAGCTCGCGCTGTCCTTTCTGTTCGACATCGCGGCCGAGCTGCGCGAGCGCGTCGGCCTGCCGCTGCCGCTGCCCGCGCTGACGGCGGCCTTCGAGCACGCGCTGCGGCTCGCGCGGCTGCGCGAGCGCCCGGCGCCCGTGCGCGAGGACCTGCTCGACGCCGTCACGAGCTGCTTCGTCCAGGGCGACGTTGACGCCGAAGGCGCGCTCGTGCTCGCGGTCTCGCGCCGCGCGCTCGGCGGCCAGGCGATGGGCCGGGTGCCGCCCGGCGGCAGCACGCCGCCGCTGGTGCGCGACTTCGAAGTCCGCGCGCGCCGCCAGCGCCTGAAGATCGACGACGCCCAGCCGCGCCGCCTCGTGCTCGACCTCTATCGACGCGCCGAGCACCGCGTGACGAGCCGGCTGCTGCACGGCCTGGGCCTGCTCGGCGTGCCGCTCGCGACGCGCACCGCGGGGCCCGACTTCGTCAACGGCATCGGCCTGGACCGGCTCCAGGAGCATTGGGACTACGCGCATTCGGCCGCGACCGAGGCCGCGCTCGTCGAGGCGTCGGTCTACGGCACGACGCTGCCGCTGGCCGTGGCGAACCGCTTCGACGCGCGCCTCGAGCGCTTCGAGAACGGCCAGGCGAGCCGCGACGCGAAGACGGCCGCGGCCTTCTTGACGCAGGCCTGCGTGCTGGGCCTGCACGAACACCTGCCGCGCGTCGCCGCGATCCTCGCGCAGGCCGCGGCTGCCGACGCGAGTTTCGAGTCGCTGGCCGCGGCTGCCGGCAGCCTCGGGCTGCTGCGCGAGTCGCGCGAACCGCTCGAGGCGCGCGAGCTCGGCGAGCTGCCGCAGCTGCTGCGCGCCGCGTTCGAGCGCGCCGTCTACCTCGGGCGCGAGCTGCGCGGCGGCGACGGCGCCGGCGTCGTCGACGGCCTCGCGCGCCTGCGCGAACTGCTGCTCAGCGAGGCCGGCCGCGATCTCGACGCGACGCTGTACTGGTCGATGGTCGAGACGCTACGGACCGCGCACGAGGCCGCGCTGACCCGCGGCGCTGCGGCCGGCCTGCTCTACAGCGCGGGCCGGCTGGCGGACGCGGCGCTCGCCGAGGCGCTGGCCGGGCACCTGAACGGCATGCTCGCGCCGCGCGAGGCCGTGGCTTTTCTGCGCGGCCTGCTGCAGACCGCGCGCGAGGCCGCCTGGCAGCAGCCCGCACTGCTCCAGGTGCTCGACGCCACGCTGCAGCAATGGGACGACGCGGCCTTCGTCGCGAACCTGCCCGAGCTGCGCCTCGCGTTCGCGCAGATGACGCCCAAGGAGACCGACCGCATCGCCGCGGCCGTCGCGCAGCTGCACGGCCACGACGACCTCGGCCGGCTCGTGAACTACGAGCTCTCGGCCGCGCAGCTGCAGGCCCACCTCGATTGCTCGGGGCGGCTCGCCGACACGCTCGCCGCCGACGGCCTCGCCGACTGGGTGACGCGGTGAGCCCGCTCGACAAATGGCGCCTCGTCCTCGGCAAATACGCCGAGCGGCGCATCGTCGGCGGCGGGCCGGGCCTGCAGGGCGCGCAGCGCCGCATGGACCAGGCGCTCGACTATCTGTACGGCCGCGAGTACCAGGGCCGCGGCCTGCGCGGCGAGCAGGGGCCGGGCTCGCTCGACGCGTCGCAGTTGACGCTCGTGACCTGGCTCGGCGAAGTGCGCGAGCTGTTTCCGCAGGAGACCGTCGAGATCATCGAGAAGCATGCGCTCGACCGCTACGGCCTGACCGAGCTCGTGACCGACCCGCGCACGCTCGAGCGCCTCGAGCCCAACCAGCAGCTGCTGCGCACGCTGCTGACGCTGCGCGGCCACCTGCACGGCGAGGTGCTGGAGATGGCCCGGCGCGTCGTCCGCCGGGTCGTCGACGAGATCCGCCGCCGTCTCGAGTCGGAAGTCCGGCAGGCGCTCGCGGGCCGGCTGAACCGCTTCAGGCATTCGCCGCTGGCCGTCGCGCGGAACTTCGACGCGCTCGGCACGCTGCGCCGCAATCTGCGGCATTTCGACACCGAGCGCCGCCGGCTCGTGATCGAGCAGCTGCGCTTCTTCGAGCGCAACGCGCGGCGCCTGCCATGGGACATCATCCTGTGCGTGGACCAGAGCGCCAGCATGGCCGACTCGGTGATCCACAGCGCCGTGATGGCCGGCATCCTCGCCGCGCTGCCGGCCTTCCGCGTCAGGATCGTCGTGTTCGACACCAGCGTCGTCGACCTGTCGGGCCACGCCGACGACCCGGTCGAGACTCTGATGCGCGTGCAGCTCGGCGGCGGCACCGACATCGCGCAGGCGGTGCGCTACTGCGGCCAGCTCGTCGAGAACCCGCAGCGCACGGTCCTCGTCCTCGTGACCGACTTCTGCGAGGGCGCGCCGCCGGGCGAGCTCGTGCGCGCAGTCCGGCAGCTCGCCGAGGCGCGCGTGCGCCTGCTGGGCCTTGCCGCGCTCGACGGCCAGGCCCACCCGGTCTACGACCGCCAGATGGCCGAGCGGCTTGCGGCCTGCGGCATGGAGATCGCGGCGCTGACGCCGCAACAGCTCGCGCATTGGCTCGTCAAGGTGGTCTCGTGAGCCCGCTCAGGCAGCAGCTGCTCGACCAGCTCGCGCGCTTCGACGAGGACGCGTTCGTCGCGCTCGCGAACCGCGGCCTGTTCCGGCGCGCGCTGAAGGATCTCGAGAAGCAGGCCGGCGCGCTCGTCGACGACCGCGACGACGGCCTCGTCGTCGCGATCGCCGAGCAGCGCGTGAGCTTCGACGCACGCGGCCCGGCGCACGCGCGCTGCACCTGCCCTGCGTCGGGCGTCTGCCAGCATGTCGTCGCGGCCGCGATCACGCTGCAGCGGCTCGGCGCCGTCGCCCCCGCGGCCGCCGACGCGGCGACCGCGCCCGGCGCGCCCGAGGCGCCGGCCGACGCGCTCGCGCCGCTGCGCGACGCGCTGCTCGCGCTGCCGGCCAAGGCGCTCGTCGCCCACGCGGGCCGCGCCGGGTATCGCTGGGCCTGGCAGTTCGTCGCCGACCTCGACCCCGACAACCCGCTGCAGATCGGCGGCAGCGCGCATCTGGTGCTCGGCTTCCGGCGCCCGCGCGTGAGCCTGCGCTACATGGGCGGCGGCGTCGAGAACCTGCTCGCCGACGTCGAGCTCGCGCAGATCGAGAAATACCGCGTCGCGGCGGTGCTCGCGTTCCAGCTCGCGCATGGGCGCACGCCGATGCCGCCCGAGCCGTCGGCGCGCGAGCGCAACGCGGCGCTCGACCTCGGCCGCGACCACGCACTCGCCGACCTGCCCGCAGCCGCGCTGCGCGAATCGCGCGAGCGCCTGCGCGCACGCACGGCTCAGCTGATCGGCGAATGCCTGGAGCTTGGCCTCGCCCACCTGTCGCGCGGCGTCTGCGAGCGCTTCGCGACGCTCGCCACCTGGTCGCAGGGCGCCGAGTACCACCGCCTGGCGCTGCTGCTGCGCCGCATTGCCGACCATGTTGAACAGCTGCTGGAGCGCGCGGGCGGCGCCGACGAACACCTGCTGTTCGACGAGCTGACGCTCGCCTACGGGCTCGTGGCGGCGCTCGAGGCGGCGGCCGCGCGCGGCGCGGCGCCGGTCCAGCTGGTCGGGCGCGCGCGCTCGAGCTACGCGTCGGTGGGGACGCTCGAGCTGCTGGGCCTCGGCGCCTGGGCCTGGCGTTCGGGCTCCGGCTACCAGGGCCTGACGCTGCTGTTCTGGTCGGCCGACGAGCAGCGCTTCCACGCCTGCACCGACGCGCGCCCCGAAGGGCAGCGCGGCTTCGACCCGCTCGCACGCTACAAGGCCGCGGGCCCGTGGAGCGGCCTCGGCGCCCCGGCGCAGGCCACCGGACGCCGCCTGGTGTTGACCGACGCCCAGCTCAACCCGGCCGGCCGCCTGTCGGCCGCGGACAGCGTCGGGGCGACCGTGCTGCCCGCGCTTGCGCCGGCCGACTTCGCGGCGGCGCTCGCGCCGCAGGCGTCGTGGGCCGCGCTCGCGCAGCAGCGCCGCGACGGCCAGCGCAGCCTGCTCGCCGAGCCCGAGCCGATGCAGGACTGGGCGGTCCTGCGCCCCGAGCGCTTCGGGGCGGCCCGCTTCGACGCGAACCGCCAGGTCCTGGTCTGGCCGCTCCACGATGCGCAGGGCCAGACGCTCGACGCCGAGCTCGCGTTCTCGGAGTTCACGCGCCACGCGATCACACGCGTCGAGGCCATGAACGCCGCGCCGCCGAGACCGGGGACCCTGCTCGTCGCGCGACTGCGGCAGAGCGCGGATCGGCTCGTGGCCGAGCCGCTGAGCCTTGTTCGCACCGAAGGCCCCGCCGGGCAGGCGGCCGTCGACGCGCTGCACTTCGACCCCGCCCCCGAGCAGGGCCTGGTGTCGAGGTGGTTGGCGGCATTCAAGCCCCGCGCCGACAGCGGCGGCCCGGGCGCCGCCGAAACCCGTCTCACGCCGGCGCTGCTGCCGGCGCTGCTCGGCGAATTCCGCGCCGCGCTGCAGCGCCGGGCCGAGCGCGGCATCTCGAGCGAGCAGGCGCCACAATGGCTCGCCCAGCTCGAAGCCTGGGCGAAACGCGCCGGCGAGGCGGGTTTCACGTCGTTCGGGCCCGCCGTCGCCGGGCCCGTCGTCGTGGCGACGCTGCGCGCCAACTATCTGTGTCTGCAGTTCGAGCGGCTGATCGTCGGCGCCGAGCCGACGCAGGAATGACGCGCCGCGCGCGGCCCGTCCAACCATCGACCCGAAGGGACCCCATGAGCACCAAGCCATTGAAGACCCCCGGCCCCGACCACCCGATCACCGTCGAGCGCACGCCCGGCCGCGTGGTCGTCAAGTCCGACGGCCGCGTGATCGCCGACTCGGACGAGGCGCTGACGCTGCGCGAGGCGAGCTATCCGGCCGTGCAGTACCTCCCGCGCAAGCATGTCGACATGGCCCGGCTCGAACGCACGACGCACGCAACCTACTGCCCCTACAAGGGCGACTGCTCGTACTTCAGCCTCGCCGCCGCGGGCACGAAGGGCGTCAACGCCGTGTGGACCTACGAGCAGCCCTATCCGGCCGTCGCGGCCATCCGCGAGCATGTCGCGTTCTATCCGGACCGCGTCGACTCGATCGAAATCGTCGACTGAGCGGAGCGACGTCGTGCCGCCGGCGGCGTAATCGATATCCGCGACGCGGACGGGGTAGCCCACGGCGCCGAAGCCGGCTCAAATCCCCGAGTCGTCGGTGGCGAAGATGAGATTGCAGAACCTGCTGCGCATCGGCCGGCTCAAGGCCCATGAGGCAACGCCCGCTGAAATCCAGCGCCTGCTCGGCGCGGTGGTGCGCAACCTCGCGGACGCGGCGGTCGGCAGCGTCAGCGAAGAAACGCGCTTCGACGCGGCCTACAAGGCCGTCACGCAATGCGCGCTGGTGGCACTGATGGCGCAGGGCTTCCGGCCCTCGGGCAACGAATCCGACCCGCACCTGGCCACGGTCCAGTCGCTGCCGCTGACGCTCGGCGTCGAGGATGGAACTTCGGCCGTGCTCGACGCGCTGCGCCGCAAGCGCAACGCGATCGACGACACCGGCGACAGCGTCTCCCCCGACATGCTCGACGAATGCATCGCGCAGGCGCACGCCTTGCGCGCCCACCTGCTGCAGGAGCTCGCCGAGCGCCACCCCGAGCTGCTGAGCTAGCGGCGCGGCGCCTCAGTTCATCGGATCCACGGCCCACCCGTGGTTGCCGCGCCAGCCGACCTCGAGAAAGCCCGAGGGCACGACGTCGGCCTCCTGCACCTTGTAGAGCTCGTGCCAGTCGAGGTTCATGCCCTTGAGCGTGTTGTTGCACACCGTGATGTGCACGCCGGCGTCGCGCAGATGGTCGATCGCGGCCTTGAGCTCCGTGTCCGGGTCGATCAGCATCTTCAGCGCGGGGCCGTAGACCACGACCTCGGCCTGCAGCTCGCCGCCGCCGTTCTTCGCGGCGTCGAGGCCGTTCGCGATATTGCGCAGCTTGAAGACCCAGACCTTGGACTCGGGGCTGCTGATCGGCACGACGATCTTCACCGGACCATAGGCCTCGTGCTGCATCTTGGGCTCGACGTAACCGCCCGCCCGGGCCGGTCCGGCCGCGAACGCGGTGCAGCCAATAATCAGCGCCGGCACGCCGACGATTCGAATGAGCTTGCGCATGGGGGGTCGCCTCCGTCCTGGTAGCCCCGGATCGTAGCGAGGCCGCGCCGTCGACTCCGGGAAACGCACGATGAACAAGCTCCTGCTGACCTCCGCGGGCGTCAAGAACGCCAGCATCCGCGCCGCGCTCGTCGAGCTGCTCGGCAAGCCGATCGCCGAATCCAACGCGCTGTGCATCCCGACCGCGCACTACGGCCACCCCAAGGGCAGCCCCGCCGGCGCCTGGCGCTTCGTCAACGGCCGCTCGCCCTGCCCGATGGTCGAGCTCGGCTGGAAGTCGGTGGGCCTGCTCGAGCTCACCGCGCTGCCGAGCCTCGGCCGCGCGCGCTGGCAGCCCTGGGTCGAGGCCGCCGACGTGCTGCTCGTCGACGGCGGCGACGCGCTCTACCTGGCCCACTGGCTGCGCGAGTCGGGGCTCGCGGCGGCGCTGCCCGCGCTCGAGCGCGTCGTCTGGGTCGGCCTGAGCGCCGGCAGCATGGCGCTGACGCCGCGCGTCGGCGACGCGTTCATCGAGACCCGGCCGCCGATCACCGGCGTCGACGCGGCGCTCGGCCTCGTCGACTTCTCGATCTTTCCGCACCTCGACTACCCGGACTTCCCGGAGAACTCGATGGCCCACGCCGAGCGCTGGGCGGCCGAGATCGGCGGCCCGGCCTACGCGATCGACGACCAGACGGCGATCAAGGTCGTTGACGGCCGGGCCGAAATCGTCTCCGAAGGGCAGTGGCGCTACTTCGGCGGCTGATCCGCCCAAAAAAACGGCAGGCTCAGGGGCCTGCCATAACGGGGGATTCGGGGGAGGGGATCTAGTTGTCGTGTTGGGTCAACTTTAGGACGCCTGGTTCGCCCGCCGTGCCGGCGCCGACCGCGTCGGCGTGTAGGACGGCGCTGACGCGGCGGCGGCCGAGGCCGGAACGCCGGCCGCCGTCTTCGCGGGCGGCAGCGGCAGCGGGTCGCTGCAGCTCAGCGACTCGGTCTTCTCGGCCCGGTCGAACAGCGCGACGAGCGCGGCCGGCGGCGTGATCACGCCGAGCGCGATCGCGCCGAGCGCGCGCACGCCGAGCGGCTTGCCCTCGAGCGCCACATGCGGGTCGGCGAAGCTGCCCTCGACGCGGATCGGCGTGCGCAGCGCCACCGGCGAGAAGTCCTTGGGCAGGGTCACGACGCGCAGCGCGAGCTGCTCGTGCGCGAGGTCGACCTTGCCGCCGAGCTCGATGCGGTTGTCGGCGTTGTCGAGCACCGCGAAATGCGGCGTCAGCACGCCCGCGTCGAAACGGCCCGCGAGCTTGGCGCAGCCGAGCGGCATCGCGTCGTCGCCGCGCAGCCAGACGACGAGCGCGCGCGCGAGGTCCAGGCCCGCGAGCTCGGTCGCCAGGTGCGACATATGGCCGTGGCGCAGCGTCACGACGACGCCGCCGTCGAGCGAGCCGAGCAGCGCCGCCGTGCTGCGCCCCTGACCCTGCACGACGGCAAGCCCCTGCAGCGTGCCGCCGAACGCCTTGCTGTGCTCGCGCAGCCAGCGGTCTAGCACGAGGCCCTGGACGGCCAGGTTGGCCTGCCACTGCGGCGGATCGACCTGCGCATCGAGCGTCGTCGTGCCGCTGAGCTGGCCGCCCGCGACGCCGATCTGCAGCGCGTTCAGCGCGAGCCGGCCGTCGCGCAGCTCGAGCTTGGCGCCGACCGGCGCGAGCGGCTCGAGCGCGCGGCTGTCGAGGTCGAGGCTGCTCAAGCGGATGTCGAGCGCCGCGTCCATGCGGTTCAGCGCGGGCAGGTCGAACGGGCGGTCGGGCAGCACGCGGCCGCTGCGGCTCGGCGGCGCGTCGGCGCCGACGGCCGGGCCGAGGTCGACGAGGCGCAGCGGGCCGCCGCGCAGCGCGCCGCTCAAAAGCGGCCGCGCGGGCGCGGTGTCGAACTGGAAGTCGCCGCCGAGCCGGCTGCCGCCGACGCGCGCGTCGGTGCCCGCAAGGAACCAGCGCGTGCCCGCGTGGCGCAGGCGGCCGTGCAGCGCGAACGGCGGCGTCGCCGGCAGCGTCAGGCCGAGCGGCCGGCCCGCGTCGGCGAGCGAGGGGCCGCTCGCGTCGACGCGGCCGTCGAGCGCCTGGGCGTCGAGCAGCGAAGCGGCCGTGCCGTCGAAGCTCACGCGGCTGCGGCCGTGGCTCAGGCTCGCCTGCACGGCGATCGGCGGCATCGGCGCGTCGGACAGCAGCGCCAGGCTCTGCCCTGCCTGGGCCTGGAGCGCGAGCTGCTGGCCGTTGAGCTGGCCGTCGACGCGCGCCTGCCAATGGCCGTCGGCCGCGCTGCTGAACTGCGCGTCGGCCTTCAGGTGCAGCGGCGCGTCGTCGACGCTCGCGCTGCCGGTCGCGAGGCTCAGGTTGTCGATCACGGGCAGCGGCGTCGGCGCGGCCGATGCGGCGGCCGACGCCGCGGCCGGCGGCGGCTCGAGGAACTGCCAGTTCGAGCGGCCCGCCGCGTCGCGCGCCCAGTGCAGCTCGAGCCGCGCGGCCTGGACCGCGCGCACGCGCAGCGGCGCGCCCTCGCGCTGCCAGCGCCAGACGTCGCGCCAGTCCCAGCGCAGCTCGAGCCCCTGCGCGTCGGCGAGCGTCTGGCCGTCGTGCGCGAGCGTCAGCGTCGGCGCGAGCAGGCGTGGCCGGTAGAGCAGGTGCACGCGCGTGTCGGGGGCTAACGTGAGGCCCAGCGTCGGCGCGAAATGCGCGAGCGCGCGCGGCGCGAGGCCGGGCCAGCCGGCGAGGTCGGCGCCGCCGACGGCCGCGCCCAGCACCGCGAGGCCGCCGAGCAAGCCGGCCGTGACGACGAGGCCGCGCCGGCGGGGCGGCGCGGCCGGCGGTCCGTCGCTGCGTTCTTCGGCTTGTGGCGCGGGGTCCATGACGCGATCGTGGCGCGGCCGCGGCGCCGCGCGCGTGGGACGCCGCACGCGCTGCGCGTAGGCGAAGTCCTACGCCGTGTCGGACCGCGCCGACAGGCCGGCTCGCCCTGCGCCGACGCACAAATCGCCGCGCTGCGCAGACAGTAGGCCTTGCCGCCTTCCCCGTCCGCTCCCGCTCCCGCCGAGGTCCGCCATGTCCAGCCAGCGCCGCCCGAGTACCCCTCCCACCCGAGGTTTCCTGGCGCGCTGGCGCGCCGCGCGGCGGCCGCGCCGCGTGCCGCCGCCGAGCGCCGAGGACTGGGGCATGGAGTCCGCGCTGCCCTGGCTGCAGGCCGAGCGCCGGCCTTACTGAATCAGCCCGTTCTTCAGCGCGTAATAGGTCAGGTCGCTGTTCGTCTCGAGCTTGAGCTTCTCGAGCGTGCGCGTGCGGTAGGTGCTGACCGTCTTGACGCTGAGGAACATCGCCTTGGCCATCTCGCCGACGGTCTCGCCCTTGGCGAGGCGCAGGAACACCTGCATCTCGCGCTCCGACAGGTCCTCGTGAAGCGGCCGGGTCGGGTCGCCGCCGGCCATGCTGTCGGCCATCAGCTCGGCCACGGCCGGGCTGATGTAGCGGCGCCCGCGTGCGACGGTGCGCACCGCGTTGGCGATTTCCTCGGGGTCGCATTCCTTGTTGAGGTAGCCGCTCGCGCCCTGGCGCAGCAGCGTCGTCGCGTAATGCGTCTCGGGGAAGCCGCTCAAGATCAGCACCGGCAGCGCGGGGAAGCGCGCCTTGATCGCGGCGAGCGCGTCGACGCCGCTCTGGTCGGGCATGGAGATGTCCATCAGCAGCACGTCGACCTCGCCGCCGCGCGCGAGCTCGAGCGCCTCGCGGCCGTTCGCGGCCTCGCCGGTCACGCGCATGTCGACGTTGTCGCCGAGGAACTGGCGCAGGCCGGAACGCACGATCGCGTGGTCGTCGACGATGCCGATTCGGATCACGGAAGCCTCTTGGGTTGATGGAGTGTCAAGAGCCTAACAGCGCGACAGGCGAGAAGCGATCGGAGATGTCCTACAAGCCCGCAGGGCCACGGCCGATGCCGGGCGCCGCCGCCGCCGCCCAAAGTTGGTGGCAGGGAATCCTCCCACATCGCTCCGTCGCACGAAAGGACGCATGATGAACAAGACCCCCCTGCTCAGATCCACCCGGCCCCACGCGATCTTCACGGTCGCCCTCGCGGCCGCCCTGACCGCCGGCCTCGCGGCCTGCGACAAGCCCGGCGACGACCGCACGGCCGGCCAGAAGCTCGACGGCGCGATCGCCGGCGCGCGCGCCGCCGGCCAGGACGCCAAGGACCAGGTCGGCGACGCCGCGAAGACCGCGGCCGAGACCGTCAACGACACCGCCATCGTCGCCAAGGTCCACGCGGCCTTCGTCGCCGACGAAAAGCTCAAGTCGCACAGCATCGACGTGAGCTGCGCGAACGGCCGCGTGACGCTGACCGGCACGGTGCCCGACGCCGGCGCGCGCGAGCACGCGGCCACCGTCGCGATGGGCGTTGCCGGCGTGCAGTCGGTCGACAACCAGCTCGTCGTCGGCACGACCGGCTGACCCTCGCGCCGCCTTCCCGTCCCCTCGTCCAAGCCTAGGAGAACCAGATGAAGAAGACCGCCGTGTTGCTTGCCTGCTGTACCGCCCTTGCGGCCGCCTTCGCCACGACCGGCTGCGCCGTCACGCGCAGCCAGGAGACCGTCGGCGCCTATATCGACGACTCGACGCTGACGACCCGCGTCAAGGCCAAGTTCGCCGCCGACTCGACCGTCAGCGCGATGGCCATCAGCGTCGAGACGCTCAAGGGCGAGGTCCAGCTGTCCGGCTTCGCCAAGAACGAGGACGAACGCGCGCGCGCCGAGAAGCTCGCGCGCGAGACCTCGGGCGTGCGCTCGGTCCGCAACGACATCGCGATCCGCTGAGTCTGTGAGTTAGCCATGCGGCGGCGGGAATAGGACAATTCCTACACCCCGCCGCCGCCGGAGTTGGCACCATGTGGTCCTCCCCTTACGCCGGCGCGTCGTCGCCTGCCGCCATGTCCGCCCTGCGCGCCTTCATCGTCGAAGACAGTCCGGTGATCCTCGAGAACCTCGTCGGCACGCTCGAGGAACTCGCCAACGTCGAGGTCGTCGGCGCCGTCGGCGACGAGGCCGGCGCGGTGCGCTGGATGAGCGAGGCCCAGGGGGCCGCCGACCTGTTCATCGTCGACGTGTTCCTGAGCTCGGGCACCGGCCTCGGCGTGCTGCAGGCCGCCCAGCAGCTCGGCGTGCGCGCGCGCCGCGTCGTGCTGACCAACTACGCGACCGAGGACGTGCGCCGCCACTGCCTCGGGCTCGGCGCCGAGCGCGTGTTCGACAAGAGCCGCCAGCTCGACGACCTGATCAGCTACTGCGCCGAACTCGCGGGCACGCCCAGCCAGCCGGCGCCGCTGTCGCCCTGAAAGCGGCCGATACTTCGGCCGTGTTCGACCTCGACCCGCTGCTCCAGCAAGCCAGCCGCCGGCGCCTCACCGTGCTCGTGGCCAGCCTCGTCGCGGCGCTGCTGATGGTCATCAGCGAGGCCGCGTATCACTTCGCCGGCGAGGCCGTCGACAGCGTGCGCACGCGCAACGCCGCGCGCTTCGACGCGCTGCTGCTGCGCAGCCTGATGGCCGACGCCGAGACCGCGCAGCGCGGCTTCCTGATCACGGGCCGCGACACCTATCTGCAGCCGATGCAGGTCGCCGAGGCGCGCCTGCCCGAGGTCATCCAGCGCCTATCCACGCAATATCAGGATCCGGAATGGGCGGCGCTCGTCGCCGAGGCGCGCCAGCGCGCCGAGGAAAAGCTCTCGGAGCTGCGCGAGACCGTCAAGCTCTACCGCGCGGGCTCGCACCAGGCCTGGCAGGCGATCATGGCGACCGACATCGGCCGCGAGAAGATGGACGCGCTGCGCGTCGCGACCGAACGCCTCGACGCCCACGAGCAGGTGCTGCTCGAGCGCGACCGCGACGCGATCTTCCGCGCGCTGCTGTTCGGCCGCTTCGGCGTACACGTGCTGACGCTGCTGAGCCTGCTGTGGCTGCTGTACTTCCTGCGCCGCAACGAGGCGCTGCACGCCGCGCGCCGCGAGCACGCGCAGATCCTGCGCGTCGAGCGCGACCGCCTCGAGCACGAGGTGCGGCGCCGCACGGCCGAGCTGACCGACCTCGCGCGCCACCTGCAGAACGTGCGCGAGGACGAGCGCGCCCACCTCGCGCGCGAGCTCCACGACGAGCTCGGCGCGCTGCTCACGGCCGCCAAGCTCGACGTCGCGCGCGTGCGCCGCCTCGTCGTCAAGGGCGAGACGGCCGACATCGTCGAGCGCCTCGGCCATATGGCCGGGCTGATCGACGAGGGCATCACGCTGAAGCGCCGCATCATCGAGGACCTGCGCCCGTCGGCGCTCGCCAACCTCGGCCTGACGCCGGCGCTCGAGATCCTCGCGCGCGAGTTCGGCGAGCGCTCCGGCCTGACCATCGAGACGAGCTTTGCCGAGGTCGACGCCGACGCGGGCGGCAAGCTCGCGATCTACCGCCTCGTCCAGGAGGCGCTCACGAACGTGCTGCGCCACGCCCAGGCGCGCCAGGTCTGGGTCACGCTGCGCCACGACGGCGCGCAGACCCTGCTCAGCGTGCGCGACGACGGCCGCGGCTTCGACCCCGCGGCCGTGCCGGCCGGCCACCATGGCCTGCTCGGCATGCGCTACCGCATGGAAAGCCTCGGCGGCACGCTGCGCCTGGCGTCCGCGCCGGGGCAGGGCACCGAGGTCGAGGCGCGCGTGCCCGACGCGAGCGCGGTCGCCGCGCCGGCCGGCGCTCCCGACGCCGCCGGCCCCCCGACCGCGGCCTGAGCCGCCGGCCCCGCGGCGTCCCGTCCTACACGCGACCGCCGCCCCGGCCGACGTGGCGCGCGCCGCGCGGCGCCCAGACTTTTCCTACCGAAACCGCCCTCGAAGGAGACGCCATGTCGATGACTTTCGCCAGCAGCCTGCATGCCGAAGGGTATTGGGACCATATGCCGGCCGGCAAGCCGCGCGAAGCGGTGACCGCACAGCTCGAACCCCTGCCCGACGACGAGGACCTGCGCGCCGACGCGCGCGAACCCTCGAGCGGCACGGCGCGCCGGCGCGGCCGCCACGCGGCGGCCTGGGGCGTCGCGCTGGTGCTCGGCGGCGTCGCCGCGGTCGCCGGCATGGCCGGCCTGCGCGACCCGCAGGGCATGGACGCGAAGCTCGCGTCGCTGACCAAGGACCAGGCGCAGCCGCAGCCGCAGCCGCAGTCTCAGGATACGCAGCAGGCCAGCGCGGCCGCCACCGCCGCGAACAGCAACAAGCCGCTGACGATGGACGCGCCGGCGGCCGGCCCGACGACGACGGCGAGCAGCACGCCGGCCGAGCCCGCGGCGCCGCCGACGCTCGCGCAGGCCGATCAGCCGCAAGCCCAGGCCAGGACCACCGCGACCCCGGCCAAGCAGGCGCCTGCCGCGGCCAAGCCGGCGCGCAAGCTCGAGACCCTGGCCCAGGCTTCGCCTGAGGCGATGCAGCCGGCCCCGGTGCTCAAGGTCGCGCCGATCGACCCGCCGCCGGCCGCGGCGGCGCTCGCGCCGACCGCCGTGCCGCAGGTCACCCCGCCGGCGATCACGCCGCCGACCACCGCCACGCCGGCGGCCGCCCCGAGCGCCGCGGCGAGTCAGGCGGCAGCGACGAGCCCGCCCGCGAGCGCGCCGGTGACCGACGCGACGCAGGCCCAGTAAGCGTCGACCCGCGCGGGCGGCCACGCGCGGCGCCGCGTCAGCGCGGTTTGAGGATGCCGAAACGCTCGAGCGTCTGCGCGCGCGCGAGCTCGTGCGCGACGATCGGCGCCGGGTAGTCGGCCGGCACGCCGATCGGCCCGAGCTTCCAGGGCTGGTGGATGGTCTTCGCGTCGAGCGCGGCGAGCTGCGGCAGGTAGCGCTTGATGAAGCGGCCCTCGGCGTCGAAGCGCTGGCTTTGCAGCACCGGGTTGAAGATGCGGAACCAGGGCTGGGCGTCGCAGCCGGTCGACGCGGCCCATTGCCAGCCGCCGTTGTTCGCGGCGAGGTCGAAGTCGAGCAGGTGCTCGGCGAAATGCGCCTCGCCGCGGCGCCAGTCGAGGCCCAGGTGCTTGACCAGAAAGCTCGCGCTGACCATGCGCAGGCGGTTGTGCATATAGCCGCTCTGGAGCAGCTGGAGCTGCGCGGCGTCGACGAGCGGGTAGCCGGTCCGGCCCTCGCACCAGGCCGCGAAATGCGCGTCGGCCTCGGGCCCCTGCTCCCAGCGGATCGCGTCGTACTCGGGGCGGAACGCCCGCGTCATCGCGTACGGGTGGTGGTGCATCAGCTGGTGGTAGAAATCGCGCCAGATCAGCTCGGACAGCCAGGTCTCGGCGCCGCGGTCGCCGGCGAGCATGCGCTCGTACGCCGCGCGCGCGACGCGCCGGATCGAGATCGTGCCGAAGCGCAGGTGCGCGCTCAGATAGCTCGGGCCCTTGAGCGCCGGGAAGTCGCGCTGCGCGGCGTAGCGGTCCATGCGCGCGTCCAGGAATTCTTCGAACAGCGCGTCCGCGCCGGCGCTGCCGACGCCGAGCGCCGCGGGCAGCGCGACGGGCTCGAAGCCGATGTCGGCGAGCGCGGGCACGCCGGCCAGGGCGGCCGGGGCCTGGGGCCGCGGCCCGAGCGCGCGCGCGAGGCCGTCGACCGGGTGCGCCTGCAGGTCGCCGAAGTCGACGCGACGCAGCCAGGCGTTCTTGTACGGCGTGAACACCGTGTAGGGCTTGCCCGTCGTCGTCAGCAGCTCGCTGCGCTCGAACACGACATGGTCCTTGCGCGTGTGCAGCGCGCGACCGTCGGCCCCGAGCCGGCGCGCGACCTCGGCGTCGCGCGCGAGCGCCGCGGGTTCGTCGTCGTGATTCGCGTAGACGGCCGCGGCGCCGAGCTCGGCCGCAAGGCGCGGGATCAGCTCGACGGGCCGGCCATGCAAGACGACGAGGCCCGCGCCGGGCCGCAGCGCGCGCAGCTCGGCATCGAGCGCCGCGAGCGCCGCGACGATGAACGCGACGCGCCGGTCGGCGCGCGGCAGCGCGTCGAGGATGTCGGTGTCGAGCACGAACACCGGCTGGACGCGCGCGTGGGCGGCCAGCGCGGCCGCGAGCGCCGCATGGTCGGCGAGCCGCAGGTCGCGGCGCAGCCAGACGAGGGCGCCGCCGGCGTCGTGATCGCTCACGCGAGGCCCGCTCAGGCGCCGCCGCCGAGCTTGTCGAGCGTGCGCAGCGCGAAGTCGCTCGCGTCGTGGCGCTCGTGCAGCTGGGACTCGGGCGGGCCCCAGAAGCGGTTGACCATGCGGCCGCGCTGCACGGCCGGGCGCGCGGCGATCGCCTCGGCCCAGCGCAGCACGTGGCGGTACTCGTGGACCGACAGGAACTCGCCGGCGCCGTAGATCTGCCCCTGCACGAGCGCGCCGTACCAGGGCCAGACCGCGATGTCGGCGATCGTGTAGGCGTCGCCGCCGAGGTAGGGACTCTCGGCGAGGCGGCGGTCGAGCACGTCGAGCTGGCGCTTGGCCTCCATCGCGAAGCGGTTGATCGGGTATTCCTGCTTGGTCGGCGCGTAGGCGTAGAAATGGCCGAAACCGCCGCCGAGGTAGGGCGCGCTGCCCATCTGCCAGAACAGCCAGGACAGGCATTCGGCGCGCGCCGCGCCCTGCTCGAGGTTGGGCACGAAAGCGCCGAACTTCTCGGCCAGGTGCAGCAGGATCGCGCCCGATTCGAACACGCGCACCGGCGCGGGCCCGCTGCGGTCGAGCAGGGCCGGGATCTTGGAGTTCGGGTTCACGCCGACGAAGCCGCTGCCGAACTGGTCGCCGTCGCTGATGCGGATCGGCCAGGCGTCGTACTCGGCGCCGGCATGGCCGAGCGCGAGCAGCTCCTCGAGCATGACGGTGACCTTGACGCCGTTGGGCGTGGCCAGCGAGTACAGCTGCAGCGGATGCTTGCCGACCGGCAGTTCCTTGTCGTGCGTGGCGCCGGCGGTCGGGCGATTGATGTTGGCGAACTGGCCGCCGCTGGGCGCATCCCAGGTCCAGACGCGCGGGGGGACGTATTCGGTGGGGGTCGGGCTGCTCATGCGGCGCAGTGTAGGCAGCGGCGATAAACCGGGCGCGGCGCCGGGCTAATCGCTCGGGCGGCGAGGGGCCGCGCGGCCCTCACAGCGCGGCGAGAAAGCGCTCGACCAGCGCGAACTGCGCCGGCGTGTTCAGCGCCGGCGCATGGCCGCAGTCGGGCACGGTGACGACGACCGCGCGCGGACCGCGGCCGCGCATCGCCTCGGCCGTCGCCTCGGTCAGCAGGTCGGAATGCTCGCCGCGCAGGCACAGCACGGGCAGCTCGAGGCTGTCCCACTCGGCCCAGCGCTCGTAGTCGGCCGGGCGCGTGACGAACTGGCGCACGATGGCCGGGTCGTAGTGCGGCGTCAGGCGGCCGTCGGGCAGGCGCCGCGCCGAGGTCTCGGCGAGCTGGCGCCATTGCGCGTCGCTGAGCCAGCCGTAGGGGGCGTAGATGAGCCGGAAATAGCCCTCGAGCTCGGTCAGCGTTGCGAAGGCCTGCGGGTGGCCCGCGTAGTCGCGGATGCGCGCGACGGCGGCCGGCGCGAGTTCGGGGCCGATGTCGTTGAGCAGCAGGCGGCGGATGCGGCTGCGCAGCGTCGTCGCGGCCGCGACCAGGCCGATCGCGCCGCCCATCGAGGTGCCGACCCACAGGCAGCGGCCGACGCCGAGCTGGTCGAGCAGGGCCGTGGCCTGGCGCACGTAGACCTCCAGGCAGTACTCGGCGTCGGGCTGCGGGCTCCACTGCGACAGGCCGCGGCCGGGCGTGTCGGGGCAGATCACGCGGTAGCGGCGCGCGAGGTGGGCGGCGAGCGCGTCCATGTCGCGGCCGGTGCGCGCGAGGCCGTGCCAGGCGACGACGACTTCCTCGTGCCCGGCGCCCCATTCCATGAAGTGGATTTCGCGGCCCGCGCAGGGAAGGTAGCGCGAGCGCGGACCGGCGGCGGTGTCGGTCATCGCGGGCCTCCGGCGCGGCGCCGCGCCGCGGCCGCACGCAGCTGGCCGACGATGCCGGCCGGGAAATGGTAGACGGCGAGCACGAACAGCAGGCCCATCCAGAGCAGCCAGCGCTCGGGCGCGAGCAGCGCGCCGAGCACCGGCACGTCGCCGAGCGCCGCGCCGGCGAGCTTCATCAGGTCCTGCAGATAGCTCTGCGCGAGCAGGAACAGCGCGCTGCCGACGAGCGCCCCCCAGATCGTGCCCATGCCGCCGATCACGAGGATCAGCAGCAGGTTGAGCATGACCTCCATGGACATCGAGGTGTCGGGCGAGTTGTAGCGCAGCCAGAGCGCGAGCAGCGCGCCCGCGAGCGTCGCGAACAGCGCCGCGACGACGCTCGCGACGCTGCGGTAGACGACGCTGCGGTAGCCGATCGCCTCGGCGCGGAAGTCGTTCTCGCGGATCGCCTGGAGCACGCGGCCGAACGGCGAGTCGACGATGCGCAGCAGCAGCAGCAGGAGCAGCACGGCGGCCACGAACAGCAGGTAGTAGGCGACAAAGCGCCCGTCGACGTCGGCGCCCAGCAGCGGGTCGTCGAGGTAGTCGGTCGACGGCCGGATCGCGCGCGGCACGCTGAAGCTCAGGCCGTCCTCGCCGCCGGTCAGGGTCGAGAGCTGCGAGACCAGGGTCGTGAACGCGACGGCGACGGCCATCGTGATCATCGCGAAGAACAGCGCGCGCACGCGCAGGCTCAGCAAGCCGATCGCGAGCGCGAGCAGGGCCGACAGCGCGAGCGCCGCGGCGACGCCACCGGCCACGTCGAGCCAGCCCGGGTCGGCGCTCAGGTTGCAGGCGATCGCGACGCCGTAGGCGCCGATGCCGAAGAACATCGCGTGGGCGAAGCTGACCAGGCCCGTGTAGCCGAGCAGCAGGTCGTAGCTGCCGACGAGCACGGCGAACACGAGCACGCGCGCGGCCACGTCGAGCGCGCGCGCCCCCGGGAACAGAAACGGCGCGAGCGCGAGCGCGAGCAGGGTGACGCCGAGCAGCGCGGCGAGGCGGCGGCTGCGCGGCCGGTCGTGCGAGAGCAGGGCGCCCGGCATCACCGCGCCCCCACCGGATACAGGCCCTGCGGCCGCCACAGCAGCACCGCGGCCATCAGCGCGATATGGCTGAACAGCGCGGCCTTGGGCGCGAGAAAGCCCGCGTAGTTCGCGAGCAGGCCGACGGCGAGCGCGCCGACGCAGCAGCCCAGCGTCGAGCCGAGCCCGCCGACGATGATGACGATGAAGATCAGCGTGTTGACCTGGGCGCCGATCTGCGGCGTAACGCTCTGCTGGTACAGGCCCCAGAGCACGCCGCCGAGCCCGGCGAGCGCGGCGCCGGCCGCGAACACGCCGACGAACAGGCGCCGCACCGGGTAGCCGAGCGCCTCGACCATTTCGCGGTCGAGCACGCCGGCGCGGATCAGCAGGCCGAGCTTGGTGCGGTTCAGCACGAGCAGCAGGCCGGCGAGCACGAGCAGGCCGACGAGCAGGGCGAGCAGGCGAAAGCGCTCGAGCGTGACCTCGCCGGGCAGCAGCAGCACGCCGGCGAGCGCCGGCGGCAGCGGCAGCGCGACCATCTGCGGGCCCCAGCACAGCTTGATCAGCTCGCCGCCGACGATCATGCCGCCGGTCGTGACGAGGATCTGCTTGAGGTGGCGGCCGTAGACCGGGCGCACGAGCAGGCGCTCGAACAGCAGGCCCGCCGCGCCCGCGACGAGCATGCCGGCGAGCGCGGCCGCGCCGACGGCGCCGAGGTTGGCGGCGAGCGAGGGGCTCGCGACAAAACCGCCCATCGCGCCGAGCACCGTCGTCGCCATGAACGCGCCGACCGCGATGAACACGCCGTGGCCGAAGTTCAGCACGTCCATCAGGCCGAAGACCAGGGTCAGGCCCGAGGCGATCACGAACACGATCATGCCCATCGCGAGGCCGGCCAGGGTCAGCGTCGCCCAGTTCGCGGCGTCGCCGACGAGCGGCAGGGCGGCGAGCGCCAGTGCGGCGAGCAGGGCGAACGGGCGCGCGTCGAAGCCGGGCGCCGGGACGGCCGCGCCCGCGGGGGTCGGGTTCATTGGTGGGCTCCCAGGGACAGGCCGAGCAGGCGGCGCTGCAGCGCCTCGTCGGCGGCGAGCTCGGCCATCGCGCCGCGGTGCACGACGCGGCCGTCGTCCATCACGGCGACATGGTCGCCGAGCGCGCGCGCCATCGCGAAGTTCTGCTCGACGAGCAGCACCGTCGCGTCGGCGCGCTTGAGCTCGCGCAGCGCCTCGATCAGCTTGAGGACGATCGCCGGGGCGAGGCCCTTGGACGGCTCGTCGATCAGCAGCAGGCGGCGCGGCTCGATCATCGCGCGCGCGATCGCGAGCATCTGCTTCTGCCCGCCGCTGAGCTTGCCGGCCGGGTAGAGCCAGAACTTGCGCAGCGCCGGGAACAGGCCGAACAGCCACTCGAGCCGCGCGGTGTCCAGCTCGTCGAGCGTGCGCGCGCCGCGCGCGGCGAGCAGCAGGTTCTCGCGCACCGTCAGGGTCGCGAAGATGCCCATGTTCTCGGGGACGTAGGCGATGCCCAGGCGCGCGATCGCGGGCGTGTCGAGCGCCGCGAGCGAGACGCCGTCGAAGCGCAGCTCGCCGGCCGCGGCGCGCCACAGGCCCATGATCGTGCGCAGCGTCGTCGTCTTGCCCGCGCCGTTGCGGCCGAGCAGCATGGTCACGGCGCCGCGCGGCACGGCGAGGTCGACGCCGTGCAGGATGCGGTAGTCGCCGATGCGCGTGTGCACGCCGCGCAGCTCGATCAGCGGCGCGCTCATGCCTGCCCCTCGTCCGGCGCGGCGCGGCTCATTGGGGCACCCTTCGCGCTACGCGCTGTCCCGCCGAGCGGGAGTGAGCGCCCTTCGGAGCGGCCGTGCGGGCGCTCATGCCAGTTCCTCCACCGGCGCCGTGCCGAGATAGGCCTGCTGGACGATCGGCGCGGCGATCACGGCGGCCGGCGCGCCGTCGGCGACGACGCGGCCCTGGTGCAGCACGACGATGCGGTCGGCGAGCTCGCGCACCACGTCCATCTTGTGCTCGACGAGCAGGATGGTGTGGCCGCCCTCGCGCTTGAGCTCGCGGATCAGCTCGAGCACGACCGGCACCTCGTCGACGCTCATGCCGGCGGTCGGCTCGTCGAACAGATAGACCTGCGGGCGCATCGCCATCAGCACGGCGACTTCGAGCTTGCGCTGGTCGCCGTGCGGCAGGCTCGCGGCCGCCGCGCCGGCGCGCGGCGCGAGGCGCACGCGCTCGAGGATGGCCATGGCCTCGTCGAGCAGCGCGCGGTGGGCGCGCCAACTCGACAGCAGGCGCAGGCCCAGGCCCGCGCGCGCCTGCACGGCCAGGCGCACGTTCTCGAGCACGCTGAGCTGGCCGAACAGCTGGGTCAGCTGGAACGCGCGGCCGAGCCCGGCGCGCGCGCGCGCCGGCGCGTCGAGCCGGCTCAGGTCGCGGCCGCCCAGGCGCACGGCGCCGCCGCTCGCGCGCAGCTGGCCCGAGATCAGGTTGAAATAGGTCGTCTTGCCCGCGCCGTTCGGGCCGACGATGGCCGTCAGCGTGCCGGGCGCGAACGCGCAGCTCACCGCGTCGACGGCGACATGGCCGCCGAAGCGCACGCTCAGCTCGTGGGTCTCCAGCATCGCTCAGCGGTGGTTCTGGATCGGCACCTGCATCTCGTCGGGCTTGATCTCGCGCACGAGCTCGGGCACGCCCCAGGCCAGCGCCGGGTCGACCTTGATGCGGAAGTGGTACATCGACTGCATCGCCTGGTGGTCCTCGGCGCGGAAGCTCATGCGGCCCTTGGGCGTCTCGAAGCTCATGCCCTCCATGGCCTTGATCAGGGGCCTGGCGCCGGCGTCGCCGCCGGTCTTGCGCAGCGCCTCGACGATTGCGATCGCCGCGCTCATGCCGCCGGCCGTGAAGAAGTCGGGCGGCGCGCCGTAGCGCTTCTGGTGGGTCGCGACGAGCCAGTCGTTGACCGGGTTCTTCGGGATGCCGTAGTAGTAGTAGGTCGCGCCCTCCATGCCCGGGAACTGCTTGTACGCGACCATCGCGGGCAGGATGTTGCCGCCGCTGCCGACGTCGATGCCGTAGCGCTTCTTGAGGTCCATCGCCGCGAGCGCGCCGAACGGCGGCGTGCCGCCGGCCCAGACCACGGCGATGACCTTGCGGCCCGGCAGGTTCTTGAGCGCGTCGACGGCGCGCAGGATGCCGGCCGTGAAGTCCGTCGTCGCCGGCGGCAGGTATTCCTCGTGGACCAGGCGGGCCTTGTGGAGCTGGTCCTTGAAGGCCTTGACGCCGTCCCGGCCGAACGCGTAGTCCTGCGCGATCGTCGCGACCTGGACGCCGTCGGCGTCGGCGACGCGCGCGTTCGCGATCGCGTCCTGCGAGGAGCTGCGGCCGGTGCGGAAGATGTACTTGTTCCATTTGTCGCCGGTGATCGCGTCGGCGACGGCCGGCTCGACGAGCAGGATCTTCTTGTACTCCTCGGCGACCGGCAGCATGGCGAGGGCCACGCCCGAGCTCGTCGGCCCGACCGCGAGCTCGGCGTGGTCGTCGGCGTAGGCGGCCGCGAGCAGGCTCTTGCCGAGTTCGGGACGGCCCTGGTCGTCCTTCTCGATCACGACGATCTTGCGCCCGGCCACGCTCATGGTGCCGCCGGTCGCGTACTCGAAGCCGAGCATCAGGCCGACCTGGGTCTGGCGGCCGTAGGCCTCGAGCGGGCCGGTGCGGCTGTAGACATGGGCGATGCGCAGGTCCTCGGCCGCGCGCGCGGCGCCGGGCGGCAGGATTGCGAGCAGGGCCGCGAGCAGGGCGCGGCGGGCAGCAGTCGTCATGGTCGTCTCCGTGGATGCCCGGCGCCGCGCTCAGAGCGCGTAGGCGGCGAGCTTGTCGTACAGCGCCGCGCGCGAGATGCGCAGCAGGCGCGCCGCGGCGAGCTTGTTGCCCTGGGTCTGGACCAGCGCCTCGGCGATCACCTGGCGCTCGAGCGCGGCGATCTGCTCGGGCAGCGGGCGCAGGCCGCCGGGCGCCGCGGCCGGGCCGGCGGGCGCCGGCAGCGCGGGCGCGTCGGGCAGCAGGCCCGCGAAATGCTCGGCGCGCAGGTGCAGGTCGTCGGTCATCATGCTCGCCTGCTCGAGCGCGTTGCGCAGCTCGCGGATATTGCCGGGCCAGGGCTGGCGCGCGAGCAGCTCGAGCGCGTCGGGGTCGAGCGTGCGCACCGGCATGCCGCTGCGCCGCGCGATGTCCTCGCCGAGCGCGTCGGCGAGCGCCTCGACGTCGCCGCGGCGCTCGCGCAGCGGCGGCACGCGGATCGGCAGCACGTTGAGGCGGTAGTAAAGGTCCGAGCGGAACTCGCCGCGCGCCATCATCGCGCCGAGGTCGCGGCTCGTCGCGGCGATCACGCGCACGTCGACGCGGCGCACCCGGTTCGAGCCTAGCGGCTCGATCTCCTGCTCCTGGAGCACGCGCAGCAGCTTGCTCTGCAGGGTCGGCGGCATGTCGCCGATCTCGTCGAGGAACAGGGTGCCGCCGTCGGCGACCGCGAACTTGCCGTCGCGGCCCTTGCGGTCGGCGCCCGTGTAGGCGCCCGGCGCGACGCCGAACAGCTCGGCCTCGAGCAGGGTCTCGGGGATCGCCGCGATATTGATGCCGACGAGCGACTTGGCCGCGCGCGGCGACGCCGCGTGGATCGCGTGGGCGAGCAGCTCCTTGCCGGTGCCGGTCTCGCCGAGCAGCAGCACGGTCGAGTCGGTCATCGCGACGCGGCGCGCCTGGCGCTTGACCTCGAGCGCCTGCGGGCTCGAGCCGATGAAGTTGGCGATCTGGTGCTTGGCGCGGCGCTGCGCGCTGAGCTGGCGGCGCGCCTCGTCGAGCTCCTCCTGCAGGCGCGCGAACTTGGCGATCAGCGGCTGCATCGTCGTCTGGTGGTCGTTCAGCAGCACGATGCCGACCGCGCCGATCACGTGGCCGGCGTCGTCGCGCAGCGGCAGGCGGCTGACGACGAAGGTGCCGGCCTTGTTCGTGAGCAGGTCGACGAGGATGGGCTGGCCCGACTCGATGACCTGGTTCATCAGGGTGTTGGGCACGACCTCCTCGACGCGCTTGCCGACGAACTCGGACTCGTCGGCAAAGCCCAGATTGGGCAGGAAGCGCTTGTAGGTCTCGCTGATCCAGACGATGCGGTGGTCGCGGTCGACCACCATCATGCCCTGCGAGGCGTCGGCCATGAGCTCGAACATCGACTGCGCCGCGAGGCGCATCACGCCCTCGACGTCGGCTGGCAACGCATGCGGGTTCGGGTTCACGCGGGCGAGTTCGGTGATCGGCGGGCCTGCATTATGTGCGCGCCGCAGCGGCTCCCAAAGCGCGTTCATGCGGCGTGCCGATCGAGGAAGCGGGTCAGGGCGGCGAGCGCCACGGGCTCGTCGAGCATGGGCGCGTGGCCGCGCCCGGGCACCTCGACGGCCTCCAGGCCCGGCAGCCGCTCGGCCATCGCGGCGAGCGTCGCGGCCGACAGGATGTCGGAGCGCGCGCCGCGCAGCGCGAGCACCGGCGCGCCGGCGAGCCCGCCGAACAGCGGCCAGAGGTCGGGGGTCGCGCTGCCGTCGGCCATGCCGCGCGCGATCGCCGCGTCGTAGTCGAGGTGCACCAGGTCCTGCTCGACGACGCAGGTGTTCGCGACCATCGCGAGCCAGTCGGCCGGGCCGTAGTCGGGGAACGCGTCGGCGTTGATCGCGGCGCTGCGCGCGACCGCCTCGGCGAGCGTGCAGGGCTCGTGCTGGCGGCCGACGTAGCCGGCGATGCGCGCGATGCCGCGCGGGTCCAGCTCGGGGCCGACGTCGTTGAGCACGATCGCGCCGACGCGCGCGCGCTGCGTCGCCGCGAGCAGCACCGCCATCAGGCCGCCCAGCGAGGTGCCGACGAGGTGCGCGCGCGCGACGCCGAGCAGGTCGAGCAGGGTCAGCATGTCGGCGCAGTAGCGGTCCGGGCGGTAGCGCGACGCGTCGGGGTCGCGCGCCGAGCGGCCGCGGCCGCGCTGGTCGGGGCAGACGACGCGATAGCGCGCGGCGAGCCGCCCGGCGAGCGCCGCGAAGTCCTTGCTGTTGCGCGTGAGCCCGGGCAGGCACAGCACGACCGGCGCGTCGGGCGCCGGCCCCGGGTAGTCGCGCGCGTACAGCGCGAGGCCGTCGTCGCTGCGGTAGTAGCGCTCGAGATAGGGATGGGCCACGGGCTTAGAACTTGTAGCCGGCCGTCACGGTGACCGTGCGCGGCGGGCCGTAGTAGCCGTCGAGGATGCCCAGCGCCGGGATGTTGTAGCCGTCGGTGCGGTAGGCCTTGTTCGTCAGGTTGCTGCCCTGCAGGGCGAAGGTCCAGTGCTTGTTGCGCTCCCAGACCATGCCGGCGTTGACGAGCGCGTAGGCGCCCTGGGCGATGACCGGGCTCAGGTCGGTCGTCGGGTAGACCTGGCTGCGGTAGCTGACGCCCAGGTGCGAGCGCAGCGTGCCGCCCCAGGGCGTGCCGGTGCGCGCCTCGACGTCGACCGCGCCGGTCGTGTGCGGCGTGTCGGCGAAGCGCTCCTGCGAGGCGATGTTGACGCCGCGGCTCAGGTACTCGTCGTACTTGGCGTCGAGCACCGACACGTTGCCGCTGACGACCCAGACGCTGTCGGGGCGCCACGCGTACTCGAGCTCGAGGCCGCGCACCGTGGCCTTGCCCGCGTTCGTGAAGTCGCCGAAGAAGCCCTGCTGGCCGTTCGGCATCGTGTACGACGAGAACACCGAGAGCTGGACGTTCTTGTACTTGTTGTCGAACAGCGCCGTGTTGAGCTCGAAGTGGCCGCCGTCGAAGCTCGACTTCGAGCCGATCTCGAAGGAGTCGAGCGTCTCGTCGTCGAAGGGCTTGCTCGACTGCGGCACGGCGGCCGTGTTGGCGCGGATGTTGTAGCCGCCGGACTTGAAGCCGCGCGACCAGCTCGCGTACAGATTGGTCGTGGTGCTGAGCTTGTAGTCGACGCCGAGCTTGGGCGAGGTGTTGGAGACGCTGCGGGTCTTGTCGAAGGCCGCGCTGACGCCGGTCACGGTCGTGAACGTCGCGTCGCTATAGCTCTGGTTCAGGACCACCGCGTGCTTGCTCTCCTGGGTGTAGCGCAAGCCCGCGCTCGCGCCCCAATCGGCCGAGAGCTTCCAGCTCCAGTCGGCGTAGGCGGCCTTGCTGCGCGTGTAGACCGTGCCGCCGGTGTCACCGAACAGCAGGTTCAGGAAGTTGTTGAAGACGGTGCCGCCGGCCTCGCCGTTGAAGAAGTACAGCCCCATCACGCCGTTGCTCGCCTGGCCGTCGTAGCTGAGCTGCAGCTCGTTGGAGCGCGACAGGTCGTGGTAGAGCGCCGAGACGTCGGCGATCTTGGCGGGCAGGCCGTCGAAGTCGATCGCGGTGCTCGTCGACGAGTCGCGCATCGCGGTGATGTACTTGGCCGACCAGGCCTCGTCGATGTTCCAGGTCGCGGTCAGCGAGTTGCCGCCGGCGTCGGTGTAGTTCTTGTTGGGCATGCCGCTGTCGATGTCGTAGCGGCTCGTCGACGCGGGCGTCTTGGCCGGGTCGAGCGGGTTAACGGCCATGCGCTGGAAGCCGCGCATGTTCGAGTTGTCGAAGGTCTCGTCGGTCGAGACCACGACCGTCAGCGGCAGCGCCTTCGGGTAGTAGCCGACCGTCAGGCGGCCGGCGTCGGTGTCCTGGTTGGACACCGGGCTGCCGTCGGCGAGGTCGCGGCCGTAGCCGTCGTGGTGCAGGGTCGCGACGGCGGCGCGGGCGCGCACCTCGCCGTCGGGGCTCGCGATATTGACCTGGGCCTTGGCGTCGAGCTGGGCGAAGCTGCCGTAGGTGAAGCTGATCGAACCGTCGGTGCGGTCCTCGAGCGGCTTGGACACGTACTTGATCGCGCCGCCGACGGTGTTCTTGCCGTACAGCGTGCCCTGCGGGCCGCGCAGCACCTCGATGCGCTGGACGTCGAAGACGTCGAGCAGCGCGCCCTGCGGCCGCGCGACGTAGACGTCGTCGAAGTAGATGCCGACGCCGGGGTCGACGCCCCACAGCGGGTCGGACTGGCCGACGCCGCGCAGATAGGCCGTGATCGTCGTGTTGCTGCCGCGCGCGGCGTAGATCGTCAGGCTCGGCACCTCGCCCTGCAGGTCGCCGAGGTCCTGGATGTTGCGCGTCTCGAGCGTCGCCGCGGTCAGCGCCGTGACGGCCACCGGCACGTCCTTGAGCGTTTCCTCGCGGCGCCGCGCCGTCACGGTCACGGTGTCGAGCGAGACGACGTCGCCGTTCGCCGCGGCCGGGTCCTTGGCCGCGGCGGGCGCGGCCTGCTGGGCCAGGGCCGGGCCCTGGAACAGGAGGGCGGCCGCCAGGCTCAGCGGCGTCAGGGCCGCGACGCGGCGGGCGCGGGAAATGCAGGGCTTCTTCATCTTCTTGTCTCCGTCATGTTGTGTTCGGGGCCGGATTCCAGGCGTCGTCGGGCGCCGTGCAGGGTCATGGCGCAAGTCCCGTGCCCGTCCGCCCGCCCCTGGTGCAAACCACTAGCGGGGCGCCGCGCGGCGCCGCGCCGCCGGCTGCTTCACAGAGGGAAACGGTGCGGCAACGGGCACGCCACGCGGACTCGCGCGGGAGCCCGGTGCTGGTGCGTCGGATGCGATCGATTGCCTGAATTTCAGACAGTGCCTGCTTTGCGGACAGCTTCGATCCGTGCCACCGTCCGGCCGCCATCCACGGGCGCGCCGGTCGGGGGCTCACTCGAGCGCGGTCCACTCTTCGCGAAAGAGCAGGCCGATGCTGAGGCGCGGCGCAGCCTAGGCTGCGGTGACGCGCTCGAAGTCCATCTCCCAGTTGGTTTCCCAGCTCAGGCCGCCGTCGGCCGAGAAGGCCTGTTCCCAGCGCGCGCTGCGCGGCGTGATGCGCGACCACAGGAAGCGCACGCGGATGGCCCGGCCCTGGAACGTATCGTCGGCGAGGAACAGGCCGACGCCGTCGCTGAAGCCGCCGCGCATCGGCGTGTCGATCTGCATCGGCGTGCGGCCGTCGAGCCACCAGATCGACCATTGCCGCGTCGCCGCGTCGAAACTGCGCAGCGAGACCGCGCGGTAGGCACCGGCGGGCAGGTCGAGCCAGTTGTCGTCGACGTTGCCGTGGCCGCCGAGCAGCGGCGCGGCCTCGCTCGTGCCCTCGAACTCGTCCCAGTCGGTGCAGCCCGCGAGGCGCTCGCACAGGCGGCGATGGCGGACGCGCCAGCGGCCCATCAGGAAGTCGAAGTCGGCGGGCGACGAAGCGGTGGTGTCTTGCGGCTGTTGCATGTGGATCTCCTGGCTTGCCACGCGCGGCCCATGCCGCGACGCCCAGGCAGTCTGCGCGACAATATCTGCCAATACATGGCATGATTTAAGCGCAACCACCGACATCCCATGCGCGCGAGCCGTCTCCTGACCCTGCAGATGCTGCTGCAAGCGCGCGGCCGCATGAGCGCGCGCGCGCTCGCCGAGGCGCTGCAGGTCTCGGTGCGCACGCTGCACCGCGACGTCGACCAGCTCAGCGCGGCCGGCGTGCCGATCTACGCCGAGCGCGGCCGCAGCGGCGGCTTCGCGCTGCTCGACGGCTGGAAGACCACGCTGACCGGGCTCACGCCGGCCGAGTCGCAGGCCGTGTTCCTCGGCGGCCTCGCGGGCCCGGCCGCGCAGCTGGGCCTCGGCGCCGAGGTCGAGAACGCGCGGCTCAAGCTGCTCGCGGCGCTGCCGTCGGGCGCGCGCGCGCAGGCCCTGAGCGTCAGCGAGCGCCTGCACCTCGACCCGATCGACTGGTACCGCGAGCAGGAGCCCGTGCCCTTCCTCGCGCTCGCGGCCGAGGCGGTCTGGTCCGGGCACGAGCTCGCGCTGCACTACGAGAGCTGGCGGCGCACGACGACGCGCCGCGTCGGCCCGCTGGGCCTCGTGCTCAAGGCCGGCACCTGGTACCTCGTCGCGCTGATCGGCGCGCGGCCGAGCACGCTGCGCGTCGCGAACATCCGCGGCGCCGAGCGGCTCGACTCGGCCGTACAGCGGCCCCGCGGCTTCGAGCTCGCGGCCTACTGGGCCGAGTCGACGCAGCGCTTCGAGCAGGAGCTGCAGCGCCTCGACGCGACCGTGCTCGCGACGCCGGCCGGCCTCAAGGCGCTGAGCCAGGTCGGCGGCGCGACGGCGCGCGCGGTCGCCGCGGCCGGGCCGGGCAGGCGCCGCGACGGTCGCGTGCGGCTGCGCGTGCCGATCGAGTCGATCGAGCATGGCGCCGGCCAGCTGCTGCGGCTCGCGCCGGAGGTCGAGGCCGTCGAGCCGCCCGAGCTGCTCGCGGCCTTGCGCGGGCGCACGCGCAAGCTTGCCGCGCTCTACGACGTGGCCGAGACCGCGGCCTAGGCGGTGGCGCTACATTGCACAGCGACGCGGCCTCGCCGCGAGGAGCAAGACATGAGCCTGCGTATCGTCCTGACACTCTGCCTCGGCGCCGTCGCCGCGGCGGGCCCGGCACGCGCCGAGCCCACGCTCCCGGTCGCCCAGCCCGCCGGCCATATCACCGGCATCGGCGGCGTGTTCATCAAGGCCCGCGACCCGAAGGCGCTCGCCGCCTGGTACCGCGACATGCTCGGCCTGCCGCTGCAGCCCTGGGGCGGCGCGGCGCTGCGCTACGACGCGGCCGGCCACCCGCCGGCCGCGGCCTGGGCCGCGTTCCCGGCCTCGTCGGCCTACTTCGCGCCGTCGGCGAGCGCCGTGATGATCGACTACGCGGTCGACGACCTCGACGCGATCGTCAAGCGCCTGCAGGACCACGAGGTCGCGATCCTCAAGCGCAGCGACGACGAGAACGGCCGCTTCGCCTGGCTGCTCGACCCCGAGGGCAACAAGGTCGAGCTCTGGGAGCCCAAGCGCGCGCCGGCGCCTTGAGCCGGCTGGCTTAGGCCGCGCCGGCCGCGCGGATCCGCCGGATCAGCTGCCGGTGGTCGGGCAGGTCGGCGCGCGCGCGCTCGGCGAAGCGCGCGACCTTCGCGAAGAGCTTGTCGGCCTCGCGTCCCTGCGGGAACTCGTCGCCGCCCGCGCGCAGCTCGGTCGCGAAGCCCATGCCGTAGAGGATGTACTGGTAGTTGAAGAACGCGAAGGTCTCGGTGTCGAGCACGAAGTCGAAGCGCCCGGGCGGCCTCAGCCGCCACTGCTCGAGCAGCTCGGCGAGGCGCAGCGGGATCGAATCCGGCGCCGCGTTGTCGCGCCAGAACGGCTCGGGCCGGCGGCTCAGGCAGTAGTGCAGCTTGAGGAAGTTGACGATGTTCTCGAAGCGCGTCGTCATCAGCTCGTTGAAGCGCCGCGCGGGCGCCTCGATCGCCCCGCCGTAGGGCAGCATCTCGGCGATCATGCCGACGGCGGCCTCGATCAGCACGATGCCGGTCGACTCGAGCGGCTCGAGAAAGCCCGCCGACAGACCCACGGCGACGCAGTTCTTCACCCATTGGCGCTTGCGGTAGCCGGTCGGGAACGGGATGCGGCGCGTCGGCGCGTCCGCATGCGCCGGCCCCAGGTAGTCGCGCAGCAGCTGCTCGGCGCGCGCGTCGTCGATATGGTCGCTCGAGTACACGCAGCCGACGCCGCGCGCGCCGTCGAGGCCGATGTCCCAGGTCCAGCCGGCCTCGTGCGCCGTCGCGATCGTGACGCTCGGCAGCGGCGCGTCGGGGTCCTCGTCGGCCGGAACCTTGCACGCGAGCGCGCGGTCGACGAACAGGTGCTCGCGCACCGATTTCAGGCCCGCGCCGGCCATGTGCTTGATCAGCTCGGCGTGGAAGCCCGTGCAGTCGACGTAGAGGTCGGCCGTGAAGCGGCCGCGCTGCAGCGTGTCGACATGCGCGATCGCGCCGGCCTCGTCCAGCGCGACCTGGTTCAGCGTCGCCTCGACATGATCGACGCCGAGCCCGCGCGCGTACGCGGCGAGCAGCTTGGCGAGCCGGGCCGCGTCGAAGTGGTAGGCGTAGTTCATCGGCCCGCCGTAGGCCGGCGCCGGGCCGCGCTTGGGCGCGCGGCCGGCCTCGGCGGCGCGCGCCTGGACCGTCAGCGCCTCGGCGAACGGCCGCCGCGCGGCCGCGTCCTGGCGCAGCCAGTAGGGCACGAGGTTGAGCTCGTCCGAGTAGAACGGCGCCTCGAACGGGTGCAGGAACTGGTGGCGCCGCCCGCCGGCCGGCGCCTCGGCCCAGTCGACGAAGCGGATGCCCTGCTTGAAGGTGGCCGTGGTCTCGCGCAGGAACTGCGCCTCGTCGATGCCGAGGAACTGCAGGGTCGCGCGGATCGTCGGGAACGAGCCCTCGCCAACGCCGATCGCGCCGATGTCGGGCGACTCGAGCACCGTGATCTCGAGCTGGCGGCGCTCGGCGAGCCGCAGCGCCTTCGCGAGGTAGGCGGCCGTCAGCCAGCCGGCCGTGCCGCCGCCGACGATCAGGATGCGGCGCGTGTTCGTCGTGGTCGTCATGCGGGGTGAGCGGGGTCAGGCGCGTACATAGAGGTTCTTCAGCCATTGCCGGCTGGTCTGCGTGCCGTGGCTCCAGTCTTCGTCCTCGTCCGTGCCGCCCGGCGCGGCGACGAAGCCCGAGGGGTTGAGGACTTTGACGCGCCCGGCGCGGAACGCCGCGACGCGGTGCGTGACGAGCGTGAAGCCGCCCTCGAGCGCCGTCGCGGCGAGCAGGCCGTCGCGCGTGTTCGCGTAGGGCAGCTGGGCGCGGCGCCGCACGACCGCGGCGTCGACCGGCAGGATGCGGCCGTCGAAGGCCGGCATCACGCGCTCGTCGATCCAGGCGCGCACGGCGAGGCCCGCGGCGCGGTCCTTGCGGCCGAGCCGCGCGGCCGCGTTCTCGATCTCGAGCAGGCTCAGCGCCGACAGGAACAGGCGCTGGCGCGGGATGCCCGCGGCCCAGGCCGCGAGGCCGGGGTCGGACTGCGCGACGCCGGCCTTGCGCAGCTCGAGCACGACATGGGTGTCGAGCAGGTACATCAATCGGCGCGCTCGCGGTGGTCCCAGGCGCCGTCGGACGCGGCGTCGGCGGCGTCGAGCTCGACGGCCTCGGGCATCGCGAGCAGCTCGAGGATGCTCTCGCCCTGGCCGCTCAGACGGCGGAACTCGGCGATGCTCATCAGCACATGGGTCGGCTCGCCGCGGTCCGTGATCAGCACGGGCTCGTCGCGCGCGAGGCGCTTGGCCTGGCTGACGTCGCGGTTGAACTCGCGGCTGGCGATGAGCTTCATGGTCAGCCAAATGTACCTACATCCGATCAACCCGTGAATAGTGATGTCGGTAGGTAGGCGCAAACCGGCGCACCCGAATGGACAGCGTTGACAGCGCTGGCACAGTCCGCCGCGCAAGCAAAACAGACGGAGGCGACGAACGCATGGGTTTCTTCGACAACTTCAGCCTGGGCCACCTGCTCGGCGACATCTTCGCGGCGCATGGCGCGGCGCTGCCGGCCGCGGCGAAGAGCTTTTCGCCGGGCGACTTCAGCGTCCACTTCTTCCTGCAGCTCGCGGTCATCCTGATCGCCTGCCGCGCGACCGGCTGGCTCGGCCGCAAATACCTGGGCCAGCCCCAGGTCGTCGGCGAGATGATCGCGGGCGTGCTGCTCGGGCCCTCGCTGCTCGGGCTGCTCGCGCCCGATCTGCAGGCCGCGATATTCCCCAAGGAAACCCGCAACGTGCTCTACGCGGGCTCGCAGCTCGGCGTCGGCCTGTACATGTTCCTCGTCGGCACGACGCTGCGGCTCGACCATTTCCGCACCAAGGCGCGCAGCGCGGTCGGCGTGTCGCTGGCCGGCATCGCCGCGCCGTTCCTGATCGCCGTGCTGATCACGCCGGTGCTGCTCGGCATCCCGGGCCTGTTCGCGCCGGGCATCTCGCAGGCCAACGCGACGCTGTTCATGGGGGCCTGCATCGCGCTGACGGCGTTTCCGATGCTCGCGCGCATCATCAACGAGCGCGGCCTAGCCGACACCTCGCTCGGCACCCTGTCGCTGACGGCCGGGGCCTTCGACGACGCGGCGTCCTGGTGCGTGCTCGCGCTCGTGCTCGCGGCCTTCGGCGCCGGCCCCGGCGTCGCCGTGCTCGCGATCGGCGGCGGCGTCGGCTACGCCGCGTTCATCCTGCTGTTCGGGCGCCGCCTGCTCGCGCCGCTCGGCGCGATCGTCGAGCGCGAGGGCGAGATGAGCACGACCGTGCTCGGCATCACGCTCGCGCTGTTCTGCCTGTCGGCGTTCCTGATGGACGCGGTCGGCATCCACTCGATCTTCGGCGGCTTCATCCTCGGCGCCGTGATGCCGCGCGGCCGCTTCGCGGCCGAGCTCAAAAAGAAGGTCGAGCCGCTCGCCGTCGTGCTGCTGCTGCCGATGTTCTTCACCTACTCGGGCCTGAACACGCGCATGGACATGGTCAACTCGACCGAGCTCGTCCTGATCGCCGCCGGCGTGCTGCTCGCGTCGGTCGCCGCGAAGGGCCTGGCCTGCTACCTCGCCGCGCGCCTGTCCGGCGAGGACAACCGCACGGCGCTCGGCATCGGCGCGCTGATGAACTCGCGCGGGCTGATGGAGCTGATCATCATCAACATCGGCCTGCAGAAGGGCGTGATCGGGCCCGCGCTGTTCTCGATGCTCGTGCTGATGGCGATCGTCACGACGATGATGGCGAGCCCGCTGTTCGAGCTGTTCTACGGCCGCCAGGCGCGCGCGAGCGGCGAGCTCGGCGCGCTCGGCGAGGGCGCCGCCGGCGAGGCGGCCTGACGCCGGGCGGGCGGCGCGGCTCGACCCGCTTCACGCCCGTGTCGTCCGGGCGGCGTATCGTCGCGGGCTTGCGACTCAACCGGAACCCGCCGCCATGACCGACCCGACCCGCCGCCGCCTTCTCCAACAAGCCGCCGGCGCCGCCGGCCTGAGCCTGCTGCCGCCGAGCGTGCGGCGCGCGCTCGCGCAAGCGCCGGCCGGTCCCGCCTCGCTCAAGGACGTCAAGCATGTGGTTCTGCTGATGCAGGAGAACCGCTCGTTCGACCATTACTTCGGCACCCTGGCCGGCGTGCGCGGCTTCGACGACCCGAACGCGCTGCAGTTGCAGGGCGAGCACGCGGGCAAGTCGGTGTTCCAGCAGCCCGACGCCGAGAACCCGGCCGGCTACCTGCTGCCCTTCCACCTCGACACGCGCACGAGCAGCGCGCAGAAGATCCCGTCGACGAACCACAGCTGGGAGGTCCAGCACGCGGCCTGGAACGGCGGCCGCATGGACAACTGGGTGCCCGCGCACCGCAAGGCCGAGGGCGCGAACGGCCCGTACACGATGGGCCATTACCAGCGCACGGACATCCCGTTCCACTTCGCGCTCGCCGAGGCGTTCACGATCTGCGACGGCTATCACAGCTCGATGATGGGCCCGACCTGGCCGAACCGCCTGTACTGGATGACCGGCACGATCGACCCCGACGGCCGCGACGGCGGCCCCTGCATCAGCAACAAGGCGCCGCGCGGCGGCTTCACCTGGACCACCTACGCCGAGCGCCTCGAGGTCGCCGGCGTGAGCTGGAAGGTCTATCAGCAGCAGGACAACTACGGCACCAACGTGCTCGAGCAGTTCCGCGCGTTCCGCCTCGCGCGCAAGGGCT
>Ga0213872_10000334_pt1 | contig 39952 bp, 27 predicted proteins | sample VelepicomBERX_R2_FD_160071 | JGI IMG/M metagenome (GOLD analysis project Ga0213872, IMG submission 160071) | Rhizosphere microbial communities from Vellozia epidendroides in rupestrian grasslands, the National Park of Serra do Cipo, Brazil - RX_R2 | ecosystem: Host-associated > Plants > Roots >... | reverse complement strand
TAAACGCTTCTCTTTGGGATCACCCACATCTTGACGTACTGAAACGAGCCGTCAGCGAAAGAGCGCATTTCCGCGGTGACTACAATGTATTGCGCGGTCATGGCGATTTGCGGCTCATCCGCATAGAAGTTTGTGTGAGTGCCCGGCAGCACATTGGCGTCTAGCCTAAACGTGCAGTCTGACCGGCCCACCGTTCCCTGCGGAAGATAAGTGGTTCCGATAGTGATCCAGGACTCGCGTTGACTGGGAAGGGTGGCTCCCGCCACTAGGATGAACCGGCCGCCCGCTGCATCGTACGTATATTGGGGTGAGCCGATCCTGAAGTAAGGCGGAAGAAGTCCATTGCCGAAGAAATCGGCCAGGCGTTCCTGGAACCACGACTCGTTCGATCCCTCCTGGTAGAAGCCTACATTCCAATTCACGGCGGCCCTCAGCTCTCCCGAACCTACGGCCAGCGAGGCAGCCGCCCACGGCGCATGAACCGGCGTCGATGCACTCCATCCGGTGTCGGTATCAAATTGCCCGTCAAGGAAATTTATGAGCTCAAGGCTTTCGTTTGATGCTTTGTTGTGAATGCCCAGCGGCCCTGTTGTCCGATGAGCGTCAGCGGTTAGCTGATCGGGCTCTACGACTACCTGATCGGGCTGCGGCAGATCCTGCGCAATACACACGGCTGAAACCAGCAGTGCCAATACAATACTCCTCATTTGTATTCCTCTCCAAATTCTTGGAAACTCAGCGCCGATGCATTGTCAATAGCGGGCGGAAAGCTTCCGATTCTGCCTAAATACGCGGAATCGGAGACCAAATGGGACCAGGCGAAGATGCTATTCGAAAACTGCCAAACCGCCGCGCCCGGCTGTTGGGTCCGGCCGTTGCGAGATGAGGGCTTATCTCAAGGAATTTTTCGTTTACTGCCGTTCGTTGCGGGACGCGGGTGCCGGGGTTGAAAGTTGCGGCTCTTCGCGCCACTTCGCCAGCTTGTCTGGCTTTCCCCAATTTTCGTAGAGGCGAAGAATCCACTCTACTCGATTGTTTAGAGCAGGCTGGCGTTCCCAGGGAATGGTGGCTTTCTGTTGGAGCATGCCTTCATAACCTGACAACAAGAGCGGTTCGGCCTCGGCGTACTTCTCTTGACCCGTTAGGCTGGCGCCCAGCAGGCTTTCGGAGTTGTATCGGACCCACGTCTGAATCCCGGTCTTCTTCTGGCTGTTTAGCGCCTCACGGAGCAGTGGCTCAGCCGCAGCATATTTCTGTTGCTTGAGATAAAGCTCTCCCAAGTCGTTGATACTCGCCATTCTTCGGGGATGTTGCGCTCCCAGCACACGCTGTTGCCGCTCGATCACGCTCACGTAAACCGGCTCGGCCATTGCGTACTTTCCCTGATAGACATAGAGCATCGCCAGGTTATTCAGGCTGATCAGTGTATCCGGATGGTCCTCACCCAATACACGCCGCCGCGCTTCAAGGGCTTTGAGGAACAGTGCCTCGGCTGGTGCGTGCCTGCCCTCATAGAGATAAAGCAATGCCAGGTTGTTTATGCTGATTAGGGTGTCCGGGTGCTCCTGGCCCATCACGCGCTGCCGCACTTCGAGGACTTTCGTAAATAGCGCCTCAGCCGGTTGATACTTACCTTGATCCCGATAGAGCCCTGCCAGGTTGTTCATCGTGCTGAGCGTTTCCGGGTGTTCCGGGCCCAGCACGCGACTTTTCGCGTCGCAAACGTCGCTCAGCAGCCGCTCGGCTTGCGGATACTTGCCTTCATCCCAATAAACGACCGCGAGGTTATTCATGCTGAGCAGAGTACGAGGATGCTCCTGCCCTAAAACGCGGCGGCGCACTTCAACAAGCTTGACGAACAATGTCTCAGCCTCACCATACTTGCCTCTGTGTACATATAGGCCCGCCAGATCGTTCATCGTGCTCAGCGTTTCCGGATGCTCCGGACCCAACAGGCTGCTCCGGATCTGGAGAGCTTTCGTGAAGAGCGGCTCGGCGCGGGGATACTCGCCGCGGTACCACTCCACAAGAGCCAAATCATTCATTGCGCTGGCAGTATCGGGGTGTTCCTGGCCCAGAGTGCGGCGGCGCATCTCCAGAACGCTGCTCAACAGCGGTTCAGCCTGTGCATATTTACCTTGATACCAATCGAGCACTCCCAATTTATGCATGCTGGTCAACGTATCTCGATGTCCGGCTCCCAGCATGTGACGCCGGAGGTCGAGCGCTCGCTCTAGCTGCCCCCGCGCCTGCGAATAGAGACCCAGATCAAGGTACGCATCGCCGATCGTTTGGCGGATGGAAGCCTCAACAAGGGGCTGGCTGTCAAACTTGCCCGCGATCCGCGCGGCAGCCCGGTCGAGAGCGGTGCGCACTTTCAGGTCAGGATCGGGCTTGACATCCGGCCGCGCTTGTACACTGGCGCTTGCCTGTGCCAAGAGATCGCTCTGGAGAAAATCATTGACGGCTGTGGCGGTGGCCGCTTCGTTATCGGCGCGGCGCCGTTCGCGGGTGGTGGCGACGAGCCCGGCGATCAGCGAGAGCGCAACGAGCGCTGTTGCGATCACAGCCGCTGTATGCCGGCGCGCGAACTTGCCGGAACGATAGCTCCAGGACGCCCCGCGCGCTTCGACAGGTCGGCCATCGAGGTGACGGCGGATGTCATCGGCGAATTTCTCAACCGAGGAGTAGCGGCGTGCGGGCTGTTTTTCAAGAGCTTTGAGAACGATTCTGTCGAGATCACCGGCTAACGCACGACGGAGCCCCGAGGGGCGGCCATCGCGTGTCGCACTAACCGACTCCGGGGTAAGGGCGTCCGTGCCCGTGTCGGGATCTGCGGGCAGCGTCCGCCGCACCACAGTGCTGGGCCGAGGCGGATCGTGTTCGCAGATAATCTGGGCCGCTTCGTGTGGCATGCGTCCTTTGAGCTGGTACGGGTGATGGCCAGTGAGCAATTCGTAGAGCAAAACTCCTAGCGAGTAGATGTCAGTGGCCGTGTTCACCAAGCTGCCGCGCACCTGCTCCGGACTGGCGTACTCCGGAGTCATCATCGGCAGGACAGTGATCGTTCCCGCCGGACTGCCGGTGAGCGGGTTCTGCTCCAGAATTTTGGCGATTCCAAAATCGAGCAGCTTGGGCTCACCGTCTTCGCTGACGAGAATGTTGCCCGGCTTCAAGTCGCGATGGACAACGAGGTTGCGATGCGCGTACTCCACGCCGGCGCAAACCTTGAGAAAAAGTTCAAGGCGGTCGCGTGTGGACAGGCGGCGCTCGTCGCACCAGACGTCAATCTGCACGCCCGCGATGAACTCCATGACGAAGTAGGGGCGTCCATCCGGCAAGGCGCCGGCATCGAACAGTTTGGCGATGGAGGGGTGGTCGAAGTGCGCCAGAATCTGGCGCTCCGTGGTGAAATGTTTGAGCGCGTACTCGCCGTAGATACAGTGGCGGACGATTTTCACAGCCATCAGCTTGCGGTAGACTTCGTCCTCGCGAACAGCTTGATAGACAGCGCCCATGCCTCCTTCGGCTATCAGTTGGACGATGCGGTAAGGGCCGAGACTGGTACCTGGCGAGAGCCTGTCGAGTTCGACCGGATGTGCTGGCGCAGCGACTGGCCGCTCGATGAATGTGCCGGAATTGGCAAACGAAACCAGCAGCGATTCCACCTCGGAACGCAACGCGCTATCGCCCTCGCAGGCTTGGTCAAGAAATGCGGCTTGATCGTCAGGGGCGATATCGAGCGCGGCATCCAGGATGCGCTTGACGTGCTGCCACTCTTCTGGCGTCATACAGCCGGGTCGCGAATCGTCGGATTGCGGGTCATTTCGCGGAAGAGCCACGCCCGTGCGGTGTTCCATTCGCGCTTAACAGTAGTGGGCGAAACGTTCATGACTTCGGCCGTCTCATCGACGGAAAGACCTGCGAAAAAGCGGAGCTCCACGATTCGGCCTTGCCTCGCGTCGAGGTGGGACAGCCGATCAAGCGCGTCATTGAGAGTTAAAAGGTCCACGTCCAAGCCCGAATCGAGCGTTCCCGCCAAAGCCGCATCCAGTTCTAGCTTCACTGCCCCGGAGCCGCGTTTCTCAGTGCGCTGAGCACGAGCGTAGTCGACAAGTATTCGCCGGATCATTTGGGCGGCAATGCCGAAGAAATGTGCGCGATTTTGCCACTCGACGTTCTGCTGGTCCACGAGCCGCATGAAAGCTTCGTGAACCAACGCAGTGCTCTGGAGGGTGTGGTTAGAACGTTCGTGCCGAAGGTATGCCGAAGCCAATCGCCGTAGTTCGCCGTAGACAAGAGGCATCAACTGTTCGAGCGCCCGCTGATCTCCGTGGCTCCAACTCGCTAGCAACTGAGTAAGGCCGGGTGCGGGTGCCGAACCCATAACTTTCCCTTGATCATCAATTATCATCCAATCTGGGTAATCTTGAGATCAGGGCGATTCGCCGTGTGGCGATGCGACTATCTCAGAAGCTGATCTTCAGGATCTTACCCCTATTACCAACGAACCATCCGGCTTTCGGATTGGCGAAAGCAACCGCCCAGTATCCGCTCACTCCTGGTATCTGAAACCAAGTCCGGCCCTCATCGGGAGTCCAGGCGGCAGCCCCGGAGTTGAATTTCGGCTCGGTCTCGGCGGTAATCACAACGGCATGGTCGCGCTCGCGATCGAATTGTTCGTCCTCATCGTGGCAGTTGCCCTCGCGGTCGAATTCTTTGTCGTCGTCACGGCAATTGCCCCGGACATAGGCAACGCAAAAAATAGCGCCCTTCACGGGCGGTTTGTTGGTAAGAATCCACGTTTGGCCACCGTCATCCGACGTAGCCGTCTCAGCGGCATCATTTGAGGCCAGATCGCCGCCACCCAGAATGCCATGCCGCGCATTGCGGAACGCTACCGAGATTCCGCCCGCGCTGGGCGAGCTTACTAGCGGAGTATCGTATGCTGTCCACGTGTTGCCGCCATCTCGGGTGGCTAAAATCCTCGCGATTGGTGAGCCGCCCGTCGCAATCCACGCGTTTCTTTCTCCTTCTGTTGTTGCGCAGGTTCCGCTTGCCGCAAAGGAAGCTTCTCCCGGTAAAGCCGGCGGCATATTGGCGGCGATAGACTCCCAGGTCGTTCCGTTGGTTGTCCGGATATCGGGGAAAACTCCATTTACCGAATCGCTGTGCGTGATGCCGCGCCTCGGGGTCCAGAACGCGAAACAGTCATAGAATGCGTTCACGGTCTCATTGGTGAACTGTACTGTCCATCTCGCGCCACCATCGATGGTTTTATAGATTCGAAAATCGGTCGTGTTCGCGCCGACCGACATTAAATAGGCGACCTTGTCGCTGACCCCGTACACATCACGAAATTCCAGACCTTCAGCCCCGGGCACGACTGCGGCCTTCCAGGTCTCGCCGCCATCGGTTGTTAGGACATACGTACCGCCAGTTCCGGCTGCCCATACCACGCGGGAGTTCACCGGGCTGACAGCGATCAATCGCTGCGTAGTGCCGCTCTTTTGCGGAGTGAGCTTGGGTTGACGAACCTTCCCATTTTCGTCTGCGAAAGCGAGAGTTGCTGAGGCAGCGATCAGAAAACCAGCTAGTGAAACCCTTAGCACAGGAACCTCCTCGGACGCGAATCATCGCGCCGCGAAGTATAACAACGTCGCCGTGAACGCGTCAAACTACAACGTTGCCAACTACAACGTTGCCAGCCGTGCCTGCCATTGATTCAACAACTGCTGCCGGTGAACAAGAACCAAGGTGTTCACCTTGCATTTCGCGACCGCCGTCCGCCCGCCGCCGGACTCGTATGATGCTCGTCAGGTCTTGCACCAGCGGGAGCGCGGTTGTCCTTGTGGGACGCGCTCCCGCGCTGTGCTTTTAGAATTCCCAACCGTAACCGAGCAGCTTGTGCAGACCGCCGCCCTGCCAAGTCGGGGGCGGCTGCAGCGCGATGAATTGGGCCCAGATGAGCTCAGCTCTTTTTGACAACTGCTGCTGCACACCGAGCGTGCCTGGTAGCCGCTCCTGCAATTCATTCGGCACGATGTTGTGGATCAGATTCTCATACAACGGTTTAACCCGCGGATCGCCTGGAGTGCTGTCGAGTTCGAGCGATCCGTGCGGTGTTGAGTAGTTGTAGAATTCTTTCTGCACCCGCCCCACGATTTGGGAGGTCAACGGCGCCCAGTGCGCATAGGCTCCCAACTTGCTGTCTTCGAGTCGTAGACCCAGAACATGCAGAGGGGCCAGGTTGAAGTTGACGTAATCGGGTACTATTTCGTCCGTCGCAAAGAGCACATAAGGACGCCCAGGCGCGCTCGAGGACTGCAGCATGGATACCATGTCGTGCCGGTCACCGTATATCGCGGCAAGATTGTCTTGTCTCATCCACTCATTCGTGCCCCGGTATCCGATGCTGACCAGCATGTTGAACAAATCGACGGAAGAAGTCAGCCCGTTCCGAATGATGTGAGTGTCGTCAGTGAATCGGCCGCTGGGATCGACCACGATCAGGGGAACGTGCCAGGCTTCTTCATAAACCGTGGCCATCTTGCCTTGCAGCAGGCCGTGCGCTCCGCAATACTCGCCATGGTCGGATGCAAATACGATTACCGTGTTGTCGACTACGGGATCCGGCAAGGAATGCAGTGCTTTGAGCACTCGCCCGATCTGGCAATCGACAATCTGCATGATCTGCGTATAGCTGTCGAAACCCCGCTGCCAGTAGCTGAAAGGCATCTTCGCGATACCAAAACCCAACTGCACGTGCGGAGGATTCGGATATGGGTCGACGCTGGCGGTATCCTGGGTCGAATCGTCGGTGGCGCCGCCCCATATGCCTTGCTGGAAATCGTGGATAAACACCTGAGTGGATGGTTTGTTCTCCAGCTCCTCCCGCGATTCCCAATTGGGCGGCAGCGTCGGGTACCCGTAAGACTTTTGGGATTTTAGCTCATTCGTGTCCCAGGAGACGGTGGGGGGATTCTTCGGTGTGCCATAGCCGGCCTGCATTTGCGTCAGGTCGTCCGGATTGGTTGCGCCCGAAGCGAATAAGTTGGCGACGGTCTGAAATTCGGTGCCGGCGGGATAGAACTCCCGGTCGTGTGGATTCACCAGGCTCACAGTCAAACACCACGGCTTGTTCAGTGGCGCCTGCTCAGTTAGCCAAGTTACTGCCTGCGAGGCGGAATAAGCGTCATTGTGAAAACCTTCGTCTTCGTTCCCGTACGTCCCCTGAAGATTGAACCCTACGGGATCGTAAAAAGTCGGGTAGTAATCAAAGCCATAATTTTGAAGGGTATTGGTGGCTGAAGAGGGAATTGAAACATGCCATTTGCCAATGTAGGGAGTGGTATACCCGTTCGACTTTAGCAGCTTGCCATACGTTGGATAAGCCGGATTCAACACCGGCATGAGCGCCGGCGGCGACTGCTGGGGAGAGGACGTGATGGTTGTGATTAGCCAGTTCTGCTGCGAATACAGGCCGGTGATCATCACGCCTCGCGACGGCGTGCAGGCGTTGGCGGCGTTGTGATACTCACCGAACTTTACGCCGCGCCTCCATAAGCTGTGGACATGCGGCATGTACCTCTCCAGAAACTCGCCCGGCGACTTGATGTGGTGCGGGAATACTGTCGGATAACGTAATTCATCCACCAGAATGAAGAGAATGTTTGGCTTGTCGCCTGTCACTGGCCTGCGTTCCGGGATTCCTTCGGCTGACGCTTTGTAAAGGCCGGAAAAGATTCCACCCGTAATCGCGGTGGTGGATTTGAGAAAGTCTCTGCGCTTCATATTGGCTGATGAATGCCTCCTAATTTCTGTAAGCAACAAAAGCCGGCGAAACTTGCCATGCCGCTGAAAAGTTTCTTCCTAACGTATCTCGCGATTTTCTCCAATGAAGTTGTTCATTGCTGCTGCGCCTCTTTCCTGCCGCGCAGCTCGCGAAACAGCCACGCTCGGGCAAGGTCCCATTCCCGATGCACCGTCCGCACGGAAATGCTAAGAACCTCCGCGGTCTCTTCAGCCGTAAGCCCCCCAAAGAACCGCAGTTCGACAAGCTGCCTCCTTCTATCGTCGATCCGGGCTAATTTGATCAGCGCCTCATCGAGAGCCAGGATATCCGCGCTGCGATGAGACGCCTGATCCGCCTCAGCAAGCGAGACCAGGAGAGCAGAGCCACCGCGTTTTTTCCGTCCTCTGCTGATTGCCTGGTTCACAAGGATACGCCGCATCATTTTGGCAGCCACGGCATAGAAATGAGTTCGGTTTTGCCATTCCACTGGGTTCCAGCCGATAAGGCGGACATAAGCTTCGTTCACCAGAGCCGTCGGCTGTAGAGTCTCTCCAGGCTGCTCCCGGCTCAGGTAGCTGCGCGCCAAACGTCGCAGTTCCCCTTCAACCACTGGAACAAGCCGCTCGAGCGCCTCAGGATCGCCCCGGCTCCAGGCGTTTAATAACTGAGTAACTTCGCCGGGCGGAGGATGCATGCGCTCAGTGGTTTCACCGGAAATTCTCGATCAGCATCAGATCATTTACTTCCTGATCGAGGCGAGCTGTAAGTAGTCTGCTGCCATCTGAGGAGAGCGCCACGTCGGGATAGTTCCATATTGGCTCTTTATCCAGAGTAAGCAGGGAAGAAACCTGCCGGGTCGCGAAAGTGAAGAAGCGAACGGTCTGCCGCGGACCTTCCTCGCGCGACATAAAATAGATGCCCTCACGTATTATCCCCCACGATCGGAAGATCCGGTCGTAGCGTTCCAGCTCGGGGACCGGCTTCTCAGGGCCGCCCTCCGTGGGCACAGTCCAGATCGCGCCCCACCCCCGTTTCGTGTAGTACAAGAGCTTGCCATCGGGCGATGAAAACGCTTCGCATCCGCCGCCGCGCGTAATCTGAGTTGCAGGGCCGGCCTGCACCGGGATCGACCAGATCTGATCGCTGCCCGACCGGTCTGATTTGAAGTAGATCCGCTTGCCGTCCGGAGACCAGGACGCCATGTAGTTTCCGGAAGTTCCGCTGGTTAGTCGCCGCGGAGAGCCTCCCTCGGCGCTGATGACATATATGTTGGGATTTCCCGCAGCACTTGAATCGAACGCCAGCCAGTGTCCATTCGGCGACCAGCGGGGCGTTCCCGTATCTGGTCCGCCAAACGAAGTCACTTGCACAGGATTGCGGCCGTCGCGATCGCAGATCCATATCTCCTCATTACCGGTCCGCTTCGAGACGAAGGCGATGCGATCATCTGTACCTGAGATGTTGGGGCTATCGTCGCGGCGGGAGGAGACAATGAGCCTCCTTGGCTCGCCGAAATGACGGGGTATGGATCGCCCGGCGAATCCCGCTCCTTCGCTCAAGTAGATGTTCGTATCTTTAAACGACTCGGTATAAATCAGCCGGTCGCCTTTTCGCGAAATGGAAGGGTAGAAAGCACCTTCGAACATTGACCCAAGCCGCCGGGGGGTACCCCCCGCGAGAGAGATGCGCCACAAGCTCTCACCGCCGCCTCCCCGGTTCGACGAGAACACGATCTCCTTGCTGTCGGCTGTCCAGGCGGCTCCGTACGTGGGTTGATGCTCGAAGGTGAGTTGCCGTTCAGATCCTCCCAACGCCGGAATAACAAACAACTCGCGCGCCCTCGGACCGAATGAGCGAGTGAATACGATCCACCTCCCGTCCGGCGAAAAGACTGGCAGGTCATCGAGATGGAGCGACCGACGGGTCAGTCGAGTCCGCACGCCGTTTTCAACGGATATCCGAAATATGCCGCCGGATTCGGGCGGCAAACCGGCGACTGCAAGCGTTTTACTGTCAGGCGACCACGAAACTCCTTCGGCGCCCTCCGTGATTTTGCGCTCCGCGCCTCCACTCGCGGGCGTTATCAAAATCGCGTATCGCATGTAGGGCGTCCGATTGTCCATCAATCGGCAAAATGCAATGGAACGCCCGTCGGGTGACCATGCCGGATGTGTGTCGTCCTGCTGTGCAAACGTTAATCGGACAGGCTCACCTCTTGAGATCTTTTCGATGTAGACGTCACGTTCCTGCCTACCCCCGCTTCCGCCCTGGCCGCCGTTCCAACTGAACACGATTCGCTCTTCGTCGGGTGAAAATGAACCGAAGTCTTTGTAACCCGCGAAGCTGGTCAAAGGGGTGACCTTCGGCGTTCCCTCCTGGGCGGTATTGCCGGACCATTTCGAACGCAAGCGATACAGGCCCACTCCAGCACCAAGCGCGCCCGCGCTGGTCAGGATCGCTCGCCGGGACAACCGAGTGCTTTTGAGATGCTCGGTTGCACGGACGAAATCCGCCGGCTGTTCCCGGAACGTCCGAAGATCCGCCGCCAGGTCGTGCATCCTGTGATAACGGCACTCCCGGTCCTTTGCAAGCGCCTTTTGAATGATCGCGTTCAATCCGGGCGAAGTGAGCGGTTCCGGGTCAGAGCTGAGCAGCGCCGCGAAGACTTCGGCGCTAGTCACACCGCGGAAGGCCGGCTGACGAGCGATCATCTCATACACGACGGCGCCAAGGCTGAAGATGTCAGACCGCTCATCGAGCTTCTGTCCACGCGCCTGTTCAGGCGACATGTAACGCGGAGTTCCCACTACTGCGCCTGTTTGGGTGGCATTGTCGAACAATTCGAGACAGTCTTGGGTGCTCCTCGCCAGGCCGAAGTCGACTATCTTCACGACGCCATCTGGCCGCACCAGAATGTTCTCTGGTTTCACGTCGCGATGAACGATTCCCGCTTCGTGTGCGGCTTCAAGGCCCGAAGCACACTGAAGCGCAATATCCAGAACTTCCTGTATAGCCAATGGCCGCTCGGCAAGCCGGGTTCGCAGCGTGACGCCTTCCACGAATTCCGTGGCAATAAACCAGGTTTCGCCACTCTGGCCGACGTCATAGATGGTTAGGATGTTCGGATGGCTGAGCGCCGAAGCGGCCCTCGCCTCGCGTCGAAAGCGAACGATTCGCTCTTCGTCTCGCGTAAACTGGACGGGCAATACTTTCAAGGCGACGCGGCGGTTCAGCTCGGCATCGTGAGCCAGGTATACCTCGCCCATTCCGCCCGCTCCGACGACAGATAAAATCTGGTAACGGCCGAGCATGTCGCCCACGGCGACTTCAGGACGAGAGAGGTCGCGAATGTGGCGGTGCAGTTCGTCTGGTGAGAGGAAATCTCCGGCCGCCTCTCTCGCCTCGAGCAGCGACTCAACTTCGAGACGCAGATCTTCGTCGCTTTGGCAGGCCTCGTCGAGCATCGCTCCGCGGGCCGCCGGGGGAGCTTCGATAACGCTGTCGTATATCTCGGCAACACGCTTCCAGCGTTCGGCGGTCATGCTGGTGGAAAGATGCCGCATATTCTAGCATCGGTAGCGCGATCCGGCAGCGAGCCTTGAGGATGGTCCGATTCAGCGCCCGAACGCACAACTTACCGGTGTTGGTCACTGCCCCACTGATCGACTATTTGTAGGAAGTTATGCTGGTGCCGATTAGGGCGAAGCGCACATGTGATGAAAACTCACCGATGTTCGCGTGCGACAAACATCGGTGACTTTTTTCACGCCAGGCACATGCGGTTACTATCTCAGCGGATTAGTATGGCCACCTCCATCCGGCCATTTCCGGTTTGTCGGTGCCTTGCTCGTACGCATAGTTGCGGCAATCGATCTGCAGATCGCGGTATCTTTCCTTGGCGTGCGCCCCGATTCTCTGCAGTTTCGGCGTGCGGTCGATCACGTCAATCGCCAGGCTGAAGCGGTCTATCTCGTTGTTGATGGCGAGCTCCAGCGGGGTATTGATGTTGCCCCTTTCCTTGTAGCCCCGCACGTGCATGTTGTGGTGGTTGGTTCGACGGTACGCCAGACGGTGAATCAACCAGGGATAGCCGTGGAAATTAAAGATGATCGGCTTGTCGACAGTAAACAGAGAGTCGAAATCACGATCAGTCAATCCGTGCGGATGCTCTGTGCTGGGTTGCAGCTTGAACAGATCAAGCACATTGATGTAGCGGATCTTGAGATCGGCGAATTCTTCGCGAAGCAACGCGATTGCGGCCAGCGCTTCCTGGGTGGGAATGTCGCCGGCGGACGCCATCACAACATCGGGCTCGCCGCCTTGGTCGTTGCTGGCCCAATCCCAGATCCCGATGCCTTTGGTGCAATGTCTGATGGCGGCATCCATATCCATATACTGCAGATGCAACTGCTTGTCGCAGACAATTACGTTGACGTAATTGTCACTCCGCAGACAGTGATTGGCGACTGACAGGAGAGAGTTCACATCGGGCGGCATGTAAATGCGAGTAACCGCGGCGCTCTTGTTCACCACCACGTCGATGAAGCCCGGGTCCTGGTGGGTAAAGCCGTTGTGGTCCTGCCGCCAGACGGTCGAGGTGATCAGCAGGTTCAGCGAAGAAATCTCTTCGCGCCAGGACAGGTGATTGCAGATCGACAGCCATTTCGCATGTTGATTGAACATGGAATCGATAACGTGAACAAAGGCTTCATAGGAAGAAATGAAGCCGTGCCGCCCTGTGAGCAGGTAGCCCTCGAGCATCCCTTCCATGGTGTGCTCGCTGAGCATCTCGACAACCCGCCCGTCGGGCGCCAGTTCGCCGCCATCAGCATCCTCAGGGAAGTATTCTTCCATCCAGAACTTTTTGCTGACTTCATAGATGTCGTTCAGTTTGTTCGAGGTGTTCTCGTCGGGGCCGAAAACGCGAAAGCGGTCCATGTTCTCTTTCATCACGTCTCGAAGGAACATGCCCAATGGGCGCGTGTTCTCGGCTTCGATCTGTCCGGGCTTGTCGAATTTCAAAGCGTATTCCCGGAAATCGGGTAGGCGCAAGGATCGTCTGAGGAGCCCCCCATTTGCATGCGGGTTCGCACTCATACGGCGGGTGCCGGACGGCATCATTTCTTTGAGTTCCGAAATCAGCTTGCCGTCAGCATCGAACAGTTCCTCTGGTCTTTGCGCGCGCATCCACGTTTCGAGAACCTTCAGTTGCTCCGGGTTGCTCTTCACGTTCGCCAACGGAACCTGATGCGCTCGCCAGGAGCCCTCCAGCCGGTGGCCGCCGGCTTCAGCCGGAGCGGTCCAGCCTTTTGGCGTACGCAGCACAATCATGGGCCAGCGGGGACGCTTTGCAACTCCGGAGCTGCGGGCTTCCTGCTGGACCTTTCTAATCTCCGAAATACAGTGCTCCAAGGTCGCGGCCATCGCCTGGTGCATGCTGTCAGGGTCGGAACCTTCCACGAAGTAAGGTGTCCAGCCGTAGCCTCGGAACAGGTTCTCTACTTCTTCGTGACTGATGCGAGCCAGCAGGGTGGGGTTATTAATCTTGTAGCCGTTGAGATGAAGAATCGGGAGGACGACGCCATCTCGAATGGGGTTCAGAAATTTGCCGACGTGCCAGGAGGTAGCCAAGGGGCCCGTTTCTGATTCTCCATCCCCGACTACGGCCGCGACAATCAGGTCAGGATTGTCGAAGGCGGCGCCGCAGGCATGAGAAAGTACATATCCGAGCTCGCCTCCTTCATGGATTGAGCCTGGCGTTTCCGGAGTGCAGTGACTGCCTATGCCACCCGGAAAGGAAAACTGTTTAAAGAATTCGTGCAGGCCGCTGGCGTCTTCGCTTTTGTCAGTGTAGATCTCGGAGTAAGTGCCCTCCAGGTAGACCGGCCCGAGCACGCCCGGAGCACCATGGCCTGGTCCGGCAAGAAAGATCATATCCAGATCGTCTTTCTTGATTAATCGGCTCAGGTGAAGATAGAGGAATGCCAGGCCCGGGCTCGATCCCCAGTGCCCGAGCAGCCGGTTCTTGATGTGTTCCGGCTTGAGGGGTTCCTTCAGCAGGGGATTGTCTTGCAGATAAATCATGCCAAGGCTCATGTAGTTACAAGCCCGCCAGCAGGCATGGATCTTACGTAAGGCATCGGCACTGAGGGGTGTTCCCTGAATAGTAGATCGGGCGGTGCCGTAGGCACTCAGGGAAGCTCTATCTATCGCTTCTCCAACAGACGGTGAGGGCTTATCCTTGACTTCCATCGGTCTGCTTGCCATTTCTATTTCTCCTTTGTTGCTTCGAAATCACAGTCTTTACGGCTTCGGACGTCCTGCCGCGGACAAAACGGAATCAGCGGCCATGGCCTTCCCCGAAAGCCTGACCCGAGGCAAGTACCACCACAGAGCGCGGTCCTGCCTGGTAGGTGCGGCCCGGAACCGGTTGCGCTGCTTGCCATTCGACGATTTCATGGGGTGGGTCCAGCGCGGTATCGATCCATAGGCGCCATACGTCTCCAGTGTCCGTCAGTATTGGCAGCTCGAAATCGAGCGGTTCCCAATACGTGTTGCAAATCAGGTAAAGCCTCAGCTCATCCGCGGGAAGTTCCGCACTGAGCGCCAGGCTGTGGGAGCAATTGCTCCAATCCGGCTGGTAGAGTTTCACGCCGTGCCACGCCTTTTTTGCATCCCGGAGCAACCGGTTCAGACTCACGCGCCGGCGCTCATGTTGCACGTCCCGCATGAGACGGCGTGCAATCAGCAATGTCACGAACCGGTGCACGTCGGCATGACGCGAGAGCAAGCTCCAGTCAAACCAACTGGTCTCGTTGTCCTGACAGTATGCGTTGTTGTTGCCACGCTGGGTGCGGCGTACTTCGTCACCCATCACAATCATCGGCACGCCCAGGGCCAGCATCGTAACAGTCAGAAAGTTTTTCACCTGCCGGTTGCGCAGCTTCTCCACAGCAGGATCGTCGGACGGCCCTTCTACACCGCAGTTCCAGCTTCGGTTATCGTTGGCTCCATCGCGATTCGCTTCACCGTTTTCCTCGTTGTGCTTGTAGTTGTAAGAGACCACGTCGTTGAGCGTGAAGCCGTCATGGCAGGTTACGAAATTGACACTCTGCTCGGCTTCGCGCTCCTTGTGACCATAAATCTCCGGGCTGCCCAGGAACCGGTCCGCAAAGTGTGCGACGCTATTGTCCGCACTGCGAAAGAAGTCGCGGATATCGTCGCGAAATCTTCCGTTCCACTCTTTCCAACTGTCTCCTATAAAGCTGCCGACCTGGTACAGTCCGGCCGCATCCCAGGCTTCGGCAATCATCTTTGTACCCGCGAGCACGGGATCGGATTCTATATCCCACAGCACGGTCGGGTTCGACATTACCTTGCCGGATGAATCACGCGCGAGGATTGAGGCGAGATCGAAGCGGAAACCATCCACGTGCATTTCCTCAACCCAGTAGCGGAGACTGTCCACGATCATGCGGCGGACAATCGGATGATTCGCGTTGAGCGTATTGCCGGTGCCGCTGAAATTGGCATAGCGGGACCGATCGGCCTCGAGAATGTAGTAGGTGGTGTTGTCTATCCCCCGCAGGCAGATGGTAGGGCCGCAGTGGTCGCCTTCCGAAGTGTGATTAAACACCACGTCCAGAATGACCTCAATTCTCGCCCGATGCAGCGCCTTGACCATATCGCGAAACTCGTCCACCGCACCCAGAGGACCCTGACGCGAGCTATATGCCTGATGCGGCGCAAAGAAGGAAACGGGCGCATAGCCCCAATAATTGGTCCGTCCCGGCGGGCAATCCTGAGCATCGAACTGGAAGACCGGCAGGAGTTCGACCGCGGTAATGCCGAGTTGCTGAAGATACGGAATCTTTTCAACCAGGCCGGCAAATGTGCCCCGTTTATTCAGGGCGACACCCGAGTTGGGATGGGCGGTGAAGCCGCGCACGTGCATCTCGTAAACGATGGTGCGGGAGGAAGGCCGGTTTAGGGGGGTGTCCCCTTCCCAATCGTACGAGCGCGGATCCACGACCACGCTCTTCATAGCCGTCGCGGTATTGTCGCCCGGCATGCCGGCGGCGGACCGGCTGTAGTTTTTCGGAACCACGACAGCGCGGCCATACGGGTCAAGGAGCAGTTTAGAAGCGTCAAAACGCAAACCGCCCTCGGGGTAAACGGGGCCATGAACTCGAAACCCGTAGGTCTGGCCCGGCTGCACACCGGGCACAAATACGTGCCAATAGTGGTACGTGCGATTTGCCTCAGGATCGATGCCGATCACGCGTGCCGGACGCTCATCATCCTCCCGATCAAAGAGGAGCAGCTCTACATTTGAAGCACTGCGGGAGAAGATGCAGAAATTCACCCCGCCGGCAACGAAGGTTGCGCCGAGAGGATGACTGCGGCCGACGTCAGCGACAGCCTTCGCCGTAGTGGATGCTTCCGGCCTCACGAGAGCGTGTTCGACGAGACTCATGAATCAACCTTTATCCAGCAATTCCTTCCTGACCCGGACATCGGCACCCGAACCACCGGGCCGATACGCTTATCACGCCGATCCCATTGCCGCGGCCTGCTCGAGCGCGGCGCCCGCAGGTATCGGACAGGGTTCCAGTTTCCAGATGTCCGCTGCGTATTCGGCAATGGTCCGATCGCTCGAGAATTTTCCGGAGCTTGCCACGTTCAAGATGGCCTTCTGTGCCCATGCATCCGGGTCGGCGTACAGTTCGGTCAGTCGTCGGTCCGCCTCAAGATAGGACCTCAGGTCTGCGAGATGCATGTAGAAGTCTCCGCGTGTCAGTAGCGTGTCGCGCAGGGGCTCGAAGACGCCGCGCTCGTACCGGCTGAAGTGGTCTGAAAAGATCAGATCTAACGCCGCTCGCGTCTCCGGCTCGTTTTCGTAATGCCAGTGAGGGTTGTACCAGCCGCGGTTGGCCGCCACTTGTTCCGCTGTAAGGCCGAACAGGAAGAAATTCTCCTCACCGGCTTCCTCTGCCATCTCGATGGTTGCCCCGTCGCGCGTGCCGACGGTTAATGCCCCGTTCATCATGAACTTCATGTTGCTCGTTCCGCTGGCTTCGTACCCTGCGGTCGAGATTTGATTGGACACGTCGCTGGCGGGAATGAGCTGCTCTGCCAGCGAAACGCAATAGTCAGGCAAAAACACCACTTTGAGACGGCCGCGGACAGCCGGGTCGCCATCAATAGTGCCGGCGAGATTGTTGACGAACTTGATGATGAGCTTGGCTAATTGATAGGCCGGGGCGGCTTTGCCGCCAAAGAAGAATGTTCGCGGATGCATTTCCAACTCGGGGTTCTCTCGCAGCCGGTTGTAAAGCACCACGATTCGCAGGGCATTCAGTAGCTGCCGCTTGTATTCGTGAATACGCTTGATCTGGCAATCGAAGATCGTATCCGGGTCCACCGCCTGGCCTGAGTACCATCTGAGCCAGTCCGCAAACTGCCCCTTGGCCTCGCGCTTAGCTTTACGGACAGCGTCGCGAAAGCTCTTGTCGCCGGCCAACGGCTTGAGCCTGCTCAGTTGACCAAGATCGGTGATCCAGCTATTGCCTATAACTTCGGTGATCGTCCGGGAAAGTGCAGGATTCGAAAGCAGCAGCCAGCGCCGCGGAGTAACTCCGTTGGTCTTATTGTTGAAACGCTCGGGGAAGATCTCCGCCAGGTCTTTGACTGTTGTCTTGCGCAGCAACTCGGAGTGAATAGCGGCCACTCCATTCGTGCTGTGCGAGCCGACAATCGCCAGATTGGCCATGCGAATCTTTCGCCCGGTCCCGTCCTCGATAAGACTCACGCGTTGTACCCGTCCCTCATCACCCGGGAAACGGCTCCGAACTCCATCGAGGAAGCGCCGATTGATCTCATAGATGATCTCGAGGTGACGTGGAAGCATGGTTTCAAACCACGCCAGCGGCCATTTCTCTAATGCCTCGGGCAATAGCGTGTGGTTGGTATAAGCCAGCGTCCTTGTTGTTATGTCCCAAGCTTCGTCCCATCCAAGATGGGCGTCGTCCAGCAGAATGCGCATGAGTTCGGGGACCGCCATGGCGGGGTGTGTGTCGTTCAACTGAATGGCGGCCTTTTCGGGTAGCGAACTCCAATCGGTGTTGCCGCGCAGGAAGCGGCGAACCAGGTCAGCCAGCGAGCAGGCGACCAGAAAATACTCCTGCACAAAGCGCAACCCCTGTCCCATACTCGTGGAGTCGTCCGGATAAAGTACTCTCGTAAGGGATTCGGCGGACAGAGTATGAGCCAGTGCACCTACAAAATCACCGGCGCTGAATTCCTGAAAATCGAAGTAATCGGGGGCGGCCGCGGCCCACAGCCGGAGCGTGTTAATGGTTTTGCCGCCGTAGCCTACGACAGGCCGATCAAAAGGGATACCGAACAGGCTGGACGGACGGCCTGGTACGGGGCGCAAGCTCCCCCCGCGCAGCTCGAAGGAGCAGTTCAGCCCGATTTCTACCTTCTCATTGGGACGCGGCACCTCCCATGGGTCCGGGCGCCGCAGCCAGTTGTCCGGGCGCTCCTCCTGCCAGCCATCGCGGATGCACTGTTTGAAGATGCCGTATTCATATCGGAGGCCGTAGCCCATGGCCGGTAATTGCATGGTGGCGGCGGATTCGATGAAACAAGCAGCTAAGCGCCCTAGCCCTCCGTTACCGAGTCCCGCGTCCGGTTCCTGCTCCAACAACTCGATCCAATCGATATTCTTCTGGCGAGCGGCATCCTTTACTGGCGAGTCAAGGAGAAGATTGGTGACATTGTTGGCGAGCGATCGGCCGATGAGAAACTCCATTGAGAGGTAGTAAAGGCGCTTCGGGTTCTGGCGCTCGTAGGTCTTCTCCGTTAGTACCCATCGCTGCGAGAGCACGTCCCGCACGGAGTGGGCGACGGCTTCAAAACGATCACGTGGCAGAGCGTCGGCCAAGTCAATCGCGTTATCAAAGAGAAGATGACGTTCGTAGAACGAATTGCCGGTTCCGGCGAACGTAATCGGACCGCATCCGTACTGATCAAGAAGCGTCGAGATATTTGAGGATACTGCTGATACGGGGGATCCAGAGACCGTCTGCTTGCTCATTTCAATCCTTTCTGAAGCTGAACAGCGACAAGGGGTCAGAAGTTAGTCATTAATTGTCTTGATGACAAGTTTAGAATTGCCCATACACTAACAATTCAATATTTCTCGGGTATGAATCGTCTGTTTTTCATCGTGGCCTGATCATCGTAGGCGCCTTTGGTGGAGCGTTTGGGTAGTGTTACCTGCTCCCTGGGAGCCTGCTTATAAGGAACCAGGCTCAAGAGGTAGGAGATGCAGTTGAGGCGTGCCCGCCTCTTATCATCCGATCGCACGATGTTCCATGGCGAAATCTCGGTATCGGTCGCATCCATCATCAGGTCGCGGGCCCGGGAGTAGTTATACCAGCGCGAGCGGGCCGGCAAGTCCATCTTGCTGAGCTTCCACTGGCGCAGCGGATCGTCTCTGCGTGCCCTGAAGCGCCGTTCCTGTTCCTCATTGCTCACTTCGAGCCAGAACTTGAACAACATGATTCCGCTCTCTATGATGAACTTCTCGATCACCGGACAGAGGTCGAGAAAACGGTCATGCTCCTGTTTGGTGCAAAACCCCATGACATATTCCACTCCCGCGCGGTTGTACCAACTGCGATCAAAGATGACAATTTCGCCTGCAGCGGGGAAGTGCTCTGCATAGCGCTGCATGTACATCTGGGTTTTCTCACGATCAGAAGGAGCGGGAAGCGCCACTACCCGGAAAACACGCGGGCTGACACGCTCCGTGATCGCTTTGATGGTGCCGCCCTTTCCCGCGCCGTCGCGGCCCTCAAAGACAACCATAATGCGCAGGCCCTTATACTTCACCCATTCCTGGAGGGTGCAGAGTTCAGCTTGAAGATTGCGCAGGTGTTCTTCGTAAACTTTTCGTTTCAGCTTCTCACCGGCCGTGACGCTGAGTTGCTTCTGGTTCGCCATGATCGAGCCTCCTGGCTATCCCGACCCCTTACTGTTTCCGGAAGCGCCACGCGCTGATCGAAAACAGAACGATTGCGAACGCCGCCAGGGCTGCCAGATTCGGCCAAAGCGCACTGAACGGCGCGTCCTTCACCGTAACGCCCCGAACGATCGCCACCAGGTAGCGCAACGGGTCCAAATACGAGAGCTTCTGGAAAAAGACCGGCATGTTTTCGATGGGCGAAGCTGCCCCCGAAAGCAGCGTGATCGGCGGATTGACAAAGAACGTAAGCAACTGCGCCTGCTGCTGCGATTTCGAGACGGTCGCCAGCATCACGCCGATCCCGATCCCGGCCAGCGCGGCGCAGATTCCGGACACCACGAACAACCAAAACGCTCCCCGGAGCGGCAGGCCGAAGACAAGCATGGCAACGGCCAGCGCGATGAACAGAACTACCATCAGCAGCACAAAGACCGGCGAGGTTTTGGCCAGCAACATCTCGCCTGTCTGTGCCGGCGTCATCAGCAGTTGTTCGATGGTGCCGGTTTCTTTTTCCTTCACCGCCAGGGCCGAGGCGACGAGCGATGCGTTGATGAACATAAGGATGCTCATGATGCCTGTGACGTAAAACCATGACGTCTCCAGACCCGGATTGAAAAGAAATGCAGAGCTAACCTCGACCGTGCCCGGCGAAACAGCGGGATCGAAACCTTTCGTGGCATTGTAATTGTCCACGGCCGCTCGCAGATAACCCTGCGCGATCTGCGCCGTGTTGGCGTCCACGGCGTCGATCAAAACCTGTACACCCGCAGTCTGGCCGCGTGCCAGACTGCGGCCGAAATCCACAGGGACCACGACCAGCAGGTCCAGCTTCAAGTGGTCCATCGCCGTTTCCGCCTCTTCGATGCGAGAGAAGCGCTCCGTCACGGCGAAATTCACGTTTTCGCTGAGCGAGTTGATGAAGTTGCGGCTTTGCGGAGTCAGGCTTTCATCCACGAAGCCGATCCGCAGATCGCGAACCTTGGGATTCAAGGCGTACCCAAATATGACCAGAACGATTGTCGGCGGAATAAGCAACTGAATGACCAGTCCCCGGTTGCGCCGGAGCTGCTGGACTTCTTTGGTGGTCAGCGCCAGGTAACGCCTTACGAACGGGGGCACTTGAACCTCCTAATCCTTGAACTGCATCTTGCGCATCTGGATCACGCTCCAGAGGAAGAAGAACGTGCTCAGTATCAGGAGCGCGATTATCGGCCGAAATGAAGTTATCCATCCTGTGTTCCGCAGGAGCGAGTTGCGCACGATCTTTACGTAGTGCGTCGCCGGCAGAATATAGCAGATCCAACGAATTCCCAACGGAATATTGCGAACCGGAAACAGGAATCCCGAAAGCAGCAGCGAAAGCAGGAATGCGCCCAATTGCACGCCCTGGATGGCGGAGCTTTGGTTGCCCGTAGCGTTACCCAGCACTATGCCGTAAAGCACTCCCGCGAACAGGTAAAGCACCGTGGCCACTAACAGCACAGCCGGGTTGGTGGGTATCCGGTAACTGAAGACCGCCATGCCGAGCACAAAGCAAATGACAAGCTCTACGAGGCCGATGATGACGTAAAGCAGACTCTTGCCCAGGACCCACTGGGCGCCAGTCAGACTGGAAGCGTAGGCCTGAATGATTGTGCCCAGCTCATACTCTCGTGCCGTCGCCAGCGCTCCGAGCAATGCCGGGAAAAGGACCAGCACCATGCCCAGGGCGCCCGTGCCGAAGAAGACCGGGTTCGACAATCCGGGATTGAACCAAAGCCGCTGATCAAGATTGACAAGGTTCGGGGTCGGCCGCCCAATAGCGCTGCTCTGTCCGAAGCTCGAATTGAGCGCTTGCGCGATGTTGCCCAGCGCTGTGGCCGCGTTCGAGTCCGTGGCATCTATCATAAGCTGGACAGTCGGCCCGGTGCCGCGCAAGGCATCCCGCTGAAAGTTCTGGGGAATAATCAGCGCGGCCTGACCTCGCCCGTTGATGAGCGCCCGTTCCGGCGACTCGCTGGGCGCACGAGGCGTGATCACAAAATCAAGGGCTGCGCCATAACCTTCGAGATACGTCCGGCTGAGCGGCGTGTTGTCGTAATCGTAGACGAGAAGCCGTATATTACGCAGCCGCAGGGACTGGCTGAAGCCGTACAGAAGCATCAGAACGAGGGGCATCAGCACGGAGAGCATGATCAGCAGCTTGTCGCGCCGGAACAGCATCCATTCTTTGTTGGCCTGTGCCAGGACCCTCTTCATAGCGGGATCGCCTCTCTGCGCGATTCGATCAGGGAAATGAAAACGTCTTCCAACGAGAACCGTGCGGGATTCCAGGCGATCACGCGGACGCCAGCGCTCTCCAGTTCAGCAGCCGCTTCCTTCTCCTGTGCGTCGTTTTCTGTCACAAGGTGCAGCTTGTCGCCGAACAGCGATACCCGCGAAGCACCGAATTTTCGTTTCAGCGTGGTGAGCGCGAGCTCCGGCTGGCCTGTTTCGATCTCGGAGAGCGTTCCTTTCATATTGGCCTTCACTTCGCTGGGCGATCCATGCGCAATAATCTCGCCGGCCACCATAAAACCGAGCTGGTTGCACTGCTCGGCTTCTTCCAGGTAGTGAGTCACCACCAAAATGCCCGCTCCCCGATCGGCAAATTCGTTGATCATTCGCCACATGGCACGCCGCGCAAGCGGGTCCACGCCAGACGTCGGTTCATCCAGAAAGATCGCCTCCGGCTCATGCATTACGGCTGCGCCGAATGCCACTCGCTGCTTCCAGCCGCCGGGCAGGGATTCGGTGAGCATTCCCGCCTCATTGCTCAGCTCCGCGGTCGCGAGCACCCACTTTTTGCGCTCCTCGCGTACGCGCTCGTCCACGCCATACAGACGGGCATAGAAGTCGAGGTTCTCGCCTATGGTGAGGTCGTCGTAGAGCGTGAACTTCTGGGACATATAGCCAATCCTGGAGCGCACCTCGGGCGAGCGGAGTCCCTTGGACTTTCCCAGCAGCGTGACGCTGCCGGACGTCGGTTCGATCAATCCGCACATGATTTTGATCGAAGTGGTTTTGCCGGCGCCATTGGCTCCCAGTAGCCCATAGATTTCGCCGTTGCGGATCTCCAGTTGGAAATTCTTCACCGCCTGAAACGATCCGAATCGTCTGTTCAGGTCTTTGGCGCCGATTACCACATCATGCCGGTTCAGGGGTGGAGAAGGGTTTGGAAAGTGGGGAGTCGGCTGTGCGCCTCGCATCTGCCGCAACTGCCCTACAAAGGCGTTTTCGAGTGTTGGTTGAGAGCGGCGAATTTCTTTGACGCACAAACCATTCGCTGAAGCACGCTGGCGCAAGTCAGCCTCGGCAGCGTCGGGGTTGGCCGCCATCACGTCCAGCCGGTCGCCAAATCGCTGGACGTCTTCTGCTTCAGGGGATTGAGCGAGCACACCTTCAGCTTTCGACAGCGGCTCGACCTCGATCTCCAATCGCGTGAGCCCCATCTTGGAACGAAAGCGGGCCGGAGTGTCGATATCGTAGATCTTGCCGCGCTCCATCAATGCCACCCGGTGGCAACGTTCCGCCTCATCCAGGTAAGGCGTAGCAACGATAATGCTCATCCCGCCCGTGGCCAGCGACGTCAGCGCATCCCAGAAGTCGCGGCGCGTCACGGGATCTACGCCCGTCGTCGGCTCATCCAGCAGAAGCAGTGCCGGGTCCGCGATCAGCGCACTCGTCAGCGCCAGCTTCTGTTTCATACCGCCGCTCAGCCGGCCGGCCAGCCGGGTGGTGAAGCGGATCAGGTCGAACAGTTTGAAATAACGTTCTCTTCGCGTTGAATAATCCGCTGGCGCGACCTCGCGTAATCCGCCTGCATAATTAAGATTCTCGTCGACGCTAAGGTCCTGATACAGGCTGAACGGCTGGGTGAGATAACCCACGCGTGGACGTGCCTCGCGAGGCGTTTGCCCCAGAACGCGAACTTCTCCGCCACCGGGCGCCAGCACCCCACCGATGATGCGGAACGCCGTTGTCTTGCCGGCCCCATCTGCGCCAATGAAGCCGAAGATCTCTCCCGGCCGGACCTCAAAGCTGACTTCATCAAGGGCTTTGAGCGAACCATAGCTTTTCGCGAGTGAGGCGGCTTCGACGACGAGTCCGTCAGGCATCAAGGTCTCCCTGCCTGGCCCTGTGTCTGCTCCTGCGTATAGATTCGTCCGTCGGCCGGCATTCCCGGCTTGGCATAACCGTACGCGCCCAACAGCCCGAGCTTCAGCCCCATTACCTGCTTCACGCGATCTTCCTTGAAGTACGTGTTTTCCGGGGTGAACATGACCTGCGGGTCGATGCGGATCACTTGTGCCGGGACGGCCTCCTTCGGATTCGAATCCAGCCACACCTGCGCTCGCTGGCCTACCTTTACTTTGCCGACGGTGCCTTCTGGAACGAAGCCGCGCAAATAAAGCTTGTGCAAATCAACCATGGTGAAGATCGTCTGTCCCGCTTCGATCACTCTGCCCGGCTCGGCGGAGCGCGTCAGAATCGTGCCAGCGATGGGCGCGTGAATCGTCAGGTCGGCGATGTCTGCTTCCGCTTTCCGCAGATCTGCCTTGTTCGCCTCTACATCCGCCTGGGCTGAGGCGATCTGCGCTTTGAGTTCGTCAACCTGCCGCTCCAGGGTCTGGCGATTGGCCGCCTGGATGGGAATGTTCTGCATTTGCGACTGCGCCTGCTGGAGCGCGGCCTCAGCCGCCGCCACCTGCTTGCGAGCTGCGTCAGTGGATTGCTGCGCTACCGTCTCCTTCGTCTGGTACTGCTCCGACAGTTGTGGCGCGACCGCGCCTGTTTTTGCTAAAGGGGGATACCGTTGCGCATCGATCTGGGCCTGCTTCAGTTCGGCTTCCCAACGCGCGAGTTCCGCCTTGCGGGCCGCGAGATCAGCCTCGGCCTGCTTGACTTGCCCTGGCGCATTCGTCTCCGCCTGGTCGGTGTATAACTGCGCTTGTCTTATCTTTTCGCCGTAGGTGGCAAGCTGCCGCTGCAACTGCTCAACAGTTCGCTGCTCGGCCACCACCAGCGCTCTCTGCGCATCGCGTCTTGCGTCAAACTGGTCGCTCGAAAGCGAGGCCACCACCTGCCCGGCTTCCACAGGGTCACCCTCGCGCACCGTGAGAGTCGTGATTCGCCCAGGTATTTTCGATGAGATGTCCACGGTGTCTCCGTCAATGCGCCCGCTCACGAAGATCGTGCCTTCCGGTTCTTTCTCTCTACATCCGGACAGAACCAAAAGGATGATTCCGAAGAGCATCCAATTTCGTTTCATAGGACCCTCGACTGTTCTTACCTGCGATACGTTTTCTCCGCCGCGCCCATGGCCCGCGCCAGGTCCGCGCGCGCCAATCCGAGTGCATACTGGGCGCGGATGTTCGCGTCGTCGGCCTGCGAAAGCCGCACTTGGGCGTTCACGACTTCAGTGTTGTCCGAGATGCCCTGAGTGAAGCGTGAGACCGTCAAATCCACCTCTTGCCGGGATAATTTCACATTCCCGGAGCTGGTTTCCACTTCTTTGAGAGCCCACTCCACACCGGAGATTGCTGTCAGCACGTCCGTCTCGATTTGTGAGCGATTCTCATCGAGAGCAGTTCGGGCTTCGCGAAGCGCGCCTTGGGCTTCCTCGATCTCCCCTTTAGTGCGCCCGCCGGTGTATATGGGGAACTCAATCACGCCTTGCAAGGTATAGGTGTTCACGTTGTGTGACGGTGTAGTTCCGCTTTGGCCGTCGTCGAACTCCAACCGCAAGCTCGGCAACCTGGAGGCCTTCACTGACCGTACTTGCAGTTCGGCCGCCTGTACGCTCGCTTCCAGAGACTGATAATCGGATCGTGTAGCGAGAGCAGTCTTGAGCGTGGCATCGCGATCCGGCGCGTTTCCTGTGCCATAAGCCGTAGGATCAGAGACTTCATAAGCCGAGGTAACGTGCGCCTGCAGGATATTGGCAAGGTTCAGCTTTGCTGCGATATAGCTTTGTTCAGCCTCCTGCCGCTGCTGCTCGAGCGCGTTCACCTGCTGCATCGACCGATTCGCGTCCAATTCGGCGGAGACACCCTGGCTCACTCGGTCTCTGGTAATGCGGTACAGGTCGTTCGCCAGTTTCGTTTCCGCCGCCAGCGTATCCCGGGTTGCTTTGGCCCGCAGCGCGTCGAGGTAACCGGCAATAACGTTCAGTGCTACAACTTCGCGCGCGTTGTCTGACAGGAGACGGGAAGCTTGCTCGCGGGAACGGTAACTCTTCCAAGCCCGTATCTTGGAAAAGTTCAATAGCTCCTGGCTCAGGAAGACACGGGCATCCATCGAAGCGAAGGGTCCGATTTTTCCCGTTTCGGTTGCAATGGGAATTCCCAGGCCGATCAGATTCACCGTCTGGTAGTTTTGGTGGGCGCTGACGTAGAGTTGAGGCAGCAGTGGAGCCCGGTTCTCCGCATATTGCCCGGTGGCCTGCTCCAACCGGGCCAGCGCCGTCCGGATGTTGATGCTGTTTGACAGCGCGATGTTTAGAGCTTGGGAGAGAGTGAGTTCCGGCGGCAGTTCCGGCTGCTGAGCAGCGGGCTGCGGAGAAACAGGCTGCTGAGCAGCGGGCTGCGGAGAAACAGGCTGCTGAGCAGCGGGCTGCGGAGAAACAGGCTGCTGAGCGGCGGGCTGTTGAGCAGCCACTGTAAACGCCGCCAGTGCGAGGCATAGGAAAGCTCGTGTCATCGTACTTCTCACCTTCGTGGCGCTCTGTGTGGCCAGCCACCAATCCGAGCAGCAAGATCGCCGCGACGTGCATTCCAACAGCGCGCTCGTCGTCCTCTTCAACAGCAGGCTGGTGGTAGTGCTCCTCCCATCCGGGTAGAGAGTTCGACCAGTCAGTCCCTTGCCTCTCGCACCGCGCCTGCCAATTCCGGTCCGGCCGATTCTCCGCGTTTCAAGTTGTTGATGGTGAAGATATCGAGCCGTATTGCCGGACTGCCCCGGTCTCATATGCCTCCGATATTCCGGAGAATCTCCAATGATGATCTTGAACAAAGCCCGTGGAGGCCATTGCGGAACGAACTTTCCCTTTGAAGTGCGGAATGGGCGGTGACAGATTCGACAGAATTCGCTTTTCGCCTGGAATGAGGGACTTAGACGGGATTGGCGCGGGACGGCGGAGGGGCTTTGTGCCGATACTCGGGCGGGATGGCGAAGGCGAAGAATCCGGGCGTGGGGCGGCGGACCGAAGACCGATACGGGCAAGGCGAAGGCGAGCCGCAATTCGACCAAGCACGGGGTGCTGGCAAAGAACACCATCATTCTGCCGGGTGAGTCGCAGGCCGACTACGAGGAAGTTTATTTCGGCTGGTGGAACGAATATGAGCCGGAAGGATATGCGGAAGAGCGGCTGGTGAAGCTGCTGATCACGAACGACTGGTTTCTGCGGCGGGCGATCCGAAAGCTGGAGGAGGCCGAAGCGGCGGTGTTCGGCCGGGAGGATGATCCGCAGGAGTGGAGCGAGGCGGAGCGGGCGCATTTGCAGTGCATGCAAAGGTACAAGACGGCGGCGGAACGGGCGTTTTACCGATCGTTGAATGCGGTGCAGGGTTTCCGAAAGGACCGGATGTGGATGATCGATAAATTTGCGAAGGCGCGGAACGAGAATTGCGATCAGCAGGCGAAGCTACGGGAGCTGGAGTGGAAGTTGGCGGAACGCGAGCGCACTAAGCAGCCAGAAGGGAAGGCGCCCCCGGAGGTACAGGCGCACACGGCCGAGTTGTTGTTCTCTGAGCTACCCAATGCGACGACGCGTTATCCACCGAATGAGGAACGATTAAGCGAGGGGCGCTATTCCCGTTCCAGCGCCACTTCCAGCCGCCCGTCCCGGGCTGCTTTCTTCAGAACGTCGTAGTCTTGTTCAGTTTGGTCGGCGTAGGCGGTGGAGAAAGCCACCATCGCCTTATCGAAAGAGTCACTGCGGCCAATATCCGGTGATCACGGCCGGCTGTCCCGTTAATGGCGAAGATCACACGGCGTTCCGGTCGTGTAACAGCGGAAGTCTACCAAGTGAGCGTCGCCGCAAGCCTGCACGCGGATACCGGTTGCTGGGGTTACTGCGAGGTCCGCAGCCATATTGAGCGCCGCGGCCCGATTAGAAGGTGAAAGCCGATTGCAGCATGCGGCCGTGAAGAATTGGAATCAATTGAGGTATGCGTCCGGCATTGGCCTGTTCGATGAGTCGAATGAGATCCGGACGGTTGTGCGGAGCTTTCCAGACCGCGTGCGACTCGCGCGGGCACCGGTCGCGCAGTTTCTTGCCGGCGGTAACGAGTTCATCCCGCGCAGGCTGCCGCGTGAAGGCGGGGATCTTTCCATCGAGCATCTGCCGCTCTCCCCTGGGTTGCGTTTCTGCTTTTCGCATACTGGAGTCCTGCCGCACGGCCTATCTAAGATTCTCTTTTCGGCCGGTTGTTTCCAACGCTGGTCCGACCTCTCGCGCGTTTCAAGTTATTGACAGCGAAGATACAGAGGCGCGCCTTTGGGGCTGCCGTGGCGCCATACATCCTCCGATATACCGGAGAATCTCCAATTGCCCGTCGGGTTCGAGTTGTGGTAAAACCCCGATTGCGCAGGTTGTCTTGGAGAAACCCTGCGCGAGAAGGTTTTGGGAAGCCCAGCGCCAAGCAAGATCGACGCGACGGAACTCTCCGGAAGCTTAGCGGGTCTCGATGCGGACGCTATCCGCACTGACGACCTGTTCCAGCTCGCCATCGAGGCATCGCCGAGCGGCGTGCTCATCGTGGAGCCTGCGGGGAGCATTGTGGTGGTCAACCACGCACTGGAACAACAGTTCGGTTACGCGCGCAACGAGTTGATCGGCCAGCCGGTCGAGGTGCTGTTACCGGAGGCCCTCCAACGGCTTCATACGGAACACCGATTGAGCTACCTCGGTAATCCTCAAACCCGGCCAATGGGAGCAGGGCGCGAGCTATTCGGCCGGCATAAGGACGGCTCGCAAATCCCGGTCGAGATCGGTCTGAATTCGATACAAACGACGGCAGGGCTGTTCGTACTCGCGTCGGTCGTGGACATCAGGGAGCGCCGCCGCAACGAGGACGAGCAGCGCCGGGCGCTCGATGAGCGCCTGGAGTTCGAACGGCTGCTTAGTGAGCTCTCGGCACGGTTCGTCAACCTGGGCACGGAGCAGATCGACCAGGCTATCGAGGACGCGCAACGCCGCATCGGCGACATGCTGGATCTCGACCGCAGCGCCCTGTTCCAGCTCTCCGAAGGCGAAGACGATTTCGTTTTGACACACCACTGGACGCGTGCCGGGTTCGAGCAGCCGCCAGAGCGGGTATCTGCCAAGGAGCAGTTTCCCTGGTCGCTGGCCAAGATCCGCAATGGGGATGTGGCGGCCTTCTCGTCCCTCGATGAGGTGCCGGATGCCAGGGAGCGCGAAAGCCTGCGGTACTACGGCACCAACTCCGGAGCAGCGATCCCTTTCTCCGTCGGCGGGCGAATCGTCGGGGTGATTTCCTTTGCCACGGCGCAAGAGGCGCGGCCGTGGCCCCCGGAAACCGTCAACCGTCTCCGCCTGCTTGCGCAGGTGATCGCCAGCGCACTCAGCCGTAAACAAAGCGACGCTGCGTTGCACACCGCGCTCGGCGAGGTTTTACGCTTGCGCGACCTGTTGCAAGCGGAGAACGTCTACCTTCGCCGCGAAGTGCAGGAGCGGCTCGGGCCGGGCCCCGTCGTCGGCCGGAGCCGCGCCGTCCTGCGGGTGCTCGAGCAAGTCGAACAGGTGGCCGCGACTGACTCGACCGTACTGCTGCTGGGAGAAACCGGCACGGGGAAAGAGTTGTTTGCGACGCAGATTCACGAACGCAGCGCCCGCCGCGCACGCACGATGGTGCGCGTGAACTGCGCAGCCATTCCCGCCACACTGATTGAGAGCGAACTGTTCGGCCGCGAGAAAGGAGCTTTTACGGGCGCTCTGACGCGGCAGATCGGGCGCTTCGAGCTGGCGGACCATTCGACCATCTTTCTGGACGAGATCGGCGACCTGCCGCCAGAAGCCCAGATCAAGTTACTGCGGGTATTGGAGGAGAAAGAGTTCGAGCGGCTCGGGAGTCCGAAAGCGATGCGAGTGGATGTACGGATCATCGCGGCCACGCACCGGAGTCTCGAGGAGCGAATCGCCGAGGGTACGTTTCGCGAAGACTTGTTCTACCGGCTCAACGTTTTCCCGGTTCGGGTACCGCCTTTGCGGGAACGGGTTGAAGACATTCCCCTGCTGGTATGGAAGTTCGTCGGGGAGTTCTCAAAGGCATTGGGCAAACCGATTGAGGCGATCTCGCGCGAGAATATGGCCGCGCTACAGAAGTACTCGTGGCCGGGCAACGTGCGGGAACTGCGCAACGTCGTAGAACGCGCGATGATTGTCGCGACACGCCCGCACCTGACCATTGCTCTGCCCACCGTCTCAACTGCTGCCGGAAAACACTACATCAAGCTGGACGATGTCGAGAGAGAACACATCCGAAGCGTGCTGGAGAGAACCGGCTGGCGCATTCGGGGATCCGGCGGAGCGGCGGACCAGCTTGGGTTTAAGCCGACCACGCTAGAGACACGCATGGCTAAGCTGGGGCTCAGGCGTCCGAGTTGATTATAGAAGATCGAGACCCCTGGGGAAACACCGAGATCATCGACTCCGAGATTCCGTGGATTCCTCTGGAATGCTGGAGGAGGCCTCCTCCACGCGGTTCGAATCGGGCGGAATCAGCCGCGCCAAACTCTTCATTCCGCGAACAGCTTGTGTTCGGACTCAACGGTGGTCGGATATGGAACGGATGCTGCTTTCGATTGGCCATGGTGCGACTGACCGTGGTGTTAGCGGGGCCGCGCTCTGGCATCCACCAACTCGTGCAGGCTTTTCGATCTCTGATGATCGAGATACGACTCGAGAACGGATGCCTTGGGTGCAGTGTGTGGTCGGATCCGGATTCGACTGTCCACTACTTCGAAGAATGGGCGACAGAAGCCGACATGCGGCGGCGCGTACGATCAGAGCCCTTCACGTCGCTGCTCGGCTTGATGGAAGCAGCTCGGGAACCGCCGGAAGTGCGGTTTGACTTCCTCGAAACAACACGCGGGCTCGATTACGTGGCGGAGGTTCGTCAGGCGTGAGATGGAACTCTCAAACCAAGGCAGAAAGGAAGGAGAAGGTTATGAAGCGACACAAGTCCGTTGGAATGCTACCTGCCGCAATATTGTCGATCATCCTGATGGCGGTGTTGAGTACGGCGGCCTCCGCAGATGGGGTGAAGGTCAAAGGTCTGATCAAAGCACGAAATGGCGACACCATGGTTCTGCAGACGGCAGATAACCCGAGTATGGTCGTCGTGCTGACCGACAACACGCAGGTAGCGCAAGTACAGGGAATGTTGAAGGCCCGCAGGAAGGAGATGTCGATGGCCGCTCTCATTCCAGGGCTTGCCGTGCAGGTAGAAGGTAACTACAACGATCAAAACCAGCTAGTGGCTTCGTCAATCAAGTTCAAGGGCAATGATCTGGAACAGGCTGAATCCATTCAGGCCGGCATGCACGAAACGAAGGTACAGACTCAGCAGAACCAGGAGGAGTTAGCAAAGCAGCAGGCAGCGCTGAAAGCCCAGCAGGAAGCTTTGCAGCAGCAACAGACGCAGTTGACCGAACAGCAGGCGAAGATCGCCGCCAACAAGGCAGCCATTAGTGCTGCGGTCGCGCGCTTCGGACAGCTTGACGATTACTATATTCGAGACGAGGTAACGGTTTACTTCGCCAACGGCAAGGTCGACGTTGACCCACAGTACACTCCTCAACTGGTGGCGTTAGCGGAGAAGGCCAAGACCATCGACGGCTACATGATCGAGGTGAAAGGCTACGCCTCGGCTGTCGGCAGCGTGGCCTTGAACCAACAGCTCAGTGAAGACCGCGCCGGCAACGTGACTAAAGTCCTGCTTCAGCAGGGTAATGTTCCGCTCACCAGAATGCTGGCCCCGGGCGCCATGGGCGAGACTCACCAGGTCGGCAACAATAGCACGGCGGAAGGACAGGCGGAGAATCGCCGGGTGGTAGTGCGCGTTCTACAGAATAAAGCCGTGGCCGGAGTATAGATCCGCTACGTGCTCCCTGGTTTTCCCGGACGACGGAGGAATCAACGATATGAGGCCAAGACGAATTTCCAGCCGTGGTCTATTTCAGCTCTTTCGAGAGCTTGTCGCGATTATCTGCGCGGCGGCGGTCGCGCCAGGGAGCACGATACCGGCAACGGGCGAAGCTCAACCATCCCAAGCTCAACCAGCCCAGGCTCAACCAGCCCAGGCTCAACAACCCCAGGCACAGCAACCGGGTGTGCCAGCGGATCAGGCAGCCGCGAAGATCTCGCCAGGGCAACTGGACTCGCTGGTGGCACCAATTGCGCTTTACCCAGACCCGCTGCTGGCCCAGGTGCTGGCCGCGTCCACCTACCCTTTAGAAATCATTCAGCTTCAGCAGTGGTTGGGGAAACATAAAGACTTAAAAGACAAGGCCCTGGCAGATGCAGTGCAAAAGGAGGACTGGGATCCCAGTGTCCAGGCCATGGCCGCTCTGCCGGATGTAGTCAAGCAATTGGCAGACAACATTAAATGGACAGCGGAGCTAGGGAACGCATTCCTGGCGCAACAGTCAGACGTGATGGATGCAGTTCAGCGCATGCGGGCGAAGGCAAAAGACACCGGCAACCTGAAATCGAACGAGCAGATGAAGGTTGAGACGAAGGTGGTGGAATCCAAACAGGTTGTTGTGATTGAACAGGCCAACCCTCAAGTGGTGTATGTCCCGAGTTACAACCCGACCGTGGTTTATGGGGCGGCACCACCCGTCTATCCTTATCCGCCGGTGGCCTATCCGCCGCCTGGATATTACGCGGCTGGACTGGCGCTCTCGTTCGGTGTTGGAGTGATGATGGGAGCCTTCTGGAGCGGAGGATGGGGTTATAACTGCGGCTGGCATGGCGGTAACAACAACATCACGATAAACAATAACAACAGCTTCAACCGCAATAGCAACGCCAACGTCAACCGCAGCAGCAGAACCAACGTCGGAAGCGGGAACAGAAGTTCGCAGTGGCAGCACAATCCGCAGCACCGCGGCGGCGCCCCGTACGGAGACAGGGCCACGGCAAATAGATTCGGCGGCACCACTCGCGGGGAATCATTGAGCTCGCGGCAAGCGAATGCACGGCAGAATCAGGGTGCGCGCGGTGATCGCAACCTCGGGGACAATCGCGGCTCTGCTGGTGATCGTAACCTGGGTGCGAATCGGGGTGGTAACGGTGATCGCAATCTGGGGGCGAACCGCGGTGATGCTGGCGACCGTAACCTGGGCGCGAATCGCGGTGCTAATGGTGATCGCAATACCGGGGCGAACCGCGGCGGCGAAGGTGATCGTAATCTGGGGGCGAATCGTGGCGGCGGCAACGATCGTAATTTAGGTGCGAATCGCGGCGGCACCGGTGCTGATCGCGTCGGCAACCGACAAGTTCCGAACACGGGGAGTGCGAGGAACAGTAGCGCATTTGGCGGAGCATCCAGCGGCACGACCGGGCGCGGGGCACGAGCCAGCAGTTCGCGCGGCGCTTCGAGTTTCGGAGGTTCCCGTGGTGGCGGTGGCGGCCGTGGCGGTGGCGGCGGCCGGCGCAGGTAGGGATGCGAATCATGATTCACGAGGAAACGATGAAATCAAGATTGTCTGCGTTCAGCAAAATGCTCGCCGCCCTGGTTCTGGTCACCGCTGTCCTGAGGCCAGGCCTGCCAAGTCACGCCATGGCGCAGAAGACCGCGCCACAGCAACCCACGCCCCAACAACCTAAGCCGCAACAGGCCGCGCCACAGGGGGCAAGGGCGTTTGATACGCCACAGCAGGCTGCCGAAGCTCTCATCAAAGCAGCGGGAGCTTACGACGTTCCGGAGCTGATGGCAATCTTCGGGCCAGAGGGGAAGGACTTCGTCTCCTCGGCAGATCCTGTCCGAGATAAGAACAATGTGGCTGCCTTTGCCGAAGAGGCCCGAACGAAAAACTCGATCGCTACCGATCCCGCGAAGCCTAACCGCGCAACCATCGTAGTGGGAGCAGAGGACTGGCCTATGCCAGTTCCCCTCGTCAAGATAAGCGGCAAATGGTATTTCGATGCCAAGGCGGGCCGGCAAGAGATTCTTTTCCGGCGCATTGGCGCGAACGAGCTGGACGCTATCCAAGTCTGCCGCGGCTTTGTAGAAGCACAAGAAGAATATGCTTCGGAGATTCACGATGACTCAGGGGTGAATCAATATGCGCAGAAGATATTCAGCACCCCGGGAAAACAGGATGGCTTATATTGGCAGAATGCCGACGGAACCGCCGACGGACCGATCGGAGAAGCCGTGGCTAAAGCACTGTCGGAAGGTTACTCCATTGGAAAGTCGGGCTTTCATGGCTACTACTTCAAGGTTCTGAAAGGGCAGGGCCCGGCGGCACCCATGGGAAGGCTGGACTATGTAATCGAAGGCGTCATGATCGGCGGGTTTGCGCTTGTCGCGGTTCCAGTGGATTACCGTGTGACCGGAGTGAAGACCTTCATCGTAAATAACGACGGAATCGTTTACCAGAAAGACTTGGGGCCTGACTCCCTCAACATCGTGAAGAACATGGAACTTTATAATCCGGACTCCACCTGGCAGCGTACCGATGATCAGTGGCCTCCGGATGTTACGGACAAGGATGTTGCGGACGACGAGACATAAATGACAAGTCAGAGCCGTTTACTCTTGCCTTGCGCTGTATCTTTAACTGACTCGCCTGGACAAAACGGTGACTAACAACCTTCCTATTGCTTACCTGGCCCGGCACGGCGAGACGGCTTGGACCCTTACGGGCCAGCATACCGGACTTACTGATCTACCGCTGACCGAGGCCGGGGAACACAACGCCCAGCGGCTGGCGGAACGGCTGAAGGGATTGACTTTCGCCAAAGTTTTCGCCAGCCCACTGCAGCGCGCGGTTCGCACTTGTGAGCTTGCGGGGTTCGGCGCGGCTGCCGAGATCGATCGTGACCTCGTCGAGTGGAACTACGGCGAGTATGAGGGGCGGACGGGCAGCGAGATTCGCGCTGAGCGTCCGGGCTGGCAACTCTTTCGGGACGGCTGCCCGGGAGGGGAATCACCACAGCAGGTAGCAACCCGGGCGGACCGCGTAGTAAAGCGCGTGCGCGCGGTGCAGGGTGACGTACTGTTATTTTCAAGCGGGCACTTCATTCGGGTATTGGCCTGCCGTTGGATCGGAATCGAACCAACGGTCAATGCCCGTTCGTTCATGTTAAGCACGGCCAGCTTAAGCGCTCTGGGCTATGAACAAGATCTCTCCCGGCCAGTCATCCGGCTTTGGAACGACACTCACCATGTGATTGGGTGACGGACAGATATGGAGGATCCGAACCGCCCAGCAAGCATTCCCCCATTCCCAACGGGATATCGCGCCTCCGGTTTGCTCCTTCATGTCACGTCACTGCCATCGCCATATGGCATGGGGGACCTTGGGCCTGGCGCCTACACTTGGGTGGATCGCCTCGAGGAGGCAGGCCAACGATGGTGGCAGGCTTTGCCGCTTGGACCCACGGGGTATGCCGACTCGCCGTATCAATGCTTGTCGTCGTTCGCCGGCAACGGGCTGTTGATCAGTCCCGAATTCTTGATCGAAGACGGACTGTTACGGGCGGATGAGTGTAAGGGCGCATTTTCGTCGACAAGTACCGACTACGATGTCGTGATCCCGTTCAAACATGGCTTATTAAAAGCGGCATGGAACAGGTTTCGAGCCGGAGCACGCAAGGATCTGCAGCCAGCCTATGAAGAGTTCTGCCATGCGCGGGCGAGCTGGCTGGAAGATTACGCGCTATTCCGTGCGCTGAAAGCCAAATACAACTCTTTCTCTTACCTCGAATGGCCGGCGGAACTGGTCCAGCGCGTGCCAGCTGCGCTGGCGCACGCCCGTGAATCACTCGCGAGTGAGATTGATCACGTTCGTCTCGCGCAGTTCCTGCTGTTCCGGCAGGGTGAGCGCCTGAAAGAGTATGCCCGTGACAAGGGCGTGCGGCTGATCGGCGACCTACCTTTCTTTGTTTCTCCCGATTCGAGCGACGTGTGGGCCAACCCCGAGTTGTTTCTGCTCGATGAACAGCGCCGGCCCCGATTCGTGGCAGGCGTGCCGCCCGACTATTTCAGCGCGCAGGGACAACTCTGGGGCAACCCGGTCTATGACTGGGAGGCACTTCGCCGCACCGGTTACAGTTGGTGCGTCGACCGAATCAGTGCCTTACTGGCTCACGTCGAGGTGATTCGCCTGGATCATTTCCGCGCGTTTGCGGCCGCCTGGCACGTGCCAGCGGGCGCCTCTACCGCGGAAACAGGCGAATGGCGGCCCGGTCCAGGCGCCGAGTTCTTCACTGTACTCCGGAGCAAATTGGGAGCGCTACCCTTTATCGCCGAGGACCTGGGCATTATCACGCCTGATGTGTCTGCACTTCGCGACGAGTTCCGCATTCCCGGGACCCGGGTGCTGCAGTTCGCCTTCGACGGCAAGCGGGATAACCTCCACCTTCCTCGCAATTATGTGAGCAATACCGTGGTGTACACGGGCACGCACGACAATGCCACCACACGGGAATGGTTTGAAGAGTTGCCCGATCGCGAGCGGCGATGGATGTGGAGTTACGTAAAACGATCCGAAGGCGCCGCCCGCGAGGCCGCTTCTGAGTTGATCCGCATGGCGTGGACGTCGCAGGCCGCGCTCGCGATCACTCCCCTGCAGGATGTTCTGAACCTGGGGCGCGACGGCCGGATGAACGTACCTGGCCGCGCGGAAGGAAACTGGCGGTGGCGCGCAACGGAGCATATGTTGTCCGCGAAGAATTTTGAGTGGTTGGAAGACTTGACGAATACTTCGAACAGGTCTGGCTCTGTTCGGGCGGCAACTACGGAGGCTGCATCCTGACGCGCCGGGATCAGAGCACTCAGGAACATCACTCTGCGCGCAGCGATGCAAGGCGGCGCATGAGGTAGCGCCTTTCGACCTCGTTTGTAACGTGCTCGATAGCGCGGTGATATTCCGATTCGGCTTCTTGTAGCCGGTCGAGACGGCGGAGGAGATCGGCCCGTGCAGCAGGGAGAAGGTAGTAGTTGTCAAGTTCAGCGCTGCCGTTCAGTTCATCCATAAGCTGCAGGCCCGCTTCCAGGCGTTCGCCCATTGCGACAGCGACGGCATGGTTGAGACGTATTACGGCGGAGTTGTTGAAGCGGATGAGCGTGGCATAGAGGGCAGCGATCTGCCTCCAGTCGGTTTCCGCAGATGAGCCGGCTTGGGCATGTACGGCGGCTATTGCGGCCTGGAGCTGATAAGGCCCGGCATTGTGCATGCGAGCTGCCCGATCGAGGACGGACAACGCCTCCGCAATCTCGTTGTGATGCCAGCGGGAACGATCCTGCTCTTCGAGGGTAATGAGGTCGCCTTCGGGAGACATGCGGGTATCACGCCGGGAGTGCTGGAGGAGCATCAAGGAAAGCAGCCCGAGGTTCTCTGCGGCAGCAGGCATGAGACCTGCGAGCAGGCGGCCGAGCCGAATCGCTTCGCCGCACAAATCAGAGCGTACAAGCTGTTCGCCCGAGTTCGCCAGATAGCCTTCGTTGAAGATGAGATAGATGACGGCCTGCAGGGCGGCGAGCCGTTCCGGGATGCGCGCGCTGGATGGAACTTCGTAAGGGATGCGTGCATCGCGGATCTTACGCTTCGCTCTGACCAGGCGCTGCGCGACGGTGGCTTCGGATACCAGGAAGGCGCGAGCGATCTCGGCAGTGTTGAGGCCGCCCAGCGTTCGCAGGCACAGAGCCACCTGCGCGTCGAGACTCAGCGCAGGATGGCAACACGTAAACATGAGCCGTAACCGATCGTCAGGCCAACTGGACACGTCTATCTCCTCTTCGATTCCGGTTGGCGTTCGGCCTTCCAATTCATACGCAATCGCGTCTGCTTTTCTGGTAGAGGTAGCGGCCCGGCGGACTAAATCGATCATCTTCCGTTGTGCGACGGCCGCGATCCAGGCTGCGGGGTTTTCCGGGATGCCGGAGGCAGGCCAAGCCGCCAGAGCCGCGGCGAGCGCGTCCTGGAGGGAGTCTTCGGCAAGATCAAACGATCCTGACCTGCGAATCAGACCCGCCAGGATGCGCCCCCACTCTTCGCGAAAAACGGCGCCGACGGCTGCCCTTACCTCAGACATAACCGCGGGTCAGGAGCTTGCGAGTGCGGCTTCCGGGACACGCTCTGGAACGACCGCTACGGGCCGGAACTCGACAGCGGTAGAACAGCCCGTCCCCGTCAGCCTTCCTGCCCAGTAGCGGGCCTCTTCGTCGTCCTTACAATCGATGAGATAGAAGCCGCCGAGGATTTCTTTCGTCTCGGCGAACGGCCCATCTGTGAAGCTGGCATCTCCCTCGCGCCGGCGCGCGGTTACGCTCTGGGTAGTGGACTCCAATCGCATAACCCCGCGAAAAACACCGCGGGCGGTTGCTTCATCGATGATGTTCCAGTTCCGGTTGATAGCTGCGGCCGCGTCTTCCGGCGTCATGCTGGCATGCAGGCTCAATTCGGTGTAGATGAGGAATGCGTATTGCATCGTGAGTTCCTTCCTTGTTCGGGTTGTTCCTATGAGAAGACCATTATCGGCCGAATTTCAACTGCGCTTTCCGAGGCATGCGGCACCCGCTTGGCCCAGTCTATGGCCTCGTCCAAGTTCTTGCAATCGATGATATAGTAGCCGCCGAGTTGTTCCTTGGTTTCGGCGAATGGTCCGTCCGTGGTTATCGTTTTGCCGTTCCGGACCCGGACGGTAGTTGCTGTTGAACTCGGATGCAGGGCTTCGCCGGAAAGAATGACGCCGCGCTGACGCCCGTCGGAGTCGTAGGCGCCATATGCGACATACACCTGCTCCTGCTCTTCTTTGTTCTTGCGGGCATCGGCGGCCTCATCGCAGTAGATTGATAAGAAGTATTTCATAGTGGTCTCCCTTAGAGCATTTGCTCTCGCTCTCAGACAAGCGACGGGGCAGGGGACTGCAAATCGACAGGCACTCACAAAAAAATTCGACTTGCCCTTCCAGTTCCGACGGGGAATCAGTGTTTCTTGCCCAGTGAGTTTATGAGGGAGTCCAGCGGATTGGCGGGCTGCTGGTTGTTCTTCTGCCCGGATTGCTTGCCTTTTGCGCCACCAAGCAACGTGTTAACCAGACTGCCGGGATTATCGGCTGTCGGCAACAGTTGATTCATCTTCATCTTCGCGATTGCCTCTGCATCCGGTGTATATACTGGGTGCGCCATCGTGCCGGTGACGATCACCGGCAGGACCAGTTCCCCCTTGTTGTTGGCCAACGCGGTGTTTAAATAACCGCCAATGCCAGTCCCGCCGACTGTTTTGCTGAGCGTGTTTGCAAGCACCGCGGTCATGTGTAAATTGAGGCCCTGAGTTACAAGATTGAGCGATCCGTTTGCAGAGAGGGAACCCTGGTCAAGGAGGGCGACAAGATTGTTTGTGGTGGCGACCCCGTGATTGATGTTGAGAGTTCCAGAGAGCTGGCGGAGGTTTGAACTGGATGCGGATTGCACTGCAGGAGTATTCACAAACTTGCCGATACGCGCCAGTTCATTCAGGATGTTGACGTTCTTGAGCTGGCCGTTTGTCACGCTGAAATTTAGCGGTCCGTTTAGTGTGCCGGCCAGATTGGTACTCGAATCGACAGCGAAGCTCAGGTTTCCCTGGGCGGCCAAGCTGCCATAGAGCGTATTTTTTACGGAACTCATGGCAGAGAGCAACGCGTTCGTATCCACACCATTAAGGCGCGCATTGACCGAGCAGAGAGGATGAGCCGGCTTCGTATCCACTGTGATAGTGCCGTCCGCCTGTCCGCCGAAGACTCCGGCTGTAACCGGGGCCAATTGCACCACTCCATTGGTCATCTTGCACGCCGCGTGAACGTTCGTGAGAACCAGTTCCTGCGCTTGAATGCTGCTTGCGGAAATGTTTCCTTGCACCTGGGG
>Ga0213872_10000333_pt1 | contig 40014 bp, 36 predicted proteins | sample VelepicomBERX_R2_FD_160071 | JGI IMG/M metagenome (GOLD analysis project Ga0213872, IMG submission 160071) | Rhizosphere microbial communities from Vellozia epidendroides in rupestrian grasslands, the National Park of Serra do Cipo, Brazil - RX_R2 | ecosystem: Host-associated > Plants > Roots >... | reverse complement strand
TCGGCGTGGACATGACGGCGCAACAATTGGTGGTCGCCCGGCGACACCAACAGAGCCAGGCGCGCCGTTTTGGCCAGGCCCAGTCCAATGTCGACTTCCGCCAAGGGTACATCGAGGATCTGGCCGCGCTCGGCATTGCCGACGCATCGATCGACGTGGTGGTGTCCAACTGCGCGATCAACCTCGTGCCGGACAAGGCGCAGGTGTTCGCCGAGATTTTCCGCGTGCTGAAACCGGGTGGTGAACTGTTGTTTGCCGATGTATTCGCCAGCCGGCGCCTGCCGCCCGAACTGGCGGACGACCCGGTGTTGCTCGGCGAATGTCTGGGCGGGGCGATGTATATCGAGGATTTCCGCCGGCTAATGGCCCTTTGCGGCTGGCCCGACTATCGGGTGCTGGTGAAGTGCCGCATAGACATCGGCAATACCGACGTAGAGGCCCGGGTGGGCGCGACCGATTTCTGGTCGATGACCGTGCGTGCGTTCAAGCTGGCTACCCTAGAAGATCGTTGCGAGGACTACGGTCAAGTGGCGGTCTATCGGGGCAGCATCGCCGACCAACCGCACCGCTTTGTCCTCGACGATCACCATACGTTCATCACCGGCAAACCGATGCTGGTGTGCGGCAACACCGCCGCGATGCTGCAGGAGACCCGATTTGCGGAACATTTCCAGATCATGGGCGACCGTTCGCGCCACTTCGGCTCCTTCGATTGCGGCGGCAGCGCCGAGGCGGCCGCGTGTGTCGGCGGCTGTTGCTAGAGGCGTGGGCTATGGGCGATCCACTGGATTTCATCGGCGAACTGATCGGCACTTTTCTGCTGGTGTGGTTCGGTTGCGGGGCGGTGGCGGCCACGGTGCTGTTTTCGGCGCACAGCGGCTTGTTTCAGGTGGCGATGATCTGGGGATTGGGCGTGACCGTGGCGATCTATGCCACGCGCCATCTTTCCTGTGCCCACCTCAATCCCGCCGTCAGCATCGCCATGGTGTTGGGGCGCCGCATGCCCGCCGCCAAGCTGCCCGCCTATCTGTGCGGCCAGTTTTTGGGCGCGTTTCTCGCCGCCGCGCTACTGTACCTATTGTTGGCGGACAGCATTGTCCAGTTTGAAATCGCGCATCAGATCGTGCGCGGCTCGGCCTCCTCCGTGCGTACCGCTATGATCTTCGGCGAGTTCTATGCCAATCCCGGGTCTAGCGAGGTGGCCATGGTGAGCCAGCTCACCGCGTGCTTGGCGGAGGCCGTCGGCAGTTTCGTGCTGGTGTTCCTGGTGTTCTCGCTGACGGAGGGGTGTAATCTGGGCCGGCCGGGGGACGCGCTGGCGCCCTTGTTCATCGGTGTGACGGTAACCTTGATCATTTCCGTCCTGGCGCCGTTGACCCAGGCCGGGCTTAATCCAGCGCGCGATTTGGCGCCGCGGGTCTTCGCCATGCTGGCCGGCTGGGGGCGGGCGGCGCTGCCCGATGCCGGGTTGGGATTTTTGACGGTCTATGTGCTCTCGCCGATCGGCGGCGGCATGTTGGCCGCCGCCGTGTTCAGCCGCGTGGTTGAGCCGCTGATGGTCAAGAAGAGCACGCAAGCTTGCTGCCGCCAGAAGGCGGGGATGGCGCCCGCCGTCAGTAGTAGCGCGCTTCTCCCTCGGGACGGGTTTTGAACCGTTTGTGTAGCCAGAAATACTGGTCCGGCTGCTCGCGGACGCGCGCTTCAAGGAAATCGTTCATGCGCTGGGTGTCGGCGACGACGTCGTCGCTGGGGAAGTCCTCCCAAGGCGGATAGAACTCCAGCTCGCAACGGTTGCCGACGCGACGGGCAATGGCCGGCACCACGGCGGCTTGGGCCAGTTGACTGATGCGCGACAGGCCGGTGATGGTGGCGGCGTCGATGCCAAAAAATTTGACGAAGATCGAGTCGCGCGGGCCATAGTCCTGATCCGGCAGATAGAGGAACGGTGCGTGGTCCTTGCGCATGGCTTTGATGATCGGCCGCAAGCCTTCCTGCCGCGAGACGATATAGGCGTTGTTGTAACGTTGACGCCCCTGATAGATCTGCGCGTCGAGCACGCGGTTCTTCTGCGCCGAATAGACGCTCACGAGCGGCAGATACTGGTTGAGCGCAAACACGCACAGTTCGAAGCCGACGAAGTGCGGGTAGAACAGAATGACGTTCTTGCCTTGCGCGCGCAGATCGGAGACATAGTGCAGGTTCTTGATGGTCACCAGGCGGTCGAGGCGTTCGGCGGAACTCCACCAGACCACGCCGTACTCCAGCATCAGTCGCATCATGTAGCGGAAATTGCGTCGCAAGAGCCGATGCCGCTCGGCATCGGTCAGATCGGGGAAGCAGAGCCGCAGGTTGGTCAGACCGACCCGACGACGCTCGGCGGCCAAGAGCCAGGCGATGCTGCCAAGCACCCAGGCCAAAGCGCCGATGACCGGCATGGGCAAAAGCCGGATCAGCCACAAGAGCGCAAAGGCAATTTTCATTGTTGTCCTTTTTGTGCTGCCGGCGGCTCAACGCCCGCCGGGCATTTGTAACGGTTGTAACTCCACAGGTACTGCAGCGGGCATTCGGCGATGAGCTTCTCGATCGCCCGGTTGAGCACGGCGGCGTCCGCCGTTTTGTCGCCGCTAAACGGCTCGGGCAACGGGCGGATATGCACCTTGAAACCCGCGCCGGCAGGCAGCCGCTCGCCGTAGAACAGCAAGGTTTCCACCCCTTGGATTTGTGCCAGACGCGGCACGAGCGTCATGGTGTACGCCGGGCGGCCGAAAAACGGCGCCCATACGCCCTCGCCGTTGCCGGGGACCTGGTCAGGCAGGATGATGGTCGCCTCGCCGCCTTTGAGCGCCTTCATCAGCAAGCGCACGCCGGCGCCGGTCGCCGGCGCGGTCTTGCCCTTGCCGCGCGCCCGGCCGGCGTTCATCACCGGTTCGAGCCAGGAGAGCTTGGGCGGGCGGTACATGGCGGTCAGCGGGAAGGGCAGGCGATGGCTGATATAACGGCCAGCGATGTCGTAGCTGCCCAGGTGCGGGGTGACGAAGACCATGCCATGACCCGCCGCCATCGCCGCTTCGACGTGTTCCCAGCCATCGCAGTCGCGCACCATGCGCGCGATGTCCTGTGGCGAACGGCACCAGGCGATGGCCAGCTCAAGCGCGCCTTTGCCGGTTTCCACCGCGCATTGTTTGACGGCCTTGGGAAAAAGCTGATAGTTTGCAAGAATTTCGCTATGACTGAGATTTTCCTCCATGCGCGCGCGGTACGTCGTCGACATATGGAGGGTCAACCGGCCAAGCACGGCCCCCAGCGCTTGCAGCCAGCCTAGCGGCAAGCGCGCCAGCGCGGAGAGTAGCAGTTTCACCAGCAAAGCCATGGGTAGGGAATTGGATCTCGTTAAAGCGCCGTATTTTATCATCACGAATGCAGATTATTCGGGAAGCACATCAAAATGAGTGAATATTTGTTTACGTCCGAATCGGTTTCCGAAGGCCACCCAGACAAAGTGGCGGACCAGATTTCCGATGCCATCCTCGATGCGATCTTGCGTGAAGACCGCCATGGCCGCGTGGCGGCCGAAACGCTGGTGAATACCGGTCTGGTCGTGTTGGCCGGCGAAATCACCACCCACGCCAACATCGATTACATCCAGGTGGCGCGCGAGACCATCAAGCGCATCGGTTACGACAACTCCGAGCTGGGGTTCGATTACCACGGTTGCGCGGTGATGATGTGCTATGACCGCCAGTCGCCGGATATCGCCCAGGGCGTGAACGAAGGCCAGGGCCTCGACCTCGACCAAGGGGCCGGCGACCAGGGGTTGATGTTCGGCTATGCCTGCGATGAAACCCCGACGCTGATGCCGTTCCCGATCTATTACGCGCATCGGCTGATGCAACGCCAGGCGGAGTTGCGCAAGGACGGCCGCCTGCCGTGGCTGCGCCCGGACGCCAAGAGCCAAATCACCTGCGTCTACGACGCGGACACCGGCCTGCCCAAGTGGATCGACACCGTGGTGCTGTCGACCCAGCATAGTCCGGACATCGACCATAAGGCGCTGACCGAGGCGGTGATCGAGGATATCGTCAAGCCGGTGCTGCCGCCGGAAATGGTGACCGCGGAAACCAAGTTCCTGATCAACCCGACCGGCCGCTTCGTCATCGGCGGTCCGATGGGCGATTGCGGCTTGACCGGACGCAAGATCATCGTCGATACCTATGGCGGCGCGGCGCCGCATGGCGGCGGCGCCTTCTCGGGCAAGGACCCGTCCAAGGTGGACCGTTCCGCGGCGTATGCCGGCCGCTACGTGGCGAAGAACATTGTCGCCGCGGGGTTGGCGCGCCAGTGCCAGATCCAAGTTTCTTATGCTATTGGTGTGTCTCAACCGACTTCGATCGCGATCGATACCTTCGGCACCAACCGTATCCCGAACGAGCAGATCGTCGAGCTGGTCAAACGCCATTTTGACCTGCGTCCGAAGGGCATCGTACAGATGCTGGATCTGCTGCGTCCGATCTACGGCAAATCCGCCGCTTACGGCCATTTCGGCCGTGAAGAGCCGGAATTCACCTGGGAGCGTACCGACAAGGCGGAAGGCCTGCGCGCCGACGCCGGTCTGTAATTGATCTTTTCCGGGAAGCGCTGCGAGACGCTTGGCGTCCCAGGCCCGGTTCAAAACGGCGCTTACCTGATAAACCGTGCCGAGGCACGGGAGGACAGGTAAGCGCGTTTCCCGCCTCCCCCTCGGCCACGTGCAAAGGAAGACACGATGGCTGATTTCACCGATTTTCTGGTTGCCGATATCCAGCAGGCCGACTGGGGCCGCAAGGAACTCGACATCGCCGAGACCGAAATGCCGGGTCTGATGGCGCTGCGTGAGGAGTATGGCCAGTCGCGGCCGCTGGCTGGCGCACGCATCGCCGGTTCGCTGCACATGACCATTCAAACCGGCGTGCTGATCGAAACGCTGGTGGCGCTGGGCGCCGAAGTGCGCTGGGCGTCGTGCAATATCTTCTCCACCCAGGACCATGCCGCCGCCGCCATTGCCGCCGCCGCTATTCCGGTGTTTGCGTTCAAGGGCGAGGGGCTCGACGAATACTGGGAATTCACCCACCGCATCTTCGAGTGGCCTGCCGATCAGCCTGCCAACATGATTCTCGATGACGGCGGCGACGCGACGCTATTGTTGATGCTGGGGGCGCGAGCCGAAAGCGACCGAAGCGTGCTTGCCCATCCGGCCAACCCCGAGGAAACGGCACTGTTTGCCGCGATCGGCCGCCACCTGGAAAGCGACGGTCAGTGGTATTCGAAGCGCCTGGCGCATATTAAGGGGGTGACCGAGGAAACCACTACCGGCGTGCATCGGCTCTATCAGCTGCAGAAAGAAGGGCGCCTGCCTTTCCCTGCGTTCAACGTCAATGACTCCGTCACCAAATCCAAGTTCGACAACCTGTACGGCTGCCGCGAATCGCTGGTTGATGGCATCAAACGCGCCACCGACGTGATGATCGCCGGCAAAGTGGCGGTGGTTGCCGGCTACGGCGATGTGGGCAAGGGCTGCGCGCAAAGTCTGCGCGGGCTGGGGGCGACCGTCTGGGTGACCGAGATCGACCCGATCTGCGCGTTGCAGGCGGCGATGGAAGGTTATCGTGTGGTGCAGATGGATTGGGCCGCCGACAAGGCCGACATCTTCGTCACCGCCACCGGCAACGTCAACGTGATCAATCACGCGCATATGAAAGCCATGCGCAATCAAGCCATCGTTTGCAATATTGGCCATTTCGATTCCGAGATCGAGGTGTCGAGCCTGCGGCAATACCGCTGGGACAACATCAAGCCGCAGGTGGACCACATCGTGTTCCCGGACGGTAAGCGCATCATTCTGCTGGCGGAAGGCCGGCTGGTGAATCTGGGCTGCGCCACGGGCCATCCGAGCTTTGTCATGTCGAACTCGTTCACCAATCAGGTGTTGGCGCAGATCGAGCTGTTCCAGCGCGGCGGTCAGTACCAGAAGCAAGTCTATGTGTTGCCCAAGCACTTGGACGAAAAGGTGGCGCGTTTGCATCTGAAGCGCATCGGCGCCGTATTGACCGAGCTTTCCACTGAGCAGTCCGCCTATATCGGCGTGCCGCGGCAGGGGCCGTATAAGCCGGATCATTACCGCTATTGACCTTGTCCGGGCAGGCAGGGCGGCCGTGATCCACAAGAAGCCGCCCGCCCGCGCCGGATGACGCACAGGAGAAGCGCGAGGAGAACATGACAGACCCGACATCCAACTACAGTTTCGAATTCTTTCCGCCCAAGACCCCCGAGGGCATGACGCGGCTGCAAAATACGCTGCGGCAGCTCTCGCCGCTCAAGCCGGCCTTTTTCTCGGTCACCTTCGGCGCCGGCGGCAGCACGCGCGAGGGGACGCTCGCTACCGTGCAGGAGATCCGTTCGCAAGGTTTGGCGGTCGCACCGCATCTCTCCTGCATCGGTTCGACGCGCGCCAATATTCGCGCGGTGCTCGATGCTTATCGCGACCATGGCGTACGCCGTATCGTGGCGTTGCGTGGCGACATGCCCTCTGGCATGGTCGAGGCCGGCGAATTCCGCTATGCCAATGAACTGGTGGAATTCATTCGCGCCGAGACGGGCGATCATTTCCATATCGAGGTGGCCGCTTACCCCGAATTTCATCCGCAGGCGCGCTCGGCCGAAGACGATCTGAACAATTTCGCGCGTAAAATGCGCGCCGGCGCCAATTCGGCGATCACACAGTATTTTTTCAATGCCGACAGCTATTTCCGCTTTGTCGACGAAGTGCGCGCCCGCGGCGTGGAGGCCCCCATCGTGCCCGGCATCATGCCGATCGCCAATTTTAGCCAGATGTGCCGTTTTTCCGATGCCTGCGGCACGGAAGTGCCGCGCTGGCTGCGTCTGCGCATGCAAGCCTATGGCGACGATGTGGCGTCGGTGCGCGCGCTCGGGCTCGACGTGGTGACCGAATTGTGCGATCGCCTGCTGCAGGCCGGCGCGCCTGGCTTGCACTTCTATACGTTGAATCAGGCGGGGACCGTGTCGACCATCTGGCAGCGCTTGGGACTGTAGGCGCGCACGTCCTACTGACGAGAACAGCGCTACGGAAGCGGGGCTGTTCTTTTTTTTTGCGTGTGACGTGGCAAATCTGCCACATATAAATCATGGGGTTATCACGGCGTTGTACGCCTAATTTCATGGCGTGCGGCGTTTTATAATCATTTAATGATTATAGGATTAATCCTAAAAAATATGTTATGTCATTGACCTGGGGGTGGGGGCTGGGTATCTTGGATGCACGGATCACACAAATGCCATATAAGGCGGGATCCGGATCATTTACTTAAGGAGAATACCATGTTGAACCTGCTGACCCAAATGCGTCTGGCTTGGAGCGTCTATCATCGCCAAGGCCGCCGCTATGCGCGCTAACCCATTGGTTGGAAAATGAAACGGGCGACTTTCAAGTCGCCCGTTTTTGTTTTGTCGGGTATTGGTTATTTTTTTGCGAAAACAGGCGAATCTGACATTGTGCCTTCCTGGGGTGGTCGACGGGCGCTAGCCAGTGCAGTTTCGTCCCGAGGCTTTGGCGCGGTACAACGCGGCGTCGGCATCGGCGATCATCTGATCGATGCTGCTGTGGCGTTCGGCATCAATGGCTGCGGTGCCGAGACTGATGGTGATGCGATCGGCGATGCGGGAGCCGGGGTGGGCCAGGTTGAGCGCCCACACCGCCATGCGCAGCGCCTCGGCCCGCTTGCGCACCTCGAGATGGTCGAGTCCGGGCAGCAGCACGGCGAACTCCTCGCCGCCGATGCGGGCAGGCAGTTCGCCCGGATAGGTGAAGAACGACGTCAAGAGCGCCGCCAGCTGGCGAAGACATTGGTCGCCAGCCTGATGGCCGAGGCGGTCGTTGTATTCCTTGAAAAAGTCGATGTCGAGCATGATCAGCGCGAAGGGCTCGTTCTTGCGCCGCGCCTTGTCGAAGGCCTGGCGCTTCTCCTCGTCGAAATGGCGCCGGTTGGCGAGCCCGGTCAGACTGTCGGAGAGGGCCATGCGCGCCAGGTGCGCATTGGCCTCCTCCAGTTGTTGCTGAGTCTCGGACAAGGCATGCAGTTGCTGACGGCGGATGATCATATTGGCGAACATGTCGCCCATGAGGCGCACGAGGACGAGCTCTTCATCGCGCCATTGACGCGCGCGGCGCACCATGTCGCAACCGAAGACGCCCACCGGCTGGTCAAGATGGTCGATACGGATCATCAGCAGGCTTTCGATATCGCTCGGTGTGCTCTCTTGGGCGGCTATCGGTATTTGGCGGCAATGGGGGATGTTCAACACCCCTTCGCGCAGAAGCGTGGCAAAGAGCGCCGGGCGATCCGATAGCGGCGCGAAGCCGAGGCCTTCGACACCGGCGGCGACGCCGTCGGCCTGCCATTCGTGCACCATGCTGACGACCTGGAGGTGGTCGACCCCGATCAGATAGCAGCGGTCGACTTCCATGAAAGTGCCGATTTGCGCCAGCGCGCCATCCATCGCCTCGTCGACCTCGTCGAGCGGGATGTTGATGAAGCGCGAGGAGATGGCGGAGATCAGCTGCTGGAAGCTCAATAATTGGTCGAGGCGCGCGGTGCGCTCTTCCACCCGGTTCGCCAGTTCGTCGCGGGCCTCCTTCAATGCCGTTTCATAACGCTCGCGTTCCGCCAGGTGCGTATTGATGCTCGATCGCATGGCATTGAACGAGGCCAGAAGCTGGGTCATCTCGTCCTCAAGCTCGGTCTGATACTGTAGCCGGAAGGGGGGCGCGGGCTCTCCCGGCACAAAGGCGCGCGCCGCTTGGGCGAGTTGCTGTACCGGCATGATGAAGCGCCGCCGCAGGATGAAGATGATCAACAGGGCCAGCGCCATGAAGTCCAGTGTGCGCTGTGCCATGCTGGTGATGAGGTCGCTGGCTATTTCGCGCTGCACGGGCGTGTTGGAAACGTACAGTGTCAGCGTGCCGAGCGATTCGGCGCCATTGCGATTGAGGCGGACGTCCAGGCGATAGATATTGTGGTGCCCGCCGCTCGCGTGCGGGCTGCGGTAATGCAGACGCTGGCCGAGTCGGGTCTCCAGCGTGACCGCCTCGACGCCGTTGATGGCGCTGATGCTGGCCAGTTCCTGTTGAATGGTGGGGAGCTCAACGTCCCAGACGCTTTGCGCCAGTAGCGGCATGTAGAGCGCATTGACCGTGCCGGGGATCTCGGCCAGCCGCTTCTGTCCTTGATAAAACAGCATGCCGGCACGCACTGCGCTGACCACGAGCCAGAACAGGACGGCATAGAACAAGATTTGCTGCAGCACCTGTAGCGCCAGCGATTTGAACCGCATCAGACTTCCTTGCGTCGGGTGCCCGGTGCGCGGGCGGAACGGGGAGGCCGAAGCGGTGCCGTTCCGCTCCGGCCGAAACACTATCGCAGATGATTGAGCGGCAGCGCGGTGGTCCGCTTATATTCCTTGAGGACAAAGCTGGACTTGACGTCCTCAACGCCCTCCTGCTGCAGCAAATCGTTCATTACGAAACGCGAAAAGTGTTCCATATCCTCGAAGTGCACTTGGAGCAGATAGTCCATTTCTCCCGTCATGGCGAAGCAGTTGACGACTTCGCTCCACCGCTGAACGGCTTCGACGAAAGTTTGATTGTGCAAATTGCCCCGTTTTTCCAAGGTGACGCGTACAAAGGCTTGTAGCCCTAAACCGATCTTGGCCGGATCCAAAAGCGCAACATATTGGCTGATCACCCCCGACTCTTCCAGCTGTTTGAGGCGGCGCAGACAGGGGGACGGGGATAATGCGACCCGTTCTGCCAGTTCCACGTTGGTTAATCTGCCGTTGAGCTGCAGTTCCGCCAGTATTCTCAAGTCGGTCTTATCTAGTGTAAGACTTGGCATCTCTTGTCCTTTTCCTTGGTTATGTTGAAATTTTGTTCTTTTATTTTGGCATTATAAGACATGTTCGCTAGGAAATTGGCGAAAGACTTCTCTAGAATAAAATGCCTAACATGCTTATTTTACACGCGTAAGTTATCTCTTCGGAATCAATAAGTAAGGAAAAGATGCAATGTATACCACTGATGCGGGCTTGGTCCGTCAGGACATGAAAATGGCATCGGTCGATGAGTGCGATATTCACCGCGCCTCGGTGCCAGTCTACAGTGATGTCGAGCATCAAACTTGGGCCACGTTGCTGGCCAATCAGCAACGTGTGCTGCCAGGGCGCGCCTGCCGGGAATTCATGACTGGCTTGGAGACGATCGACTTCCCGCGCGACCATATTCCGCGGCTGGCGGACATCAGCGACCGCGTCGAAGCGGCGACCGGCTGGCGGCTCGTCCGGGTGGACGGCATTGTGCCGGATGACGCCTTCTTTGCGCTGTTGGCTTCGCGCCACTTTCCCTCGACCGATTTCATCCGCAAGCCGGAAGAGCTGGGGTATACCCCCGCGCCGGACATGTTCCACGATCTCTTGGGGCACGTCCCACTGCTGACCGACGCGCGCTTCTGCGCCTTTTTCGAACGTTTCGGCCAGGTGGGTGTGCGCGCGTTCGAACTCGACCACCCCGCTAAAACTTGGTTGCCGCGCTTGTATTGGTACGCCGTCGAGTTTGGTTTGATCCGGGAGCGGGGCGAGCACCGTATCTATGGTTCCGGCATTTTGTCCTCCCCGGACGAGGTGTTGTTCAGTCTGTCGGACGCGACCGAAAAGCGGCGCTTCGATGTTGGCGTGATTGCCGCTGAGCCGTACGACATCTGGCACATGCAGCAGAAGCTGTTCGTCATCGACAGCTTCGACCAGTTGGAAGACGAATTTGCCCACTGGGCGGACAAGCTGTTCTGAACGATTTTTCGGCCGATGTCCCGCAGAGGATGGCCGTTACCATGAGACAACAACGGAGAAATGGTATGGATCTGATCAACCCGATGGCCACCGACGGTTTTGAGTTCGTCGAATATACCGCTGCCGATGCCGCTGGGGTCGCCAAGCTCGGCGAGCTATTCCGCTCGCTCGGTTTCGCCGAGGTCGCGCGTCATCGTCACCGCAACGTCACCTTGTTCCGCCAGGGCGATATCAACTTCATCGTCAACGGCGAGCCTGTGCCGCCCTTTCTCGACTTTGCCCGCGCGCACGGACCGTCGGTATGCGCGATGGCTTGGCGCGTCAAGGAAGCCGCCCATGCCTACGATTACGCGCTGGCGCATGGCGCCAAACCCTACGCCCACCCCGTCGGGGCCATGGAACTCAATATCCCGGCGATCGAGGGCATTGGCGGCTCGGCGATCTATCTGGTCGACCGTTACGGCGAGCGCAATATCTACGACGTCGATTTCGCGCTATTGCCCGGGGCGTCTTGGCAGGTGCCGGGCGCCGGGCTTGGGCAAATCGATCATCTGACGCACAACGTCGCGCGCGGCAATATGGATGTCTGGGCCGGTTTTTATAGCGGCATCGCCAACTTCCGCGAAATCCGCTACTTCGATATCGAAGGCAAGTTGACCGGGTTGACGTCGCGCGCCATGGTTAGCCCATGCGGCAAGATCCGTATTCCCATCAACCAATCGGCCGACGATAAGAGCCAAATCGAGGAGTTTCTGCGGCTTTACCATGGCGAGGGGATCCAACACATCGCCTTGTCGACGGAAGACATCTACGCCACGGTAGAAGCGCTGCGCGCCACCGGCGTGCGCTTTCTCGATACCCCGGATACGTACTATGCCCGCGTCGATGACCGCGTGCCCGGGCATGGCGAGGATCTGGCGCGCATGCGCGCGAACCGCATCTTGATCGACGGCGCGCCGACCCAGGGGGGCGGCACGTTGCTGCAGATTTTTACCGAAACGGTGATTGGGCCGGTGTTCTTTGAAATCATCCAGCGTAAAAACAACGATGGCTTCGGCGAAGGTAATTTCAAGGCGCTGTTCGAGTCGATCGAAGAGGATCAGGTGCGGCGCGGCGTCTTGACCGTTTGATCGCCTGGCGTGTGGCGGGCCAAGTAATTGTTTCTGCGCGGGGTTTTATTTTTCCTGCCCGAGGTTCGGAAAATTTCCGCCGAAATGCTTGACGGGCCAGGGATGCTCTGGTTAAATGGCGACCTCTGACGACGCACAGCCGTCGCCAAGTTGGCCAATTAGCTCAGTTGGTAGAGCAGCGGATTGAAAATCCGCGTGTCCTTGGTTCGATTCCGAGATTGGCCACCAGATTTCCAAAAAAGGACCCGACCAGGGTCCTTTTTTATGTTGTATTTCACTACCGCGCTGCGCGCAAAACGATCGAAAGCGCGACCTGTTTTTGCGTTGGCGATCCCTCTGCGTTTCTGGCGCGTGCCCCCATGTTACCCTGGCCGCGGTCACGACAGTTGCATGCCGAAAGGGCAGATGTGAAAAAAACGATCTGGCATGTTTTATCCTACGGTGCGGTATTGGCGCTGGCGGTGTTGGCGCTCGCTTGGATTCTCAGTCAAGGGCCGCGAGGCATGCCTGCCTTGACGATGGGGGGCGCTGCCGATTGGACCGGGCTTGCGCGCGATGTGCTGGCGAAAAACGCCAGCCTGCCGCTCGTCGGTCTGCTGATGCAAATGCTGGTTATCCTGGCGCTGTCCCGTTTGTGTGCGCGGCTATTGAAATTCTTCGGCCAGCCCTCGGTTGTCGGTGAGATGGTCGCCGGGTTGCTGTTGGGCAAATCGGTCTTCGCGCTCGTTTGGCCCGCCGGCTTTTCCATATTGTTTCCCGATCATGCGTTGCCGCAGCTGTATTTTTTCAGCCAGATCGGCCTGATCTTCTTCATGTTCCTGGTGGGGCTGGATCTGCGGTTGTCCCACCTGCGCGAGCGCGCGAGCGTTGCGATTCTGATTTCCCATGTGAGCATTCTGTTGCCCTTTCTGTGTGGCACGGTGCTGTCGCTCGGCTTGTATCGTTACTATGGCGCCACACGGGTGGCGTTCTCCTCGTTTGCCTTGTTCATGGGTATTGCCATGAGCATTACGGCCTTCCCGGTGCTGGCGCGCATCATCCAGGACAAGCAATTGACCGGGACTACGCTCGGCACGATGGCGATTGCCTGCGCGGCGGTGGATGACGTGACCGCCTGGTGCCTGTTGGCCGCGGTGCTCGGCATCGTCAAAGCGGGTTCGATGGGCTCCGCGCTCGTCGTGCTGAGCGTGGCGGTGGTGTTCGTGCTGTTCATGCTCAAGGTGATGCGGCCGCTGGCGCTTAAATGGCTGCGACCGGCCACCGTGGAGGGGAAGTTCTCCAGCGGCCAGTTGGCCTTTATCTTCTGCGTCGGCCTCGGCTCGGCGCTGGTGGCCGAAGTGATCGGCATTCATGCGCTGTTCGGCGCTTTTCTGGCTGGCGCGATCATGCCGCATCACGTGTCGTTCCGCACCAGCTTGAGCGCCAAAATCGAGCACCTGACCACCGTGGTGCTGTTGCCGATTTTCTTTGCCTATACCGGCATCCGCGCGCAGATTAATCTACTCGACAGTTGGCACGCCTGGCTTGCCTGCGGCGCCATCATCGTGTTCGCCACGGCGGGCAAGATGCTCGGCGCGAGCGGTGCCGCGCGCGTGGCGGGGATGCGCTGGCGCGACGCTTTGGCGCTGGGGGCGTTGATGAATACCCGCGGATTGATGGAGTTGGTCGTGCTGAACATTGGCTACGATATGGGGATTTTATCGCCGCAGATTTTCGCCATGATGGTGGTGATGGCGCTGGTAACGACCTTCATGACCGGACCGCTGTTGTCGCGCCTGCTGCCTGAACTGCGCCAGAAGCCTGCGGCGCCGATCGAGGCGGTTGTTCTTTAGCGTTGTGAACTGAGCCGGCCTGCGCTTGTCTATACCGCGGAAAGGTGGTTTATTTCTAATTTTTATGCGGATAGATTACATGAAACAGCGGAACAACTTTCTTCTGGCCGGCCTTTTGGCGCTGGCCGCCGTTCCCGCCCTGGCGGTCGAAGCCTCCGGGGTGGTGTCGACCGTCAAGCATGACGCCAAAACCGCCGGGCATGAGATCGCCGCCGGCGCAAAGCATGTTGGCCACGCGGTAGCCAAAGGCGCCACGGAAGCGGGCCATGCCGTGGCCAGCGGCGCCAAGGCCGCCGGGCAAGCGATCAAACATGGCGCCAAGGCGGTGGGACATGGCGTGGTCGAAGGGGTGGATACCGTGAAACAGAAGCTCGATCCCTCGGCAACGCAGCCCGCGGCGCCGGTAGAGCAGGGCAATCAGTAAGCGCTTATTCCTCGATCCAGGTTTCCTGCAGGTGCTTGAGCAGCGGTTTGCCCTCGCCGTCGCGCACGAAGGTCGCGGTCGAAATGCGCCGTTTGAATTGGTGCGGCGTGTGGCGCTGCTCCTCATAGGTGAAGACCGCCACGTCGTCGGTGGCGAGGACCAGGTCCAGGTCGACGATGTCGATATCCAGCTCGTCATGGCCGTCGATGGCGTCGATGACGGCTTTGGCCAGCGCCTCCCGTCCTTGGCGCCGTCCGGCCGGCGCGATCATTACGAATTCTGGGTGGAAATGGGAGAGGAATTTTTCCATATCGACCGGTGGCGCGCCGGGCGCGCCTTTGACCCAGGCTTCCACCAGTTCATGCAAGTCGAGAATGTCGCGCGCGGCGGCGTCGATGAAGCGGTTCATGCGCAAATCCCCTTAGTCGGTAGACGGCTCGTTTCACTATAGCCTCGTTGCGCCGCTTTGGCGGAGGTGCGGAGCAGGCGGGTTATCCGCTAGAATGACCGATCCAATTAGCGCCATGACTTAAAGTAAGGATGTATTTCATGTCTCAGCAGACTCTGATCAGCCAACTCGAAGAGCGGGGCCTCCTGGCCCAGGTATCCGACCGCGAAGCACTGGAAACCCAGTTGTCCGAGGGGATGGTGACCTTGTATTGCGGCTTCGATCCGACGGCTGACAGCCTGCACATCGGCAGCCTGGTGCCCCTATTGGCGTTGAAACGCTTCCAGCAGGCGGGCCACCGCCCGGTGGCCCTGGTGGGCGGCGCGACCGGCATGATCGGCGACCCGAGCTTCAAGGCGGTCGAGCGCAAGCTCAATACGCCGGACGTCATCGCCAATTGGAGCGAACGCATCCGCCAGCAGGTGTCGCCGTTCCTCGATTTCGACTGCGGCGCCCATAGCGCGGTGGTCAGCAACAATTACAATTGGTTCGGCGCCATGAACGTGCTCGATTTCCTGCGCGACATCGGCAAGCACTTCTCGGTCAACGCGATGATCAACAAGGAATCGGTCAAGCAGCGCATCGACCGCGACGAGGTCGGCATTTCCTTCACCGAGTTCTCCTACAGCCTGCTGCAGGGCTACGACTTCGTCGAGCTGAACCGCCAGTACCAGTGCAAGCTGCAGATCGGCGGCTCGGACCAGTGGGGCAACATCGCCTCCGGCATCGACCTGACGCGCCGCCTCAACCGCGACCACGTCTTCGGCTTGACGCTGCCGTTGATCACCAAGTCGGACGGCACCAAGTTCGGCAAGACGGAAAGCGGCACGGTGTGGCTCGATGCCAAGAAGACCTCGCCGTATAAGTTCTACCAGTTCTGGCTCGGCACCGCCGATGACGACGTTTATCGATTCCTGGGGTTGTTTACCTTCCTGCCGATGGCGCAAATCCAAGAGATCGAGGCGGCGGACAAGGTGCGCGACGGCGCGCCAGAAGCGCAGCGCATTCTGGCCGAGCAGGTCACCGCGCTGGTGCATGGCGATGCTGCGGTCGAGGCGGCCAAGCGTATCAGCCAGAGCCTGTTCTCCGAGGATCAGGCGTCGCTGACCGAAGACGACTTCGAACAATTGGCGCTGGATGGTTTGCCCACGGTATCGTTGGCGCTCGGCGCGCACAATCTGATCGACACCGTGGTCGAGGCCGGCTTGGCTGCATCGAAGAGCCAGGCGCGCGGATTCATCGAAAGCGGGGCGGTCACCGTCAATGGCGCCAAGATCACCGATCTGACCTATACGCCGCAGGCTGCGGACCAGCGTTTCAGCAAGTACACGCTGCTGCGTCGCGGTAAGAAAAATCACTGCCTGGTGATTTGGCAATAAACGCGCCGAAGGGGCTTTATCAACAGCCTGGGAAAAAACGGCAAGCGTCAAACGCTTGCCGTTTTTTCCCAGGCTGTTGATTTAGTGGTTTGTAGCAGTTGCGGAGGACCCGGCAAAGCCGGGCCTTAGTGGCAACTTACTGATTTCGCAGCCTGATCATCGATTCCCACTCCCCCCGCCCTCTCCCTGAGAGGGGGCGCTCGCTTCGCGAGCAAGGGTTTGTCAACACCCTCAAAAAACGGCAAGCGTCAAACGCTTGCCGTTTTTTTTGATCCTCACTCCAAGACGTAAGTGCCCGGCGCCTCGCCGAGTTTCGGGTAATGCTTGCTGTCCAGTTTGAAAGCTACCTTGTCGCCGCTTTTCGGCGCCAGCCATTCCACCCAGCTTGGCCACCACGACCCGGGGTGGGCCTCATGATGACCGAGCCAATAGTCGCTGCTCTGTCCCTTCTGCGGCGTGCCTTGCCAATACTTGCGCTTGGACGTGGGCGAGGGCGGGTTGACGATGCCTAGGATGTGGCCGGAGGACGACAGCGTAAAGGTGACCGGTCCGCTGACGCGCTGAGTCAACTGCCAGGTTTGTTTCCACGGCGCGATGTGGTCTTCCTCGGTGGAGACCATGAAGAGCGGCGTATGGATGCGGGCTAGATCGATCGGTTCGCCCCCCACCACCAGGGCGTCCGGTTTGCACAGGTTGTTGTGATAATAGAATTCGCGCAAATAGAAGCTGTGCATCTGTTGCGGCATGCGCGTGGTATCCATGTTCCAGTACAAGATGTCGAAGGCGCGCGGTGTTTCTCCGAGCAGATAGTTGTTGATCCAATAATTCCAGATCAGGCTGTTGGCGCGCAGCATGCGGAAGCTGCCGGCCATGTCCTTGCCGTCGAGGTAGCCGCGCTGTTCCATCTTGCGCTCGACGAAATCGAGCCCCTCTTCGCCGAGAAACACCTCGATATCGCCCGGGCGCGAAAAATCGGTCAACGTGGTCAACAGTGTTGCGCTCGCCACCTTATCGGCATGCTTGCGCGCGGCGAGCCAAGCCAAATACGTGGCGGTCAGCGTGCCGCCAATGCAGTAGCCGACCAAGTGCACGCTGGGGCTGCCGCTGATTTTGCCGGCGACCTCGACGATGCGGTCGATGCCATCGTGCAGATAATCGTCGAAGGTCAGGTCGCGCGCGTCCTCGAGCGGGTTCTTCCAACTGGTGATGAACACGGAAAAGCCTTGCTCGGTCAACCAGCGCACCAGGCTTTTCTTGGCGTCCAAGTCCAACACGTAATATTTGTTGATCCACGGCGAGACGATGACGATCGGCACTTCGTACACCTTGTCGGTGACGGCCTGATAATGCAGCACTTCCAACAGATGGCCGCGGTAGACCACCGCGCCCGGCGTGGTGGCCAGATTGCCGCCGACCTGGAAGGCGTCACGGTCCGTCATGGCGATTTCGCCATGCTCCATGTCGCGCAGGAGGTTGCGCAGGCCGTTGAGCAGGCTTTCGCCGCCGGTTTCGCGCGCTTTTTCCAACGCGCGCGGGTTGAATGGCAGATAGTTGGTCGGCGCCAGCGCATTGAGCCATTGACGCAGCCAGAACGCGCTCAGACTGCGTTCCTTGTCGTCCAGGTTCGGTGTGGCGTAGAGGGTGTCCTGCAGCCAGCGGGTATTGAACAGATACCACTCTTTGATCATGTCCCAACTGGGATTGTTCTGCCAGGCGGTATCGGCAAAGCGGTCGTCGCTCGGATTCGCCGGAAATTCGTCGTTGTCGACGTCGCCGAGAAAGCGGCGCAGGCTTTGCGCCTGCCAGCGCATGGCGTCGTTCTGCCAGTTGCTGATGGCGCCCACCCACTCCTTCGGATGCGATAGCCACGACCATTGCGCCTTGCCGACGATCGGCCCGAGCTCGAATGGATCGATGGCGCGATAGAGCTCTTCGATCAGCGGTGGTCTGACGTCTTGCTGCGGTGCTTGTGCATCCCTTTGCATCTTGCCCTCCTGATTGGACCCCCATGGGATGAAGTGTAGTCGGGCCGGCGGGAAAGCGCTGCAGGATGTTGCGCTGCAAAAACGCGCGGTTGGCCCGCCGCGCTTGACGCGACGGGCCGGACGTCAGACGGAGGCCGCGGGGCGCGGCTTGCCGTCGCTGAGGAAGAACAGCGCCAGCGAGGCGGCAATCATGAAGGCCGGGTATTCCCAGCCGCCGCCCGGGTTGGTGAACATCCAGCCGTTGGCGCCGTGCACCAGCACGATCGTCCCCGCCAACAGGGGCACCAGTGCGATGGCCGCCCAGCGCGCCTTGACGCCGGAGAGAAGCAAACCCGCGGCGGAGAGTTCGGCGACGATGGCGAGGTAGCCGACAAACCCTGGCAGTCCGAGGCTCATGAAGAACTTGGCCGTGCCGGCAGGGGTGAAGACGAACAGTTTGGTGGCGCCGTGCGCCAGATACATCAAGCCGAGCGCGACGCGCAGGGTCAAGCTGGCCAATTTGGGATTGGGATTCATGGTTAACTCCTTGGTTCTTTTTTGAAAACACAGTGCAGTGCCGTTGGTTGTCATTACAGCGTGGTTGCATTGTTCAATAAATAGGTCTTGAATAAAGTAATTGTTTACTTGGATGAAATTATGGACCGCTTTTCTGAAATTAAAGCGTTCGTCACCGTGGCCGAACAAGGCAGTTTCGTGGCGGCATCCGAACGGATGGATTTGTCTCGCGCCATGGTCACCAAGCTGGTATCGGCACTGGAGGCGCGGCTCGGCGTACGGCTGATGCATCGCACCACCCGGCGCTTGTCGCTGACGGCCGAGGGTGAAAGCTACTTGGCGGAAGTCAGCCCGCTGTTAGGCGAATTGGATGCGTTGGAGAGCCGGCTATCGCAGGGGGCGTCGCGACCGGCGGGCAGGTTGCGGGTGACGGCGCCGGTGTCGTTCGGCGAACGTTATCTGGGCGCGGCGATGACCGAGTTTTGCCGCCAATATCCGGACATCGAGATCGACTTGTCGCTCAATGACCGTCGCGTGGATCTGGTGGAGGAAGGCTACGATTTGGCGCTGCGCATCACGCAGCTGAGCGATTCCAGCTTGATCGCGCGCCGCCTGATGCCGGTGCGCGGGGCGGTGTGCGCGTCGCCGGCCTACTTGCGCGAGCATGGCACCCCCCTTCATCCCGAAGCGCTGATACGCCACAACTGTCTGGTGTACACCCTGACCGACCATACGGGGTTCTGGCCCTTCGTCGATACCGACGGCAGCGAGCTGCGCGTCAAGATTCAAGGCAGCCTTCGCGCCAACAATGGCGATCTGCTGTTGGACGCGGCCATCAATGGCTTGGGCATTACCCGTCAGCCCCGTTTCATGCTGACGCGGGCGCTGGAGCGCGGCGATCTGGTGGAGCTCCTGCATGGCTTTGATCTGCCGAACTTGGCGCTATATGCCGTGTACCCGGTGCGGCGCCATGTGCCGGGGAAAGTGCGCGCCTTGGTGGATTTCTTGCTGGCCTATTGCGAGGCGCGGCAGGCGCAGTTCTGAGTTTTGATAACCTCAACATAATTATGTTAATATAACTAATTAAGTGGAGGAACGGCTCATGAATAGCGCATTTATTGGACTTGATTACATTGTTGACATCATGCATCCGAGCGGCAAAATCGCCGCCTCGGCCGCGCAGGCCGCCGAGCGTGGCGTGATCGCCAAAGCCAACGATCTGCTGGTGCTGGCGCAAGAGAAGGGCTGGCTGTCGGTGCTGGTCAAGGTGGGCTTTGCCGCGGGCTATCCCGACTGGCCTGCGCATTCGGCCATGTTCGGCCGCGCGCGCGAATTCGGCGCGTTGGAGGCGGGGTCTCCGGGTATGGCCTTCCACCCCGACTTGCGTGCCGAGCGCGCGGATATGGTGATCGTCAAACCGCGGGTCAGCGCGTTTTATGGCACGAGCCTGGAGGCCGCCTTGCGCGCGCGGCGCATCGAACGGGTGGTGATCGCCGGGGTCAGCAGCAGCTGGGCGGTGCAAGCGGCGGCGCGCGACGCGCATGACCGCGATTATCAGGTGGTCGTGGTGGAAGACGCCTGTGCGGCTGCCAGCGACGAGGAGCACCAGGCTTCGATGGCGCTGCTGTCGCGCATTGCCAAAATCATTCGCGTGGATGAGGCCGCCGCGCTGTGAGTTTGAATGATCACGTCGATTGGCGCCAGGCGAGGCGCTGTCTGGCCGTGTTGTTGCCGGTGCTGCTGCTGTGGGGCGTGAGCGGCGATATGCAGTGGCTGCGCGCCGCCGTCGTGACGGTGGCGACGCTCATCGGCATCGAACGCGTCCAGTTAGCGCCGTCAGGCGTGCTGCTGCACGGCATGGCAATCTCGATCGGCTACCTGCTGTTGCTATGGGCGTTGACGATGCCGCTCGCGTTCGTGATCGGCTGCGCGTTGCTGGCCGCCGGCGCCATCGGCCTGTCGGCCTTCGGACGCAAGCTGCGCTCGCTCGGCAATTTCGTTTTCATTCCCGCGCTCTACCTGGCGTGCGAGACCGCTGAAGATGGCGCGCCGGCCCAGTATCTGGCGCTTGGGCTGCGTCTGCTGCCGTATCTGGCGCTCTGCCTGGCGCCGGTGTGGCTGTTGGCGTTGTTCGAGCATCGCCGCCGCCGTAGCGAGGCGCCGCTGTGGCGGCATCACGCGCAGCTGCGCTTCTTGCGGGATGCCGGGGTGAAAATGCCGGTAGCGGAGGCGATGCTGGCCGGCGGGCTGGCTGTCGCCTGTGCCGCGGCATGGGTCGAATGGCGTCATCCGGGACATGGCCAGTGGGTCATTTGGTCCGCTGCCAGCGTGGTGACCGGCGATGTGCTATCCGCCAAGCAAAAATTACGCGATCGCGGGCTGGGCGCGCTGTTGGGCGTGCCGCTGGGCATCGGCGCGGGCGCGCTTTTGCCCCACCATCCGGCGGTCTACGCGCTCATCGCGCTGGGCGCGGTGATGACGCTGGTGTCGTTCCGCCGCTATCCGGTTGGATTTGCCGCGCGTTGCGCCTGCGCCGCCGGCGCGTTGACGGTATTGAACGCGCCGGCCGGCGTGGCGGCTGAACGATTGATCAACGTGCTGCTGGGCGGCGCGATAGGGTTCGTGCTCGTGCTGGCCGTCAATGGTCTGGCGCAAGGCAAGACGACGAATCCCTAGTTTTCGCGTGCGCTGCCGGCGACGAGCGGCAGAGTGAATAGCCGGCAGTCCAGCGCGCCATTGAATAGCGGTATGCGGCGCTTGACCGACAAGCGGATCAATTTAGGCAGTCGCAGATCCCCGGTGAAGAGTTGGGCGGTCCAACCGCTGAAATACCGCTTCAGCCAGTCCCCTAATTGGGGATACAGCGCAGCCAGCCGATCCAGCTCGTCGAGGCGCACGCCATAAGGCGGGTTGGTCACGATCAATCCGGTGCTGGCGTGCGGCCGGGTGTCGAAGACGTCCTTCACCTCGACGTCGACCATTCCGTCAAGCCCTGCGCGTTCCAGATTGGCGCGCGCCATGGCCACCATGCGGCTGTCCTGGTCGCTGCCGCGGATCGGCAGCGCCGCGGCCGGCCGCTCGGCTGCGCGTGCGGCCGCTTTCAACTGCTGCCACTCCGCCGCGTCGAAGGTCTTCCACTTTTCGAAGGCAAAGGCGCGCTCGCGTCCGGGCGCGCGCTTGAGCGCGATATCGGCCGCCTCGACCAGGAACGTGCCGCTGCCGCACATCGGGTCGAGCAAGGGTTGGCTGCCGTCATAGCCGGCCAGGAGCAGAATGCCGGCCGCCAGGTTTTCGCGCAGCGGCGCTTCGCCGCTTTCTTTGCGCCAGCCGCGCTTAAACAGCGCGTCGCCGCTGCTGTCCAGATAGATCGAGGCGTCCGACGGCCCCAGGAATACTTGGATGCGCACGTCGGGCGCGCGCGTGTCCACGTTCGGCCGGCCGAGCTGGGCTTGGCGAAAGCGGTCGCATACCGCGTCCTTGACCGTCAACGACACGTATTCCAGGCTCTTGACGCGGCTGCCGGCGCCGTCGGTCTTGACCTTGATGGTGCGCGTCACGTCAAAGTGCGCGGGCCAGTCGACTTGCATGGCCAGCGCGTTGATGTCGCGTTCGCTGCGGTAGGTTCCCTGTGCCAAGCGCAGCAGTACGCGGCTGGCGACACGGCTCTCCAGGTTGATACGCATCAGCATCGCCGGCGTGCCGCTGCAGGCCACGCCGCCGTCGGTTGGCGCGACGTCGCCGGCGCCGAGCCGCAGCAACTCCTGCTGCAGCACCGTTTCCAGCCCGCGAGGGCAAACGGCGAACAACGCCAGGGCCTCTACCGTTTGTCCCGATCGACGCGAGGATGCGTCGCGTCGCTCGAACGCCGGTCGTTCGGTCGGTTTCGTCTCGGTGGCGGGCAGGCCGCGGCGCTGGCTCGGCGCATGACGGCGCGGTTCGGGTGCCGGCGCGGCGGAACGCGGACTTTCCTCGACTGGTTTGATCAGCCTGCGGCGTGACGGGGCGGGGGGCGTGCCGGTCGGCACGGGCGAGTCGTTGGTGTCGATCGGCGTGCGTGCGTCGTCGCGCTTGCCGTCGCGGCGCTCGGTCGGCTTCGTCTCGGTGACGGGCAGGCCACGGCGCTGGTTTGGCGCATGACGGCGCGGCTCAGGCGGCGCGGCGGGGCGTGAGGTTTCCTCGACCGGTTTGATCAGCCTGCTGCGCGACGTGGCGGGTGGCGTGTCGGCCGGCACGGGCGAGTCGTTGGTGTCGGTCGGCGCGCGTGCGTCGTCGCGCTTGCCGTCGCGGCGCTGGTTGGCGCGCTGGCGCGAACGGAAGGTGGCCATGGAGCGATCTCGGGGTGATTTAAAGCGGTATTTTAGCGGATTTTCGGTTGGCCTTCTTGGTCCTCCTTTTTGTTTCCGCTAATATAACCGGTTAAATTTATATTTTTGGGCATTCATGAAGCAGGGTGAATTCGCCGTTCGCCTGATCGACTGGCAGCAGCGGCATGGCCGTCATGACCTGCCTTGGCAGGTATCCGATCCGTACCGGGTATGGCTGTCGGAGATCATGTTGCAGCAGACGCAGGTGGCGTCGGTGTTGTCGTACTACGACCGGTTTCTTCAGGCGTTTCCTACGCTGGCCGCATTAGCCGCGGCGAGCCAAGCGGAGGTGCTGGCGCTATGGAGCGGCTTGGGTTATTACAGCCGCGCGCGCAATCTGCATCGGGCGGCGCAAAGGGTCATGGAGGCGCTCGGGGGCAGGTTTCCCTCGACCCGCGCCGAGATCGAGCTGTTGCCGGGCGTCGGCCGTTCGACGGCGGCGGCGATCGCGGCCTTTGCCTTCGACCGGCGCGAAGCCATTTTGGACGGCAATGTCAAACGGGTGCTGACGCGCGTGTTCGGCATCGAGGGCTTCCCTGGCGACAAACCGGTGGAGAACCGGCTGTGGTCGCTGGCGGAAAGTCTGCTGCCTGCGCGCGATATGGCGGCGTACACTCAGGGATTGATGGATTTGGGCGCCACCGTGTGTTTGCGCGCCAATCCGAAATGTGACGAATGCCCGATGGCTGCCTGCTGCGTGGCGCGTGCCGAGGGGCGTCAGGCGGAACTGCCGACGCGCAAGGCCAAGAAAGCGGTGCCGGTACGGCAGGTGATGATGTTGCTGGCGGTTTGGCAGGGCAAGGTGAGACTGGAACGCCGTCCCGATCGCGGAATCTGGGGTGGTCTGCTGTCCCTGCCGGAATGCGCTGGAACGCAGGAAGCCGAGACGTGGCTCGCGCAGCAGGGCGAGGGGGATTTACTGCCCTCCTGGCCCGAGCTCGTCCATGTTTTTACCCATTTCCGTCTGGTGATCACGCCGCAGCCGATCATGCTGTCGCGGCGGTCCGATGACGCATCGCAGGAAGCCGGTGCCTGCTGGTTGCCGATCGACGAGGCAATCCACGCGGGCGTGCCGGCGCCGGTCGGCAAGCTGCTCGCAGCGTGGCCGGCCGGGGGGAACGGAAAGTAAAGCACTATGGTATCTGTCGTCCGATCTGTTGCCGATACGCTGGCCGATGCCGCCAATCCTGAGCGGTGGCTGGCGCAGCTGTCTTCTTCCTTGACCGACGCCGACCGCGATCTCTTGGCGCGCGCCTTTGCCGAGGCGCGCCGGCTGTACGTCGATCGACGCCTGCCCTCGACGGGCGAGGACATGTTCGGTCATGCGGTGTCCGCCGCCGCGATCGTGGCCGATCTGAATCTTCTGCCGGACGCAATCGCCGCCACGTTGTTGTTCTGCGTGCCCGACATCCTGCCCGAGTGGCAAACCTGGATGGATGAGTGCTTCAATCCGACCGTGACGGTGCTGGTCGATGGCGCCAGCCGTGTGCGCCGTCTGACGGAGCTTGCGCATATCGACCATCTCGATACGCCGGAAGAACGCGCCCGTCAGGCGGAAACCATGCGCAAGATGTTGCTGGCGATGGTGGCGGATATCCGCGTGGTGTTGATCAAGCTCGCCTGGCGCACGCAAACCATGCACTACCTGGTGCATTGCGAGGAGCCGGTGCGCCGGCGCATCGCGCAGGAAACCATGGACGTGTTCGCGCCGCTGGCCAACCGTCTTGGCGTGTGGCAGATCAAGTGGGAGCTGGAAGACCTGGGCTTTCGCCATCAGGATCCGGACAACTACAAGAAGATCGCCAAGCTGCTCGACGAACGCCGGCTGGAGCGCATCGACTATATCGAACGGGTGCTGGAGACGTTGCGCCTGGAGCTTCGGCGCGCGGGCATCCATGGCGACGTGGCCGGGCGGCCGAAACATATCTACAGCATCTGGCGCAAGATGCGCAAAAAGAGCCTGGATTTCAACGAGCTCTACGATATCCGTGCCGTGCGCGTGCTGGTGGACACGGTGCAAGACTGCTATACCGTGCTGGGACTGATTCATAGCATGTGGCAGCCGATTCCCGGCGAGTTCGACGATTACATCTCCCATCCCAAGGCCAATGATTACCGTAGCCTGCATACGGCGGTCATCGGCCCCGAGGACCGCGGCATCGAGGTGCAGATCCGCACGTTCGAAATGCATGAGCATGCGGAGTTCGGCGTGGCGGCGCACTGGCGCTACAAGGAGGGCGGCAAGGGCGACGCGCAGTACGAGGAAAAGATTTCCTGGCTGCGCCAGCTGCTCGATTGGCGCGAGGAGATTTCCGATCGCTCGGGCCTGGCCGATGCGTTCAAAACGGAGTTGTTCGCCGATACGATCTATGTGTTGACGCCGGCTGGGCGCGTGTTGGCGTTGCCGACCGGCGCCACGCCGATCGACTTCGCCTACGCGGTGCACAGCAATGTCGGCGACCGCTGCCGCGGCGCGAAGGTCGACGGGCAGATCGTGCCGCTGTCCACGCCGCTCGCCAACGGCCAGCGCGTCGAAATCTTGACGGCGAAGGAGGGCGGTCCCAGCGTCAACTGGCTGCATGAAGGCTGGGTCAAGAGTCATCGCGCCATCGCCAAGATCCGTCAATATATCCGGTTGCAGAACGCCGATGTGGTGCGGGAGAGCGGCCGCCAGCTGTTCGAAAAAGAGCTGGCGCGCCATGCGCACGCCAAACCGAATTTGCTCGCGCTGGCGGAGAAGCTCGGCTTCGACAAGCTCGATGAGCTGTACGCGGCGCTCGGCCATGGGGAACTGACGCTGCGGGTCGTGGCGCAAGCGTTGGCGAGTTTTGCACCGCCGGCGCCGACGCGCGAGGTGGCTCCCGAGGATTTGGTCAAGGCGAGCAAGGGCGGGCACGACGCCGGTGGCATCCTGATCGAAGGCGTCGACAATCTGATGACGGTGCTGGCCGGCTGCTGCAAACCGGCACCGCCCGACCCGGTGATGGGTTTCGTCACCAAGGGCCGCGGCATCTCGATCCACCGCGCGGGCTGCCAAACGCTCAAGCGCCTGTCGGCGGCGGCACCGGAGCGCCTGATCGCCGCCGATTGGGGGGAACAGAAAAACAGTATTTTCCCCATCGACATCGAAGTGCTGGCGCAAGACCGCCATGGCCTGTTGCGCGATATCTCGGATGTCTTGTCGCGCGAGAAACTCAACGTGATCGGCGTGCACACTCAGACGCGCGATCTACGCGCGCGCATGCTGTTTACCGTGGAGGTGCGCCAGGTGAGCGAGATCAGTCGCGTGCTGTCGCACGTGATGGATGTGGCGGGGGTGCTTGAGGCGCGCCGGCGCTGATCTTCCGGCGGGGGCGCGCGGCGCCTCCGCCATTCAAATAGCAATTGATTTTACGTAAAGATAAAGTCCATAATTTCTTCTTCCTGCTTTACTCAAAGCAAGTACCTATTTTTCCGAAAAGAGAGGGACGAAATGTCCGATTTGGTTTTGGCCGCGCGGCGTGCCTTGTCGCTAATGGATTTGACGACCCTGAACGATGACGACACCGACGCCAAGGTCGTCGACTTGTGTCGCAAGGCGTCTGGCCCGGCCGGCCGAGTAGCGGCAGTGTGCGTGTTCCCGCGGTTTGTGCCCATCGCCAAGAAGACCTTGCGCGATCAGGGTTCGCCGGAAGTGCTGGTCGCGACGGTGACCAATTTCCCGCATGGCAACCCGGATGTCGCCACGGCGGTGGAAGAAACCCGTGAGGCGGTGTCGTTCGGCGCCGACGAAGTGGATGTGGTGTTTCCCTACCGCGCGTTGATGGACGGTAACGCCGACCTGGGCGCGCGCCTCGTGGCGGCGTGCAAGCAGGCGTGCGGCGATAAAGCGCAATTGAAGGTGATCATCGAGAGCGGCGAATTGAAAGATCCGGCGCTGATCCGGCAGGCAAGCCTCGTTGCGATCGAGGCCGGCGCCGACTTCATCAAGACCTCGACCGGCAAGGTGCCGGTCAACGCCACGCTGGAGGCGGCAGCCATCATGCTGCAGGCGATCAAGGACGGTGGCCGTCCTTGCGGTTTCAAAGCGGCCGGCGGCGTTAAAACCGCTGCCGAGGCCGCCGAGTACCTGGCGCTCGCCGAGCGCGTCATGGGCGCCGGCTGGGTGACGCCGGCGCATTTCCGTTTCGGCGCATCGAGCCTGCTGGCTAATTTGGAAGCCACGCTCGGTTTCGGCAGCGCGCCGCAAAGCAATACCGCCTATTGATGACCGGCGCCCTCGACGGGCGCTTTAAGGGTTGAGGAGCAGGGAATGTTTCTGCCGCAGGAATTCATTGTCAAAAAGCGCGATAAGAAAGCGCTGACCGTTAGCGAAATTCAGCAATTTGTTCAGGGGATCACCGACGGGTCGGTGGCCGATAGCCAAATTTCGGCTTTTGCCATGTCGGTGTTTTTCAACGATTTGGCTTTGGACGAGAACGTGGCGCTGACGATGGCGATGCGCGACTCCGGCCGCCGCATGCGTTGGGATGACCTTCATCTGCCCGGTCCGGTGCTGGACAAGCATTCGACCGGCGGCGTGGGGGACGTGGTGTCGCTGATGCTCGGGCCGATGATCGCCGCCTGTGGCGGTTTCGTGCCGATGATTTCCGGCCGTGGCCTGGGCCACACCGGCGGCACGCTCGACAAGCTCTCCGCGATTCCCGGCTACGATCCGTTCCCCGATGCCGACCGTTTCCGCCGCATCGTCAAGGAAGTGGGTGTCTCGATCATCGGACAGACCAACGACTTGGCGCCGGCCGATCGCCGTTTCTATGCCACGCGCGACGTGACCGGCACGGTTGAATCGATCGCGCTGATCACCGCCTCGATTCTGTCGAAAAAACTGGCTGCCGGCCTCGATGTGCTGGTGATGGACGTCAAGACGGGCTCGGGCGCTTTCATGCCGACCTTTGAATTGTCGAAGGCGCTGGCCGAACGCATCGTCCGCGTCGGCAATGGCGCCGGCGTCAAGACGAGCGCGCTCGTGACCGATATGAACCAGTCTCTGGCCACCTGTGCCGGCAACGCCATCGAAACCGCCGAGGCCGTGCGTTATTTGACGGGGCAGACCCGTTCGGATCGTCTGCATGAAATCACCATCGCGTTGTGCGCCGAAATGCTGCTGGCCGGCGGCTTGGCCAGCGACACGGCGGATGCCGAAGCCCGCCTGCTGCAGGCGCTCGATAGCGGCCGCGCCGCCGAGATCTTCGGCCGCATGGTGGCAACCATGGGCGGGCCGGCCGACTTCGTCGAACGCTATGCCCATTATTTCGAGCCGGCGCCGATCGTGCGCCCGGTCTTCGCCGACGCGGAGGGCTTCGTGACCGCCACCGATACGCGCGGTTTGGGCATGGCGGTATGCGCGTTGGGCGGCGGCCGTCGCTTGGCGACCGACGTGCTCGATTATCGCGTCGGCCTGACGGATCTGGTCGAGTTGGGGCAAAAAATCGATTCGAAGACGCCACTGGCGGTGGTGCATGCCGCGACCGAAGACAGTTTCGACGAGGCGCGGCGCCGCGTGATCGAGGCGGTGAGCCTCGGCGCGAGTCCTGCGGCACGGCCGCAGCAGGTGTATTGCATCCTGCGCGAAGGCGATCTGGCCAGGCAGTGAGGAGGACGACATGAAACGAGCCATCATCTTGATTTTGGATTCGCTGGGCATCGGTGCCGCCGCCGACGCCGAGCGTTTTGGCGACGTCGGCAGCAACACGCTGGGGCACATCGCGCGCGACGCGGCGGCCGGCTTGCTCGACCGCGGCGGACGCAGCGGACCGCTGCGGCTGCCGAATCTGGCGCGGCTCGGTTTGGCGCATGCCTGCGAAATGTCCTGCGGCGAATATCCGGCCGGCGTCGAGCGCGTGACGCCGGTAGGGGCGTACGGTTACGCCAAGGAGCTGTCCTCGGGCAAGGACACCCCGTCCGGGCACTGGGAGATCGCCGGCGTGCCGGTGTTGTTCGAGTGGGGCTATTTCACCGACAGGGACAACTCGTTTCCGCCGGCTTTGCTCGACGCCATTGTCGCGCGCGCGCAATTGCCGGGATATCTGGGCAATTGCCATGCCTCCGGCACCGAGATTCTCGACCGCTTGGGCGAAGAGCACATGAAGACCGGCAAGCCGATTTTCTATACCTCGGCCGACTCGGTGTTTCAGATCGCCTGCCATGAAGAAACCTTCGGCCTGGAGCGGCTGTATCAGTTGTGCAAGATCACCCGCGAATTGCTTGAGCCTTACAACATCGGCCGCGTGATTGCGCGGCCGTTCGTCGGCTCGGAACGCGGCGCGTTTTCCCGCACCGGCAACCGCAAGGACCTGGCGGTGGAGCCGCCGGCGCCCACTGTGCTGAAAAAGCTGGCCGATGCCGGCGGCGCCGTGGTGTCGGTCGGCAAGATCTCCGATATCTACGCCCATGTCGGCATTACCCGCGCGGTGAAAGCCACCGGGCTCGACGCGCTGTGGGACGCCACGCTGGCGGAAGTGCGTCAAGCACAGGACCGCAGCATCGTCATGACTAATTTCGTTGATTTCGATTCCAGCTACGGCCACCGTCGCGATACCGCCGGTTATGCCGCCGCCCTGGAAGCGTTCGACCGGCGCTTGCCCGAGGTGATGGCGCTGCTCTCCGACGGCGATATCCTGATTCTGTCCGCCGATCATGGCTGCGATCCGACCTGGACCGGCACCGACCACACGCGCGAGCACATCCCCGTGCTGTGCTACGGCCCAAAGGTGCCGGCGGGTTCGCTCGGCGGTCGTGAGACGTTTGCCGACATCGGTCAATCGGTGGCGTGCCATTTCGGTCTGCCGCCGATGGACTACGGTACTTCTTTTCTTGCTTAACCCGTTCGCTTAAGGACTGTCATGCCAACTCCGCATATCAGCGCCCAGCCAGGGGATTTTGCCGACATCGTGCTGATGCCGGGCGATCCGCTGCGCGCGCAAATGATCGCTGAAACCTATCTCGAGGGTGCCCGCCAGGTGACGGCGGTGCGCAACATGTACGGCTATACCGGCAGCTATAAAGGCCGCCGGCTGTCGGTGATGGCGCACGGCATGGGTATTCCGTCGTGCAGCATCTACACGACCGAGCTGATCAAGGATTATGGCGTCAAGACCATCATCCGCGTCGGCTCCTGCGGCGCGACGACCGAAAAGCTGAAACTGCGCGACGTGGTCATCGCCATGGGCGCGTCGACCGACAGCAAGGTCAACCGTATGCGCCTGATGGATCACGATTTCGCCGCCATCGCCGATTACGACGTGTTGCGCGCCGCGGTGGACGCCGCCGAGCGGCTCAACAAATCTGTCCATGTCGGTAACGTGTTCTCGGCGGATTTATTCTATTCGGTGCAGCCGGAAATGTTGGGCCGGCTGGCGGCGATGAACGTGCAGGCGATCGAAATGGAACTGGCCGGCATTTATGGTGTTGCGGCGCAATATGGCGCGCGTGCCCTGGGCATTCTGACGGTGTCGGACGTGATCCCGACCGGTGAGGTGACGTCGTCCGAAGAGCGTCAGACGAGCTTCCACGATATGATGGAAATCGCGCTGGAAACGGCTCTGGCGCTGTAGTCTCCTCGATTGGCGCGACGCCCGGCATGCCCGGGCGTTGTTGTTTGTGGCTTTTATGCTTTGCGCATAGTGCAGTGCACAAAAAGTGCTTGCAAATTGATTTTCGCCTGCCAATAATGGATTCACATCAGGCGCTTTCCGTGCGTTTTGGTGTTGTCTCCTCCATCCTCCTTTCAAAGGTGGAACTTGGCGCGATCGCAACCTGGTTGCGCTTTTTTTTGTCCTTAAAAACGGACTTTGCCGCGTTCAGATTTCTTCTTGTCTCACAATGGTTTGACAGGGTTAACGGGCTTGTAATACAATCCGTAACTTTCAAGAATTACGATGAGAAGAGTTCCATGAAGACCTTTTCTGCCAAGCCGCATGAGGTAAAGCGCGAGTGGTTCGTGGTCGACGCCTCCGACAAGGTACTGGGTCGTCTGGCTGCCGAAATCGCGCACCTGTTGCGCGGTAAGCACAAGCCGGAATACACCCCGCACGTTGATACCGGCGATTATATCGTCGTCGTCAACGCCGACAAGCTGCGCGTTACCGGTGCCAAGGCACAGGATAAGATTTACTACCGTCATACCACCTACCCGGGCGGGATCCGTGAGCGTACCTTCACCGAACTGCAAAACCAGTTCCCGGAGCGCGTTCTGGAAAAAGCCGTCAAGGGCATGCTGCCGAAGGGGCCGCTGGGCTACGCGATGATCAAGAAGCTCAAGGTATACGCTGGTAGCGAGCACCCGCACGCGGCTCAACAGCCGAAAGTGCTGGAAATCAGTTTTTGAGGCTAAAAGATGAACGGTAAATACTACTACGGTACCGGCCGTCGCAAGAGCTCGGTTGCACGCGTGTTCATGCAAAAGGGCAACGGTCAGATCCTGGTCAACGGCAAGCCTGTTGACGAATACTTCGCCCGCGAAACCGGTCGCATGGTGATTCGTCAGCCGCTGGCGCTGACCGAGAACCTCGAATCCTTCGACATTAAGGTCAATGTCGTCGGCGGCGGCGAAACCGGCCAAGCCGGCGCCATCCGTCACGGCATCACCCGCGCGTTGATCGATTACGATGCTGCCCTGAAGGCTGCGCTGTCCAATGCCGGCTTCGTGACGCGCGATGCCCGCGAAGTAGAACGTAAGAAGGTCGGTCTGCGTAAAGCTCGCCGCGCCAAGCAGTTCTCCAAGCGTTAATCGCTTCGGCAGTCTGTCTTACCAAAAGCCGCCCTCGGGCGGCTTTTTATTTTATTTGGAATTGCGGATTTCATGTTGCACTGCGTGATGGTTGAATCGGATAATGTCGTTTTTGCGACGTTATTTTCTGTTTGGGTGACGGCATGATCAAAGTGGGCGTGGTTGGCGGGACGGGATATACCGGAGTGGAATTGCTGCGTTTGCTGGCTGGGCATCCGGCCGCGCGCGTCGTCGGCGTGACTTCGCGCAAGGAAGCCGGCATGCGCGTCGACCAACTGTTCCACAACCTGCGCGGCTACGTCGATCTGTCTTTTTCGTCACCGGACGAGGCGGGCTTGACCGAGTGTGATGTGGTATTTTTCGCCACGCCCAATGGCGTGGCGATGCACGAGGCGCGCGGGTTGCTGGATGCCGGCGTACGGGTCATCGATCTGGCCGCCGACTTTCGCTTGCGCGACGTGGCCGAGTGGGAAAAGTGGTACGGCATGACGCATGCCAGCCCCGATTTAGTGGCCGAGGCCGTGTATGGTCTGCCGGAGATGAACCGTGCGGCGATTGCCGGCGCGCGCCTGGTGGCGAACCCGGGATGTTATCCGACCGCGGTGCAACTGGGTTTCCTGCCGCTGATCGAGGCCGGACTTGTCGATGCCGGCGCGTTGATCGCCGATTGCAAGTCCGGGGTGTCGGGTGCGGGGCGCAAAGGGGAGATTGGCGGGCTGCTGGCCGAGGTTGGCGATTCGTTCAAGGCGTATGGCGTTGGCGGTCACCGCCATTTGCCGGAAATCCGCCAAGGGTTGTCGCGGATGCGGAACGCGGCGACCGGGTTGACCTTCGTGCCGCATTTGACGCCCATGATCCGTGGCATTCATGCCACGTTGTACGCGCGTCTGACGGCGGAGGTGGATTTGCAGACGCTGTTTGAGGCGCGTTACCACGACGAAGCCTTCGTCGACGTCATGCCGGCGGGCAGTACGCCGGAAACCCGGTCGGTGCGGGGCGCGAATCTGTGCCGCGTGGCGGTGCACCGCCCGCAAGGCGGGGATACGGTGGTGGTGCTGTCGGTGATCGATAATCTGGTCAAGGGGGCGGCCGGCCAGGCGGTGCAGAACATGAATCTGATGTTCGGCCTGGCGGAGTCGACAGGGCTCACCGGCGTGCCGTTGTTGCCCTAGTACTACAGCAGCAGAGCGCTCGAAAGAGCAGGGCCTGGCGCCATAAGTGTCTGTGGCGCACTGCCTGCGGCGAGTGCGCCCTACGCGAGCGCGCATCCGGGGGCGTAGGGCGCAATCGCCGCGCAATGCGCGGCATTGCGCCAACGCCTGCACGAGGCGAGACCAGGAGCTACCGCTGTAGTATTAGAGGTTGGTGACGGATGAACCCGAGGCTTGATTTTCTCGCCATGCGTTACCATATCCTACTAAACTAGTAGGAAAGCCGTTTTTCGGCTCCACGCTTTAGAGGCCTATCATGACTGAAACGACTGAAATGCTGTCCCCGATCCTGTTTACCGACAGTGCCTGCAGCAAGGTGCGCGAGCTGATCGCCGAAGAAGGCAATCCGGAACTCAAGTTGCGCGTGTTCGTCACCGGCGGCGGCTGCTCCGGTTTCCAATACGGGTTCACCTTCGATGAGCTGGTGAACGAGGACGACACCCAGATCGCGCGTGAGGGCGTGACCTTCCTGGTCGACCCGATGAGCTATCAATATTTGGTCGGCGCGGAAATCGACTACCAGGAAAGCCTGGAAGGCTCGCAATTCGTCATCAAGAATCCGAACGCCACCACGACCTGCGGCTGCGGATCTTCGTTCTCGGTGTAAGTTTTTTTGCGATAAGATAAAAGCCTGGGGTTTTCCCAGGCTTTTTATTTGGATGGACATGGACAAGCTGCCGCCACTGACTTTGCCCAAGGTTGAATTCAACCGCGAATTTCAGTTTACCGATGCCGATTTCGAGCGGATCCGCAAATTGATCTACAAAGAAGCCGGTATTTCTTTGAATGCCACCAAAAAGGACATGGTGTACGGGCGGCTGGTGCGACGTATCCGCGAGTTGAAGCTGCCGGGGTTCGCCCAGTATGTCGATTTGCTGGAGTCCGTGCAGGGCCGGCGGGAGTTCGAGCAATTCGTTAATGCGCTGACGACCAATCTGACTTTTTTCTTTCGCGAGGAGCATCATTTCCCGCTGTTGGCCGAACATTTGAAGAAGCGCGCCGCTGCCGGCGCGACGGAAATCAATATTTGGTGCGCGGCGTCTTCCACCGGCGAGGAGCCTTACTCGCTCGCCATGACGGCGATGGAGACGCTACACGGCACGGGGCCGAAAGTGGCCATCGTGGCGACCGACCTGGATACCCTGGTGCTGGAGACCGGCCGCAAGGGGATTTATCCGGCCGACAAGGTGGCGCGGCTGCCCGCCGGACACGCCAGCAAATACTTCGACAAGCTGGCTGATGGCTCCTATCAGGCCAAGGCGCAGTTGCGCAATATGATCACGTTTTCCCGCTTGAATTTGATCGAAGCGCAATGGTCGGTGCATAAGCAATTTGACGCGATCTTTTGCCGCAATGTGATGATCTATTTCGATCGCGACACGCAATTCACCATTCTCAAGCGCTTCGCTCCGCTGCTGCGGCCAGATGGTTTGTTGTTCGTCGGCCATTCCGAGAATTTTTATTTCGCGGCGGAGTATTTCCGCCTGCGCGGCAAGACGGTGTACGAACATGCGCCCAAGGGCGGCAATCAGCCCAAGGCCGGTGAATTGGCGAAAGGGCGCGGATGAAGGTCGCCGTGCTTGGGGCGGGGGTGGTTGGTGTCAGTACGGCCTGGTTTTTGGCCTGTGACGGCCATGAAGTCGAGGTGATCGACCGCGCCAGCGGGCCGGCGCGCGAGACCAGTTTCGCCAATGGCGGACAAATTTCCGTCAGCCAGTCCGAGCCGTGGGCGCATCCGGGCGCGCCGCTGCAAATTTTGCGCTGGCTTGGCAAGGAAGACTCGCCGCTCTTGTTCCGCTTGCGCTTGGACCCGGCGCAATGGCGCTGGATCGCGGGATTCCTGCGAGAGTGCCTGCCTGGGCGTTTCGAGCGCAATATGCGTCAGATGCTCGCGATCGGCAAATATAGCCGCGATACCTTCGCCGAACTGCGCCAGACGCTCGGCTTGCGCTACGACAACCTGGAGCGGGGCATTGTGACGCTGATCGCGACGCAAAAGGGGCTCGACGAAGCCGCGGACACCTGCCGCGTGATGGCGGGCTATGGCGTGGCCAAGCGCGTGGTTTCGCGCGAAGAGTTGTTGGCCATCGAACCGGCGCTGGCGCCGATCGCGCCACGTCTCGCCGGCGCGACCTTTTGTCCCGATGACGAGTCGGGCGACGTGCATCAGTTCACCGCGCGGCTGGCCGAGCATGCCGCGGCGCGCGGCGTGCGTTTCCGGTTCAATACGCGCGTCAATGCGCTGGAGGCGGTCGGGGGGAGCATCAGCGGCGTGTCGGTTACCGACGCCGACGGACACTACCAAACCGTCCGCGCCGATGCCTATGTGCTGGCATTGGGCAGCTTTTCGCCGCTCGTGGCGGCCACCGCGGGTTTGGCGTTGCCGGTGTACCCCACCAAGGGCTATTCCGCCACGGTGCCGGTGCGCGATACGCGGCTCGCGCCGCAAGTCAGCGTGACCGATGAGGATTACAAAATTGTGCTGACCCGTCTGGGCGACACGCTGCGCATTGCCGGCACCGCCGAATTGGCCGGTTATTCATCGCATTTGAACGCGGCGCGCTGTCAGGCGCTGATTCGGCGCGCACGGACGCTGTTGGCCGACGCGAGCGCCGACTGGGACGCTGCGCGCTTCTGGAGCGGCCTGCGCCCGAGCACGCCGGGCAACGTGCCGCTCATCGGCCGCACGCGCTTCCCCAACCTGTATCTGAACACCGGGCATGGCACGTTGGGTTTCACCGAAGGACCCGGCTCCGGCCGCGCGCTGGCGGCATTGATCGCCGGGCACGCGCTGCCGTTCGATTTCGGGTTCTGCGCGTAGCGCCCCCTTTGGACCCTTGGGGCCCTCGGGGCCTCAGCGCGGACGGTGGCCGCGTTCGATCATGACGCCGACCCGCTTGACCCCGGGCAGTATGCCCAGTTTGCTGACCGATACCTTGACCCATGGCGAGCCGAAATCATCGCGGATGACTTTGGCGATATATTCGGCCAACGCTTCGATCAGGAGAAAGTGGCGTTCGGCCAGTGCGGCACGCAGACGCTCGACCACCACGCCATAATGGATGGTGTCGCGAATGTCGTCGCTATGGCAGGGTGCCTCGCTGGGAATGCCGATCTCCATGTCGATTTCGATGGTTTGCGGCGTGGTTTTTTCCCACTCATAGATGCCGATAATGGTTTCGGCGCGCATTTCGCGCAAAAAAATGATGTCCATCCGATTGCGGCTGTTGGGGAATGCCGCCTGATACCGTAGAATCTGAGACTTTGCATTTTAGTGGATATAACATGTCTACGACAGTCCATGCTCTGATGTCCCGGCAGGATCTCGCCTTCACCGTCGCCGCCTACCTGTTGGGCTCGCTGTCTTTCGCCGTCATCGTCAGCAAACTGATGAGCATCGAGGACCCGCGCAGCTACGGATCGAAGAACCCTGGCGCCACCAATGTGCTGCGTAGCGGCAACAAGGCCGCCGCCGCGCTGACGCTCTTGGGCGATGGCGTCAAGGGGTTGGTCGCCGTGCTGGTGGTCAAGGCGCTCGGCGCGCAATTCGGTGTGGACGATGCCGGGGTCGCTTGGGTGGCGTTGGCGGTGGTGGTGGGCCATATGTGGCCGCTATTCTTCAACTTCAAAGGGGGCAAGGGTGTGGCCACCGCCATGGGCGCGATGTTCGGGCTCCATCCGCTGTTGGGACTCGCCGTGGTGCTGACTTGGCTTCTGGTGGCTTTCATTTGGCGCTATTCGTCGCTGGCCGCCATGCTGTCGCTCGGCCTGTCGCCCCTGTTCGCCGCCTTTTTGCTGCCGCGCGGCACGCCGCAGCTCGGCATCACCTTGGTCATCGGCTTGCTGGTGTTCTACCGTCACCGCGATAACCTGATCAAGCTGCTGACACGCCAGGAAAAGAAGATCGGCGAAAAGCCGAGACCCTCGGCGGACCCGCATCAGTAAGTATTGCCTCGCAAAAAAATGGCCCGCGTATCACGCGGGCCATTTTTTTGCGAGGGGCGGCTAGCCGTCCGACAGCACGCGGATATGCGCGGTGACGCTGCGGCCAAGCGCCGAAAGGTCATAGCCGCCTTCCAGTACCGACACGATGCGTCCCTGGCAGTACAAATCGGCGATCTGCACCATGTGGCGCGTGACCCATTCGTAGTCGGCCTCCACCAGTCCCAACGAGCCCATATCGTCCTCGCGATGCGCGTCGAAACCCGCCGAGATGAAGATCATCTCCGGCTGAAAGGCATGCAATTGCGGTAGCCAGACGTTTTCCACCGCCTCGCGGAATTCGGCGCCGCCACTGCCTGCGCGCAGCGGCACGTTGTGCATGTTCTCGCCGAGCGGGTGGTCGCCGCAGTAGGGATAGAACGGATGTTGGAAGATCGACACCATCATGACGCGGGGGTCGTCATGGAAGATCTCTTCCGTGCCGTTACCGTGGTGAACGTCGAAGTCGATCACGGCAACGCGGCTGAGCTTGTAGTGCGAGAGCGCGTGCGCCACACCGACGGCGATGTTGTTGAAAAAGCAGAAGCCCATCGATTTGGCGCTTTCCGCGTGATGACCGGGCGGGCGAATGGCGCAGAAAGCGTTGGGCACCTTGTCCTCGCACACGAGTTCGACGGCCTTGACCACGGCGCCGGCGGCCCGCCTGGCCGCCAGGAGCGTGCCGGGCGACATGGCGGTGTCCGGGTCGACGCGAAACGTGCCGACCGTGGGCACGCTGGCTTCAATGTATTCGACGTAACGCGGGGGATGCACGCGGGCCAGCTGTTGCTCGGTGACTTCCGGCGCTTCCACTTCCTGCAAGGAATCGAAGATCTGGGATGCCATCAGTTGATCGCGGATGGCGGTTAGACGCTCCGGGCATTCGGGATGTCCGGCCCCCATATTGTGCTGCAAACAATCCGAATGCGTGACGTAGGCCGTGAGGCCGGTACGGTGCCAGTGGGTTTTCAGCCAGGTGAACACGCCTTCTCCTCGGGGCGTTGCTGAGTTTTTATGTGTGCTGCCTATCCTCAGCGAAGCCAGCTATTTTCGTTATGTTATGCATAATGCTTGAAGTTTTTATCCAAATCAACTTGTTGAGATAAATGGTATTTTCGCCACGCCACGGGTTTCTAAAAGGCGCGTACGCCACGAACTTCCTTTTCTGAATATAGTCCCATTCGCTTTAAAAATGCTGCGGTCAGTATGCGAATTCCCCTGTTTTCATGGCTTTGTCGTGTGGTGCGGCACCGGCCCAAGGCGATGTTGGCGCTCATCGGTATCGGTTCGTGCGTGGGCGCGTTGCTGTTTTACTGGGTGACAAACGGCAAGGACACGCCGGTGTTGACCGTGACGGTGGCGCGAGGCGATCTGGAGCAGGCGGTGTTGGCCAGCGGCGTGCTCAAACCCATCCGGCAGGTGGACGTCGGCGCGCAGGCCAGCGGTCAGTTGCAGCGCTTGCATGTGCAGTTGGGGCAGCGTGTAGCCAAAGGGCAACTCTTGGCCGAGATAGATCCTTCCTTGGCGCAAGGGAAGTTGCAAATGGCGCAAGCCGATCTCGATGCCAGCTTGGCCGAGCGGCGCGGCAAGCTGGCGACGCTCGCAAGCGCCGATCAGGAAGTTTCGCGCCAGGCGCGTTTGCTTGCCGCGGACGCAACCTCGGAAAAGGGGTGGCTGGATGCGCATCATAAGCGGGATGAATTGCGCGCGTCGTTAGCCATGCTGGATGCGCAAATCGTCAAGCAGCGCTACCAGATCGGCCAGGCGCGCGTCGAATTGGGCTATACCCGCATCGTCGCGCCGATGGCCGGCGAAGTCCTGACGCGGGATACCAAGGAGGGCCAGACGGTCATCGCCGTACAGGAGGTGCCCAAGATTCTGTCGCTGGGCGATTTGTCGCGCATGGAGGTCCAGGCCCAGGTGTCCGAAGCCGACGTGTTGCGCGTCCAACCTGGGCAGCGTGCCTATTTCAGTCTGCTGGGCGCGCCGGATGCGCGCTATTTCGGCACCGTCAGTTCGATTCGGCCCACGCCGGAGAAAATCAACAATGCGATGTTCTATACCGTGCTGTTCGACGTCGATAATCCCGAGCGTTTGCTGCGTGTCGATATGACCGTGCAGGTCGGCGTGATCCAGGCGGAGGTGAAAAATGGTCTGTTGCTGCCCATGTCGGCCCTGGGCGAGCAGACCGCCGATGGCCGTCATCGCGTCAAGGTGCTGCCCGGGGAGGGTGAGCCGGTGGAACGATTGGTACGCATCGGCCTCAAGGGGCGAACCCAAGCGCAAGTGCTCGATGGCCTCAAGGAGGGTGAGCGGGTGGTGTCCACCGAGGTGAGAGAGGACGAGGGCGGCGTTCAGTTCTCGGTCGGGGGGTAGCCATGAGAGAGGCTTTGTTGGCGCTGGATACCGTCAGCCGACGCTTCCTATCGGGCGCAGGGGCAGTCGATGTGCTGCAAGCGGTGACGCTGCGCATCCACGCCGGAGAAATGGTGGCGATTGTCGGCGCTTCAGGATCCGGCAAATCGACGTTGATGAATCTTCTCGGCTGTCTGGATCGGCCCACGTCCGGGCAATATCGCGTCGATGGCGTCGACGTGTCGACCTTGTCGCCGGACGCGCTGGCGCGCCTGCGGCGGGAGCATTTCGGTTTCGTATTCCAGCGCTACCATCTGTTGCCCCATCTCGACGCGGTGGACAACGTGGCGATGCCCGCGGTATACGCCGGCGTCGCGCGCGAGGCGCGCCGTGTGCGGGCGCGCGCGCTGTTGGTGCGCCTGGGGTTGCGCGCGCAGCTGACGCAGCGGCCCAGCCAGCTGTCGGGCGGACAGCAGCAGCGGGTCAGCATCGCGCGTGCATTGATGAACGGCGGCGCGGTAATTCTGGCGGACGAGCCGACCGGCGCGCTCGACCATCATAGCGGGCAGGAGGTGATGACCATCCTGCATGAGCTGAATCAGGCCGGCCATACGGTGATCATCGTTACGCACGATCGTCAATTGGCGGCCCAGGCGGGGCGTGTGGTCGAATTGCGGGACGGCAAGGTCGTCAGCGATGGCGCGGCGCCGGGCGTCATACCGCAAGCCGTGGCCGTCGACACGATTGCCGCAG
>Ga0213872_10000332_pt1 | contig 40022 bp, 38 predicted proteins | sample VelepicomBERX_R2_FD_160071 | JGI IMG/M metagenome (GOLD analysis project Ga0213872, IMG submission 160071) | Rhizosphere microbial communities from Vellozia epidendroides in rupestrian grasslands, the National Park of Serra do Cipo, Brazil - RX_R2 | ecosystem: Host-associated > Plants > Roots >... | reverse complement strand
ACGAAGAACAACTTCGAGAATGTGACGGTCAAGTAAGCTTTGGTGGGTTTACAAACGGCGGCGTAAGCCGCCGTTTGTGTTTGGTCACCTATCTGCATAAATCGCAATGGTTGATCTGATCTTGCCAGAGCGCGCTGGGGTAAGGGCGTAGTCGCTTGCTGAACGAGCCTCACCCTCTCCCGAGCCCTCCCCCGTCAAGGGGGAGGGGGTAGTGACCCATCGCTGTCTGTACGGGGGGGCGGCGTCGCCACGGGTGAATCAGCTTCAGCATGGGTGTGGCCGACCCCACATCAGCACATCAGAATCAGCACAGGCGCATCAAAATCAGCATAGGTACGTCAGAATCAGTATCGGTGATCCATCACACCCCCTCTCCCCTCGCGGGAGAGGGCCAGGGAGAGGGGGCGGCACCATCCAATTACTCAGGATGCAATACGCCCACCCAGCACCGCACAGCATCGGCTACTCAGTGATCAGACGAATAAGGCACGGAAGGAACGCAATATGGACCCACGGATGAGCTTCCTGACGCTCGGCGTAAAAAACCTCGACCGCGCACGAGATTTCTACAGCAAAGTCCTCGGCTGGCCGCTCTCGTCCAAAAGCAACGCGCACGTTGCCTTCTTCCAGCTCAACGGCTTTGTGTTGGGCCTGTACCCACGTGAGGCGCTCGCGGCAGATGCGGGTGTGGCGGCTGAAGGTAGCGGCTTCAGCGGCGTTGCCCTAGCGCATAATGTCGCAACCCGCGACGACGTCGATGCCTTGCTGGCACAGCTGGCGGCGCAAGGTGTACGCATCGTCAAGCCCGCATCGGATGCCTTTTGGGGCGGCCGCACCGGCTATTTTGCCGACCTAGATGGCTACCTTTGGGAAGTCGCCTGGAACCCCGGCGGCTACCTCGACGACGCCGGCAATTTCATATTTGATAAGTAAAACCCCGCATGGCCCGAACCGACCACACTCCCGACCCGTTTGCCATTCGTCTGACTCGCTGGCAGCGCGCCCACGGCCGGCATGATCTGCCTTGGCAGTCGACCGATCCCTACCGCGTGTGGCTCTCAGAGATCATGTTGCAGCAAACGCAGGTCGCTACCGTCATTCCCTACTACCAGCGTTTTACCGAATCCTTCCCAACGGTTGCTGACCTCGCTGCGGCCCCGCTTGATGCGGTGCTCAGTCATTGGGCGGGCTTGGGCTACTACTCGCGCGCGCGCAATCTGCACGCCGCCGCGAAGATGGTGATGGATCGTTTCAACGGTCAGTTTCCCTCAAACGCGGAGATGTTGACCGAGCTACCTGGCATCGGTCGTTCAACGGCAGCTGCCATTGCTGGCTTCTGCTTTGCCGAGCGCACGCCGATTCTCGATGGCAACGTGAAGCGCGTCCTGGCCCGCTGGGCGGGTATCGACGGCTATCCCGGAGAGAAAGCGGTCGAGAAGCGCCTGTGGGAACTGGCTGAAGCCTTGTTGCCCGCCGCCGCAGCCGACATGCCGGCCTATACGCAAGGCATGATGGACTTGGGCGCCACGCTGTGCACACCGCGTAAGCCGCAGTGCGAAGCCTGCCCGCTGCGGCAAGACTGCCGTGCGCATATCGAAGGCCGACAGGGCGAGCTGCCGACACCCAAGCCGAAAAAGGCGATTCCCGAGCGAAGCACCGTCATGTTGATGATTCGCTCGGCTTCAGACGACATTTTGCTCGAACGTCGGCCCGAGTCGGGTATCTGGGGCGGGCTGTGGAGCCTGCCGGAAGTGGATTCGATCGACGACGCAGTGGGTGCGTGTCGCAAACGGTATGGCCTGGATATCCAGCTTGGCGAACCGCAGCCGACCTTGGTGCACACCTTCACGCATTTCCGGTTGACTATCCTGCCGGTTTCGGCGACTGCGACCGGCGCGCCAAATGGCGGGGCGACCTGGTATACGACCAAGCAGGCTCTCTCACTGGGGATTCCTACGCCGATCCGCACGTTACTGCTGCGTTAACGTACCTAGTATGCGAAGGACTTGGATGATAAGTTGTAGCTGCAATCGATGTTCGGAATAGTACTTGGAGCGCATTGAGCTAAAGGACTCGGCATGCAATGCTCAAAATATCCATCATTTGTTCGGTAGCTATTTCATGGCCAAAATAGTGATCGAAAATTTCGATCAAACAAGACATTCAAACCCAATATGGTACATCGATAGCGAGCAGCGCGTTCGATATGAGCGTACAGGCGGCCTTGCGCCGTACCGGGTCTGCCTCGTAGAAGTTTGCGGCTTTGAATTTACTTTTCACAGCACCATGCAAATCGAACTCTGCCTTGAGTACTATTCACGACAGACTCAACCCACTAGCCGGCTGCCCGTTTACCGAGAAAATCTTGGTGGGGACCATTGGGAAACGCAACGATGGTTTGAAAAGCTTCCGCTCTACCTTCTGGAAAAGTCTAAGCGCCCCAAGGTTGTTGCTGCACTGGATCGCGCGCTTGACGTATATCGGCAAGAACCCGGCGCCCAAACCAGCACAACAAAACCAAAGCTTTGGTCCTGGTCGGGAAAGGACGCCTGACTAAACCACAAAGAGCTTGAAGCCAGCGGCCAGTAGAGCTGCAATCCTGAGGTACTATGAGATGACGTTTGCCTATTGCCCCATCTGCGGACATGGTCCGGTAGAGCCACCTTACGGATCTATTCAAGAAATCAGATGGTCGTATGATATATGCGAGTGTTGTGGCTGCGAATATGGAAACGATGACACTGAACAACACTTTGAGTCGTGGGTCGCTGAGGGCTGTAAGTGGTTCCGGCCAAATAGGCAGCCCGTTGGTTGGAGGCTCGCGGATCAAATCAAGCATATTGTTCGCCCCTGGCCGCCTTCAACGATACGGTAAATCAAGTACGGCGTAACACCTAAAGGGCGTTACGCCGCATTGGCAGTTGGTTGGCTAAACTCGACTTAGAACAAGCACCTCCCCGCGCGGCTTTTCCTCGGTGAAACCAAAGCGTTGATGCAGCCGCACTGAGGCATGGTTGCTGCTGGCAACCAGTGCTCGCAGCGTACCTGTCCCTGCGCCGTGCAAGGCAAAACCGGCGCGCCGATACAGCTGATCGGCAATGCCTTGGCCGCGTAGCGATGGGTCGATGCCGACAGCCGACACCTCGTCGCCGTCGATCAACATGAAGGCGCGATAGCGGCCGGACGCATCGGCGAGCACGCAGCCTGCGTCCCAATTGCAGGGTATCCACTCCGCTTTCATGGCCTCGACCGACGGGATCGGCGCATTCGGCACATTCTGGAAGGTCTCCGCATAGAGGGAGTGGACGGCCGACCAATCGAGGTCGTCGATTGGTACGGTCTGCAGCCCCAAGCGTGCGAAGTCCGCCGCCTCGGTCTCGGCCGTCTGCTTGGCGAAATGCAGCCACTCGAAGCTCTGAGTAAAACCAAACGAAGCGAGTACCGTGCGCTTGGCGTCTTCGCCAGCGCGACAGCCGATGCTCAGCTGCGACGCGCCCAATTGGCTGGCAGTCGTGATCAGGTATGCGATCAGGGCGTCAAGCGCTGCGGTGTCGTCCGAAATGACTGGTGCACCGTAGAGGCAGCCAGACTGTGCAATGCCAAGCGTCACCCAACCTGCGCAGCCGATCGGTTGACCGTCTCGGCATGCAACGACGACCTGATCGCCTCGTGCACGGGCCAGATCGGTTAGGTCCTGTGCCAGCCTTGGGGCGGGCCAAGGCGCAAAGATGCGATCGGCAATCGCCTGCAAAGCGGGCAGTGCGGCGGGGTTGAAAGGGGCGAGCGCGATCATCATGCTTCCCCTCGTCGCAATGCCTCACGCACCAACTCAAGAGATTCAGGTGGGACAGGCTGCTCGACGCGCTTATACACGCTGCCGTCCGGCGTACGCTCGATCATGCCGTAGCCCACCAGCTCGCGCCGCAGCAGCACATGGTCGCCGAGGGCTTCTCCGGTCTTGATGGCTTCGTTCATCTCGCGCTCGCTCATCGTCCGTCGGGCCGGGATGCGGGCCCAGATGGTCCACAGGCAAGGTTGCTGCTCGCTATGCTTGTTCGGCCAGCGCATCAGCCGACCCTCGGCATCGAAATGCCGCAAGAGTCGCTTGGTCGATTTGATGACCTCATCCGTTGGCGGTGTGGCGGGCGGCGCGAGCAAGGCCGCATCGGCCTGTTGTGCCTCGGCTTCAGCACGGAAATGCTGGTAGTTCTGAAAGCCGGCCGCGCGGGCCAGCATGTTCAAGGTCTCGACGTGCCCAGGCGGTGTGCCATGCTCAGCCCATTGGCTGGCTAAAGAACGCGCAAGCGCAGCGATATCGTCGACGTGAAAGGGGAATTGCGGACGTGCCATGGTCGAATCCTGATCATCGTGCCGAATCGCGAGGATTTGCCATGGTCGCCTTTATGGCCTGGCACATGAGGTTTCGAGCCAAGCAAGGCATCGTAGGGGCGATGCCGTCGTTACAACGTTGCCGATGCAGGTTTAGCGTTCCCGGTATGGGTGGCGACGCCTGGGTGAACTGCAGACCGGCGCACAGCATAAACCCAATGCGCCGGCCAGTTCAAGCGGGATACGGTCAGCCCCCGTGGGTGCCGCCGGTCGACGCCGCAGCAGAGGACGGCTGCCCACGCAGTTCCCTCGCGAGGGTCGATGCACCGTACACCTTGTCGAGCGCAGTCAGGATGGCCTCTGCGCTGACTGCCAGAGAGCGGGCGCGCTCGTCGGTATAGATGAAACGTCCGCCCAGCCCTTCGAGATTGCCGTCGAAGATCAGCCCCACCCAGTCGCCTTGCACGTTGACGACAGGCGAACCGGAATTCCCGCCGATGATGTCTGCGGTGGTGACGAAATCCAGTGGCGTGCGCGGATCGATCTTGCTCCGTGCAGCGTCGAGTTGCGCGGGCAGGTCGAACGGCGCTTTGTGGTCGAATGCGTCGGACCGGGCATTCAGGCCGCCGAATGTGCTTTTCCATGGGGTGGCGATGCCCGCCGCGTCATAGCCGGCCACCTTGCCGTACGATAGGCGCAGTGTGCCCGTGGCGTCGGGCGGTACAGCGGTGCCATACAGGGTAAAGCGTGCCTGGCCTAGTTTGGATGCTGCTTCAATGATAGGTGTGTCGATCTCGGTCTCGCTGAAGCGGACGAGTGCCCTGCGCATCGGATAGACCGTGCGCGCCAGCTGGATCAGCGGGTCGGTAGACGCTTCAACGGCTGCTATTCCGCCATCGAGCAGTCGACGGCGTTCATTGACGTCGTCAACATGTGTCGCGCGAATCAGTCGTTCGGCAGACTGGGCCGGTGTTTCGCCGTGCAGGACGGCCTTTACGAATGGGTGCGCGTCGCCGAGCAACGATCTAGCCTCGGTGAAGAAATGCGTCTGAAGGACGATGTCCATGTCCTTGTAGACAGGCTGATCAGCACGAAGCCGCCGATCCGTATCGCGCAGGCTGAGGTCACGGTACTCGCCCATGCGCTCGGACTCGGGCAAGGCACGCTCGTAAGCCATCTCGACGATATGGCCAGCCGTGTCGAACAGTGTCCGGTGGCCGTACCAGACTGTCCACAGCTCCTTTTCCTTGGCGGACTTGCGTTGGACAATGTGCTCGACATCCCGCCATGGGTCGCCTTTCAGTCCATGTGCGGCGTACGCCTGTCGAAACGCAGCTTCTTCACTTGCCTTGCGCGCCATCAGCGACGGATCGTTCAGGGCCGCCATTTCGCCATTCATCGACTTCAGCCAGTTTTCGACGTCAAAGAGCGGTTGCACCGCCTGGCGCGCTGCTTCTGGTGATCGAGCCGCATATGCGTGCAGGGCAGCTTGCTGGGCGCGTGCACCGGCGAGCATCAGTGGCATCCGCACATCGCGTAGCTGTTCAAGCTCGGCGATCGTGAAAAGGCGACTAGTACGACCGGGATTGCCGACTACGAAAATAGCGTCTCCCTCAGCTACCGGTGCGGTCGCCAATTTCAGGTAATGTGCGGGGTGGACGGGCTGGCCATGGTCGTAGATGCGGAGCAGGGCAAAGTCCAGCGCAAAGCGCGGATAGACGAAATTGTCCGCATCGCCGCCAAAGAACGCTGCCTGGAACTCCGGGGCAAAGGCGAGCCGTACGTCATCCCACTGCCGATAGCGATATAGGTGGAAGATGGATCCGCTGTACAGCGGCACTACCTGGCAGCGCATACCCGTCTTGCTGGCACAGTCATCCTCGACTTTGGCGATGGCTGCTTTGCGTGCTCGGGTGACGGTGTCCGCATCCGCATTGGCGGGGGCTACGTGCAAGATGGTGTCGGTGACATCCTCTGTCGATTCCAACACGCGGGCAGTGGCGCCGGGGCAGCGCAACTCCTCTGTCTGTGTGGCAGCGACGAAACCGTGCTGCTGCAGGTCATGGCCGGGCGAGGACAGCTGCGCAATACAATCGAGCGCCACATGATGGTTGGTCAACATGAGGCCGTCGGCAGAGACAAAGCTGCCGGACGCGCCAAATTTTACGGCTGCGCCTTGTAGCTTGTTCAGCCAGTCCGGCGTGAGCTTGATACCGTATTGCTGTTCGATGCGTTGCAATGGGGGATGGTCAAATGTCCACATCCCTTCGTCCGCTTGTGCGGGTATCGCCATACCGATCGCCATGGCGATGGAAATGGTAGAAAGCGGGCTTCCTGTCATGGTCTCTCCTCGTTCAATTATTCTTGTTCGGGGCCGTACGGCCCCGGTGCTTAGGCGCTCGCCAGTGCTTCAATCTCCTCGACCGATTTCGGAATCGGCTTGCCCAGCACCCGTGCGCCGTCAGCGGTGATCAACACATCGTCTTCGATGCGGATGCCGCCGAAATTGCGGAAGTTCTGCGCCTGCTCGTAGTTGATCAGGTGCGCGTGGCGGCCTTCGGCCTGCCACTGGTCGATCAGGTGCGGGATGAAGTAGGCGCCCGGTTCCACCGTCACCACCCAGCCTTCGCGCAAGGGGCGGGCAAGGCGCAGCGATTTGCGGCCGAATTCGGTGCTGCGCACCTGGCCTTCGCCATAGCCCACCCAGTCTTCATTGAGTGCTTCCATATCGTGCACATCGAGGCCGATCTGGTGGCCAAGACCATGCGGGAAGACGAGCGCATAAGCACCGCTGGCGACCACTTCGGCCGGGTCGCCCTTGAAGATACCGGTGGCTTGCAGGCCTTCGACCAGGGTGAGGGCTGAGAGATCATGAATATCGCGGTAGGGCACGCCAGGGCGCATCGCATCGATGGCCGCCAGTTGCGAGTCGAGCACGGCTTCATACACCAAGCGCTGGCGCTCGGAGAATTTGCCGCTGACCGGCACGGTGCGGGTAATGTCGCTGGCGTAGTGGCGTGGGCTCTCTGCCCCACTGTCGTTGAGCACCAGGTCACCGGGCTTGAGCGTATGCGCATGGCCGTGGTTGTGCAGAATATGCCCGTCGCGGCTGAAGATGACGGGGTAGGACATCGCACGACCTTGGGCCGCAGCCAAGCCTTCAATCAGGCCGACGATCTCTTGCTCCTTCACCCCTGCGCGCGAAGAGCGCATCGAGAGCAGGTGCATGCGATAGGTGACTTCGAGCGCGTTTTCCATCTCGGCGATTTCTTCGGCCGATTTGACCGAGCGCAGGTCGATGACGGCACGCGTCAATGCTTCCGATGCCAGCTTGTCCACCGCGCCGACCGGTTGATCGAGCAGCGACGACAGCCAGATGCGATGGTCCGCGCGATACGGCGGCAGGAAGTGCACGGTACGACCCGACTTGCGCGCAGCGCCGACTACATCGGCGAGCTTGGCCATCGACTGCGTATCGTCCACCGCCACGCCCTGTGCTTGCTCAGCCAGAGAAGGCAGCGCTCCAGTCCACACGATGCTGTCGATACCACCGTCGTCGCCGAAAATCGTCGCACGCTGGGCGTCAACGTCGATCACGGCGGCCAAGCCCGGCAGATCAATGCCGAAGAAGTACAGAAAGCTCGAATCCTGGCGGAAGTGATAGATGTTGTCCGTGTAGTTCATCGGACTTTCCGTATTGCCAATCAAGAGGATCAAGCCACTGGAAACTTTCTGGGTTAAAGCGGCACGGCGGGCACGGTAGGTATCGGCAGAGAACATGGGCGACCTCGTTCAGGCGGCGCGGGTAGCGCCACGAAGGGTGGACAGGGATGCCGCATCATACGCCAGCCTCGGCGACGAGGCAGCACAGCCCCGCTAGCCTGCCGCAAAATCTTGTCTGGATTGCGGAAATCCACCCTGTATCGACCCCCACAGGCGGGGCCTTCGGCATTACAATCGCAGCTTTCCGCACTGCAACACAAGGACCCCTGCGATGCCCGTCAATCTGTCTGCTCCCGATCCCGCTTTCCTCCATGCTGTGCCCGGCGTCAGCCTGGGTATTGGTTCGGCCGGCATCAAGCGACCGGGCCGCAAGGATGTGCTGGTGATGAAGTTGGCAGACGGCGCGCGCGTGGCGGGTGTCTTCACTAAAAACCGCTTTTGCGCCGCCCCGGTGCTGATCTGCAAGCAGCATCTGGCGGAGTCGGCCACCAAAGCACTGGTGGTGAACACCGGCAATGCCAATGCAGGCACCGGGCTGGATGGCCGCGAGCGGGCACTGAAGGTGTGCGATGCGCTGGCCGCCGAGCTCGGCATCCAGCGTCAGGAGATCCTGCCATTCTCGACCGGCGTGATCCTTGAGCCACTGCCATTCGAGAAGATCATCGGTGCGCTGCCCGAAGCCGTCTCGAAGCTGGCCCCCGCCAATTGGGCCGAAGCGGCCGAGGCCATCATGACCACCGACGTGGTGCCCAAGGCCGCGAGCGCCCAGGTACTGATCGACGGCGCAACCATCACCGTCACCGGCATCGCCAAGGGCGCCGGTATGATCCACCCCAATATGGCGACCATGCTGGGCTACGTCGCGACCGACGCCAAGGTGGCGCAGCCCTTGCTGCAGCAACTGGTGAAGTATGCGGCTGACCGCTCGTTCAACTGCATCACCATCGATGGTGATACGTCGACTAACGATAGTTTCATCGTCATCGCCAGCGGCCAGACGGGTAGAGAAATTACCGATTCTGGTAGCGCGGCCTTCGTTGCCTTGCGCGAAGCAGTGACGCGGGTGGCGCAGACGCTGTCGCAAGCCATCGTGCGTGACGGCGAAGGCGCGACGAAATTCATGACCATCCAGGTCGAGGGCGGCCGTGATGAGAGTGAGTGCAAAGCCGTTGGCTATGCCATCGGCCGCTCGCCGCTGGTGAAGACGGCGTTCTTTGCATCCGACCCCAACCTGGGTCGTATCCTCGCGGCCATCGGTTATGCCGGTATCGACGATCTGGACGTGGATCGCCTCTCGCTCTACCTCGACGACGTGCTGGTGGCGAAAGACGGCGGTCGCAATCCTGAATACCGCGAAGAAGACGGCCAGCGCGTGATGGCGAAGGCTGAAATTTTGATCCGCGTGGTGCTGAATCGCGGCCCGGTATCGGCGACGGTCTGGACCTGCGACTTCAGCTACGACTACGTGAAGATCAACGCGGACTACCGTACATGAGCGATTCGCTGACCGAGTTACTCGCATTGGCGCAGCACCTGAAGGCGCTGTTGCCGCCTGCAGGCCACACACCCGACTGGTCGGCGCCTGCTTTCCGCTGGCGTCGCCAATCCGCACTGGGCACCTCGGTCGGCTGGCTGGAAGCCGTGCATCAGCCCCATGGCATCCGGCTATCTGATTTGCACAGCGTCGAGCCGCAAAAGGCAGAGATCGACCGTAATACGCGACAGTTTGTCGAAGGCCGGCTGGCCAATAATGTGTTGCTGACGGGTGCGCGCGGCACCGGCAAAAGCTCGCTGGTGAAGGCGACATTCAATGAGTACGTGGATCGCGGTCTGCGGCTGGTGGAAGTCGACAAGGACCACCTGATCGACTTGCCCGATCTGATTGCCCTGCTGGCACCCCGCCCCGAGCGTTTTATTGTCTACTGCGATGACCTTAGTTTCGAAGAAGGCGAGGGCGGTTATAAGGCGCTGAAGTCGGTGCTCGATGGCGGCATCTCGGCAACGCCGGCCAATGTGCTGATCTACGCGACCTCGAACCGCCGCCATCTGCTGCCCGAATATTTCGACGAAAACGAGCGTACGCGGCATGTGGGCGGCGAGGTACGGCCAGCCGATGCGGTGGAGGAAAAGATCAGCTTATCTGAGCGCTTTGGTCTGTGGCTTTCCTTCTACCCCTTCGATCAGGATGCTTATCTGGCTGCTGCGCGCCACTGGTTGCAGACCTTTGGCATGACCGCCTGGGATGAAGCGCTCGAGCGCGAGGCACTCAACTGGGCACTAGGCCGGGGCAGCCGCTCGGGCCGCGTGGCCTGGCAGTTTGCTCGCGATTGGGCGGGTCGTTCCGCATAGTTTCCTACACAGATTCTCTATGTCTGATATCAAGATTACGCATGTTGCCGCCGGCATTCTGATCAAGCCGGATGGCGCCTTTTTGCTCGGCTCCCGGCCTGAGGGCAAACCGTACGCGGGCTACTGGGAATTCCCGGGCGGCAAGCTTGAGGCAGGCGAGACGCCTTACGACGCGCTCAAGCGCGAGCTGCACGAGGAAATGGGTGTCACCGTCACTGCGGCCTACCCGTGGATGGTGCAAACCTTTACCTACCCGCACGCCACTGTGCGGCTCAATTTCTTTAAGGTCACCGGCTGGGAAGGTGTTCCGCACCCGCACGAAGGTCAGTCCTTTGCCTGGCAAGCGCCGGGCGCGCTGACGGTGGAACCGATGCTGCCGGCCAATACGCCGATTCTGCGAGGTTTGGCGCTGCCCGAAGTGCTGGTGCTGTCCAACGTCGCCGAGCTGGGTGAAGCTGGCTGGTTGCAGCAGCTGGAGCAGCGCCTGGCGAGTGGCCTGCGTTGGCTGGTGCTGCGTGAGCCGCAACTGGACGACCCGGCCTACGCCAACTTGGCGCGACAAACGATTGCACGGTGCCATGCGCATGGGGCAAGGCTGGTCGTGCATGGCCGGCCGGCGCTGGCCGCTGAGCTCGGCGCCGACGGTGTGCACCTGACGTCGGCACAATTGATGGCAACACAGGAGCGACCCGACGGTTGGTGCGGTGCGTCGGTCCATTCCGAGGAAGCGCTGGTACGAGCCGCCGCGCTGGGCCTTGATTACACCGTGCTTGGCAGCATCCGTGCCACGCAGACCCACCCCGGCGGCGCAGTCATAGGTTGGGATGGCTTCAGCCGCCTGGTTGCAAAGGGCTGGCCATTCCCGGTCTACGGCATTGGCGGGATGACGCTGGCCGATCTCCATGACGCGCATCAAGCCGGGGCGCAAGGCGTGGCCATGATCCGTGCGGCATGGGCATGAAGCCCGCTACCCAGGCTATGTTGGCAGTGGGCGCGTTGGTGATTTTGCTCGGCGCAGGTTGGTGGTTGCGGCCCTATACCGCACCGGTGATCGAGCACGGTGCATGTGGCGAGCTGACGAACCGATGCAGTTTTCGATGGTCTGATCACGCTATCGGCATCGAGGTGGATCACCCGCCTGCGGTGCTGAAATCCTTTCAGCTGAACGTCACAGGCTATGCCGGCAAGACGCTCACGGCCCGCTTCTCGATGGTGGGTATGGAGATGGGTCCCATCGCATTCCCACTTAAGCAGCAGGCCGATGGCCGTTTCGCTGCGTCGATGATGCTCCCGTATTGCGTACAGGGGCGGCGAGATTGGGTGCTGCGGTTGGAGGGTGACGACGGCACGGCCGATGTCACGTTCCTAGCCGCCAAATGACCGAAAACGGCGGCCGCCCCGCTGTTTTCATGCTTTATAATCGGGCGCTTCCGCCCTTCTACCTAGTTGAACAGAACCCGCATGAAACCCCTGATTCTCGCCCTGGCAGCCGCGCTTTCGATCTCTGTATCGGCCGCGCTGCCGGCACCCGCCGCGCCTGACCTGACCGCGCGTGCCTACCTGCTGCTCGATACCCAAAGCGGCGCTACGCTGGCCGCACGCGACCCGGATGCACGCATCGAGCCCGCATCGCTTACCAAGCTGATGACGTCTTACCTCACCTTCAAGGCACTGCGCGAAGGCCGGCTCAAGCTTGACCAGCAGTTCACCGTTTCGCAAAAGGGCTGGAAGACCGAAGGCTCGCGCATGTTCCTCGACCCGAAGCGGCCGGCGAAGGTGGACGACCTGATCAAGGGCATGATCATCCAGAGCGGGAACGATGCCTGTGTGACGCTCGCTGAAGCCATTGCGGGCAGCGAGGAAGTCTTCGCCGAGATGATGAACCGCCAGGCGGCTGAGCTCGGCATGAAGTCCACGCACTTCGTGAATGCCACCGGCCTGCCGAACCCGCAGCACTACACCACGGCGCATGATCTCGCGACCTTGACCATCGCCATCATGCGCGACTTCCCCGAGTATTTCCCCATCTTCTCGATGAAGGAATACCGCTACAACAACATCAACCAGCCCAATCGTGACCAGCTGCTGTTCCGCGATCCGGAAGTCGACGGCATGAAGACTGGCCACACCGACAACGCCGGCTACTGCCTGATCGCAACCAAGAAGCACGATGGCCGTCGCCTGATCAGTATCGTACTGGGTACGCCATCTGAAGCGGCGCGTACCGACGACAGCGGCAAACTGCTGGGCTACGGCTTCCAGTTCTTCGAAAGCCCGAAGCTTTATAGCGCGCGCCAGACGGTGAGCCAGGTACGCGTGTTCAAGGGGCAGGCGCCTGCCGTGGCACTGGGTTTTGATCGCGACCAGTACGTGACCCTGGTACGTGGTGCCGGCACCCGTGTGCAGTCGCAAGTCGTGGTGCCGCCCAAACTGATCGCGCCAATCGCCGCCGGCCAAGTGATCGGCAGCGTGAAGCTGAGCCTGGATGGCCAGCCGCTGGCCGAGCTGCCGCTCAAGGCGCTCGCCGCAGTGCCGGAAGCGGGCTTCTTCGGTCGCATGGCCGATGGCGTCAAGCTCTGGTTCAACTAATCGGGCTCTGCCGCACGCGTGCTTGAAATCCACCCGTGCGGCGCCATCTGTTTCTATCGAAGGCGTATAGTCAAATCATTACCCGGTGGTAGCAAAGGATCATCATGCTGTATCTGAATGGGGCATTCCTTCGCGCCGAAGACGCCAAAATCTCGGCGCTGGATCGTGGCTGCCTGTTTGGCGATGGCGTGTATGAAGTTATCCCCGTCTACAACCGCAATCCATTTCGGCTGCAAGAGCATCTGAATCGACTGGATGCGAGCCTCGCCAGCATAGAGCTGCCTAACCCCTATCCGCGCGCGGAGTGGGTGCGGCTGATCGGTGAGGCTATCCGCCTGCAAAGCTTCGATGATCAATCGGTGTATCTGCATGTGACGCGCGGCAACGCCGGCGAGCGCGATTTCCCGTTCCCGGTCGATGTGCCGCCCACGGTGCTGATCAACCCCTCGCCCTTGGTGACGCCCAGTGCCGCGCAAAAAGCGGCTGGTGTGAAGGCATTGAGCCATGCGGATTTCCGCTGGCTGCGTTGCGATATCAAGTCACTGAATCTGCTGCCGACCGTGCTGATGCGCGAGCATGCCAAGCGTGCCGGCTGTACCGAGGTGGTGCTGTTTCGCGATGGCTGGCTGAGCGAAGGCGCCGCCAGCAATATCTTTGTGGTGAAAGATGGCGTGGTGCTGACCCCGCCGAAGTCTCACCTGATGTTGCCGGGCATTACCTATGACGTGGTGATCGAGCTCGCACGGGCGAACGGCGTACCGCTCGAGGTGCGCGCCGTGTCGGAAGCCGAGGTGCGCAGCGCCGACGAGCTCTGGATGACCTCGTCCACCCGCGAAGTACTCGCCATTGTCGAGCTCGACGGTCAGCCGGTGGGCGACCGCGCCGTGGGGCCTGTGACCCAGCGTATGGACGCGATCTACCAGGAATTCAAGCACCAGGTGATGCGTGCAGGAAAGGAATGAATATGGAAGCCAAACGAGAAACCCTGATCGAATTCCCCTTGCGTTTCCCCATCAAGGTGATGGGTGAAATGCAGGATACCTTCTCGCAAACGATTTTCGACGTCGTGCGCGGCCACGCGCCCGATATTACTGAGACCGATATCGAGCTACGCGCGAGCTCGGGCGGCAAGTATGTGTCGGTCACCGTTACCATCAACGCCGTCTCGCAAGAGCAGCTCGATAACCTTTACCGCGAGCTGACCAGCCACCCGCTGGTCAAATACGTGCTGTAAGCGGGTCGTAGACAAAGTATGGAAATGCAGGTCAAGCAACTGGGGCTAGTCGAGTACGAGCCGACATGGCGTGCCATGCAGGCATTTACCGATACGCGCACGGCCGAGACGCCGGACGAGCTCTGGTTGCTGGAACACCCGCCGGTATTTACGCAAGGCCAGGCGGGCAAGCCCGAGCATGTGCTGCAGGTCACCAATATCCCTATCGTGCCGATCGACCGCGGCGGGCAGGTGACCTACCATGGCCCAGGCCAGTTGGTTGGCTACCTGATGGTGGACCTGAGCCGAAAAAAGCTCGGCGTGCGCGAGTTCGTGCGCCGTATCGAGCAGAGCATCATCGACCTCCTGGTGGAGATGGGCGTCGAAGCCTACGGCAAGGTCGACGCACCCGGCGTCTACGTGGCCGAATCGAAGATCGCGAGCCTCGGTTTACGCATCCGCAATGGTAAGAGCTACCACGGCCTCGCGCTGAATGTCGATATGGACCTGACTCCCTTCAGCTACATCAACCCCTGTGGCTATGCGGGTCTGCAGGTGACGCAGCTCGCCGACTTCGGTATACAGGAAACGCCGGCCTCGCTTGCGCCGCGTTTGGCCGGTAAAATCAACGCCTTGCTGGCGATCGAAGGCAAAACTTCCATCGCCGAATACGCCTTAGCCGTACAGCAGTCCTAACAGAGCGCCGCCGCACAGTGTCAAAGCGGGTGCGGTGAGCGACGTAGAAAGAGAAGCCCAAGCATGTCCTCACCCGTCGTGACCACCCCGCCCGAAAAAGCCGAACAAGGCGTCAAGCTCAAAGGTGAGGCCAAGACCGCACGCATCCCGATCAAGATCGTGCCGCTTGAGAAGCCGCTCGAAAAGCCGGATTGGATTCGTGTACGCGCACCGAGCGGCAGCCGCTTCTACGAAATCAAGAACATCCTGCGCGAGCAGAAGCTGCACACCGTTTGCGAAGAGGCCAGCTGCCCGAATATCGGCGAATGCTTCGGCAAGGGCACGGCCACCTTCATGATCATGGGTGATATCTGTACCCGCCGTTGCCCCTTCTGCGACGTCGGCCACGGCCGCCCGAACCCGCTCGACGCCGATGAGCCGCGTCACCTGGCCGAGACGATTGCCAAGCTGCGCCTCAAGTACGTGGTGGTGACCTCGGTCGACCGCGACGACCTCCGCGACGGCGGTGCCCAGCACTTTGCCGATTGCATCCAGCTCACGCGCGAACAGTCGCCCGAGACGCAGATCGAGGTGCTGGTGCCCGACTTCCGTGGCCGTCTGGAAATCGCCATCGATATTCTCTCGACCACGCCGCCCGACGTGATGAACCACAATCTTGAAACCGTGCCCCGCCTCTACAAGCAGGCCCGCCCAGGGTCGGACTACCAGCACTCGCTGACGCTCTTGAAGGACTACAAGGCCCGCAACCCCAACGTCGCGACCAAGTCCGGCATCATGGTGGGCCTTGGCGAAACTGACGAAGAGATTCTCGACGTCATGCGCGATATGCGCGCGCACGACATCGACATGATCACCATCGGCCAGTACCTCGCGCCGTCCAACAGCCACCTGCCGGTACTGCGCTACGTCACGCCCGAGCGCTTCAAGTTCTTCGAAGAAGAAGCCTACCGCATGGGCTTCCGCCACGCCGCCGTCGGCGCGTTGGTCCGCTCCAGCTACCACGCTGATCAGCAGGCACACGACGCAGGCGTCTAAGCCCTGAGTCACCGAGCGAATGACCAAGCCGCATACGTTTTCTCGTATGCGGCTTTTTTATGAATGGGCGTAGATATGAAGCGGAACGAGACATGAAGCCTTGCCCCGAGCTGCATGAACTGGAATGGTTTTTTGGTGTTGCTGCATAGGCAGCCAGTGGCTATGACGGCGGTTGGTACTACGACTGTCTGCGATTCGTCCATCAGGCCGGCTCCTGCCGGACGTTTTGTGAACTGGAACCGGCTGAGGGCACGTTCTCGGTGTGTCATCGCGTCGACGGCCAGCTTGTTTTCGATATCTCGCTTCAATATGTAAAAAGCCTGTCGATCGAAGCCGCTGGCGCGGACGATGTGCTGATCGGCCGCCTTGTGGAGAACGGGGTTGAGCAGGTTTTCAAGCTCTCGCTCCACCCGCAGGTGAGCTTTCGACTGGGTACGGCGCGGCCTGCAGTCAGCTAGATCGTTTACGCAAAACAGCATCGTGCTGCGGGCTCTGCTAGGCTGTAGCGAACAGGTTGACAGTGTGTCGCTTGCGCCGTGCGAATCGCCGACGCACCAGCCGCCATGGAATGGTCTATATTGTTTGGACAGCCCGAGAAGCGGGCGAGCCTATTCTTTCGAAACCACTACTGAGTCTGGCCGATATGAGCAAACAGGTCTTGATTGTGGACGATAGCCGCGTGTCGAGAATGCTGGTCCGTGCTTTTCTAGAGGAAAAACGTCCCAATTGGGCATTTACCGAGGCGTCGACGGGCCAGGAAGCCATTGATCTCGCAGAGCGCGAGACGTTCGATCTCGTCACGCTCGATGTCAATATGCCTGGCATGTCGGGCCTCGCGGCTGGCGAGCGCATCTTGCAACTGCGGCCCGATGCGCGCGTGGTGGTACTGACTGCCAATGTCCAGAGCACTGTCCGCCAGCGTGCCGAGGCGTTGGGCATGCGCTTTTTGCAGAAGCCGATCACCGAGGCGACGATCGAACGCCTGCTGGATATCGTGGGGCTCTGATGACCGAGATGCTCAGCCCCCTGCAGCATGATGCGCTGTGCGAGATATTCAATATCAGCGTTGGGCAATCGGCTGCGGCCATGAGCGGCCTTGTGGGCGAAGAGGTCAGCCTCTCGGTGCCGGCCATGCGCTTCTGCGGGCTTGATGAGCTCAATGAGCGTGCCGGCATGAATCACTGGCGACGGGTCGATGCCGTCACCCAGCATTTTCGGGGTAGTTTCGAAGGCGAAGCGCTCTTGATGTTTCCCGATGAGGATGGCATTGAGCTCGCGCGCATGATGCTCGATGTATTGCCCGAAGCTTCGACTGAATTCGATCAATTGGTGTCCGATGCACTCGGCGAGATCGGGAATGTACTGCTGAATGCCTGTCTCTCCGCGCTTGCCGACCTGATGGGTGAGGAATTCGAGTACTCCCTACCCGCGCTCTGTAGTGGTCGGGCACGCGATGTGCTGGAGCAGCGCACGGCGGACAAGGCGAGTCCGGTGCTGTTTCTGCATATCCAGTTCTTGCTTGAAGAACAACGCATCGAAGGCTACCTTGCCTTCCTGATGAACCTCCCTTCGCTGGATGGCCTGCGCGTGGGTGTGGATCGCTTCCTTGGCCATCTTGGCGCGGCGTTGGGCGAGTAACTGACTTAGAATCGTGCTCTTGCCCCGCTGACCAGGGCTGAACTCGCCAGGAGCTTGCACCCCGCCATGCCTCACCCACTCCACCAGAACGAATTGACCATGACGGTGTTGATGACGCCGGATATGGCGAATTTCTCCGGCAATGTCCATGGCGGCGCCATCCTCAAGCTGCTGGATCAGGTAGCCTATGCCTGTGCGAGCCGATATGCGGGCTCCTATGTCGTGACGCTGTCGGTCGATCAGGTGACCTTCGCCCAGCCCATCCATGTGGGCGAGCTGGTCACGTTTTTGGCCAGCGTGAACTACACCGGCCGCAGCTCGATGGAGATCGGCATCAAGGTGGTGGCCGAGCATGTGACCAAGGGCGTGATCCGCCATACCAATAGCTGCTTTTTCACCATGGTGGCAGTGGGGGAAGATGGCCGTCCCTTGCCGGTGCCTGCGCTTGATCTGGTTACGGACGAAGCCAAGCGTCGCTTCAAGGAAGCTGAACTTCGCCGCACACACCGCATCGAATACGCCAAACAGCGCGAAGCACTGAAGCAACAGGTCAGCTGATCGCCTGACTTGCAGTGACTTCCTGCGTCAGCCGCCCTGCGGTTTGATATCCCATCCCCATCCCAAAGGAATCCCGATGTCCAGTCGTTCCCTTTCGCTTGACGACGTGCTGTATGACTACCTGTTGCGTCATTCCGTCCGCGAGCATCCCGTACAAGCTGGGCTGCGCGATGCAACGCGGAGCCATCCGCGCGCCACCATGCAGATTTCGCCCGAGCAGGGGCAATTCATGGCGCTGCTGGTTAAGCTCCTAGGAGCCCGTCGTTGTATCGAGATCGGAGTATTCACTGGATACAGCGCGCTGAGCGTCGCTTTGGCGCTACCTGAAGATGGCTATGTGCTGGCCTGCGACATCAGCGAGGAATTCACCCACGTCGGCCGCCCATTCTGGGAAGCGGCTGGGGTCGCGCATAAAGTCGACCTGCGAATCGCACCAGCACTCGAAACGCTGGATGCTCAAATCGCAGCTGGCGCTGCTGGCAGCTACGACTTTGCCTTTATCGACGCCGATAAGACCGGCTACGCCGCATATGTGGAGCGTTGTCTGACCCTATTGCGCCCAGGTGGCTTGATTGCCATCGATAACGTCCTCTGGAGCGGTGCAGTGGCCCATCCGGCAGATTCTGCGGATACGGCTGCCTTGCAGGCGCTCAACAGTGCTTTGGTGAAGGACGAACGTGTCGATTTGTCGATGCTGCCCTTGGGAGACGGGGTGACGCTCTTGCGCAAGCGTTAAATCGGCAGAGACAGACAGTCCATCAACTGCCTCAATGATGCGGTGTCCAGTCTGGCAGGCGTTTCGTTGGGTCCTGACGGTAGAACTGAACCAATTGCGTGTAAATTTCAGGTAGTAGCCGCGCCAGCTGATGCGGCAGCTCGAAGAAATACTCCGATAGTACGGCAAAGAATTCGGCGGGGCTTTCTGCCGCATAGGGGTCGATGGGGGGCGGGTGGCCATAGGCCAAGTGCTCCCGGAATCGGTCATAGCCATCCAGAAAAGCGCGGCTCCAGGCCGCCTGGTTCATGCCTGCATGCAAGGGCGGCGAGCCATTCGCTCTGCCATTGAGCATATCGAGCTTGTGCGCGCATTCATGAATCACCACATTACGCCCGTCCAGCATCGGCCCCATACGCGTGTCGGGTAACGACACCAGCAGGGGGCCGTCGCTGCGCGCCATGCCGCTGAGCGCGCGGGAGCCTTCATGCACGAGGCCCGCTTCATCCCGCCAGGTACTGCGGCTGACAAAGGCAGAGGGGTAGACGATGAATTCGCTCCAATCCCCGTAAGCAGTGTCATCGAGATTCAAGATCGGCAAGCAGGCTTGCGCGGCAATGATCAGCCGATCTTCGTCCGTCAACTCCAGGTCGTCGACGCCTTCTAGATGCTTGGTTGCCAGAAAGTGGCGCATGCGGGCTTCGAGCGCGGTCCATTCGCTGTCGCTCAGGCCATAGAGTAGGGGCATATGCTTGCCGATGGCGGGCCAGGCGGGATGGTCAAGCGGGTCGGGCTTGGGGCGGCGATGCAGGAAATTGAACATGGGCGTGCAATCACGATGCGACAAGCACTAGATGCAGGCCTGTTTGCCAAATACAAGCTGGGCGTGCCTGCAATCCGACGGGTTGTTTCTGTCGGCCAACATGGCCGGCAATGACGGTGCCGACCCACTAGACTGGTTCAAGCCCATCCCTGCAAGGAGTCCGTCATGTTGCGTAATCCGCCGCTGTGCATCCTTCTCCTGGCCTGTGCTACTGCCTTGGCCGCACCGCAGGCCACGCCAGGTCAATGGGAGACGACGTCGAAGGTCACGATGTCGGGCATGAACCACGATATCCCGCCCGTCACGGTCAAGATGTGTCTGAAGCCGAGCGATGTGAAGGATGTTCAAAAGCAGCTATCGAGCGGCCCGCATGGGCAAGCCAATAAAGACTGCAAGATGGTCGACAACACGATCAGCGGCGATACGGTGACCTTCCATATGCAGTGCACGGGGCAACACAAGTCGGATATCCGCGGCACCGTGACCTATGGCAAGGACAGCTATCAGGGTAGTACACAGATTGACGCGACCGGGCCGAATGGCACCATGCATATGACCAACCAGTTCACGGCCAAGCGGATTGGCGATTGCTGAGTCAGGCGCCTGTTATTGTCCTGATCCAACCTTCGTGCAGCCAGCGGCCTAGGAGGCCGGCTGCGTGCGCCGGCGCAGCGTCTTCATCATGCCAGGGCAACAGCGATTCGCAGGCGGTCGCAAGCGGCAGACCGCTTTGCATGGCGCGTAACAGTGCGGCCTCGTCGTCGCCCAGTGAGCGATAGTGCGGTTGGTCGATTTGCCGCCAAATTGCCCAATTGCGCGCATCGGAGGAAGGGTTCGGTGGCGTCTCGCCTGTATCGAGCGCACGCCACACCGCCACGCAATTCCAAGCCAAGGCAATCAGTTGGAATGAGGGGTGAAAGGTTAAGCGCAATGCCGGCCAGTCGTCGTCGCTGAGGGTACCAAGGGCCGTCGCCGGTACCGTATCGGCATCCGCCGCATCGAAAGCAGTACACAGCGCCCATTCAAACCGTGCGAGGTCGGCCAGTGCGGGTACCGGCGCGTAATCTGGGTGCGTTGCCAGAAAAGCGGGCAACTGGTCGCCGAACCAACGGATCGACGGCCGACGCGACGGCTGCGCCGCCACGTAAGCGGTGGTCAGCGCCATCATGCTTTCGTCCCCCAGCAGCACATGCAGCTTAGGGAAGTTGCCGCGTAAGGCTTCGTCGAGCCGCAGCAGATAGGCGTCCTGGTACACGCCGAGCCGTATCGCAGGGGAAATGGGCTGCGATTTGGCGATCAAGGCGAGCGCATCGTCGCTGCGTTGGCGGATGGAAGTGGCAACGCGTTGTTGGAGCAGAGTCAACGTATCGCTCATATCGCCTCCAAAACAGCGTCATTCGCCACGATAGTGCGCGCGATATCCAGCTCCGCCAGCAAGGTCGCGAGGTCAGGAATATTGTCGTCGCGCTCGATCATGGTCGCAACGCCGGGAAAACGTGCTGCAGCGTACCGGTACAGCGCCCAGACGGCAGGCGGTACAGGTGCGTCATGTGTATCGATCAGATAGCCACCACGATCCGAGTGACCGGCCAGGTGCATCTGGCGGACGCGCTCACGGGGCATGGCGTTCAGGTAGTCCAGTGGGTCGAAACCGTGGTTTACGCTGCTCACGTAGACATTGTTGACATCGAGCAGCAGCAGGCAGTCGGCCCGCTCGGCGATCTCGGTCAGGCATTCCCATTCGGTCATATCGTCCATCTGATAGCTCAGATAGCTCGAGACGTTTTCGATCAGGATCTGCTGCCCAAGGGTGTCCTGCACGCGCGCGATCCGGTCGGCGACATGGCGCACGGTCTCTTCGGTATAGGGGAGCGGCAGCAGGTCATGCAGGTTGATACCCTCGACGCCGGTCCAGCATAGATGGTCCGATACCCACATGGGTTCGACGCGGTCGATCAACGCTTTCAGATCACGCAGATAGGTCGTATCGAGTGCATCGGTGCCACCAATCGACAGTGCTACACCGTGCAGCGCCATCGGGTACTCGGCGCGCAACTTGTCGAGAAACTGTAGCGGTCGGCCGCCAGGTACGAGGTAGTTGTCGCTGAGCGCTTCCAGCCAATCCACGCAGCCAGGGTTGGCCAGCAGATCATGGTAGTGGTCGGTACGTAGGCCAAGGCCAAGCGGGGTATGTTGAGGATTCATGCGAGGGAACCGGAGCCTGTAGCGGAAAGCGGCGCCGCACGGTGCATTGTGCGGCGCGCTGCGGTCTTACTTGTCCTTCAGCTCGTGGCCACCCTTGGCCTTGCATTCCTTGGCCGAAGCGGTTGGCAGCCAACCGTGGCCCTTGCACTCGTTCTGGCCCTTGCAGGCGTGTTCTGCGGTCTTGCAGGCCGAGGTGCCCTTGCAGCTGTTGATGCCTTCGCACTTGATGGTGGCGCCTGCGGCATCGTCTGCCATGGCGGGAACGGTCATTGCCAGAGCGGCGACGGCGGCGAGTGCGGCTGCGGATGCGAATTTCATGGTCTTCTCCTGTATGGCGGTTGAATGTGTGTGAAGCAAGAGGCTTCGGACACTTCGTCGCGACCATGCAGGCGTTCTTACACTACCCCGCAAATTATTTTCAGCAGGTGTGGTGCAGCCTCACGCAAGGTTCTCCCGTGCGACGGAAGGTTCGGCGACCAGATCCTTCTTGCGCTTGGGTTCGGCATGTTCGATGGAACGCCAGGTGATGATCTTCAATTCACCTTCCATCGTCTCAACCAACGCACTCAGGCTTTCAACCCAGTCCCCATCATTACAATAGAGGATGCCGTCGATATCGCGCATTTCTGCTTTATGAATATGGCCGCATACGACGCCGTCCAGCCCACGAGATTTCGCTTCCTTCGCCACCGCCTGTTCGAACTGGGTAACGAAGCTGACAGCCGTCTTGACCCGATGCTTGAGATATTGCGAGAGCGACCAGTAACCCAGGCCGAACTTGGCGCGAATATGATTGAACCAGCGGTTGAGCTTGAGCGTGAAAGTGTAGGCATGGTCGCCGACGATGGCGAGCCAGCGCGCGCACTGGATTACGCCATCGAACAGATCGCCGTGCAGCACCAGTAGTCTGCGGCCGTCGAGCGTGGTGTGGATGACTTCGTCTTCGATATCGATGCCGCCGAAGGCAAGGCCGATAAACTGGCGCACCACTTCATCGTGGTTGCCGGCGATATACACCACGCGCGTCCCCTTGCGCGCCTTGCGCAAGATCTTCTGGATGACGTCGTTATGGTTCTGATTCCAGTACCAACCGCGCTTCAGTGCCCAGCCATCGATGATGTCGCCCACGAGGTACAGGTGGTCCGATTCATTGTGCTTGAGAAAGTCGAGCAAGTAGCCCGCCTGGCAACCCGAGGTGCCAAGGTGGACGTCGGAAATCCAGATGGCGCGGTAGTGGTGCTGGGCTTGATCGCTCACGTCTGTCACAGGGTGGGTTGAGTTGGCAAAGCATGCCAGCCCAATGTGACAGACGTGGGAAATCAGCCGCTAGCTGCTGATTACATTAAGAAAATCAAAATGTGTTGCAGAGGCGCGACGCCCGGCCTTACGTACTGGGCAGGTCGTCGAAACACATTGCCAGCGCATCAGCCCAGTGGGGCGGTACGAGGCCGAAGGTATCCTTCAGCTCGCTCAGGTCCAGGCGTGAATTCTTCGGTCGGGCGGCGGGCGTCGGGTAGGCTTCGGTGGCGATGGGGGCAACGGTGCCGGGGACCTTCTGCCCCTTCTGGGCAGCCAATGCGAAGATCGCTTCGGCAAAGCCATGCCAGCTGGTTTCACCGCCATTGGCCAAATGATAGGTACCGGTGACGTCGACCCAATCGGGCTGGCTGGCAACGATATGGGCGGTCAGGTCAGCAATGCTGCGTGCCCAGGTCGGCGCGCCGATCTGGTCGGCTACTACGCTGAGCTGTTCGCGCTCGCGCCCCAGCCGCAACATGGTCAGCAGAAAATTCTTGCCGCGTGTGCCGTAGACCCAGCTGGTTCGCAGAATCACATGCGCGCAGCCGCTGGCGCGAATGGCTTCTTCGCCCGCAAGCTTCGTCACGCCGTACATATTGGGCGGTGCGGTCGGTGCGGCTTCGGTCCACGGATTTGTGCCCGTACCTGCGTAGACATAGTCGGTGGAGTAGTGAATCAGCGGAATGCCGAGTCGTGAGGCTTCCTCGGCCATCACCGCTGGCGCTTCGGCGTTGATCGCCCGCGCGAGTTCCGGCTCGGATTCGGCCTTGTCGACCGCTGTATAGGCGGCAGGGTTGATGATCAAGCTTGGCTTGATGTCACGGATCATCGCTCGAATGGCGTCCGCATCGGTCAAGTCGAGCTGGCCGCGCTGCGGGGCGTGGATGGTGCCGAGCCCCTGCAGGCTGCGCCGCAATTCCCAACCTACTTGTCCGTTACTGCCCGTCAAAAGTATCTGATGCACCTGTCTGCTCCTTCAATCTGTCCAGGTGGCGCGCGCATGTGCACGCCACGTTTGAAATCATGGCGCGCCGAGCGACGCCTCTTGCTCTGCGGCCCAGGCGAGTACGTCGGCGAGCAGCGCATGGGCGCGTGCGTCGTCGGGCCGCGCTTGTTCGATTTCGGCCACCTTGTTGCGCAGGGTGGCCAGATTGAGTACACCGCCGGCCCCGTCCAGCAGCCGCTCGGCCCGATGGGTTTGCCAACGCTGCCGTTCTACATCGCTCAGCGTATCGGGCCAATTGCGCGCGCGGTAGCGGAAGACGATTTCCTCTAGACGAGGGTCGTCAAAACCTGCTCGCGTATCGGCCAGCACGGCGGGCGATTTGCCGCGCATTTGATCGAGCCGGCGCTTATCGCCTTCTGCCAGGAAGCCATCGTAGAGCGCTTCATCGACATCGCGGCGAGCCGGTGCCGTGTCGCCGGTTGGCCTTGTGTAGACTTGTTCCAGTATGGCCGATAGATCGCCTACTGCGATCAGCTGGGTGGCGTGCTTGTCTGCCAAAGCGAGGTCGATACCCAATTCTGCCGCGCGTGCATCCGACAAGGCGCGCAGATTCCCCACGACGACCGGCGAGCGGTTGATATGGATAGTTTTGATCGGCAACCGGGTTTCGCCCTCGGCTAGATCCTCCGTGCGCGTAAACAAGCGCGCGCGGATCTGCTCGGCATCGAGCGCCAGAAACTCAGTCGGGTCGACGCTCAAGTCCCACACGGCCAACTCATTGCGATTGGTTGGGTGCCAACCCAGCGGCAGCACTACTGCAAGGCAGCCCCGTGAGGCTGGGTACATGCCGGAGATATGCAGAAAAGGCCGCCGTTCGACGACGCGCATCTCGTCTTGCACCGCATCTTTCTTGCGCAGCTTGAAGCAGAAGTCGAACAGGCGAGGCTGTGTGGTCTTGATCAGCTTTGCAAAACCAATGGTCGCCAAGACGTCACTCAAGGCGTCATGCGCGGCGTCGTGCGCCAGGCCGTTGGCAGCCGTCAGGTGTTCGAGCTTGAAGCTTGGTGCGCCGTCTTCGCGCAGCGGCCATTGAATTGTTTCGGGGCGGAAGGCATAGGCCGCGCGGGCGCAATCGAGTAGGTCCCAGCGAGAGCAGCCCTGCTGCCATTCGCGGCCATAGGGTTCATACAGATTGCGCCAGAGCAGGTGGCGGGTGAGCTCATCGTCGAAGCGCAGGGTGTTGTAGCCGACGCCGCAGGTACCGGGTGCTGCAAGCTCGGCATGGATGCGGCCAATGAATTCCGCCTCGATCACGCCCCGCTCACGCGCCATCTGCGGTGTGATGCCCGTGATCAGTACTGCATCAGGTTCGGGCAGAAAGTCATCGGTAGGTGCGCAGTAGAGCGAAACCGGGTCGCCGATCAGGTTCAGGTCCATGTCCGTCCGCACCCCGGCAAACTGCGCTGGCCGGTCTCGGCGTGGGTTGGCGCCAAAGGTTTCGTAATCGTGCCAAAGGAAGGTGGGCGTGACAGCCATCGTGGGTCGGTTTGCAGTAGGACGGGGTCGGTGGGCGATCGGCCGGTGGGCGGCCGATCGCGTGCAGGCCCGATTATCGGTCAGAATGCTGCTGTCGGCATGTTTTCTGATGCCGAACCGACAGGCTGGCCGGTGCTTTATGCCGCGCCGTGATCGTGGAACCACGCCAGGAGCCGTTTCCAACCGTCTTCCGCCGCTTCCTTGCGGTAGCTGGGGCGGTAGTCCGCATGAAATCCATGCGGCGCATCGGGGTAGACGATCAGCTCGACCGTCTTGCCGGCGTCGTGGGCGGCCTTGCGCATGGCCTCGATGCTGTCGAGTGGGATGCCTTGGTCCGCACCGCCGTAGAGACCCAGCACCGGCGCTTTGAGATCCTTCACCAATTCTAGCGGGTGATGTGGGTTGATCGGTGGGTTCGCCTGCCCCGTGAGCCGACCGTACCAGGCCACGGCGGCCTTGAGGTTGGGGTTATGCTCGGCATACAGCCACACAATGCGACCACCCCAGCAATACCCGGTGATGGCGAGCCGTGCGGTATCGGCATGTTTATCCTGCTTGGCCCAGGCGACAACATGGTCGAGGTCCGAGAGGACTTGTTCGTCCGGCACTTTGGACACGACCTGCTTGACGATATCGTCGATGCTGGCGATCTTCGATACATCGCCCTGGCGCGCATAGAGTTCAGGCGCGACGGCATAGTAGCCTGCCTTGGCAAAACGCCGGCACACGTCGCGGATGTATTCGTGCACGCCGAAGATTTCCTGCACCACCAATACGGTCGGAAATGGGCCATCGCCTTCAGGCATCGCGCGGTAAGCAGGCATGTCGCCGTCGCCCACCGGGATCTTTACTTCACCCGTGACGAGGCCGGTATCGGGTGTCTTGATCACCGCATCGGCGTTCGCCGGTTGTACTGCGAGTGCAAAGCCTGCGGCCAGGGAGGTCACAAGAAAGTCGCGACGGTTGTAATGGGTACGGGGTAGAAACGGCGCAGCATCGGGGTGGGTGATCGACATGCTGAATCTCCTGGGGTCGTTTTACCTGCAGTTGAAACGTGGGTCTGTGATACTCCTCTGCCCATGCAAAGCGGGAAACCCCGTCAAAAGTAAAAACCTGAAACGGTTGTATGCGTGCGCCGCACAGGCTGCCGTGAAACAGTAGACTGTTGCGTCGCTTTCCCAAAGTAGCAGGGCCGAATGTCGTGGCGTTGCATTGCTTGTCGGCGCAAAGCACTTTATGGCTAAATCGGTCGAGATCGTCCATCAAGCAGGAGCATTCATGCACTTTGACTCTGTCCGTTGGTTGCGTAGTTGGTTCGCGCTCGTGCTGAGCATCGTGTGGCTCGCAGGGTGTGGTGGCGGGGCAGGCAGCTCCACGGCAAGCGCTGGCGGCGGTACATCGACGGGGACAGCCAAGATCACCGTCAAACTGGCGGTTGGAGGCTCGTCGGTGACGACCTTGCCGGCAGGGCAAGCGGGGGTGATCACCGCGGTGGTGACCGATGCGTCTGGCCAACCGGTGTCCGGTACGCCCGTGACGTTTGCAACGCAAGATGTCGGCTCGACAGGCTCTTCCGGCTCTTCATTGATCTCGGTTTCACCCACAAGCGCCCTGACCGATGCCACGGGTACGGCGACGACGACGGCTATCGGGCAGGCGAGCGCAGGTAGTGGCGTTGTCACCGTGACCGCATCGGCGACGGTGGGGACAGCGACACCCAGCGGTACGGTCTCGTTCAATTTCCTGCCACCGACGCCGAGCTTATCGGCGGTAATGGTGGTGATACCCAATAACGGTACAACGGTGCCTGCCGGCTCCACCGTATCGGTGACCGCCAATGTCATCGACACCAATACCAAGCTGCCCTTTGCCACGCCGCTGACGGTGAATTTTTCGAGTGCCTGCGCGACGGCCAAAGAGGCAACGATCACCGCCAGCGCGCTCACGATAGGCGGCGTGGCGACCGCTGCCTACACACCGCAGGGGTGTACCGGGACAGATGTCATCACAGCCAGCATTACGAGCCTTGGTCAGGTCTTCAGCCTATCGACCAACGCAACCATCGGCGCAGCCACACCGGGCGCTTTGACCTTCGTAAGTGCGACTCCCTCGGTACTGGGCGTGATTGGCAGCGGCAACGGCCAGACAGGTCTCGTCACGTTCAACCTGGTCGACACCAACGGTAACCCGGTCGCGGGTCAAACGGTACAGTTCTCGTTGAATACCACCCTGGGTGGCATCGCTTTAACCACCCCGTCTGGCGTGACCGACAGCAGCGGCAATGTCAGCACGCAGGTGCAATCTGGTTATATCGGCGTGCCGATCACCATCACGGCGACGCTGGCGAGCAATCCGACCATCAATGCCCAGTCGCGCGGTATGTATGTGTCGACCAAGCTCCCGCACCAGAATGGCTTCTCGATCTCGGCCAGTACGCTTAACCCAGAGTTCTACGATTTCGACGGGAATACCACCAATATCATCGTGCATGTGTCCGACCGCTTCGGCATGCCGGTGCCCGACGGGACTGCCATCAATTTCCGTACCCAAGGCGGGATCGGTGTGCTCCGCGATCCGACCTCCAGCACGCCGGTAGGCGGCTGCCTGACGGTTGCCAGCAGTTGTACGGTGCAACTCGTCTCGTCGGGGAATCGCTCGGTGCTGAGCTTCAAGGGGCGGATGGCCCTGCTGGCCTACGCTGTGGGCGAAGATAGTTTCGTGGATTTGAACGGCAACGGCTATTTCGACCAGGGTGATATCTTCCCGCCGCCGGGCAGCTACAACAGCGGCGAACCCTTCATCGATACGTCAGAGAACGGTATCTATGCAGGCAATGGCGAGTTCGTCGACTTCAACAACAACGGCGTCTATGACGGTCCAACCACGTATTACGCCGGGATCAACTGCAAATACGCCAACCGTTGTGCGTCGAGTTCATCGCGGCTGGTCTTTCAGAACGTGTATATCGTCTGGTCGGGCAGTTTTGCAAATTTCACCGCGTCGGCAGCGACGACGCCTAACCTCTCGAACCTCACAAACGGGCTGATCACCCTGATCTGTGGCGACACGATTGCCGTGAACTTCCACATTGTCGATGAAAATGGGCAGATTCTGCCTGCCGGTACGACCATCGCGATCGCGACCACGGTGGGTCAATTGGCGGCCAGCAGTACCAATTTCACCGTACCCAATTCAAACGTCAACACGACCTCCAACCCGGGTGCCGTGACCTACACAGCCGTGCTGACAAGCGGGGGGACGGTCGACCCCACAACTAAGGCGTGTACCGCACCGACGCCCAACACAGGGGCGCTGAGCGTTACGGTCACCACACCAAGCCAGACTGTGTCGACGTATAACGTCAATATTCTGGATTACTGAGTGGTGATGGGTTCACCTTACAAACAAACAGGGCAGCCGAGGCTGCCCTGTTTGTTATCGGTTGACGCGGGTGAAGACTATAGCCCGCTTAGCACCCGCAAATGCGCTTCGACGCTGCGGCCAAGGGCCGACAGGTCGTAGCCGCCTTCCAGTACCGATACGATACGGCCCTGGCCATACACTGCAGCGATTTCGACCAATCGTGCCGTCACCCAGGCATAGTCGTCTTCCACGAGACCGAGCGATGCCATTTCGTCTTCGCGGTGGGCATCGAACCCGGCTGAGATAAAGATCATCTGCGGCTTGAACTCGGTCAGCGCCGGCAACCAATGCTGCTCGACCGCGTTGCGGAACTCTTCCCCGCGTGATCCGGCTTTGAGCCCAACGTTGTGCATATTCGGCCCCAGCGGCGTTTCGCCGCTATAGGGGTAGAAGGGCGACTGGAAGGTCGACACCATCATGACCTTCGGGTTGTCGTGGAACAGCTCCTCGGTACCGTTGCCATGGTGCACGTCGAAATCCGCGACCGCGACCCGCTCGATGCCGCGCGAAATCGCATGGGCGATGCCAACCCCCAGATTATTGAAAAAGCAGAAGCCCATTGCCCGCTGCGATTCGGCATGGTGCCCAGGGGGGCGGATGGCGCAGAACGCGTTCGCTGCCGTGCCGGCGATGACAAGGTCGGTCGCCTTGACCACTGCGCCGGCTGCGCGCTGGGCGGCTCGCAGGGTGTCGGGGCACATGGCCGTATCGGGGTCGAGGTGTACGATGCCACTTGCGGGCGACAGCTGCTCCAGCGCGTCGACATAGCGTGGCGGGTGCACGAGCGCCAGCTGTTCGCGCTCGACAAGCGGGGCTTCGACATGCAGCAGATGATCCCATAGCCCGGCGGCGATCAGGCGATCCTGGATCGCAGCGAGCCGATCGGGGGATTCGGGGTGGTGCAAGCCCATGGAATGCAGGCTGCATTCCGGGTGTGTGACGTAGGCAGTCGGGGCCGTGCCTGGCGCCAACCAATTCAACCAATTCCGCAAGATGCTGTCTCCATATTCGGCAATTGGGGAACCGTTCGCTCGCCGGCCTGTCTGCCCAATCGCTCGTGTCGGCGATGCGGCATGCCATTGGGGCATCGCCACGTCGCCGTCGTGAGGACAGTTTAGCGATGGGGATGGTATAAACCAATAGCGAGCATGAGAAAGCGCGCACTGGCGAGTAGCAGCGGAGTGCACTCACGGTGGTGAGTGGAGGTCTCATGCCGGTGCGGCGCGCAGCTTGTTCCTCGCAGCCCGTCAAAACGAAGTGTGCGGAGCCTTATCTCGTGGTCACGAAATCCCTTACGCAACCGGCCCCCACCTTGGCGCCTTTGCATGCCGTACTTGATCAGCTGGATCGTTTTATCCTGGGCAAGCAACGCGAGACACGGCTGGCGTTGGCCTGCCTGCTGGCGCGAGGCCACCTGCTGATCGAGGATGTACCGGGCGTTGGCAAGACCACGCTGGCGCATGCGCTGTCGGCCACCCTGGGCCTCGCGTTTCAGCGCGTACAGTTCACCAGCGATATGCTGCCTGCCGATTTGATTGGCGTATCCATTTACGACCGTGATACGCATCAATTCCGTTTTCACAGCGGCCCGGTCTTCAGCCAGGTGGTGCTGGCCGACGAAATCAACCGCGCGACGCCCAAAACGCAATCGGCTTTGCTGGAGGCGATGGAAGAGCGCCAAGTCACCATGGATGGTGAGACGCGGCCATTGCCCGATCCCTTCTTTGTGATCGCCACACAAAACCCCGCACACCAGATCGGCACCTTCCCGCTGCCTGAGTCGCAGCTGGATCGCTTTCTGCTGCGCATTACCCTGGGCTACCCCGATGCCGCGGCTGAGCGCGCCATGCTGATGGGCGAAGACCGGCGCGATATGCTGCGTGAGGCCGCACCTGTCACTGGCGCGGCGGAGCTAGCGGGTTTTCAGGAAGCTGCCAAGCTGGTGCATGTGGCGCCGGCATTGGTGGATTATGTCCAGGCCTTGATCAAGGCAACACGCGACTCCAACGAATTTCACAATGGTTTGTCGCCGCGTGCGGGTCTTGGCCTTTTGGCCGTGGCGAAGGCCTGGGCGCTGCTGGCAGGGCGCAGCATGGTGATTCCTGAAGATGTGCAGGCGGTATTCGGCGCGGTGGCCACGCACCGGCTTTTGGCGCGTGCCAGCAATCGACCGCAGCCTGAATTGGTTGTACGGCTCCTGAGCGATGTGGCGATTCCTTGACCCCGTGTTGGTGCCCCTCAGGCGGCGCTGGGGGCGTTGGTTGCTGCGTCGGCACCCGCAGGGCACGCAGGTCCAGGTGTTGTTGCAGCACCGCGTCTATATCTTCCTCAGCGGCAGCGGTGTGATCTTCGTCGCCGTCGTGCTCGCGATGTTGGGTGGGGCGGTCAACTACGACTTGGCGCTCGCGTACCTGATGGTTTTCCTGCTTGTTTCCATGGCGCTGGTTTCGCTGTTCCATACCTTTCGTAATCTGGTGGGGCTGCGTTTGCAGCAAGGTAGCTCGGAGGGGTGCTTCGTCGGCGAGCGCGCCCGCTTTGAGGTGGTGCTGGAAAACACAAATCGAACTGCACGGCATCGCATCCAGCTGGGCTATGGCAAGGAGCTGGCGCCCGATGCTTACGAGATTCCGCCGGGCGATACGTTGCGTGCCTGGCTAACCCTGCCCGCGCCGACGCGTGGCTGGTTGTATGCACCGCGACTGCGCGTCGATACGCATTGGCCCATCGGTGTATTTCACGCCTGGTCTTACGCGTTTTTCGACCAGCGCGCACTTATCTACCCTGTGCCCGAGGCCGACCCACCGGCCTTGCCCACCGCGTCGCTCGGGCTGGGAACAGGTGTCCAGACGCCGCGCGGGCAGGATGACTTTGCCGGCTTACGCGCCTTTCAACGTGGTGATTCGCCACGCCATATCGCCTGGAAAGCCGCAGCGCGCGGCGAGAGCCTGCAGGTGAAGGAATTCCACGGCGAGGCCTCGCAGTCGCTGTGGCTCGATTGGGATGCGCTGCCGCACCGTATGCTGGTCGAGGAAAAGCTCTCAAGACTGACTGCCTGGGTGATCGAGGCCGATGCATCGGGCCTTGCCTATGGCCTATCGATACCCGGCACGCATTGGCCGCCCGGTTCGGGAGAGGGGCATCGCCATGCCTGCCTCGCGGCGCTGGCGCTCTTTGGCGAGCATGGCGCAACAGCTGCAGACGAGCGCTTCATTCAAGCGCTGAGCGAGAGCTCGGCATGAGGGCGCGCACGGTCAAGCCGGCGCTGGGCATGCGGCAGATGTATGCCGTGATGCTGGTGTTGGCGGCCATCATTCTGCCGCATCTCATGCGCATGCCCCTCTGGCTGGATGCGGCACTGGGCTTGCTGTTCGGCTGGCGCGCCTGGTTGACGCATCGGCAAGCGGCCATGCCATCGCGTTGGATTCTGCTGCCCCTTACGCTGGCGCTGATGGCGGGCGTATTTTTCAGCTACCACACCTTGCTGGGGCGGACAGGCGGTGTGGCGGTGCTGTCAGTCTTGATCGGCGCCAAGTTGCTGGAGACGCGCAGCCGCATGGACGGGCTGTTGCTGCTCTATCTGGGTTATTTCCTGGTGCTGACGAACTTCCTGTTCGACCAGTCGATCAGCTTCGCGATCTATCTCTTCATCACGGTTTGGTTGGTGACTGCGGTGTTGGTGGCGTGGCACAGCGAGACGGCCTTCACCCGGCTTGCCGATCTGCGTGCCTATCTATGGCAGGCGGGGTTGATGCTCGCGCAGGCGGTGCCGGTGATGGTGCTGCTGTTCATCTTTTTCCCACGTATTGAAGGTCCGCTCTGGCGGCTGCCGCGAGACCGGGCCGGCGCGCATTCCGGCCTCGCCGACTCCATGTCGCCAGGCAGCTTCTCTAATTTGTCGCGCAATGATGAGGTGGCTTTCCGCGTGACCTTCCTGCGTGGGCACCCCGCGCACGATCAGCTTTATTGGCGTGGCCCGGTGTTCGAGGAATACGACGGTACAACCTGGCGACAGGACATCTCGGGCAGCCAACCTGCGCCTGCGGTAGAGGTCGACGATAAGAGTGCCGTGCAGTATGAGACGACGCTGGAAGCCCATCAGCACCTATGGTTGCTGGCGCTCGATCTGCCCACTGCACTGCCGCCTGATGCGCGATTGACCGACCGCCTGCAGGCCATTGCGGGGCGGCCCGTGGAGCGTCGGCAACGGGTGACGATCACGTCCGCGCTGAGCTACAAGAGCGCTGTGAGCGAACGCCCCTATATTCTGGCGCGCGATTTGACGCTACCCGCAAAGGGCAACCCACGCGCCCGCGCGCAGGCTGCACAGTGGACCAATCTACCGCCGGAAGCACGTATCCAGGCTGCGCTACGGCTATTTACGCGCCAAGGGCTGACCTACACGCTCGAACCACCCCTCTACGGCGCCGATGCGGTGGACGATTTCGTCTATGTCGGTAAGCGTGGCTTTTGCGAGCATTTTGCCGGGGCCTTCGTTTTTATGATGCGCGCGGCAGGGGTACCGGCGCGCGTGGTGGGCGGCTACCAGGGCGGCGAACAAAACGGCGACTATTGGATCATCCGGCAGGCCGATGCACATGCCTGGGCCGAAGTCTGGTTGAAGGGACAGGGCTGGGTGCGGGTTGACCCGACTTTTACCGTGGCGCCCGCCCGCATCGAGGAGGGCTTGGCCTCTGCCGCGCCACAGGAAGACCTGCCCTATCTGCTGCGCCTCGACGATAATCTGGTGAAGCGCGTACGGTTGGTGCTCGACAGCGTGGTGAATGGCTGGAACCAATGGGTGATCGGCTACACGCCGGAACGTCAGCGTGCCGTGCTACGCCGCTTGGGGATAGACGATCTGGCTTCGTCGGGCTTTGTCGCCTGGTTTGGCGGTAGCTTGGCGGTGCTGTTGGGCAGTCTGTGGGCCTGGATCTTATGGCGGGCCCGCGCGCCGGGGCCGGATGTGGCGCGGCGCCTATGGCATCGCTTCGAGCGGAAGCTGGCGCGCGCGGGCTTTCCGGTCTTGCCGGGCGAGGGGCCGCTCGACCATGCGCAGCGTGCTCAGGCGGGGCTGAATGACCGTGCCGGGGAGATCGCAGCCATCGTGACGCTCTATCTGGCGATTCGCTATGCCGAGCAGCCTGGCTTGCCGCAATTGAAGCAGCGCATTCGGGCCTTCGCACCTTAAGCGACTCGGGAAAACAAGGAGGAAGCGGGATGTTCGAAACCGCAGAGTTGGGCCACACCATCGATAAGGCCAGCTATAAGGCAGCACTGCCGGCATTAAGAGAGGCACTGCTTGAAGCCCAGTTTGAATTGCATGAACACCCGAATCGTGCGGTGATCGTACTGGTCAATGGGGTGGATGGCGCGGGCAAGGGCGAGACGGTCAATCTCATCAATGAATGGATGGACCCGCGCCTGATCGATACCCATGCTTTCGACTTCAGCTACGGCTTGGAGGCCGAGCACCCCCCGATGTGGCGCTTTTGGCGCGCCTTGCCGGCCAAGGGGCGCATCGGCGTGCTGTTTGGCTCCTGGTATTCCGGCCCGATTCTGGACCGCGTTGCGGGAAAGGTCGACGACGCAACGCTGGGCGCGACGATTGACGATATCCTGCGCTTGGAGTCGATGCTGGTCGATGAAGGCGTCCTGCTGGTCAAGCTGTGGTTCCACCTCAGCAAGAAGCAGCAAAAGACGCGATTGAAGGAATTGGAAAGCGACCCGCGCACCCGCTGGCGAGTGGGGGAGCAGGATTGGGCACATTTCAAACAGTACGATGCCTTTCGTGCAGTGTCCGAAGCAGTCTTGCTGCGTACCAGCACGGGCTACGCGCCCTGGCTGGTGATCGACGGTAGCGACCCGCAGTATCGGAGCCTGACTGCAGGCAATGTGGTGCTAGAGGCGCTCAAGCGCTGCCAACAAGACAGTCCGCCGCGTCTGACGGCAGCGCCAGCGCCGCTGCTGCCGCCAATTGACAGCCTGCGCGTACTCGACCGCCTGGTGCTCGATCAAGCGATGAGCAAGGCTGACTACGCCGACGCGCTAGAGCAATGGCAAGGCAGGCTCAACCAGTTGAGTCGCCACGCAGGCATGAAACACCATGCAGTGGTCGCCGTGTTCGAAGGCAACGATGCGGCCGGCAAGGGCGGGGCGATCCGCCGCGTGACGCAGGCACTCGATGCCCGGGTCTATCATGTGGTCCCGATTGCCGCGCCGACGGAAGAAGAGCGCGCGCAGCCCTATATGTGGCGCTTCTGGCGCCAGCTACCGCGCCGAGGCAAGTTCGCGATCTTCGACCGGTCTTGGTATGGGCGCGTCTTGGTTGAGCGCATCGAAGGGTTTGCCGCTGAGTCCGACTGGATGCGCGCCTACGGTGAGATCAACGATTTCGAGCGCCAAATGGATGAGCATGGCGTGATCGTCGTGAAATTCTGGCTGGCAATCGATGCCGACGAGCAGTTGCGCCGCTTTCAGCAGCGTGAAGCCACGGGCTTCAAGCGTTTCAAAATTACCGAAGAAGACTGGCGCAATCGCGGCAAATGGGATGCCTACAGCGAAGCGGTACACGATATGGTTGAGCGCACCAGCACCCACCACGCGCCTTGGGTGATGGTTGAAGCCAACAACAAGTACTATGCGCGGATCAAGATATTGCGCAGCCTGTGCGAGGCCATCGAGGCGCGCTTATCGCGCTGAACGCGGTCTATCCCAATAGGCCGGTCAGCCCGAGTGCGGCACCTGCGGCGAGCAGCCAAAGCGGGTTGAAGCGGCTGCGGTAGGCGACGATGGCGGCTACTGCGGTGACGCCGTAGCTCACCCAGGATAGATCGGCCGCACGTGCCAGCAGGGTACCACTCCCCAGTACCAGGCCGATGGTGATGGGAGCGAGCCCCTGCTCAATGGCGCGCCGCCACGGGGAGGTCTTGAAGCGATCCCACAGGAGGCTGATGCCGTAGGTCAGGATGGAGGAAGGCCCGCACATGCCGATGGTGGCAACCAGCGCGCCCGGTATGCCGCGCAGCTTCCAGCCGATCAGGCTGACGATCAGCACATTCGGCCCTGGCGCGGCTTGTGCGATGGCGTAGAGCGATGCGAACTCATTGCTGCTCATCCAGCCATTCATATCCACCACATGCCGGTGTAGCTCAGGCAGCAGCACATTGGCGCCACCCACGGCCATCAGCGAAAACATGCAGTGCAGCAAGAAGATGCGCGTCAGCGACACGTTCATGGCTTGTCGCTCCTGCGTACATTGAGGTAACCCAGCCCGACGCCCACCGGGATGCAGACCGCCAGGACATGCAGCAAAGGCAGGCGCCAGATGGCAATGGCGAGGAAAGTGCCGAGGACCAGCAGCCCCGTCCAGACGCGCCGGTCGAGCCTGGCGCCCAGCCTGGCACCCATGGCGAGCACCAGCCCCGGCGCGACGGCCGATACCCCTGTGAGCATATGGCGCACCACCGCGAGTTGCCCATAGCGGCCATAGAGCGTGGCGAGGATAAGCAAGATGACCAGCGGCGCACTCAATAGCGCGAAGCTGGCGGTCAGCGCGCCGGTTAAGCCATGAAAGCGCTTACCGACGACGATGGAGACATTGACGATATTGGGGCCAGGCAGCAACTGCCCCAAACCCAGGACTTCGGTGAACTGTTTGTCGTCGAGCCATTGCCGGTCTTCGACCATCATGCGGCGGGCAATGGGCAGGACGCCCCCGAACCCTTGCAAGCCGACCATAAAGAAGCCGGTAAAGAGCTCGTGCAGGCTGGGTGTTGGGCGCGGTGTTTCCATGCGCCAAGACTACCGCTCGGGTGGCCTTGGCACAAACGAGTTTTCGGCGGCGTGGGGTGTGAGCCAAACTCACAAAGCGTCGCGGGGTGCCCATTGGACACCCCGCGATGGTTGGGTCAGCGATACTTAGCTCTGCTGTACGCAGTCCACATAGTAGTCGCCATTGTCGTCCTTCACGAGACCATGGATGTCAGTCTCGAAGCCCGGGAAGCGCTCGTTGAAGGCGCGGGCGAACTTCAGATAATCGACGATGGTGCGATTGAACTGCTCGCCAGGGATCAGCAGCGGGATGCCCGGTGGGTAAGGTGTCAGCAGGATAGCGGTGATGCGGCCTTCCAACGCATCGAGCGGCACGCGTTCGATTTCGCGGTGGGCCATCTTGGCAAATGCGGCCGAAGGCTTCAGTGCCGGCACCATATCGCTCAGATACATCTCGGTGGTGAGGCGCGCGACATCATTGTCGCGATAGACCTCGTGGATCTGCTGGCACAGATCGCGCAGGCCGACGCGCTCGTAGCGCGGGTGGCGCGCGACGAACTCGGGCAGTACGCGCCACAGCGGCTGGTTGCGGTCGTAGTCGTCCTTGAACTGCTGGAGCGTCGTCACCATGGTATTCCAGCGGCCCTTGGTGATGCCGATGGTGAACATGATGAAGAAGGAGTAAAGGCCCGTCTTTTCGACAATGATGCCGTGCTCGGCGAGGTATTTGGTGACGATACCGGCCGGGATGCCGGTGTCGTCGAAGTCGCCGTCGACATCGAGGCCCGGGGTGATCACGGTGGCCTTGATCGGGTCGAGCATATTGAAGCCATCGGCCAGCTTGCCGAAGCCGTGCCAGTGGTCGTTGGCCTGCAATACCCAATCTTCGCGCTTGCCGATGCCTTCATCCGACAGGTATTCCGGGCCCCAGACCTTGAACCACCAGCTTTCGCCGTACTCGTTATCTACCTTGCGCATCGCGCGGCGGAAGTCGAGTGCCTCGGCGATCGATTCCTCGACCAGCGCCGTGCCGCCGGGCGCTTCCATCATCGCGGCGGCGACGTCGCAACTCGCGATGATCGCGTACTGCGGCGACGTGGAGGTGTGCATCAAATACGCTTCATTGAAGCGATGGCGGTCGAGCTGGCGGGTTTCGGATTCCTGCACCAGGATCTGCGACGCCTGCGACAAGCCGGCCAGCAGCTTGTGAGTCGACTGCGTGGCAAACACCAACGTGTCGTTGGTTGGGCGCTTGCCGCCGATAGCGTGCATATCGTCGTAGAAGCTATGGAAGGCTGCGTGCGGCAACCAGGCTTCGTCAAAGTGCAGGGTATCGATGGTGTCGGCCAGCAATTCCTTGATCATCTCGACGTTGTACAGCACGCCATCGTAGGTCGATTGGGTGATGGTCAGGATGCGTGGCTTGTTGTCCGGGCGCTTGGCAAGCGCCTCACGCGCAAAGGGGTTGGCCTCGATCTTCTTGCGGATGGTCTCGGGCTTGAATTCGTCGAGCGGAATCGGACCGATGATGCCGTAGTGGTTGCGCGTGGGCATCAAGAAGACCGGAATCGCACCGCACATCATGATCGAGTGCAGGATGGACTTATGGCAGTTGCGGTCGACCACCACAATATCACCTGGGGCGACGGTGGCATGCCACACCATCTTGTTGCTGGTCGAGGTGCCGTTGGTGACGAAGAAGCAATGGTCGGCACCGAAGATGCGCGCGGCATTGCGCTCGCTCGCGGCGACCGGGCCGGTATGGTCGAGCAGCTGGCCGAGTTCGTCGACCGAGTTGCACACGTCGGCGCGCAGCATGTTTTCGCCGAAGAACTGGTGGAACATCTGGCCGACCGGCGACTTCAGGAAGGCCACGCCACCCGAGTGCCCGGGGCAGTGCCAGCTATAGGAGCCATCCTGCGCGTAATGCAGCAGGGCGCGGAAGAAGGGTGGCGCCAGCGAGTCGAGGTAGGTCTTGGCCTCGCGCACGATGCTGCGGGCGACGAATTCCGGCGTGTCTTCAAACAGGTGGATAAAGCCATGCAACTCGCGCAGCACATCGTTCGGGATATGCCGGCTGGTGCGCGTTTCGCCGTAGAGGAAAATCGGGATGTCGGCGTTCTTGAAGCGAATTTCTTCGACGAAAGCACGCAACTGCCGGATCGCCAAAGTCTCTTCGCCCGGCTGGCCGACGAATTCCTCATCGTCGATGGACAAGATGAAGCAGGAGGCGCGGCTCTGCTGCTGCGCGAAGCCCGTCAGGTCGCCGTAGCTGGTGACGCCCAGCACTTCATAACCTTCGTCTTCGATCGCTTTGGCGAGCGCACGGATGCCAAGGCCGCTTGAGTTCTCGGCACGGAAATCTTCGTCAATGATGACGACGGGGAAACGGAATTTCATCGATTGGTCTCCTGCGGCCATTGTCCTACCGCATTCTTGCTGCCTTGCGCGACGCGCTTATGACGACGACGCGTATCAATAGCTAAGGGGCCAAATCCGTGTGGATCAGGCCCCAACGTACACTGCTTCGATCACTTGCAGCACCCTTCAGCCGGGTGGCATCGTGTCAAAAAAGGCTGGGCGCTGCGCCAGCTTTTCTGCCAATTTGGCGAGGTTTGGATACGACTCGCGCCACTTGATCTCCGCGAAGCGGAAGTCGATATACCCCAGACACACGCCGACGGCAATATCTGCCAGCGAATATCCTTCGCCATTGCACCAGGTACGCTCGCCAAGATCGGCCGACAGTGCGGCTAACCCGCGATTGATCTTGCCCAGCTGCCGCGCGACGATTTCACTGTTTTGCTGCACTTCTGGGCGCACGCGCTCGCGCACGATGAAGGCGGCCGCATCGCAGATGCCGTCTGCCAATGCCTCCCACCGTTTGACGCCGACCGCCTGGCGATGATCTTTCGGAATCAGCTGCGAGACAGGGGAAATATGGTCGAGATAATCCACGATCACCCGCGAGTCATAGAGCGGCGATCCATCGTCGAGCAACAACACCGGCACTTTGCCCAGGGGGTTGAAATGGGGCACGATCGTGTCGGGCTCCCAGGGTAGATCAACCGTCAGCGGGCAGTCGATGCGTTTCTCTTGCAATACGATGCGGACCTTGCGTGCATAAGGGCTCGTGAGCGAGGCAATGAGCTTCATGAATGGGTGGTCCGATTCG